>Ga0209210_1000038_pt1 | contig 182087 bp, 241 predicted proteins | sample RifGroA1_FD_183991 | JGI IMG/M metagenome (GOLD analysis project Ga0209210, IMG submission 183991) | Contaminated groundwater microbial communities from Rifle, Colorado, USA - Rifle Groundwater A1 (SPAdes) (version 2) | ecosystem: Environmental > Aquatic > Deep subsurface > Groundwater >... | reverse complement strand
AACCGACACACCAGGGATTCCCCCCTTCTGGTCCTCTCGTACTGAGAAGAGCTCCTATCAAAACTCGAACGATCCCACTGGATAGAGTCCGAACTGTCTCACGCATGTTATTCAACTATTACTAGTTGCATGGACTATATCTTCATCCTACTCCTGAAATTTAGGTCACTTTAACCATATTTCTAAGATTTCTTTGTAGGCGTCGACGTATTATCCCGATTTAATCGGAATCTCTTCTTTCGAATCAGTCTCTACGGGATTCAAAAGATTATGTGAAATTAAAAATTCTCTAACTTTTAAAGAAGTATTAGTTCTAAAGTAAGTTTAGCTTGTTTTTCTTTAAGCCTTATGTAAGGTAGTAATGTTTTAAGAGTTGAAGCAACTTGTTCTGAACCTACAATTGTATATTCAGACATTCCGTCATTTCGATCTCTAATATAACCACAATTAAACTTACTTTTTAGCCAAATCAAAAAACTCAATATATGCTAATTCTTCTTTCTTCAACATATTCTTTTGACTTACCCTCGGTATTACCCGATAATTTAAAAAATTATCTGAGGGTTTCACCGATTTTAGTCGATATTATTTTACATCATTACTGATGTAGAACGCAATGTTGTTTACGTTCTGAACCCAGCTCGCGTATCACTTTAATGGGCGAACAGACCAACCCTTGGCACCTTCTTCAGCGCCAGGATGTGATGAGCCGACATCGCAAAAACCATATTACTTACGTAATAGCCTGACTATACCTTCATCTACTGAAACAAATAGATGTCAACGTGTTATGGTTTCAACCACAAACTTGTTTACTACGAAGTAGCAAATTTATTTACTTCGAAGAAGCAAACTTGTTTATGGAATACTTCCATCCTCCGATTTTATCGGAGAGTCGATACAGGGTTATATCGAAATTTTGTACAACATACTAGGAACAATAAATTTCTTTATCATCCTAAAAAGAATCTGTGTACTTTCTGTAGTAATTCTAATTCTAAAATACTTTTTATCTCTATTTAAGTTTGAATTAATTCCAAGTAACTTTAATGCTTTCATTAAATTTTCTTGGCTTTCATTACTAAACTTTTGAGTATTAAAATAACAGCTTTTGTAACTTTTATTGCCATCATCCATATACAAAATAGCTAAAGTAATTGGGGTTAAAATAATACCTTTCGGAACTATCTTTTCCTTTCCTTTGTAAAAAATATCGTAAAATTTAGTTAATTCTGGTAATGATCTTGTGAAAAATCGATAACCTATTCGATTTGCATTCCCTTTATATTTAGAGGGTTTTGTTAATACTAAATCTTTTAAAATTTCGTATTTCCAATCAACATATTCTTTTTGTGTATATGAATGTGTTATTTGCAAATGAGCATTGGTTTTCTTTCTCATATAACCATCGCCCAAAATTGAACCTAAAATTACCTGTTTCTGAACTTTCGATAAACTTCCCACGGTATTACCCTTTCATATTAATATTATCCGAAAACAATACGAAATGAAATAAGGTTTCACCGTTATGAGTTGAATTTTTGTTTAAATTACTGGTTAAATTTAAACATAGCATTCCGAAATCACTTTCGGAAGACCCCGATATGTTGAGGTAGCGAACCGCGCCGTCGATATGGACTCTCGGGCGCGACTACTCTGTTATCCCCGGGGTAGCTTTTATCAGTTAAGCCCCGTCCCTCCCATGAAGGATCGGGGGATCACTAAGACCTACTTTCGTACTAGCTCGACCCTTCGGTCTTGCTATCAAGCTGGCTTATCTCTTTGCAGTTAAATTACCGTTTCCATCGGTAACAAGCCAACCTTTGTGCCCCTGCGTTACTCTTTGGCAGGGTACCGCCCCAGTAAAACTGCCCATCTAGCACTATTTCCATCCCCGTCTTCAGGGGATCTGAATAAGCCCAACAATTTCCAACGAGAGGTATTACATATTTCGATTACTCTCCCTCCTATTCTAGACAATCAAAAATTGTTAAGGCAATGCCAAACTACAGTAAAGCTCCACGGGGTCTTTTTGTCCAAGTGGGATTAGGCCGCGTCTTCACAGCCAACGCAATTTCGCCGAGTGAATCCTCAAGACAGTTGCTAACTCGTGACGCCATTCGTGCGGGCCAGAACTTACCTGGCAAGGAACTTCGCTACCTTAGACTTCATGTTATTTATATAACCTAGCGATAGGTATAAATTCTTGACATCGTTGCCAAGCTCGGACTATATCATTTTCACCTCTTCAAAAAGATGAACTTCGACGCGTAGTCTCTGAGGATAAATCCAAAGTATTAAAGATTTCTTCCATTGTGTATTTTCTACCTTTTCCTTGCTGATTCATAGAATAAGCGATTTGAACAATCTTTTTAAATCCATATGTTGTTTTATGTTCTTTATTGGCTAACATGTTTACAATTTCTTTAAATCTTAAAAATTCCTCATGTTTCTTACCAATTATTGGGTAAGATTCAAAAAAGGGAATTACAATATTTAAATGATTTTGTATTGATGCAACCATATAGACCATAACATTTGGACTTCCACTCTTGTAGCTAATAAATCCACACCCAAAAAGTTGTTTAAATAAATAAACTACTTCAGGATTATGTTTATGTTGAAAAACTTCAAAAAGTGGACTAATTATCCATCCAGAAGCTAATGTTGGATGTTTTCGTATCGGAACACAAAAACTTCCTTCCCCATCAGCAAATCCAGAAAGGTAATAACACAAATTATCTTTGTCCTTTGGAATTCTTTCCTGCTGATAATCTGCACTCAAAACATTTTCAGTTACTAACTTAGGCATTAATTCAGTATTATCCGAATATTAACCAAAGTCAACAACTAGTTTGAGATACTCAGACTTCCCAGCAAATAGTCGAATTTACGTCCTTTTTATATAAGTTGGACGGACAAGGATTTTCGCCTTATCTAACTGCTCTAAGATTCACAGTTATAGTTACTGCTGTCGTTTCACCGGAGCTTTAGTTCAACGCAGATAATCTTGCGACTAACCACATCTCCCTTTAACTTACCGGCACTGGACAGGCGTCGGCCTGTATACTTCGTCTTTCGACTTCGCACAGACCTGTGTTTTTGATAAACAGTCGGTCAGCAAACTTTAAGTGCCTCCGCCTTGCGACGGAAACCCATCTCCCGAAGTTACGGGTAGTTTTTTTGCCGAGTTCCTTAAGGATCCTTCTCTCGATCGCCTTAGTATTCTCTACCAACCCACCTGTGTCGGTTTGCGGTACGGCTTTTTATAACTCTCGTTGCGAGTATTTTCCTGCGAGCTTAAAACGTTGCTATTCCCCACCTCACGGCGGAGTTTATATTACTTCTCAATTAAACGTTCTGATAGATTTTCTATTCAAAACTATTTCAAAGCTTAAACCTCAATTCAATAAGAGGCTACAAATTTCATGCTCGGTTACCCCCAACTTACGTGCAAGCACGTTTGTCGATTTACAAAAAATAGTTGAATTTTAACAACTTGTCCTTCGGCTACGCCAGTAAACTGACCTCACCTTAGGTACCGATTAACCCGTCGCGGACGAACCTAGCGACGGAAACCTTGGGTATTCGGCGGACGGAATTCTCATCCGTCTAGTGCGCTACTCATGCCTGCATTCTCACTTCCATACACTCAAGCATCCCTTACGGAATACATTCACTGCATATGGAACGCTCCCCTACCAGACCGTCCAATGGACGGAATCTCAAGCTTCGGCACTACATTTAATCCTCGATAAATCTTGGGCGCTTCTTCTCAGTCGACCAGTGAGCTGTTACGCTATCTTTAAAGGGTGGCTGCTTCTGAGCCAACCTCCTGGCTGTCTGAGAGAAAAAACTTCCTTTAAAACTTAATGTAGATTTAGAGGCCTTAGCTGTAAATCTGGGATGTTTCCCTTTTGCCATATCAGCTTAGCCCGATATGACTGTCTACCATCTTATTTATCAGTATTCTGAGTTTGGTTGATACGCCTCAGTTACCCTTGGCGGACCATCCAGTAGCTTTACCCCTGATAATTTTATAAATGGCGCGGTCCCTATAGACCTTTCGGGGAGAACCAGCTATCTCCGAGTTCGGTTGGTATTTTGCCACTAACCACAAGTCATCCCATGTTATTGCAACAACAACGGGTTCGGGCCTCCTCCTGAATTTCTTCAGGACTCACCCTGCTCAAGGTTAGATCACTCGGTTTCGGGTCTCCCAAATACTATCAATTCGCACTTTCATACTCGCTTTCGCTATGCCTAAGCAGTATCAACTGCCGTAGACGAATAGTATTAGAGAACTCGCAGGCTCATTCTTCAATAGGCACGAGATCATGAGGTACCGTATGGTACCCCACTCTCTCGGTTTGTCCGCAGATAGTTTCAGTTTCTATTTCATTGGGTGTCTCACCCTTCTTTTCACCTTTCCCTCACGGTACTAGTTCACTATCGGTTCGTATCTTTATTTAGACTTGGAGGATGGTTCCCCCAGATTCGCACAAGGTATTTATCTCATGCTACTTAGGAATTCCCTAGAGTTATTTTTAATTTCGCTTACAAGATTTTCACTTTCTATGATTGGCCATTCCGGACCATTCAGCTATTAAAAATAATCCCATATTGGGCTCCTGCAACCCCCAGTACCATGTAAACATGGACTAGGTTTAGTCTGTTATGCTTTCGCTCGCCGCTACTGACATAATCTCGATTGATTTATATTCCTTACTTTACTTAGATGTTTCAGTTCAAGTAGTTCCCTCATCTTAAGTTGTTCATTCAATAAATTGAACAATTTGGCTTAAGAGTCCCCAACTATAAAATTGGGGGGGTTGCTCCATTCGGACACCGCCGGATCAAAACTTCGTAGCAGTTCCCCGACGACTATCGTGGCTATGTACGTCCTTCTTCGGAAGATACGACCAAGGCATCCACTATCTGCGTTAATGTAAAAACCTTGCAACACTACATACACTATTATGTTGTGCGCAATATTAACGGCCAAAACTTACAAAACGGACAAAGGTTTTGTAAGTTATCTATATCCTTCAGTTGTCAAAGTACGACTGAAATTTTAAATGATCAATGGTTAAGAGTTAAACTTTAATAGTTAACTTTTAATCATTAGCCATTAGGTATGGTGGACCCGGAGGGAGTCGAACCCTCTGCCTCCTCATTGCAAATGAGGTGTTCAAGCCAGGTAAACTGCGGGCCCAGCTTACATTAATATGTCAAAAAAAACCAACTCTTTTAAAAAAGTCGGTAACCTAGAATAAATTAAAATTATCTTCTACCCACGCAAAAACGCGCTTTGGTTTTGATTTAAATTAATTTTTCTCATTAAGTATTCCGAACTTTAAAGACTAGTGAGTATTATATGGCAAGTTGAACATATGGTCAAGGGTTGATTACTTTAATCCCTTCTTGATCTGGACAAGCGGAACTTTGTGGACCAACACATGTAATATCTAAACTGTTAGGTTCTAACCTTTCCAAATCTTCCAATTTCATAGGAACATGGAAATCGCATGCAAGACAACCGTTGATTATTATTTTCTTAGCTTTTATAGCTTTCTGAACAGAACTTGATAATTCTGACTTCTCACCTTGATGTAGGCAATAGTATTCCATTTCTGTGGGTCGTGATGGAGTCGACGATTTTAATAAAATCGGTTATTCTCCATCCACTTCATTCTTATATGGAAATTATTTGTCGTGTGGGCGATGATGGAGTCGGACCATCCGCCTCTTTCTTATAGAAAATTTGCATCCTTCGCTGGTGGGTGCGCATGGAATCGGACCATGTGCCTCTTTCTTATCAGGAAAGCGTTCTACCAGTGAACTACGCACCCAATTATGGATGCAAATTTTATATGTCAATTTTCAATTGTCATCAGGAAAGCGTTCTACCGCTGAACCAATCGCCCAAAATACAACCTGAAGTTTATCATAATTGGAATTTATCTACAAAGCTGAATATACTACTTGCAATATAACGTTAGTAAATTTTAAATTTCAAAAATACTTTCCTTGTTTTGAAATGTCAATGAAAGATTTTCTAAACAATTTAATCTACCTAATAAAGCAGGAACATCATTCCTCTCCAAAAAAGCTACAGGAATTGTCATCTCGAGATTTCCAATTTTAATTTCTAAACCTTTATATTGATAAACAGTCTCAGCTCCACCAACACCTAAGGTCATTTCTGTTTTACAATCTTTTAATAAATTAATTCCCAAAATTTCTGCATATTTATTCGGTAGTAATGTGTAATCGGCTCCCGAATCAATAATCATTTCTAAAGATTCCCATTTATTTCTCAATAATGAGAAAACTGATATAACTGCATACGGTCTATAAATTTTACCCATTTTTGTCGCTCCTATAAAAGTAAATGGAAATGAAGCTACTTTTTGCATATTACTAAAATATAAGATATATCCTGTCTCGGTACAAAAGTAATAATTGGAGTCATCCCATACTTCTTTTCAAGCCTTTGAATGTCATCACTTGCTTCTTTGCCTTCTTTTAATGGAAAGACTTTGTCATCTATAACTAAAACATGATGTCCTGCATATTTTTTAGCACTTGGATGTCTACCAGACAAAAGCATGCTTAATGTTTTTTCCTGCAATTTACTTTTCATAATTACAGTTTAACATACTTAGTCAAAAATTTATCTTTTCTACTTCACCGCATCGCCCAGAAGTTTTACTCCCATACTCCTAAAATCTTGATCAAAGGAAAAAATATATTTAATTTTATTTCTTTTCATGGCAATTACGCTTGAACAATCTATAAATGAAATATTCTTTGATTTAACTTTTGCAAAAAACTTTCTTGTTTCATTGTGTATTTTATCATCAATGAATATTTCTCTTATACTACTATTTTTAAAATCTTTATACCAATCTAAAGCTATTCCCTTGCCAAGTTTTTTAGATATAACAGTCAGAGTTTCTCCTATCACATCTGAAGATGTCGCCCATCTAATTTTGTTTTTAGATAGATATTCAGAAATTTTTAATGCTTTTTTATGTGTAGAATCAGTATTATCGCGGATTGTTACAAAAACATTTGTATCAACAAAAACTTCAAAGATTATATGCATATTTATCATATTCGGAATTTCCAGGACCTGCAACTGCCTTCTTTGCCTGTTGAAGCATAAAATCTGCACCAGATATCTTTTTGGTATATTTACCTTTTGTATTTTTCTTCTGAATTTCAATTCCAACCTCAAGTATCTTTCTATGCATTTCAGACATAGAGATCCCTTGGGCCATTGCCAAATCAGCAAGATCAATTGCCTGTTTTTCTTCGATTAATATTTGTTTTCTAACTAGCATACACAATACTATTACACAACTTTATAAATTTGTCAAATATTTTGACTTGCATATTCCCCCCAAATTGCTTTAATTAAAATGTCTCTGTCAATAATTGTTCCTTTAATCAATGCCATATAACCCCCAGTTTTTTCATAAATTATTAATTTATACTTTTCTCCCCCACCAATTCCTTTCCAAAACCATTCAAAATCACTTTTTGACAAAGACGATACAAAACACTCTGCCCCCCAATATTTGCTTTTATTTTCAATTGGTCTTTCAACTGAAAAAATAAATGAAATAAAATCACGATATGTGTCCGTAATCCCATTAAAAACAGGCAACTGATTTTGCAAAATTAATGGAACTGGAAGGTTTTGAAACAACAACGGAAATTTAACCAAGGTCTTATCCTGTAACTAGAGGTCGTGAGGCCTTCTATGGAAGAATTTCATGGGTAGAAAAAGAATTAGTGCAAAACGATCTCTTGGTTTTAACTTGTAAGAAAAAATAGTTAACTTTATTTGATATAGTCGGGAGATAACATTACAGTCGATAAAGTTTATTACTCAAGTTTTCCCCACTAAAAAACCCCGATTAAATCGGGGTTAGTATTCTACTTTTAATATGACAATTTTTATTAATCCAAGATGCGACTAGGAATAATGTATTTTCGATGCCGTTTTTCTTGTCCTTTAACATGCATCTTAAAAAGGGGTGTATATTACAACTCCTTAGAAAGGAGGTGATCCATCCCCACCTTCCAGTAGGGATACCTTGTTCATATTTCTTCCACGACTTTCGTGTGGTATGGACTATATCTTCATCCCGATTAAATCGGGAGTTGGCGTATTATGGTTGTATTACAAACCATCTCGGCATTTCTGCCTCAGTCTCTACGGGGCCAATGATAACGATATTTATATTTCATATCCGACGTTATGTATTTGTAAGTAAGTTTTCTGAACCTACTTGCACTTCCATTTTTAACTGGGATATAAATTTGATAACCTTTTGAATCTTTTTTCAAACTTGAGTTAAGACCAAAATTATCATACAAACATTTTTGTAGTAACAAAGTACCTTTTAGTCCAAATGCATAAGTACTTAATCTATATGCATTGGTATTACTGTACCCATTACCATCATCCATAAACCAAACAGCTAAAGCTAGGTTACTTTTGAGCAATGATAATATATCTCTTGGTACGATTTTTATTTTATTTTGATAAAAATCTAAAAAGAATTTGTATATTTCGGGATGAGAAACAGTCCTAAATATCAAAGAGTTATTTACTTTATAATATTTAGGCCCACTTAATACCCAATCCTTAAATATTTCTTTTTTCCAAAGAACATATTCTTCATGGACAAACGAATGACAAACTTGCAATCTTGCAGATTTTCCAGAAACTGATATTTTAAGAGAACCATCTCCTAAGAGTGTTCCCACTAAAACTTGTTTTTGAATATCTGACAAATGCAATTTATTCTTGTATTCTCTTAGCCATTTGCTATTTGTGTGATGATTTACCATAGCTTCCCTCGATATTACCCTTGATTTAAGATTAGTACGAAACTAATCCGAAAGTCAATAGGGCTTCATCGATATTAGCCAAATTTTTCTTTGCCATTGCTAGCAAAGGTCGCAATAAGCCTTTACGGCCACGACTTAAGCCTTATCGCTAAATTTACCTTCTCCCGGCAAAACCGAGATTCGGGTACCTTTAACTTTACTGCCTTGACGGATTGCACTTTACTTAGAGGTTATAGTGCGTTTCCACCCGACGAGCGAATTTCTCGCATCGGGCGAGCCGTAATATTATTCGTAAAAAATCGTGTTTTACTACTAAAATCTAATAAATCAGATTTAATATTACGTATTTCCCTTCATTCTACCAAAGTAGAACTACTATAGAAATGCTGACTTCCTAGAAAGCATTGACCTCTTAATCATTCTAGGATCTCCAAGGGTCATTATAAATTCTTTTCCTTACATGAATTAAAGCTTTTTTTTGACAACTTCCTTCTGACCGCCCAACAAAAGTCGTCCTAGCTTTTTAAATTAATCCCTGTTTTTTGTCTCAGGCCCTCCAGCTAGTCAATTACTTGATCTAACCTGCCGTATTTTTTTGACTACGCTCCAATCTTTAATTGGAGGCCGAGATTTGAACTCGGTAGAAATTATATGATTTTATGAAAAATCATATATCAAGGTTATAAAACCTTGCTATAACTGCCTCGCGCGAAATTACCATTGATATTTACTTTCTAAATATCTTCCTTGGCGGTGTGTACAAAAGGCGAGAACGTATTCACCGCGGTATAGCTGACCCGCGATTACTACCAATTCCATGTTCATGAGGGCGAGTTGCAGCCCTCAATCCCCACTGAGAAGCCGTTTGATGGGATTAGCTCCCGCTTACGCGTTGGCAACCCATTGTCGGCTCCATTGTAGTATGTGTGTTGCCCCAGTCATAAGGGCCATGCTGACCTGACGTCGTCCCCACTTCCTCCCGCAATAAATGAGGGAAGTCCCCTGAGAATATTTAACTCAGGGCAGGGGTTGCGCTCGTTACCCCACTGAAGGGAACACCTCACGACACGAGCTGACGACGGCCATGCAACACCTGTGCTATCATCCAATATTTCTAAAGGATTTCTCTCCATTTCTGGAAAAATAAACGATAGCATGTCAAGACTGGGTAAGGTTCTTCGGTTCGTTTCGAATTAAACCACATGCTCCACTGGTTGTGCGCCTTCCCGTCAATTCCTTTGAGTTTTAAACTTGCGTTCGTACTCCCCAGGCGGCCCGCTTAACGCGTTAGCTTACGCAACGGAGATTTAATTCCCCATCGCTAGCAGGCAAAGTTTACGGCTAAGAATACAGGGGTCTCTAATCCCTTTCTCTCCCTTAGCTGTCGTTCCTCAGCGTCAGATGTTCCCCAGCAACTTGCCTACGCCCTTGACGTTCCTGTTGATATCAACGGATTTCACTCCTACACCAACAGTTCCAGTTGCCCCTTGAACCCTCTAATAGTCTGGCAGTATTACAACCCTTCCCCCGGTTAAGCCGTGGTCTTTGAATTATAACTTACCAAACCGCCTACGAAACGCTTTACGCCCAGTAAATCCGGATAACGCTTGCACCCTCTGTATTACCGCGGCTGCTGGCACAGAGTTAGCAGGTGCTTATTCTCCACAAGGTCACCCTTATGGCAAAAGAAGTTTACGACCAAACGGCCTTCATCCTTCACGCGACGTCGCGGCGTCAGACTTTCGTCCATTGCGCACGATTCCCGGTTGCTGCCACCCGTAGGTGTATGGGCCGTGTCTCAGTCCCATTCTGGGGGGTCATCCTCTCAAATCCCCTACCCGTCATAGTCTTGGTAGGCCATTACCCTACCAACTAACTGATGGGAAATAGGCTCATCCATCGGCGCGCGGTTAAGCGCTTTTTCCTTCGATTACTCTCAGGAGTCATGTGGTATTAGCTCCGCTTTCGCGGAGGTATTCCACACCATTGGGTAGATTCCTATTTTATACTCAGCCGTTCGCAACTAGAGTATTACTACTCTCGTTCTACTTGCATGCCTAAAGCACGTCGCTAGCGTTCATCCTGGACCAGGATCAAATCCTCAAAAAGTGACGGTTCCTTTCGGAATCATCTTACACACTCCTAGTCACATCTTGAACTTGTAGTCATACTAGACTACATAGTTTACTGTCATATTACATTTCAATTTCAAAGTACAAAAAGATATGTAATTATCAATAAATAAGCCACAAAAAATCTATATTTAAAACTTATTTATTAATAACTAATCTGATTTGTAAAGTAAAGGTTCTTTTGGAGGTTATCATCCTGAGCGAGCTCTTGCGAGTCGAACAGGCGAGTCAACCTTTAAACTTATAAGAAGAATTATAACATTATTAAATTCAATATCAATAAGTGATTATTTTCTTCTTACTTTAACAAATTCATATATTATTGGTGCAATTGATAATCCAATAATTACAAGCACAACTAATGAAAAGTTATTTTTAACGACTGGTATATTACCAAAGAAAAAGCCTAAAAGAGTAAAACCAAAGACCCAGACAAATCCACCTGCTAAATTATATTTAATAAAATCTCCATAATGCATCTTTCCAATTCCGGCTACAAATGGAGCAAAAGTTCTGACAATAGGCACAAAACGAGATAAAAATATAGCCTTACCACCATATTTTTTGTAAAACTCTTCAGCTTTTCCAATATGTTTCTTATTAATAAAAGGTATTTTTGGACTATCTATTATCTTTTGACCAAAGAAATGCCCTATCCAATAATTTGTAGTATCTCCCAAAAAAGCTGCCAGCCATAAAATCCCTAAAATTAAAAAAATATTAAAACTTCCAATTGCCGCAAAAGCTCCGGCAGCAAAAAGTAGTGAATCTCCTGGTAAAAAGGGTGTAAATACAAAACCAGTTTCAGCAAAAACTATTAAAAATAAAATTAAATAGGAAACCACACCATAATTATTGATTATGTCACCTAAATAGGTATCAATATGTAACACAAAACTAAAAAGGTTACTTAGAGTTTCCATATTTTTGAAGATCTTCCAGAAGTTTGCTCATGTCTTGAAAATTAACATCAGTTGGAATGGTAAAATATGAATCCATTACTGTTGCAATTTTACATGAATCTTTATATTTATCTATTGCTTCAAAATACGAATCACTTTTAACAGCCTCTGAGTTTCCATTTTCCTCGTTTATCGAATAGACAAAACCCTCTTTGGTTTTAGAATCCCACATATACATTTTTTGATCTTTAATGATAATTTCGTTAGACTGACCCCCCCCTGTCCCTGTTGAAGTCACTCTTACTGCCCCATTTTTAATATAAGACTTGACAATAGTTCCCGTCTCATCAGTAAACTCACAAGAAAGTGTCATCTTTTGAGTCAAAGCATCTTTAACTGAAGCAAAGACACCATTTTTATTGTCATTTTGGCCAACAGTATTATTTCCTTTAAACTTTATATATGAAACCCAACCAATTAGACTAAGAACAAGTATACTTACTAAAATAAATAAAACTTTTTTGTTTTTCATTGTGTTTCTATTGTATCAGTTGCAATTGGAGTTGCACTAGGGGTTGGCTCAATTGTTGGTATTGGAACTGGAGTTTTAGACAAAACTTCTAAATCTTTAACATCAAAGACTTTAAGAAGTCTTTCGGTTTTATTATATTGCCCAATTGCAAAAATTCTTTTACCTACAAGGGTTAATAAATCCAAATTATCAGGCACATCTAAAGTAATTGCTTCTGAAGAAGTGGTAATTAAAAAATATTTATTAGTTGTTAACGAAAGTTGTAATTTACCAGTAAAGGCAGTTTCTTTCCAAGATGATATTATAGTTGATGACGGGCTTGAAGTTGGAGACGCATCAGATTCAATATTACCTATACCAAAAACAATTGTACCCAAAATTACTAAGGCAACTACGGTAGTTAAAGGCCTTATTGTAATCTTAACTTCCATTCCTTCATTGCCTATTACCTTCTCCCACCAACGCCTTAAATATGTAACAGGATTTGTAACTTTAACATCAACCAAAGGCGGTTCAATATTTGAAGTTGCCATAGTTAACTTTAATACTTTTTAGAGTTAAAAAGCAAATGTTACTAAAATTTGTGACCCCACAGAGAGTCGGACTCTGCCTTCTAGGATGAAAACCTAGCGTCCTAACCGATAGACGATGGGGCCTCGTTTTGCTCGTCCCATCGTGTAGCACTCCGCTATCGCGGATTGTAGACGGATGGGGCCATTTAAAACAAGGCTACTATTTTGTGAGCCCAACAGGGATCGAACCTGTGACCTTTTCCTTAAAAGGGAACCGCTCTACCGCTGAGCTATGGGCCCTCACTTTACTTAGGGCACACAAGCTATGCTTATGGACCCAAAATATATCAAACTTCAGTATTTTAGCAAATTTACTTGGAATTACCAACATCGAGCTGGTACAATACAGATTGTATTAAATTTATTGGGGGATCGTCTAATGGTAGGACTTTGGTTTTTGGTACCAAGTATCGGGGTTCGAATCCCTGTCCCCCAGCCAAGACATGAGATATAAAACACAACGGCAATTTAGACAAGTAAAATTCCCCCATATTGATTTGGAGGATGCAATAATGATGAGTCAAAGTAAAAGATTGTGGCCCTTATGTAAATTAAAGGATTCAGGAAGTTGTCAGGATATTGCAATAATTCCACCCGAAGTCCATGAGGACGGAGATTTATATTACTGGGAAGTTTCGCCAAGAATTAAGTCTTGCAGAGAGTGCGGTTTCCATAGAAAGAATTGTGAACAATGTTAAGGTGTTTATAGGATCGAATGGTTCTAGACCATGATACTCAATAAAAATGTGTTATACTTATCTTATAAATACAAATTTTTCAGTAGACCAACTAGCTAACGCATTAATTAAAAGGGGTGGTCGTATAAACAAATATTATCTTCAGGAGTGGAATAGAAGTAAACCTGCAATTGTATTCCTTAATGTTTGGATTGGTGGCAAAAACATCCGCGAAGCATTACTTAAAGCGTTAATTTAATCTTCGTCGTCATCTTTGTGGTTCTTTTTATCTTCAATTATCTGTTTTCTTGCTTCTTCTCTTTTGACCTGTTCATCCTTAATAAATTGTCTTTTTTTCTTTTCAGTGAGAAGAGTTTTATTTACCATTTTTTGACATTCTGGATCAGAACATTCTGTTATAGTATATGTAACAGTTGAATTATCTATTTTTTCATCGTACGTCTTGACTACAATTCTAGGTTTACCACATCTTGTACAAGTACTACCTGTCATTAAGGCTATTTTACCATGAAGCTGATATAATAGCCATATGCTAAATAGGATGAATTCTAAATATTTAAGGAAGAACCCGCCCAAGGCGGATGATATGAAGCATATCAAGAGAAACCCTATTTATTTTGTTTTAGATAATGTCTTGGATACTTATAACATTGGCTCTATTTTTAGACTAGCTGACGCAGTAGTAGCAGAAAAAGTTTATATTTGTGGAGAGAATTCTGAATATCCACCATCTTCTAGAATTCATAAAGCTGCAGTAGGCACAGAAGAATGGGTACCGTGGGAACACAGTAATTCAGTAACTCATTTAATCGGTAAACTCAAAAAACAAGGCGTGCAAATTATTGCTGTCGAGCAAGATGCAAAAGCTGTAGACTATAGACAATTGACCGTAGACAGTTTGCGACTTCCAGTCGCATTGGTCGTCGGTCATGAAACTACTGGTGTATCAAAAGAAGTGTTAGACATGGCAGATTTAATTGTAGAATTACCTATGTTTGGAATTAACAATTCCCTAAATGTCTGGGGGTCACTAGCAATTGTTTCTTATAAAGTCATTGAAAATCTTTAAACACTATATTCTTTGTAAAGTTGTTCTGAAGAACCAATCATCATGTATGCAGTTATCGTTACAAATTTTTCCAAGTTTGATCCTACTAGTTTTTCTGTCATAATTTCGTCCAGTTGAAATACTCCTGCAGGGTTTGTCATATGAATTCTAATTTCAATTGGTTTTTTATTTCCTTCCAATATCTCAACATTATTAATCGCTAAATCTGACTCAGAATAAATATTGACCTCTCCCCTTTTATAAGTAATTCTACTTCTTCCCTTGCCCATATCAATTGCATCTGCAATCCTCATAATTCCAGCCTCTATTGTCTTAGGTTTGCCGTTTGCACGGTGAGAGATAATGGCATGAAGTATTTCTGAAGTCACTACCATTCTCTCTTCAATCGGCATAAATGAAAGAATTTCTTTAAGCATATCTCGTGCAATGAAAAGACTGTATCCTTCATGGCCATCTCTATGAATTGAAATTCCCAAGTCATGCATAATGCATGCTAAAAACACAACAACTTCAGCATGATCATTAGTTAGTCCAAAATCGGTAACAATTGACATTGGAATATTATTTTTCTCTAGTATTTTAATAAGCCTTTGGCCGTTATTAGCCACAATATTAAAATGAGTTGGCCCATGATCACTCATTCCTAACCTATCAATGGCCATAATATTCATAATCTTCCAAAGCGTTTTTATCTCATTATTACTATTAATGTTGTCTAAAACTTTTTTTAGAAGTTCATTTTTCTCCACGAAAAGATTAATTTTAATTGCATCAAGTGAAGATTTAACTATTTTTTTACCTAAATTATTCATTTTGTATACGAGAAGTTATTTATTTAGCAGAGAAAATTGCATCATGCATTTCCCAATATTTACCCTGGTCAGAGGCGCATTCTGCAGCCTCTGCCGCCTTTTGAGCGTTTGGATGAAATGGTAGAGGATAATTCTTAACAATTAACTTAACTTTATTTGTATCTATATAATTTTTCTTTATATCAGGCCAAGTCTGAGTAAAATGTCTTATACAATATGGGCATTCAAAGTCAGTAAATTCAACGATTGTAACTTTAGCATCATTATTTCCCAAAACATGAGAGTTGGAAGTATCAATATTTTTTGCGACGGCTATAAACGACGGTGAAGGGTTCCCCGCTTGATCTTTCTGTTCTGCAGCATCTTGCAAATCTTTTGAATATGTCTTGTAATCATCTGACCCCTTACCATCAAGTTCTCTATCAATTACCTCTTTAAATGAGGCAAATGGGTATGCTCCACCTAAAAATCGTCCGTTAATAAAAAATGCAGGAGTCCCACTTACACCGACAGTTCCTCCATAATCACTATCCTTTTTAACAACATCTGCTTTGATTCCATCATCAAGACATTTATTAAAATCATTAGTATTTAAGTCAAGTTTTTTGGCTATCTTTTTTAAATTATCAACCGATATGGGAGACTCGCCCGTTCCCTGCTGAACTGTATCTGTGGTGCCTGTTGTACTTCCTTTTCCAATGTTTTCAACTTTTTGCCAAAGGACACCCACCAAAAAGGCAAGACCTACTGTGATAACTAGAAGCGCTGGAACAAACTTTTCAAGAAGTGTTGATTTCTTTTCAGAATTTTCAGACATGTGTTAATTCTTCCAGAAGCCTTGTATTTTGTCAACCAACAAAAAAATTAAATCTCTTCTGATTGTTCAGGATAAAATATAGATATTTAATAGGTTTCATAAATTTATTTCTTTTTAATTTTTGCAGGTTTTGCAGTATGAGATAGTTTCCACATCATAAAAAAAATAATTGGTATCAAAACCAAGGATGGCCATGGTGTTTCTAAAATATTCATAATATTATTTTTTAACAATGATATTGTTTCTGTAATATATCAAGAAACTGAGAATTATTACAACGAAAATCCCGAAAACATTTTGAGCTCTAAACATTATTTTTGCTATATCAATTTCCATAATTTATATCTTTAAATAACCACGAAATAAAAAATGCTAAAGTTCCATACAATACGTTCAACAAAATAAGTATAGCATTTGTATCAATATTTGATGATTGCCAAAAAGAAGGTAGTATCAAAATCGCACCAAACCAACCCGCAGATAAATTCACAAACAGATCAGAGAGTGTAGTTAGAAAATTTGATTTAGCAAAAAATTTCATTTCAATTCTGCAAGATAATTTAGAGCGGACATAGCTGCCATACAACCGTAACCTGCTGCAGTTACTGCTTGTTTGTAAGTATGGTCATGAACATCTCCCGACACAAAAACCCCAGGAATATTAGTTTTAGAATTTTCTTTTGGAATAATATAGCCCTTACTATCAAGATCAATCAAGCCTTTAAATATTTGGCTTGATGGATCATGTCCGATGGCTACAAACAAACCATCTAGTTTAATTTCCGATTCTTCTTCGGTTTTACTGTTTCTAATTGTTATAGATTCTAGTTTCTGATCTCCTAGTATCTCTTTTACTTCACTGTCCCAAATTACATCTATTTTAGAATTTGCAAAAACTTTTTCTTGCATTGCTTTACTCGCTTTAAATTCTGACTTTCTATGAATAATAGTGACTTTTGAAGCATATTTTGTTAAAACCAAAGCCTCCTCCATTGCCGAATCTCCACCTCCGACCACAACTACATATTTTTCTTTAAAAAATGGAGCATCACACGGAGCACAAGAAGAGATTCCACGACCAATTAATTCCTTCTCTCCAGGAACTCCCAACCATTTTGTTTCTGCACCTGTTGCTATAATAACGCTATTAGCATATAGCTCACGGTCTACGGTAAACAACACAAAAGGTCGAACAGAAAAATTAACTTTAGTTACATTTTGAGGAACAAACTTGGCACCAAAACGAATAGCTTGAGATTTCATTTTTTCCATTAAGTGAGGTCCCATTATTCCTTCTGGAAATCCAGGAAAATTATCAACAGTTGAAGTTAGCATTAACTGTCCTCCCCAAACATCTCCACCTAATATAATTGTTGAAGCTGCTCCACGAGTAGTATAAACACCCGCAGTTAAACCTGCAGGTCCAGAACCAATTATGGCCGTATCCCAAATAGTGTCTTGCATTATCTAATTATACAGTTTGTGTTGGTGTAGTAGTATCAGCGGGTACCGGTACTTCAGTTGGAACTTCAGTTGCAACTGGTGTATCTGTTTCTACTGGTTCAACAATTGGTGTTTGTGCAACAGGAACTGTTGTAACTGGCTGACCCATTGTGGGTGCAATTGGTGTATCTGTTGTTGGATTTGCTGTTGGTGTATTATCGTTCATTAAAAATCACCTCCTTCGACTTCGCTCAGGACAAGCCTTTTTTGATTAAATCTTCAAATGATTGTTTTCCTCCAAAACCAATTTGTCTCCCTATCTCTACCCCATCTTTAAATAAAATTGTAGTAGGAATTGACATAACTCCCAATTTCCCAGATGTTATTTGATTTTCATCTACATTAATTTTAACTAAGACAAGTTTACCTTTATAATTCTCACTAAGTTCTTCCAATATTGGTTCAGCCATCTTGCATGGTCCACACCAGTCTGCATAGAAATCCACCAAAACTGGAAGAGAATTTTTCAATACATCTTGATCAAATGAAGAATCGGTAACTTTATTTAGTGCCATAGCAAGAAACAATATACAAGTTTATGAAGTCTCCCGTCAACCCCCAAGTGTTTAACAAATTCATATTTGTATCAGATCTTCACCCTATTTAACCTCAAGGAATTTAGAACCACAGAGATTGAACTTGCGGCCATTGCAAAGGAAGCCAACATTGGGTTTAGAAGTCCAAGTGTTGCTACAGGAATTAATATTACGTTATAACCGAAAGCCCAAAATAAATTTTGTTTGATAACTCTCATTGTTACTTTACTTAAATTCATAGCAGTTAAAACAGATTTAAAATCGGAATTTAAAAGCGTAATTCCAGCAGACTCCATAGCAATATCAGTTCCTGTTCCCATAGCAATTCCCACATCAGCCGCTGCTAAAGCTGGGGCGTCATTAATCCCGTCGCCAACAAAGGCTACGTTTGTAAACTCCTTTACTTTTTCTGATTTCTCATTAGGCATTACTTCTGCCATAACATTTTTAATTCCAGCTAATTTTGCAATAGCATTAGCAGTTCTTTGATTGTCCCCAGTTACCATCCATGTCTTTATTCCCTTATCTTCTAAACTTTTTATTACCTCTCTTACCCCAGTCTTTAAAGTGTCAGCTACAGCAACAAAACCTAATAGTTCATTTTCCCTCGTAAGACCCATTACTGTTTTACCTTGACTTTCAAGATTTTTAATCTTGTCTGATTTTTCTTTAATTTTTCCAAAAAAATATTTTTTGTTTTGAATAAAACCCTCGACCCCTTCACCCGCTATTGCCTTAAAACCATTAACTTTTTTGGTCTTTAATCCCAATTCCTTAGCCTTTAACACAATTGTTTCTCCAAGTGGATGCTCTGAACCTTTTTCTAAGGACGCAGTAATTTCAAGGATTTCTGTGTCTGAAATGTCAGTTACAACAGGCATACCTTTAGTCAAAGTCCCTGTTTTATCGAAGATAATCGTTCTAATTTTGTGTGCAGTTTCAAGGCTTGTAGCATCCTTAATTAATACACCTTTTTCTGCTCCCTTCCCTGTTCCAACCATTATTGCTGTAGGTGTTGCAAGACCCATTGCACAAGGACAAGCAATAATTAAAACTGCAACAAGATTAATAAAAGCATCTGTCGGTAAACCAACAACATACCAAACCACAAATGTCGCAACAGCAAGCATTAATACTATTGGTACAAAGTAGGAAGAAACCAAATCTGCCATTCTAGCTATTGGTGCCCTCGAACTTTGAGCTTCCTTAACCATTTCGACTATGTGGGATAGCATTGTTTCACTTCCAACCTTTGTTGCTTTGAAGATGAAACTTCCAGATTTATTCAAGGTTGATCCTATTACATTTGCACCAATTAATTTTTCAACAGGGAATGACTCTCCAGTTACCATTGATTCGTCAACAAAACTATTTCCCTCAGTAATAACACCGTCCACTGGCACTTTTTCCCCAGGCCTTACTCTTATTAAATCACCCGCCACAACTTCACCTAATGGCACGTCAATCTCCACACCATTTCTAATCAAGCGAGCGGTTTTAGGAACAAGACCTAAGAGTTTTTTAATTGCGTCAGAGGTATGAGATTTTGCTTTAGCTTCTAAAAACCGTCCCAGTAAAATTAGTGTGATAATAACTGCAGCCGTATCAAAATACATTCCCTCTACAATATTAAACATAGAAAGTATCGAATAAAAATATGCAGCTGTTGTACCAATAACTATTAATGTATCCATACTAGCAGTTCTATTTTTAAGTCCCGACCATGTGGCTAAATAAAAGTCCTTTCCGGCCCAAAATTGTACTGGAGTTGCTAAAAACAATAGAAAGTAAGGATTAGAGATTAGAGAATAGCTAAACCATTCAGGAAAACTACCAATAAAAACCAGTATTGAAAGAATTGAAGAAATAATTACTTTTGTTTTTAGTTTTTTTAACTCATTTGTTTTAATTTCCTCGACATTTTGATCTTTGACATTTGAATTTTGATCTAGTAACGCTTTATATCCAGCATCTTTAACCGCTTTTTCAAGTTCTTGATCTGTGACACGATCGTTTATCTCGACAGTAGCAGATTCACTACCATAATTTACCGAGGCTTTTATAATACCAGGAACTTTAGAAAGACTTCTTTCTATTAACTTTGCGCAAGATGCACAATGCATACCAACAACTGGAAATGTTTTTTTTGTCATTTTTTCCCAAGGAAAAACCACCATATAAATCCAATTAATCCAAGTCCAGAAATTAAAACTATTATTTTGTCCATATCGTTGGTAGATATACTTTTACTAAAGTCCCCGTTCCAATCTTACTTAATATTTTAACACTTCCACCATGTGCATTTATTATTCCTTGCGCTATAGCTAAGCCCAGACCAGACCCTAATGTCTTTGTGGATTTTGATCCCCTGTAAAATCTTTCAAAAACATGGCTTAAATCTTCTTTTGCAATACCAACACCTTCATCTTTGATTTCCATTATTGCATTTTTGTTAACCAGCTTTAAAGAAACTGATATTTTTTTACCATTTGGCGTGTACTTTATTGCATTTTCAATAATATTTACCAATGCCCTATTAATTTTGCCTTCATCACCAAATATCTTTATTTTTGGCTCAAGATCAAAGCTTACATTAATCTTTTTTTGCTGTCCAAGTTTTGTGGTAATTTGTGATAAATCATAAAGCAATTTTGATAAATTAAATTGTTTATTGATAGTTTCATTATGAGATGCTCCAACCCAGGCAAGATCCAATAAATTCTTAACTAGATTTGAAATTTTATCAGTATCTATCAAGGTTTCCTCTAACGTTTTTTCATATTCTAATTTTGATCTGTCTTTTGAAAGAGTAAGTTCAATCCCACCTTTTAAAGTAGCAATTGGAGTTTTAAGTTCATGGGCAATATCTTCTATAAATTGCCTTTCCCTTTTAAAAGACTGTTGTAATCTATCAAGAAGGTTGTTAAATGTTAAAGTAAGTCTTTGAATCTCGTCATTTGATCCTGGATCTTCTAACCTTTTATCTAAGTTTTCAGAAGTAATATCATCCATATTTTGAATAATATTTGAGAGTGGTTTAATAATTTTATTTGTAAACATTATGGCTCCTAAAATTACTGGTGCTATAAAAATAGCAAAAATTATAGCCAAAATTGACAGAAGAAGGTTTAAAGATTTTTGGATTGCCTCAATTGGGTGAGCAATAAGTAAAACTTCAGTAAGTTTGTCATTTTCATAGACTGGTTTAACTAAAAACCTCATCGGTGTATTCCCAATATTCTGATTTGTATAAGTAATCGATCTATTTTTTTGGGCTACCTCAAATAAATATTTGTATGATACATAAGGTGTGTCAAAACTAAGGGAACTGTCAACTATACTTCCGTTTTGATTAAGAAGGGTTATCACCATCCCTGGGACGCTGTTGAATTGGTTTAGATTATATGAATGGAGCAATAATTCCTTATCAACTTGCTGATAAATAATCTTGTTAGTAACTATATAAAAACTTGTAAAAATAATACTTATTGCAACAATTAATATTGAGCTAAATAATATTACTATTCTAAATTTTAAACTTTTAATATTCATCATATAGTATAACCAACACCATGAATTGTCTTAATAAGTTTTTTCTTATATTCTTTGTCTATTTTTTTGCGAAGTGTAACAACCAAAACGTCGACTATATTGCTCATCCCTTCAAAATTATAGTCCCAGACATGTTCGATTATTTTTGTTCTAGTTACTACCTCTCCACTATTTCTCATCAAAAGTTCCAAAATCGCAAATTCTTTTGGAGTTAAATTAATTATTTTTCCATCCCTTGTTACCTTATGACTTAATGGATTAAGTTTTAAATTATCAATTTCCAATATCGGAGACGTATTTTTGTGACTTCTTCTTATTAACGCATGTACTCTTGACCTAAATTCCATAAATGAAAACGGTTTTGTTATATAATCATCGGCTCCACTATCAAGGCCTTTTATTTTATCTTCAACTGTTGATCTAGCGGTCAACATCAAAATTGGAGTTCTTATGTTTTTTGCTCTTAAATTTTTACAAACTTCTATCCCGTCAATTTTAGGCAACATTAAATCTAAAACTATTAAATCGTAGTCTTCATTTTCTGCTAAAAATTGGCCTTCTTCTCCATCAAACGCCTGGTCAACAGCAAAACCATCTTCAACAAAGCCCTTTTTTAAAATATTATTGAGTCTTTCTTCATCCTCAATAATTAATACTCTCATACAATACGTATTATACCCCACATCCACCGCCTGTTTTTGGAGGCTCTGCAACTAACCCCTGTTGAGATAACCATGTTTTGATATTTCTAGAGCCACTTGCAGAAGAATAATCTTTACTTAAAAGTAATTTTGCATCAATGTCGGTAAAATTTAAGTTTTCTTTATTTTTAAAATACATTGCTAGGTCATAGTAATTCCCAGGAAACCAAAAGGCGTTAAAATACTTCCCCGCCTCGTACATTTCGCCTTCTGATGCACCGTTTCCTGCCATGAGCTGTAGTACTCCTAGAAGGGCCATACCGTGATTGCAATCTGGGAAAGCCGTTGAATTATTACAACACGGTCTAAATATATTTGATGAAACTTCTTCTACTAATTTCTCTTGTTCTAAAGTTAGAGTTATAAGAGATGCTTTCGAGTAATAATTCATTGTATTGCCACTAGCGAGTGACCACCCACCTGTCGAGGCAAAGTCTCCTGCACCTTTTAGTCCTCCATATTTCATCATGTCACCCTCGTCTAGAATTTTAGATTTATTATTTAGTCCAACTGCCCAGAAAAAATTAAGCAAGAAATATGAATTTTCTCTAGTTATTTTAATTTTTTCATCTGACCCGAAAACAAGAATTTTTACCTGATCTTCTGTTAAAGGCTGATTAGACTTTTCATAAATATTAATAAACTTATCCTTATCAATAATACCTGAAGCAATCATCATTGGACCCAAATTGTTAAACCTAGCATTAATTTCAAAACCTCCTGTGGGGTTAATCTCTTCAAACAATTGATTGTTGTTTTCTTTTGATTTTATAGCGATTGGGGTAACTTTTTTTGGCAATTTTAAAATCAGAATAATATTAGTTATCACGCTTAAAAGTATTATTGCAATTAAAATTCTAATTTTTGTCATTTTTTAAATTTAAGTAATTTGTAAAAGATAAATAATATACTTAAAAATATTCCCAAATCAACGAAGATGTTCTGAAAGTATTTACTTATTTCAAAGACAATCATTCTTATTTTCTGTCCGTATAAATCTGCATCATCCATTACAAGTTTTCCTTGGAAATTTAAGATCGTAATTGCAATTGCTGTTACAAAAAATATTGCTGACCCTAAATATCTTAAAATATTATAAATTTTTTGCCTGTTAGCTCCCCCAATTTTAGATGTCGCTTTTTCATAGAACATTGACATTATAAATAATGGCATAACAATTCCTATTACGTAAGCAATTGAAACGAAAAACGCTTGAAATATAGATGGGGACAAAGAAGTTAATGTGACTGCAGCAAAAAGTACTGGGGCACAACAGGCGGAAGTTAACCCGGACATTAATCCCAAACCAAAAACTGAAAAGCTGTTAACTTTCTTTCCCTGAATTCCTGTTACATGGAATAGTTGAGGCAAGTGAAGAATTGGTTTTAACGTCATTATTCCCATTAAAAACATTACAAATGCTCCGAGATAATAGATTTGTAAATGATAAGTATCTAAAAATAAAATTGCAAACCTTAAGCCTAGTGCTATTGGAACTAAAACAAAGGCCAAACCAATTGCAAATATTAGTGTGTAATACATTACTCTTTTGTTTTCTTTAAATATTGTTCCTAAATAGGATGGAAAAAGAAAGGTAATACAACACGGAGCAAACAAAGCTAAAACACCAGCTAGAAATGATGCTGTGAGTGAAATTCCAAAAAGAAAATTTGTATCCATATTATTTAACTGTTGTTTTCAATGTAAAAATTATTTTAAGGTTATTAGGATCGTTGGTAGTTACAATTACATCTCGACTAACAGGACCATAAACCGGCATGATGGCTGGAGTATAAATAACTTTAACTGTTGCAATATCTCCTGGGGCAATATCTGTAACATAACCACTTTGTTTATGCATTCCAAATTGTTTTGTTTCCAGATCTTTGTATATAATTTTTCCAAAAGTACAATTACAACTTGAGTTTATATTTAAAATTTGAAGTGGTTTATTGCCTGAGTTTTTTAATGTGAAACTAACCTCTTTTGTTTCACTAACTTTCATCTCACCTATATCCATAAAGTTGCTTTGAGCTTCTGCTATAGGTCTATCGGTTTGCTGCTTAGAATAATTTTGAATATTAGGATCTGGTTTTTGATCTTTGGTCATTAAATATGCCAAACCAAAAAATAAAACTAAAAACCCAACTGATAATAATAAAATAACCGTTTTAGACATCAAACAAATTATATTCCTTGATATATTAAGATTTTATGAAGACCTTATAAAACCTCTCCACGCTTTTCAAGCATCATATGATGGATTGCTCCAATTTGTCCCCAAATTGCAAAAAGAACCAAAATTGCAGAACAAATAAGCGCATCCAACTTTGTAATCCCAAATACAACGTTGTCAGCTCCTCCAAATACTGCTCCAAGAAATGAAACAGCTCCGACAAAACCAACAATGACACTAATAATGTGCATTATTTTTGATAACTTCATTTAATAATCACCCCCTTTTATATTACTACTACTTTTCCATTCCAAGCGAACTAAATTTAGCAAATTCAAAAAACAGGAAGGAGAATGCTACTGCCATAACAAAAGGAGCATACATTGACAAGTAATTTTTCTGGTTTGGTTTATAACCTCTAAGAAGAAGGGAATTACCAACAACAGAAACCGAACTTAGTGCCATAGCAAGACCTGCTAGTTCGGGCTTTAAAACTAGCCCCATAAACGAGAATACTCGGGCAGCTACAGGAATTCCAATTACGTTATAAAAAAGTGCAAAGAACATGTTTTGTCTTATTTTAGAAACTGTCGATTTTGAAAGGTCTAAAGCATTAACAACGTCTCGAAGATCGTTTTTGATAATTACTATTCCACCAGTTTCCATGGCAACATCAGTCCCACTTCCCATGGCAATTCCTAAATCAGCTTGAGCAAGCGCAGGTGCATCATTAATACCATCTCCCACCATGGCAACATACTTTCCTAAACTTTGTAATTTTTTAACTTCTAATGCCTTATTTTGAGGTAAGACTTCAGCTAAAATGTTTGTAATACCCACCTCACCAGCTATTGCATTAGCAGTTCTTTGGTTGTCCCCCGTAATCATCCAAACATCAATTCCACGTTTTTTAAGCATTTCTACAGCTTCTTTAGAAGTTTCTTTAACGGTGTCTGCAACTGCGATAATTCCCAATATTTCTTTTTTTGAAGAAAGTATCATGGCAGTTTTGCCTTGATCCTCAAGTCTTTCAAGTTTTCTTTCAAATTTATCAATGTCTAAGTCTAATTTGTCGATCATTAATTTTCTATTACCCAAAAAGTAATCAGTTTTGCCAATTTTACCTTTAACCCCATGTCCTGGAATTGCCTCAAACCCTTCGACTTCGTTCAGTATGGATTTTTCTTCCTCTGCATAGTTAACAATTGCTTCAGCTAGTGGATGTTCTGATTGCTTCTCTAAACTTGCGGCTATTGTTAATATCTCTTTTTCATATAAGTCACCTAGTTCTTCAATATCTGTAACTTCAGGTTTACCTTTAGTAACTGTTCCTGTCTTGTCAAAGATAATAGTATTTATTTTACTTGCACTTTCTAATGGTTCCCCACCTTTAATTAATATTCCATGCTCTGCACCAGAACCAGTTCCCACCATTATTGCAGTAGGGGTTGCAAGACCTAAAGCGCAAGGGCAAGCAATAACTATTACAGCTGTAAAGGCCATTAGGGCAAAGGATAAAGTTGACCCTAAAACAAAATACCAAACGCCAAAGGTTAAAATAGCAACACCAATAACTGCAGGCACAAACCATGAAGAAATTTTGTCAGCGACAGCCTGAATTGGTGCCTTTGATCCTTGTGCATCTTCAACTAACTTAATAATCTGAGAAAGCGTAGTTTCGGACCCAATTCTGGTGGCACAGAACTCAAAACTTCCTAGTTTATTTATTGTTCCACCTATAACATTATCGTCGACATGTTTTTCAATTGGCATACTTTCTCCTGTTATCATTGATTCATCAACTGCTGATGAACCTTTAGTAATTACGCCATCAACAGGTATTTTCTCACCCGGTCTAACTATCAAAATATCATCTTTGACAACCCGATCAATTGGTATGTCAACTTCTTGGCCATTACGTATAATGCGCGCAGTTTTGGCTTGTAATCCCATTAATTTCTTTATGGCTTCAGATGTTCTTCCTTTTGCTTTTGCTTCCAAAAATTTACCCAAAATAACAAATGTAATAAGAAATGCTGCTGTTTCAAAATATAAATCTGGAATTTTTTCTCCCATTATCCCTATAAAAGAGTTATTCAAAGCATAATAACCTACAAAATTTACTAAACTGTAAAAATAAGCAACAGAGGTACCAATTGCAATCAAGCTATCCATATTAAATGTTTTCATGCGAAGTGCTGAGATCATACCTTTATAAAATCCTGAACCAATATAAAATTGAACTGGGGTAGCAAGAATAAATGAGATTATTCCTATGTAAGGAAATACAAAACTGCCTCCTGGTAAAAATTTAAAGAAGTCTAAAAACATAAAATAAATCATAGGAGCTGACAAGATAAAACTAATTAAAAATCTTTTCCACTGACTTTTAATCTCTTCTTCTTGTCTCACTGTCTGGTTTTTTGATAATTCTTCAGTTTCCTCTTGTGCCGAATAACCTGCACTTTCTACCGCCTTTATTAAATCACTAATTTTACTAACAGTTGAATCATATGTAATTGTTGCTTTTTCAGATGCAAAATTAACTCGTGCTTCACTGACACCAGCTACTTTTTTAAGTTGTTTTTCAATTAAACCTGCACACGATGTACAGTGCATTCCTTTAATCTCTAGATTAATCTTTTTGCTCATATGGCATACCTTCTAAGCTTAAATTTATTTCTGCTTTTTCAATTGGCCTTTTCGATTCTATAATTGTTTCACCTGTTTCAAAGTCAACACTAACACTTATTACATTATTAATTCCTGATATTTTTCTTTCAATCAATTTTTTACATGCTGGGCAATGTGTACCTGTTATATATATTATTTGTGTGTTCATATTTAATTTACAATAATTTCTCCCCTTGGAACTCCCATCGCACAAGTTATAGCAAAAGTCCCTGTTTTTGTAGGTGTAAATTCAAAGATAACAGTCTCATCTTTAATAAATCCAGAGACATCTTCAGAAAGTCCCGGAAGAGCAACACTTCCCATGCATCCTTGACCATTTTCTAGAACCGTAATTTCAAGCTTGACAGGTACACCTACTTTAACATTAAATTTATTTGGAGTTATGTCTGTACTTACAGAATAACTTGCTTTAAGAACCTGAGTTTTACCTACGTTTAATACTTCACCTGTTGTGGGGGTGATATTCTTTTTTACTCCGCCTCCGCAACCACAACCACCACTTCCACCACACGAAGGAGCTTTGGCAGGAATGGATGTATCAGGAGTAACAATTCCCGTGTCATCTACTACAACAAAAGACCCTGTGTACATCCCCATACTGCAAGAAAATCTAATTGTTCCTGCTTCTTTTGGAGTAAATTCAAAGATATTTTCTCCTAATTTTAAACTGCTTCTTATTCCTAATTGTTGTGAAACAATGCTACTAGCACATGAGTAAATACTTTCTGATGTAATAATCCAACGAACTGGAACCCCTTTTTTGATTGTAAATTTATTTGGTGTGTAACCATTTGTCTTTTGCGTCATTTTAACAACTTGTACACCGTTTACTATCTTTACATTTTTATCTATAGAAGTGGGTGCGTTTTTGGCAAATACTGACTTTATACCTAATAAATTAAGACCATTTGAAACATTAAATAGTGAAAGTAAAACCACAATTACACCTGCAGTTTTGAAAAATAATTTAGAAAATCCACCTTTAACTACTGAGGTTAGTCCCCCCACTCCCAAAAGACCAGGAGTAGTTCCAAGTGCAAAAACACCCAAAGTTAATGCACCCTGCAATGGACTACCAGTACTAATTGCATAAAGCTGCATTGCTTGTGTAAAACCACATGGCAAAAAGAATGTAGAAGCACCAAGAATTGAAGCATTTGAATTACTATATTCTGCATTTTCTTTATTCCTAATACCTAAAAACTTATATATTCCTTTCGGAAGTGTAAAAGAAATACTTTTTAAAAACGGAAAAATATCAATCAATTGGCTACCCAAAAGTAACATTACTAAACCTACAGCTACTGTTAATATTCCAAGAATCGATGTTGATAGCTGAAAAAAGGATCCTGCATAACCAATAATTCCACCTAATATAAAATATGAAATAATTCTGCCTAAATTGAAATAAACATGAGGTACAAATTTTTCGACACCCGTTGCCTCTGGATTCTGTTTTGCAAATTTAGATGACATACCAAGAACTAATCCTCCAACTAGAGCCATACAGGTTGATATCCCTGCAGTTATACCTATTATAAAAACCACAGGAAGTGACGAATAACTACCCTTTACCGATCCAGCTAATTCAAATAATCCCAATTTCTTTGCTATCAAAAATAATGCCGTGGCAATGAAAAAAGCTAATCCTAATTCTATATAATCTTTTTTGTTCTTTGATATCAAGGGTAACTTTGCGTTTTCTCCTACACAATAGCCCGCATTCTCTACTGCAGTATTTACATCAATATTATTTAATTTATCTATAAAACTAATATCAGCAATTCCCTCTTTATGGCTAACAGTTACATCAGTAACACCCCTAATTTTCTTTAACTCTTCTTCAATTAATATCTCGCAAGATCTGCAATGCATTCCTGTAATGTGTATCTTTTTATTTGACATATTAAGAATAATACTAAATCAATTATTAAGATTTTGTGAAGAACATGATAAAATTTCTAACATGTCAAATCTTTGGATAATCTTTCTTACAGGTTTAATTTCAGGTGGATTATCTTGTTTTGCTGTTCAAGGAGGTCTTTTAGCGGGAATACTAGCTGAGCAAAAAAATAATAATCAGAAAAGATCAATTTTAATATTTTTAGGCTCAAAGTTGATTGCACATTTACTTTTAGGTGGTTTACTGGGATTATTGGGTTCAGCTCTTGTTATTACTTCAACTTTTCAAGGTGTAATGCAAATTGTTGCAGGACTGTTTATATTATTAATGGCCTTAAAAATTTCAGAAGTTCACCCAATATTTCGCAATTTTAGTATTACTCCCCCAAAGTTTATCTTTAGACTATTAAGGAAAGGGTCAAAAAGTGAAAACTTCTTTGCCCCATTGGTTGTAGGTTTCTTAACTATCTTAATACCTTGTGGAATAACTCAAGGCATGATGCTACTTTCGGTATCATCAGGAAATTTTTGGTATGGAGCTTTAATTTTAGGTTCATTTGTTTTGGGAACAACCCCAATCTTTTTTGCCTTGGGAATAGCTTCTGAAAAGATTCTTTCTATTAAACCTCTAAAAATATTTGCGGTTCTTGCAATGATTTACCTTGCCTTTGCATCTATTAATAGTGGTCAAGTACTTCGAGGTTCTGTTCATACCTGGCAAAATTATAAATTAGCTATTACAGGTTCGGAACCTGTGAAATCAGAACAGGTTCTGAACCTACAAGATGGCAAGCAAGTAGTTACAATTGATGTTAAAAGTACATCTTACAAAGCATCAGCAACCACTTTAAAAATTGGAGTGCCTGTAAAGTTAATTCTAAAAACTAACAATGTCTTTAGTTGTGCCAGATCTTTTACTATTCCCTCGCTAAATATAAGTAAACTTCTTCCTTCAACTGGAACTGAAACAATTGAATTTACTCCAACAAAATTAGGAAAACTTACCTTTACCTGTAGCATGGGAATGTATAGTGGCTATTTCAACATAGTTGAATGAACAATAAAACATACAAAATTAAGGGAATGGATTGTGATTCTTGTGCCAAAATGATTGAGCTTGACTTGGAAGATATTGGAATTATTTCCAAGTGTTCCTATACGAGAGAGACTTTGGAGATAACTCATGACCACGACACCACAAAAGTGGTTGAAATAGTTACCAAATCAGGTTACAGTATTACAACATGAACAAGGTTGGAATCATAATTATTATTTCTTCTCTTTTAATTCTTGCTGGTGGTGCCTATTTTTTTACAAAACAAGGAAAACCAGTAGAGATTCCGCAAAAGGAAACAAACAGTTACGAGTATTTCTGGGGCAACGGTTGCCCACACTGTGCTAAAGTAGCCGAGTTTTTTGATTCATCCGATAAAGATGAAAAAGTGAAATTAGTAAAATATGAAGTTTGGTACGACAAAACAAATGCAAAAATAATGCAAGATAGATTTAATAAATGCTCACCCAAACCCGAAGGAGCTATGGCTGTTCCATTCATGGTAACTCCTGATGGAAAATGCATAATGGGAGATATTCCAATAATTGAATTGTTTAATAATCTTTAAAGCAAGAATTGCTTCTCATATCATCAACCCGAAAATGAAAAGTAATGCTAATAATATAAAAAAATATTCTTTAATTTCTTTATTTAAAAACTTTCTTAAATTAAATAAAACCAAACTTAAGTAAAACCCCAAGACTAATCCTCTGCCAAATAAACTACCTGATGAGGATATCACCCAGAAAGTTAAAATTGTAAAAATAATTTGAAAATTAACTGAATGAAAAATTAGGTCCTTTCTCTCTCCCCTTGTGTCATATAATAGAATAATCCCCTCTTTATACCTTTTTTCGTTTATCAAAAGTTTTACTCTTTGAGAAGTAAGTTCAAGTGGTTTAAACACAAAAACATGTAATAGATGGTCAAGATTAGGCATAAACAATCCAATTAAACCACCAACATAAAGTGGCCAGAAGGAAAATGAAAAAAGCTTGTTTATAAGAGTAACAAGTAAAAAGAATGAGAAAAAATATATAAAATTATTTGTTAGATCTTTTTTCATTTAATCAGTAAACACTTGTACAAACATTTTGCCATATACACCATTATCAATTACTCCTATTCCTATTCTCTTAAATCTGGGTTCTAAAATGTTTTCTCTATGCCCTTTTGAGTTCATTAAACCCGTGTGAGCCGTTCCTAAAGTTGGGGCAAGTGCTAAGTTTTCTCCTGCAAAGCCATATTTTATGCTAGCGGCTTGCAGTCTGTCCCCCACATCTTTACCTTCAGGTGAATAGTGAGAGAAATAAGATCTTTCCCACATATCTTTGGCATGCGACCTTGCAACAGGCACCAGATCAGGATTCCAAGTAAGTTCTTGGATTGCAAGTTTTCTTCTTTCTTCATTTACTTTTTTAAACATTTCAGTTTCAGATTTTTCATCGATTGTAATTTGAAATTTTGTAATATTTAATTTAACAGTTTCATCTGTATTAGGCTTAATAGTGAAATATGTTAAAGAATCATTTATAACTCCGCCAAAAATCTCATTGATATATTTTTCAGCTTGGGCAGTTTGCTGTAAGATGATTGACCCTACGCGCGAATTTTCGATATCTACCTTTATTTGAGGTCTTACAGGTAAGGAAATTATCAAGGTCAAAAGAAACGAGATTAAAATAAGCCCCTCACCCACACCAGGAATTATTCCCAAAAGTTTATTTAATTTGTGCTTCTTAAAACTTTGAGGCAGTTTATGGATCAAGAACCCTAAGACTATTCCCAAAATAGATTCAACAAGTAAGGCAGTGAAGAGAAATCCTAAAGCATTGGAAATAGAAAGTGTTAATGAAAAATTGAGTTTGAAAAACTCTGATACATATTTATAAAGCCTTAAAGAAAGAAGTAGGGAACCTAGAAACGAGATAAAATCAGCTAGAAGTATCCAGAAACCATGACGCCAAGCTTCAGAAGCAAAGTAAACTAAAATTAAAATTATTATTAAATCTATATAATTTCCGTTAAGAAACTGAGGCATTTTTAATTGTAACATTTTCCTTTAACTGTTTTAAACGCCACATGAAGAGCTTCCCTTTACTTCTTGCATTGACAGCATCTTTAACAAAACCTCTGGCAGACTCCATTAGGCCACGGGGCGTATTTTTAGCTAGTCTCATATATAAAGACTTGTGAGATAAATCATCAAGTTCAATAGCGAGGTCATATGCATACTTTTGAAACTCACGGGAGACATATTTGTCAGTGTCATCTGTTTTGAACTTAGCTACAATGTCGCCAATTTTTTGCATATTTCTTTAATTACTTTGTCTAATATTACTTTTTCTTCGTCTGTAAAATCCTCCAGCACGTATTCTTCGCCTTTGGTCTTTAGTCTTTGGTCTTTAGTTCTTGAGTCAATACCGACGCGGACATGCCAAAAGTCTTTATTTCCCAAATTATCATAAATATCATTTAATCCATTATGAACCTTTGGTCCTTTTCCAAACTGAATTTTAAATTCTCCCAGACGAATATCTAAATCGTCATGAATAACGTACAGGTTAGAAGCTAGAACCTGGAATCTAGAAACTAGCTCCGAAACAAAACTACCTGAATCGTTCATGAATTTGTCAGACTTTTTTAAGGTCAGACCTTTATATAGATTTAGCTTTGAAGGTCTGACCTTACCAGAAGCTAAAGCATCTATCACTATATGCCCCACATTATGCCTGTTACTTTTATATTGTCCTCCTGGATTACCAAGTCCAATAATTAACTTCATGAAGTTATTTTACACTAAAAACCTATTAAGGTCTGACCTTGCAAGAAATACTATCATGCTTTCTTAACTAAACTTCTTGCAAACTTACCTGCAAATGGAACTTCCCACTCTTCTCCTTGCCATGCTTTATAAATACACATGAGCCAAAGGATAAAGGAAACGATTCCAACTAAAGGAACTAGTATTGCTAAAATTATTGTTAATCCCAACATCCATTGAATTGCAAAGAGTCCTACAAATACAACAATTGATTGCATTGCGTGAAATTTTACAAATGGATCTTTTTCTAAAACAAAAAATAATACTCCAGTTAAAGGACCTAACACATAGGCGAGTGCTCCGGCTGTTTCTTTTTTAAGTCCTGTTCCTGTTTTTAATTCTGCCATTATTAATCACCCACTCTCAACTATCTATTTAAAATATACCAGCTATTGTTCTAAAACTAAAGTAGCCAAAAAACAAAAAGGCTATTAGAATCATAATAATTCTAAACCAATTGGGTCTTATCTCTTTTTCTAATTCTTTCATGTTTAAATTTAAAGTTAAACCAATATGTACAAACATTGCCAAAGCATTTAAAACTGCAGAGATGGTTAGAAGAAGTAATGGTTGTCCTAAATTTAGACTAAATATTATTATACCGAATATAATTTGTATCCATAAAAAGGGGTAATAAATTTTTGAAAAACTTTTTGATTTATCTAAGATTTGTAAATTTTCCGTCATTATTCTACTTGTTGCATCAAGTACTGTTAATTGTGTATTAAAAAGCATTAATCCCCCAATCATCAAAAAGAAGGTGCCAATAATATTTCCGAGTTTTGTTGAAATTACTATTGATTCTTGAATTAAAAATCCAACACCTGTTGGTAAATTAGATAAGCCAAAAACTGTTGAGTAAGCTAAAAGCGAAAGTAAACAAATTGTTAAAATTCCACCAAACCAGAAAATTAACAGGTGTTCAATATTAATAACTCTCCACCATTTTTTAAATTTTAATAAGTTCTCATTATTTATTTCAAACTTTGCAAATTTCCCTCCATACTTTCCCATGCCATATCCTTTTTCTTTAACATAGAAGCTTTGTGCCAAATTTAAGTTACCTCCAGCTCCTGCAAATGCAAAGGCAGCCAAAAACACGGCTATTGGAAGGCCTTCTGGGAAAAATCCTAAGTTTATTGCACCATTAAATAAGTCCAAAACATCAGATCTTTTTGTTAAATAAAAAGTTAAAAGAAAAATTGCAGGGACACCAATAATTATTAAGAGTGTTGAAATTTTTTCAACTGTTTTGTATAGACTTTTACCGACTGTTAGAATTAAACCAATAAGTACCAGTAAACCAATCCCCAATAAATTAAAATTGGTTATTCCAAAAACTTCTCCCAAAAGCCTGGCTGAAGTTGCTATTATTCCTGGCCAAATCCAACAAATAAAAGTTGAGAAAATAAACCAAAAAGGCAAGATTTTCATTTTTCTGGCAAAACCAACAAAGACACTTTCCCCCCTAGCAAGTGCATACCTTTCAATTTCCATATTAATAAAAAATTGAAAAGTAACTCCCAAGATTGCTCCCCAGATTATCCCCATTCCCCAGTTGCTAGTTAAATAGGGCCACAAAATTAATTCTCCACTCCCTAAACCAAGCCCCAGAAGGATAAATGAAGGTCCAATTAAATTTTTAAACCTAGGGGCTTGTGGTAAATCATTCATATAATTTCAAATTTTTAATTTTGGAAAAATGTCTTTGGTTACTTGTAGCAACTTGTGCCCCTAATCCCAAGGCTGTAGCTGCAATTATTGCATCAATAGTTCCCATTAATTTGTTATTTCTTAATAATTTCCCTGCATTTTTGGCAGATTCTTTACTTAAATCAACTTCAATAAATCTTTCAATTAATTTTTCTATCTTTTTTTCATTATTTTTATCATTCATGCTTACTCCTGCCCATAGTTCAGAAATAACTACCATTGGAATATAAATTTGGACTCCTGAAGATATGAGTCTAAGCAAAACCCCCTTGTTTGCCCTAGTATGGTCAATAATTACTGATGTATCTATAATTATTTTCACCTTTTTTTTGCTATTTCAAACCTCTCATTAAAACTGTTTCTAAATCTTTTTCTTGCAAGATCATCTTCTCTACTTGCCAATAAACCACACCCACCAAGACTTTTTACAAATTTTACATATTCATCCCAATCAAAATCTTCTTTGTCTGCTTTAACAATTTTAAATATAGGTATGCCTCTCTTTTCATCCCTAACAGTCACGGATTTACCAGCAATAGCCATATCGGCATAATCACTCATATTTTTTCTAAAATCAGTATAAGAAACAGTATAATTCATATGTTTTTATTATATGTACATAATGTACTTATTGTCAAGTAGTAGCAATTTCTTTTAATTCCCCTAAAGTTGTTGCTTCGTTTGGACCTTTGTCTTCCCTGATTTTTATAAATCTAGGAAACCTTAAAGATAAACCCAGTGAGTGTTTTGTTGATTTAGAAATACTATCTGCTGTGACCTCAACAATCAGCCCTGGGCTGACCCAAACATCAGGAATTAAATCTTTTGAAGCCTCATATTCTTTTGGTTTAATCTTAGATTTTAACTTGTTAAGCATATTTTTAATTTCAACCAGCATAACTTCTGTTAATCCCGTCCCGACTTTGGTTAGAGTTCTAATACTATCCCCATCTTTGATGCCTACTAGGATTTTACCTAACCCAAACTGGGCCCTTTTGCCTAATCCCTTCCAATAGCCCATTACAATACAATCTAGAGTGTCAGAAAGCCTTCCTTGGCTTCCCTCTTCCTCTTTCATTTTAACCCAGTTCCAGCCAGTTCTACCTGATACATAATGTCCATTTGCTCTTTTGACAACCACTCCTTCAAGTCCCATTTTTAAGTATTTAAGATGTAAATTTTTAATCACTTCTGGATCAGAGGTTATAGTTGATTCGTCAATACGTAATGGTCCACCAACAACAATTACTTCTTCTAGTTTTTTACGTCTTAACTGGTATGTTTCATTGATTAAACTTTGATCGTTAATCAAAAGACAGTCAAAAACCTGAAATTGAAGTGGTGTTTCCCCTGATGATTTTTCTATATCATGCTTCCTTCTTCTTGAAATTGTTTTTTGAAAATCCACAAACATTTGGCGTTTAGGATCTAAACCAACAGCCTCAGTATCAAGAATTATTTCATCAGACTTAATATATTTTCCAATTTCCAAAAGCTCAGGAAAAGATTCCATCGGTAGACTATTCATATTACGTGTATATCCCCACACCAAAGGTTTTGGTGTGCGGGTAAAATGTATAAAGATACGAAGTCCATCAAATTTTGGTTCAACTGCAACTTCCCCCATCTTGGCTATCATTTCGGTTGTAGAGTTAAGCCTTTGGGCAAGCATTGGTACAACAGGAACACCTACTTTGGGGCTTACAGTCGATAGCTTATGGCTTATAGCTAACTGGGCAATATAACCAATGTCAGGGTGAATATTATAACCTTCCTCCCCCACACCTAACGCATCTAAAATGGTCTTTTCAGAAAAACCCAATCGAAGTTTACCTACAGGAATTCTTGTAACATATCTAACAGAAAGTGAATCTAATTGTTTTAAAAGTTCTGCAAACTTAACAATCTTCCTGTCTTGTGACCCTTCCCCACCATCTTTGGCAATAACCAAAAGTTTCTGAAACACTTGACTAACTGTTATCTTTTTAACTCGTAGCGCGTCACTCATAACCGACAAACTCTCAGCAACATTACCCAAATCCCCCTCTTTCTTATACAATTTTGTGACCGATTCCAAATCTTTATTGTAAGCTAATGAAATTGACCTGGCTACCATTTTCTCAGCCAAATTCAGTAAAACACCTTCATAATTTGGAGCCAAAATGCCAAGTGATAAATAAACAACTTCTTTTACTTCATCTTTTGAAGTTTTGTTAAAAAGTTCTTTTAATATTGCAGTTATTTCAAGTCTTGAGGGTGTTTTTTCAAGTCTCTCTAAATATTTTGAAAAGTCGGAAAACTTCATACAAAAGGATTATACACCGCGGTTAGCCATGTAGGAAGAAAAAAAGAAGTAGGCAAAGACTACCATTGCAATAAACAAAAGTCCAAAAAAGACGCTTATTAATCCACTCCATTCCTCATGAGCACATTTATATATTCCTTCCCCCATTAAAGTCAAACCAAATAAACTTGGTAAAACCAAGATCATGTATAAAAACTGTGGATCTTTAGGTGACATTTTTATTTATTTGCAATGACATATCTAGCCGATTTTGTGCTTCCTTCTTTTTTAATTATGCCCTTTTTTGTAAGCCCTTGTAAATCACGTAAAATAGTGTCTTCAGAAACCATTGGAATAAGTTTCTTTAACTCAACCATTGGTGCTCCATCCTGATCTGAAATATATTCCATAAGCCTCATTTGGCGCTCTGAAAGAGCAATTTGTTCTCCAAATTTGACTTTCAGCCTAGTGTCTAAAGACAATTTTCTGACTTTTTCTTTTATTTTAGATAATTCAATAGCAACCACTTGGGTAAAATATTCAATCCAAACAGTTAAATCACGAGAAGCTATGTTTTGAGACTCTTTGTCAACTTGAAAAAGGGCGTCGTAGTAAGCTCCTAGATCAGAATCAAAATTCTCTTCCAGTGAGAAGAATTTTTTTATGTCATAACCTTCCTTCATTAAAAGAAGTTGGGTAAAAGCTCTAACAGTTCTGCCATTTCCTTCCACAAAAGGATGGATTGCAACTAAAACATAGTGAATCATCGCTGCCCTTAAAACGGGATGAATTTCCCTTGCAGGTTCAGAGTTTAGCCAGCCAAAAAAATCTTCCAAAAGGTATGGAACTTCAACAAAAGGGGGTGGTTTAAGTACCACCTTATCAGTCCCTTCTTCTTTTATAATTACCTGTGTTGTTCGAAGTACTCCAACTTTATTAGGATCAACAATTTTTTCAACAGTTACCTTATGAATATCAAGCAATGTAGTTAGATCAAGTTCTCCCTTTTTGTAAACCAATTCATCAAGAAGAGTCATGACATTCCTGTAATTAATTACCTCTTGAATATCCCTCGGTCTTCCATAAACCTCTTGTCCCTCAAGTATTTTTTTAGTTTGTAATAAATTTAATTCATTTCCCTCGATATGAGTTCCGTGGTGAATAGTTCTGGCAATTGCATCAGTCTGAAATTGTTTTTCATAACTTGGAACCAGTGGAGCATTTTCAATGACTTCTTTACAACCCTCAATAACACCAATATTTTTTAAGATTTTATTTGTTATAGAGTATTTTGGAGAATACATACTCTAAATATACCGCAAATGTTACGGAAATAAAAGAGTTAGTACTATTTCTCACCTTCAACCAACGGCGCATCAGGTCTTGGACGATGGAGGTTAAGGGGTTTTCCTGGAGGTACTATCACTCCCTGTTGTCTTCTCTTTTTCAATTTTTCAGCTGCCTCAGCGTCTGCTTTTTCAACTCTTCCCCTCCAATCTTTTTGGGCTTTATCATTCTCTATTTTCAAAAATTCTAAAGTCATAGATTTATCACTTTCATTTTTTTATCCTCCAATCCTTGTAAATTGTGAGGATCTGCTGAGGTGATTATAACCTGATGGTTTCTTATACTGTCAAGAACTATTTTTCTATGTTCATGATCCAGTTCTGAAAAGATATCATCGAGGAGTAAAACTGCCTGCCCTGAGCGAGAATTTTCGAGTCGAAGGGTTTCTTTATCTACAAAAGCAAGTTCTGCAAGTTTTAACCATAATATTTCCATTCTCTGTTCACCTCTTGAGCCATAACTGGCTAAATCCCTGCCTGCCGGCAGGCTGGCCTTGTCATTTTTAAAAAAGATAAAGTCATCTCGGTGCGGACCCACAAGAGTCATTGCTGAAGCTACTTCTTCATCTCTATATTGCTCCAATCTTCCTTCACTAATTACAGAATTATCATATTTTAAATTGCATTTCTCTAGACTATTAATAAAATTAATAAGTTCTTCTCTTTTTTCTGTAACGTAATTTCCGTTTTTAATTAAAAGCTGGTTCCAAAAAAGAAGATGTAATCTTGACAGGTTTTCTTCCCTAATACGAAATAGAAGTCTGTTTCTTTGTCTTATACCTTTCTCATATGAACCAATTGCTCTTCTATATTCCCTATCTACTTGAGAAAGTACAGTATCCAAAAACTTTCGTCTCAAAGTTGGCGTACTTGTTACTAAATCCAAATCTTCAGGAAGAAACAAAACTGTTTTTAAATTCCCTACAAAATCAATAAGTCTTTTACCAACTTCATTAACCATTAATTTTTTCTTGGGCCATTCAGGAATATCCTTCGTTAAAACAATTTCCAAACTATCCCCCTTAATCCTTGCTAGATCTGAATCGTAATTTATTGATTCTTCTGATAGATTTGCTTTAAAACTTTTCCCGGTTGAAAGCATAAATAAGCCTTCCAAGATATTTGTTTTACCTTTGGCATTTGGAGCATTAATTACTGTAATCCCTTCCCCAAATTCAAAGGATTTATTGGTAAAGTTTCTAAAATTAAGAAGTTGAAGATTTGAGATCATACAAAGCTTAAAATACCTCTTCCCACAGCTAAAGTAAATAGTGTTGAAGGTACATTAGCTAATATTAAAATAATATATTTATACGAAAAATCTCTTAAAAGAAGCCTTATGGTAAGTGCAGAAAAGACAGGGCCACCAATTGTACCAATAATAAAAACGGCAAGTATTTTCCCATGATGAAGATATTTTTTTAATAATTTCTTTTCTTTTTTTTCTTCCTCTTTTTCAATTTCTTTTCCAACAGGAAAAAATTTCTCATGACTTAAAATATAAAGCAAGATTAAACCAAATCCCGTTCCAAACAAATAAAGTTGTAGAAAAGATTCAACCAGATTTTGGTTTGAAAACGCATGAACCATATTAACTTTAGAGAGCAAAAAGTAACCCCCTAAAATCAAAACTGCAAATAAATGCACCCAATGAAATTTGTGTTTTTGTATTACTTTTGACATATCTTGCACCAATAAGTCCCCCTACCTCCTAAGAAGAATTTCTCAATTTTGGCACCTGCCTGCCGGCAGGCAGGATTTTGGCAAGACTTATTCTGCCTACCATATATTAAAGTGTGGTTTTGATATTCCCCTTCTTTTCCATCTGGGGTAACAAAAGCAAGCTCTGATGCCCCACCATACTTTAAGCCGGCTTGTAAGACAGTGTTTAAGGCGTTGAAGATTAATTTTATTTCCTCAGTACTCAAGGTTTTAGAGGCTCTCTTTGGGTTTATTTTAGAGAGCCAAAGAGCATCGTTTACATAGATGTTTCCCACACCTCCAATTTTCGTCTGATCCATTAAGTGAACCTTTATGTTTCTTGATGATTTTAAAACTATTTTTTCAAAATCTTTTAAACTCAAAACTAGCATGTCCGGGCCTAATTTTTTAATAAAACTTTCATTCTCTACATCTATTGTCTTTTCAATTCTGATCCAGCCAAACCTTCTAACGTCGTTGTAGTAAAGTACTCCACCTCTATCTAAGTTAAAAATAACCAATGTGTGTGGTCCATTAAGGCCTCCTGTTACTTTATTTGAAAGAGATTCTGTTTTTAAATTTGGACCTCTATATATAAACTGTCCTGTTAATTTTACGTGGGTTAATATGGAATATTTGTTATCAAGGTCTATTACTGTTACTTTCCCAAACCTTCTAGTGCCAAGTACTTTAGCATTAATTATTTTGTTCTCATCACCTTGAAAAACTCTACGATTTTTAACTTCTACGTAGACAATTTTATGACCAACAAGAAATTTCCCTAGCTGTAATTTTATTGTTTCAACTTCTGGTAGTTCTGGCATTGATAAATTATAACACCTCCTATTCTATATAAATTCGTATTTAATATTATCTTATAATATACTACGGGGATGACAGGAAAAAGAGCTCCGATGGATTCCAAAAGTGCAGCAGCACTTATTAAAAAATCTACTAAAGAAAATAAACCAACTTCTGAAAATGAAGTTGAAAAACTGGCCTTAGAAATACAAAAAACACTAGAACAGTTGGGGGAACTAGTTGCAGAGCAAACAGAACTCACTATGGAAATAGTAGGCAAAAGAACTACCGAGAGACTTCAATAATAAACTTCTTTATTTCTTTTATAAATCTTTCTTTACTAAATTTCTTGGTGTGATTTATTATTTCTTCCCTATTCCATTTTGTTTTCTCTATTTTTTCTATTGCTTCTTGTAAAGATTTTTCAGAAATCTCATTAACTAAAATTCCAGTTTTGCCATTAATTACAGACTCTCTAAATCCACCACCATTAAAGGCAATTACTGGAGTCCCTGCAGCTTGCGCTTCAACTACGGTCATACCAAAGTCTTCATCACGAGCAAAAGCGAGAAAAGCTCTAGCTTCTGCCATTAATTTATACTTTTCAGGGTCTGTAACTAAACCTAAGTATTCAATATTATTTTGATTGGTTTTTTGAAGACTGTCCTGTATATTTGATAACCCATGACTTTCGCCTACAATTTTTAAATTTATCTTTAGTTTTTGAGCAATATTTACTGCATATTCAATTCCTTTTGCACCTACAAGTCTTGAAACAATCAAATAGAAATCTTTCTTTTGAATCCCTTTTACTGTTTTTTTGATTTCTTCAGTTTCTATTGGAGGATAAATAACAACAGCTTCTTTTCTGTAATATTTCCAAATCCTATCACTAACGTTTTTAGAGTTTGCAATCCAAAAGTTTATTTTTTGAGCGGTATTAAAATCATAAATCCTCATGAAATGCCCAACAATTGCAGCATATATTTTGACAGGCCAGTATTTGGTGAACCCTACTGAAGTTTCATATCCATAAAGCCATCTTGGAGGTGTGTGGCAATAAGCAATCACTTTAGTATTTTTACCTACCTTAAAACCTCTGGTTATATACCAGCTACAAGAAGTAATAACTAAATCATATTTTGTTAAATCCATTCTCCCCCAAATAATAGGAATCAAAAATCTTAAAGGGCTATACAGTTTCCATATTTTAAGTATTGGGGATAACGAACTTTCTACAATTTCTTTACCTTTGAACTCTTTATCAGCAGTAGAGTTTTTTACCCTAAAGGCAGTATAAATGGGAGCTTCAGGAAACAAACTGGACAATGTTTTTAAAACTCTCTCAGCTCCTCCATATTCTTTTATATAATCATGTACTAATGCTATCTTCATATCAAAAAAGTGATCCTTGTTTTTCGTCTTCTATTTTTTTAGCCAATGCTTTTATTCTAGCAGTTAAGGTTTTAAAACCATATTTTTCAAAAAGTTTTAAAACTTTTTCTGAAACCAAATTCCAATTGTTAGAATTTTCTATATTAAATTTAACTGGGACATTCCTAACAATCGTTGCAAGTTTGTATGATAAATTCGCCGATTCTTTGCCTTCAATTAATTTAGATCTTAACTTCTCTGAAATCTCACTTATATGTTCATATATATTACTTAGAGTCTTATATTTGGCTAAAAGACCAATAGCAGTTTTTGGACCAATTCCAGCAATTCCAAAATAGTTATCAGATGGATCTCCCACCAAGCCTTTATAATCAGCTATCTGATTTGGAGCTACCCCCATTCTTTCAACAGTCTCTTTTTCTGTAAAAATTTTGCCATTTGCGAGTCCTCCAATTGGCATAAAAAGTTTAATATTTTTCTCATCATCAACAAGTTGTAATATATCTCTATCCCCTGTAACTACAACTACCTCGTCTATGGCTGATGGTCTACGGTCTACGGTTTTATTCTTGCTGTAGTCTGTAGACTGTAAGCTATCAGCAATAGTACCAATAACATCATCTGCTTCGAATCCAGACTTTGAATAGTTTTGAATTCGCGCGGCGCGTAAAAAGTCCTTTGCTTTAAAAAACTGTGGTATCAAATCAGATGAAGTTTCTGGCCTTTGGGATTGGTAAGTAAGTAGAAGTTTGCTCCTGAAGGTCGGCTCTTTCTCATCAAAACAAAAAATAATGTGAGTCGGTTTAAGGTTTTCAACAACATTTAAAAGCATTGAAACAAGGCCGTAGACAGCATTTATTGGTTCGCCTTTCTTGGTAGTTAAGGGAGGCAATGCATGAAAAGCCCTGTGCATCAGTGCATTCCCATCAAAAATAACCAGTTTGCTTTGCATGAAGATATTTTACCTTAAATTTAATTAAGAAACCTGCTGGGATGGATGTTTTCCAAGTTTTAACTGCTCAAGCGTGTATTTCGCAATCTTTGCGAATCTCTTTTTTTCCTCCTCAAAATTTTCTATTCTTTTCCACTCCCCCGCCTTAAATTCCTTCAAAAATTGTTTTTCTTCTTCATCTAGTTTAAAAAATTTAATTTTCATAAAGTATATTTTAATTATTTATCTAAACGGAATTTTTCTTGCATGTCAGCCCACTTACTAATAGCTTTATATCCATCTGGTTCTAATAACATTGTTGTGTCATTAGCTAAATCAAGCAATTCATTCTCTGGTTTTTTATATCTTTTTACCAAATTTTTTAAAACACCTCTGAATCGACGTTGAAAATTGTCCATCTCCATTTGTTCGGTTGAAGTCATAAACAAATCTGCACTCGCCCCCGAAGCTCTTGCTATATTTACACCCTTACCCATTTCATCATTTGTCATGGCCGTATTTTACGCTATAAATTAAGTTATAATCAAATTATGGATAAGATAAAAAGGTGGTTTGCTGGAAATAAAGATAAAATAATTAAGTATTTTTTTATATTGGCCTCAATAGCAATAAGTGGAACTATTATTTATTTTAGAAATGAACTCGCACGATTATCAGAGTTCGGATATTTGGGAATATTTTTAATAAATCTTGTGGGAAGTGCAACCATAATTATCCCTACCCCATCTTTGGTTGCAACATTTGTTGGTGGATCAATTTATAACCCACTATTAGTTGGTATCTTTTCTGGAGTTGGGGCTTCAATTGGTGAAATAACAGGATACTTGGCAGGTTACGGTGGATCTGTGGCCATCAAAGAAAACAAACATTACAAAAGAATTGAAAAATGGATGAACATAAACGGATTTGTAACTATCTTAGTTTTAGCTTTAGTTCCCAACCCTATTTTTGACCTATCTGGTATTTTTGCAGGTGTTACACACTACTCATTAAAAAAGTTCTTTGCAGCGGTTTTGATTGGAAAAACAATTAGATTTATTGGTTTAGCTTTTTTGGGGAGTAACTTCCTTTAAAATTCCCACACCTTCTCCGTTTTGTTTCTTGCCTACAATTCTTTCAAACTGATCTTTGTCAACAGTTTCTTTTTCTAAAAGCTCTTTAGCAACCAAATCCAACTTAGACTTATATTTTTTTATTAATTTTTCTGCTTCTAACAAACCATGTTCCATTATTTTTCTAACTTCATTATCAATTTTTTCTTGCATTGCAGGGCTAACTGCATTTTCTTGATACCAATCTGTTTGTCCAAACTCTCCAGATGAAGTGTCGGGGCCATAATTAACAGGTCCCAAAGAACTCATACCCCACTCGATAACCATGGCACGGGCTATTCTTGTTGCATTTGCTATATCGTTAGAAGCACCTGATGTCATTTCATTGAAAACAAACTCTTCTGCTGCTCTTCCTCCAAGCATAGCTGTAATTTGATCAAGGAGCCTAGTTTTAGTATCGTGAGTTCTATCTGCTGCTGGTGGAATTAAAGTGTGCCCCAAACTCATACCCCGGGCAACAATTGAAATTCTATGCACGGGATCCATGCCTTTTGTAAAGTGAGTTACAATTGCATGCCCCGCTTCATGATAGGCTGTAATTTTTTTGTCTTCTGCACTCTGTAATCTTTTCTTGGCAGGACCTAATTTTACTTTTGTGGCTGACTCTTCAATGTCTGTCATATCAATTTCAGGTTTATTAAGTCTGGCTGCTCCAATTGCAGCTTCATTTAACATATTCTCAAGATCAGCTCCAGAAAATCCTACAGTTCTGTCTGCAATCCTGGCCCAATTAATGTCTTTACCAAAGGTTTTTCCCTTTGAATGAATTGCCAAAATTGCCTGTCTTCCCTCTTTGTCAGGCATATCTAAAGTTACCCTTCTATCAAATCTGCCAGGCCTTAAAAGTGCGGGGTCTAACAAATCTCCTCTATTGGTGGCTGCCAAGACTATAACTGATTCATTTGGAGTAAAGCCATCCATCTCAACTAAAATTTGATTTAAAGTTTGTTCTCTTTCATCATGACCTCCAACAAGACCCGATCTTCCCCTTTGCCTTCCAATTGCGTCAATCTCATCAATAAATATAATAGACGGGGCTTGCGCTTTAGCTTGTGCAAATAAATCTCGAACTCTAGAAGCTCCAATTCCAACTAGCATCTCCATAAATTCAGAACCTGCCATGGAAAAAAATGGAACATTTGCTTCCCCAGCCACGGCTTTGGCAAGCATTGTTTTTCCTACTCCTGATGGACCGAACAAAAGCACACCCTTGGGTGTTCTTGCCCCAATTTTTTTATATTTTTCAGGATTTTTCAAAAAATCAACAACTTCAACCAATTCTTTTTTAGCTTCATCAACTCCTGCAACATCAGCAAAAGTTGTGTCTTGTTTTCCTTTAGCAAAAATTTTAGCTTTACTTTTACCAAATGAGAAAATGTCTTGCGCTCCTCTAGTCTGAGATTTCATCATGTAAAAGAAAAGTCCACCTAAAAGTATAATTGGTAAAACTATACTAACCACCTCTGCCATTGCTTTAGCTAGTGTCTGATCAACTACAGTAAATTGTAATTTATTAGGATCAATGTCAGAGGCAACTAATAAATCTGTAAAACTCTGACCTTCTTCTTTACTGGCTAATTTCGTGGTTTTGTCTTTATAAGTTAATATCAAATTATTCTTTTCAATAGACACCTTTTCTATTTTTTCATTCTTTAAATCATTTAAGGCGCTTGATAAATCTACTTTTAAATCAGTTGATCCAATACCTAGTAATGAAAAAATTGAAGGAAGAAAGAAAAGAACGAGTAAAATACTAAAAATAACTGTCCAGATATTTATTTTCATCTTAACAGTTACTTGTTTTTTTGTAGATTTTTTGGGGTCCTTCTTCTCTTCTTTAGGTTTCATGCTTGAAGATTTTACCTTACTTTACAGCCATTTACCACTCTCTTTGAAAGTTTAAATAAAATCGGTTTAGTTTCTTCATCGTCTTTAGGCACACACATTATCATCATTACTTCGCTAAGTTCTTTATCCTGTCCTATTGTTTTAGGTTTAAGATTTACAACAAATGGAAATTGTTTACCAACAAGATCTTCGGGTTTGTAGAATTTCATAATCCCTGAAAATGCTTGTTTAATACCAATTTCGGGTCCTAAATCAACTTTCATTCTAATTACCCAATGGCTCCATTCAGGTACAACTGCCTCAATAACAGTTCCAATTCTTATATCAACTGCTTCAAACTGATCAAATGTTATTTCATCCATTTTAGAAATAATCAATCTTCATAACTTTTCTTACTTTTTTCATTGTTTCTTCAGCCAATAACTTCGTTTTCTTGGTTCCCTCAATTAATATTTGATCTAGTCTCTCTGTATCCTTTGATAAATCCTCTCTTCTTTCTCTTATAGGCATTAAAAAATTGTTTAGTGCGGTAAACAGTTTCTCTTTGACTTCTACATCCCCCACTGTTCCCTTTTTATACCTCTCTTTTAAATCATTAACTTCATTTTTGTCAGAGTTAAAAGCATCGTGATAAACAAAAACAGGGTTGCCAATAACTTCGCCAGGATCAGTTGGGTGAATTCTTTTGGGATCGGTATACATACTCATGACTTTTTTCTTTAAATCATTCTCAGTATCGCTAAGATAAATTGCATTTCCCAAGCTTTTTCCCATTTTTGAGTTTCCATCAATTCCAGGAAGTCTTTTAATATCTCCAATTAAAGCTTCTGGTTCAACAAAAACCTCCCCATACAAGGAGTTAAATTTCCTGACAATTTCCCTTGTTTGTTCAATCATTGGCAATTGATCCTCACCCACAGGAACAAGGTTTGCATTAAGAAAGGTTATGTCTGCAGCCTGAGAAACTGGGTACATTGCAAAACCAGCAGGAAGTGATTTTTCAAATCCCTTTTGCTTTATCTCTTCCTTAACTGTTGGGTTTCGTAAAACTCTATCTAGTGTTACAAGGTTAAGATAAAAAACAGTAAGTTCTGCAATTTCAGGAATTAATGACTGAATAAATATTGTGGTTTTATTAGGATCAATTCCTACAGATAAATAATCTAAAACTAGTTCTCTTACATTATTTCTTACCTTTTCAGGGTTATCAAAATTATCAGTTAGAGCTTGAACATCAGCAATCATGACAAATTGGTCATATTCATCTTGAAGATTAACTCTATTTTGTAAACTTCCTACAAAATGACCCAAATGCATTCTGCCCGTTGGCCTATCCCCTGTTAAAATTCTTTTCTTCATTACTATATTCTACATTCAGATCATGAGGAGAGCAATCCTGTCTTACCTTTTCTTAAATAGATTGGGGTAATCATTTCTTAAAAGTTGCAACTGCTTTTGAACAAACGATCCCTCATCCTCTAAAATTTCTGTCATAATAGGCATCCTGTCCATTTTTTCTATCAACCTAGACAAACTATCTAAATCCATTTGAATAAACAATTCGGGAATACCAGGATATTTTTCTGAAAATTGTTCTAGTTGCCTAGTTGTACCTTTCAATTTTTTTAAACTACAAAGAGTCTCCAAAATTCCAGCTTGATTAAAAAGATCAAAATATTTCCAAGGGTACCTGGGGGATAAGTTTCGTAAACTGTTTTTGATTCAATCTTAGACATATAAGTTTTTAAAGTGCCAGCGACAGGATTCGGACCTGTGACCTTAGTCTTATGAAAACTCCGCTCTACCACTGAGCTACGCTGGCATAGACTGTATTTTATATTAATCAGCCTGCAATCTCAAACCTTCAATAAAACCATATATTTTCCTTAAAAAATCTTTACTTTTTAAGACTTTTACTCTTAAAACACCAAAGTATTCGTTCGGGTGTTCATATACTTTTTGCCATTTTACATTCTGGTAAAATGGTTTTCTAAAATTTGAAATTGGTATCTCTACTTCTTTTGACCAATAATTCTGAACTTCATTAATTCTATCTGCATGTGAAATATTTAATGTAACACGCACAGAAAAATCATTGACTCCATACCTAAAACATTTATCCAACCACTTCAAAAATAATTTGATCATTTTAGGATCAGAATTGGCAAAACCGACCTGACTATCTTTTTTAAACCCTTCTCCCCAATATAACGCTACCCCAACTAAAAACAATTCTCTCTTAGATAAACTACCAACATCTTTAATTCCTTCTTTTTTAAGTCTATCTATTTTCTGATTTGTTAATTTTTTTATCTTATTTATATATTTAAGCCTGTTTCCATAGTATGGATTTCTTGCATTTTCAGCTAATTTATCAAATTGATCTTTTGTTAAAACAACATCTCTTACCCAAGTGCTTACGGAACTTACTGAAACATTAATTTTCTTGGCTATAAACTTTATACTTAATCCTTGTTTTCTTAGTTTAATAGCCTCAATTTTTTCTAATGATCTAGCCATGTATAAGTATTATTATACTATATATCTGGGTATTTTTGTTGTTAAATAAATTAAATTAAGTTATAATATGTTTTGTTCGTTACATGCGGGGTAGTGTACAGTGCACGTGAGGCTTGATGAAAATTGGGCCACTTTAATAGCAATATTAAAAGTGAAACTTGGCTATATCGGGGAACGCCTTATTAAATTGAGGTCAATCCCGAGGGAACCCTGAGAAAGGTCGAAGGGACTCCGTAGAGACTACACGCCAAGCATCCTGAGCAATGTCGAATGGATGAAGAGATAGTCCGGCACTCTAAGTAATTAGAGATTACAGAAAGCATAATCTCACAGGTTGGGCGCAACTCCCAACCCCGCAACCAAATTTCGACTATGTATTTTGTATATATTTTGTTGTGTGAAGATGACAGTTTATATACTGGGTACTCAAACAATCCCCAAAAACGTTTTTTAGATCATAAAAACGGTAAGGGTGGAAAATATACAAAATCGCACAAACCAATTAAACAAATTTACTTAGAAAAATTATCTTCTAAATCTGATGCGTTAAAAAGAGAAGCTCAAATCAAGAGTTGGACTAGGTTTAAAAAGATCAAAGTTCTTAAATTAGATTTACTTAAATAGCTCCATCCATTTTTGCCAGTTGGGTTTTGATTTAACTTCCTCTTCTTCAGGTATAATTGGAGCAAGTTTCCTAACAATATCAGCCTCAGGTAAAACAATAACTATCTCCCCTTCTTTGACTAGTCCTAATTTATTTCTTAATTGTTCTTCCATAAATTCATCACTTTGAACTATTTTTACTTGTTCTTCTAGTTTTTTATTTTCTTCTACTTGTTTTTCAAGTTTGGCTTGATTCTTCTTGATTAGTGCATCGCCGTCTCTAATTCTTTTAATACCCTTGATAAAAGATGAGGTAAGCACAACCAAAAGAACAATTGAGGTTAAAGGACCTATAATATTGACTATTTTTTTATTCAAGTTATAATACCCCCTAGGCGTTAAATTATTATGACACAAGACTCAATCAAAAGCTTACTACCCGAGTTTATAAAGTCACTTGAGAAATTGGGTAGATCACCTGCCACAATATTGGCATATAAATCTGACCTAGAGCAGTTAGTGGAATTTTTGACAAAAAAAAATATTGCTACTCCTGACAAAATTAAATCTGAAGATTTAGATTCATTCAGAGATACTTTACTTTCTCAAAAATACACTCCAAAATCTGTTTCAAGAAAACTAAATGCTGTTAAAACATTTTTTCGATGGATGGTCGAAGAAAACTATCTAACTACAGATTTGTCAAAAAATGTATCTCACCCCAAAGTTGAAGCAACTCAACCTAGATTTTTAACACCTCTTGAATATAGAGCCTTAAGAGATGCAACAAGGTCTGATTTAAGAATTTCAGCCATGGTCGAGCTTATCCTGCAAACAGGGCTTAGAATTTCAGAAGTTGCAAATATTAAATCAAGCGACATCACTGATTCAACCTTAAAAGTTGAAGGCTATGCCACACAACCTGAAAGAACAATACCTTTAAATAAACCCGCAAAAGATGCAATCGATAGATATTTGACTGAAAGACCAACTATATTTTCAGAATATATGTTTATCAGTAAAACTGGAAAGCCATTGGCTGTCAGAAATATTAGAGCATCAATTGATAGATTTATTCAAAAAGCTGAACTTCCTAAATACTCCGTTAATGATTTAAGAACAACTTTTATTGTAGAAAACGTTAAAAACGGAGTTGATTTAATGCTTATCTCACAAGTTTCAGGCCACAAAAGACTTTCAACAACTGAAAGATACTTAGAACTTGCAAACATTAAAGAGGTAGGCAAAAAACCTACATTAATCGAGCTTTAATTTTTTGATTTCTTCTGTCACTGAATTTAACATATCTTCATATACCTTGATTTCAGAATATTGTAGTTCAGAATGTGCACTCTCATGTTTAACTCCATGAAAATGTTTGTACATTTCCACAAGTTTTTCTTTGTACTCATCTCTTTTTTTAATTAAACTCGCAAGTTTTTTGTCCATTAGATATTATTTTGTGGGCCTGGAAAGAGTCGAACTTTCGTCCTAAATTTATAAGATTTATGTCCTAACCGTTGAACGACAGGCCCAAAGTTATGAAGGTATTATATCTTATTTTTTGAAGCGCCGCGACCAAAGGCATTATCCATATGTTCCCAATCTCTAACTTTCCTTATTTTTAAATTTTTCTTCCAAATTGCCGAGAGAGCACTCATATCAATTTTCTTTTGTACGGCAAAAGAAAGTAGTCCTAAGGTATCTTTCGGAAAACAGGCTCCACCAAATCCAAGATCACCATCTGGACCAGGAACAGAAAGATGTGTTCCTATCCTTGGATCGGCAGAAACCGCAGGATATATTTCTTTATAATTAGCTCCAACATGCTCTGCGAGCATGAAAAACTCATTAGCCAATAAAACTTTACTTGCAAGCATTAAATTGCTCATATATTTAATAATTTCAGCTTCTGTTAAACCTGTTATGAAATATTTCTGGTCTTTAGGTAAAATTGTTTTGTATAGTTGTCTTAATCTATCCCCTATACGCTTTTCGCTGATACCTATTACGGTCCTTGCGGGTCTCATAAAATCTTCTTTTGCTTTATTCTGTGTTAAAAATTCAGGATTCATTGCAAAATTAACTTTTGGATATTTTTTGGCATATTTGGCTGTAGTTCCAGGAAGTGAAGTTGACTTAAGAATAATAATTTTACTTGTTCCTGAAACTTTTGGAACAATTAGGTCTAAAACACCTTCCACAATACTCATATCCATACCTGAATAATTTCTAAACATTGGAGTAGGAACACAAACAAATATATATTCGCAATTTTCTACTACTTCATCAAAAGTATTAGGAGATTTTTTAAATTTATCAAACCAAAAGACCCTATTCTGCTTTGCAGAAGCAAATCCAGCACCAGTTGCCTCTCCTACAAAGCCATAACCAATTATTCCAATATTGTTCATAAAGCTAGTAACTAGATATTAGACACTAAAAACTAGAAAAAAACAACTAGTAGCTAGATTCTAAATTCTAGATTCTAATTTCTTGTGCCTAAAGTTTTGCACGTCTAGTGATTTCTGCTTCTACAAGTTTCATGTCACGGCCATGTTTTAGTCTACTCATTTCTTTAATAATTTCTGCTGTCCTTTCGTTTTTCATGGCATTAATTTTTGCCATGTCCATTGTGGTATCCAACGAAAACGGTGTTTGTGGTTGATTTTTAACAATTGTTTTAACATAGGCATGGAATCTTTCAACGTTCAAGAGGTCATCCTCGCCGAACGTAGGAGAAAATTCATGTTGTAAATAATTTGCATCAGTTACACCAACTCTAAATGAAATCTTTGTACCAACGTTACCAAAAACGGCATTTTTAACCTCTTCCTCCATCTGACCTATAAATTGGTTAGCAACTGTTAAATTGAGCTTATATTTTCTGGCTTCAGATAAAATTACAGCAAAATCAGGGGTTGCAAAATTTTGAAACTCATCAACATATAAATAGAAATCGCGTCTTTGTTCCTCTGGGGTATCGCTTCTACTCATAGCTGCCATTAGAATTCGAGGAACCAAAATAAGGCCTAAAAAGTTGGAATTTTCCTCACCCAGTTCGCCTTTAGCGAGATTAATAAGTAAAATTTTGCCATTGTCCATCGCATCCCTAAATGAGAATGATGAGACAGATTGACCAATAATATTTCTTATCATCTTGTTGGTAACAAATCTTCCAAATTTTGAAGTTATATAATCCAAAACCTCTGATTTATGAAAATCGCTGGTTTGGGCAATTTGATCGGTCCAGTAACGTCTTATAATCGGGTCTGTAACCTTAGGAAGAAGCTCTTGAACATACCTTGAATCAGTTAAAGCTCTCATAAGTTCAACGAATGTGGACCCTTTTTCAGACATAATAGTAAGCATGGCGTTTCTTACTGCGTGTTCAAAACGAGGCCCAACAATACCTGTTTTGTAAGGATCAAAAAGTTTATACATCATGTTAATAATTGACGAGGCTACAAAGTGCTTTTCATCTTCAGTTGAGGCCTCCATTAAGTTAAGACCAAAAGGTCGTTCTGTGTCTGAAGGTCTAAAATAAATCACGTCTTCAGCTCGTTCTGGAGGAATAAGTTTTAAAATATCTTCAACAGCATCTCCATGTGGGTCCATAAAACAAACTCCTTTACCACTATTAATATCTTGCATAATCATACTTTTTAGAAGTTCTGTTTTACCTGTACCAGTTGCACCGATAATATAAACGTGACGTCGCCTATCATCATCCTCAATTGCAATTTTTCTTGTCACTCCACGGTAAATACTTTTACCAATGTAAAGACCCTCCTCGGGAATTTCAGCTGGAGCAGGAGCTGTTTTACTATGCAACCAATGAATGTGGGGTGTTGTTATCTGTCTATTTGGAAAATGAAAAATTGTAGCAAGTTCTTCAGTATTTAATACTGATACATGATTTTTAAAAACATTAAACATTGGCTGATAACGATATAGGAAATCTTGCATAAAACCTCCCTTGTTATATATTTTTCTTGATCCAAAATTGTTATACTCTCCAGACGTTTGTCCAATTGAAGAAATTATATTATCAAGATGAACTTTAGCCATTTCTTTAGTCTGAGCCGTAGTAACTACCCTAATTGAAGTTTCAAAACCAGCTTTACTAATTTTTCCTTCAATAGCTTCAAGTTGCTTTGCTGAAACTGAATATTTGGCACTTTCTGAACTACTTTCTTGTTTTTTGGTTTCTGAAATAAACTTACTTCCCAATTTTTGCCATTCAGATTCGGCAGGGGAAATTAAAATTTGAATTGCAGCAGCTTCATTTTGACCCATTTTGGCTAAACTTGATGTTAAGGAAGCTAAAATATCAGTTGGTAAATCCTTAAAAGTTTTTAATGGATAGAAATTGGCCTTGTTAAGTTGTAAAGCTTTATAGGCAACCCTACCTACCTGCGCAGGCAGGCCTTCTTCACTAAAAATATTAATTTCTTGCACTTCTTTAACTTCTGCATCTGAATAAGCACCATGGATTGATTTTTCAATTAAATCTTTATATAAACTAGGGGTCCAAACGTAAAATTTAATATCTCCCACTCTTGCAATTATTTCAAATGATATTGCTGGTTGAACAGAGAATTTTTGTTTCCAACCACCTCTCTTAATTGAATAAAGGGAAGCAAAAAGCTGTTCCATCGCATCGGTCTTTGTTTCATTCAATCTCGGTACTGAAACTTGTAGATAAACCGAGTCGACAGACTTTTCTTCCCTACCTCTGTACTTAAAAATAATAAACAAAACATAACCAATAACTGTAAATAAAAAGGCAAGAAAAATAATACTAGTTAAAAATAAAATTATTATATTAAGATCTGGTATTATCATCTGTCAAACACCACCTTCCAACCAAAAAATATGGCTTTTTTAAATATTCTAAGCCAATAAGCAATAGACCATATTTTACTATCTTCTTTATTTCCATCTTTAATATCTTTTTCCATTTGGTCTTTACTTTTTTGAGGAATTACAATTTTATACTTGGTATCATCTGTTGATTGAGTTAAGTTTTGTCCATTATCATCAGCAATGTTAACCTTAAAATGAGTTGGAACAGGAGTTATAACCTCTTTCCTTTCTATGTTTAAAGGTGAAGCTTCATCAATATTCTCATATTTATTTTTAACAGGTTCCCTCTCAGGCAGTATTCCCATGAATTAATAATATCACAATGGATACAACATTAAGTTTGGAATTTGACTGAAATGTTTTTTATTTAAAGTTACAATTTGCGCTCCAATTTCCATGGCTGTTGCGGCAATAATATAGTCAGGAACTTCTAAGCCTTTTATTTTATCTCTATAAATTTCCCCAGCAATTTTAGATATTTTCCAATTTAAATCAACTTCTGTAAAATGTGATAATAATTTAGACATTCTCTCGCTTTGTATTGTATCTTTTGAACTTTTTCCAGAAAACAGTTCAAAAGCAGTTATTGTAGATATAAATAGATGATCAACAACTCCGTCAAAATTCGCAAACACTTGTCTAGCTTTCTTGTTTTGTCTTAAGGCATCAATAATAATATTGGTATCAAAAATATAATTCATTTGTCCCACTTACCTAAAAAATTAGCAGAACCTTTTTTCCTTAATGGGTTATCCTCTTTAGCATATATAAAATCAATTGAAGCTAAGTCTAAAGACTTTAACAAGCCTTTACTTTTATTAAATTTAGAAATCGGTGAAATATTTGCGATTAATTTATTGTCTTTTTCAATCATTATAGTTTTGCCCATAGAAACCCATGTCAAAATATCAAAAAATTGATTCCTCGCTTTTGTTGCTGAAAATGTTATTGTTTGCATATTAATATATTAACACCTGACGTACATCTTGTCAATAGAAAAAGACTACATCTTCCATACTTCTTCTTTTATTTTTTTCTTGAAATTTGTGAAGCGGGCGAGAGTAAAAAGATAATCACTGAGACGATTGAGGTACGGCAAGATCTTTGCTGTAGACTGTAGACTGTAAGCAATAAGCGTTCTTTCAGCTCGACGGCAAAGAGCGCGGGCATAGTACAGCTTCACAGCTCTTGAAGTTCCTGAGTAAATAATAAAGTTGGCAAGAACTGGCATTTTTTTCTCCATCGTATCAATTTCTTTTTCGAGTTTTTTTGTCGCGTCCTTTGGCATTGCAAGGTCAGACCTTGCAAGTATGGCGTTTATTATAAAAAGATTTCTTTGAATTTCTTGAAGTTCCCCTATTATTCCTAAATATGAATTTAGTTCATCAATTGCTCCAATAGTATTAATTAGTTTTGAAGATTTTGAAACTCTTTTTCCACTAAACGTCCCCGTCATCCCCTTATCCCCTGTTTTTGTATAAACACTCATTTAACATTCACTGTGACCACAAGCATGACATTTACTGCATCCTTCTTCAAACACTAAAGCCCCTGCCCCACAAGAGGGACAAATGTCTCCTGGTTTATCATGCTTATCAACCGTTGCTGTCACAAACAAACTTTCTTGTTGTTTACTTGGTTCAACATGTGGAACAGAGGCAACAACCTCACTTACTACCCCATTTGTATTTAGATTTCCAAATATATTTGGACTATTATGATATCCGTTTATCCCAAAATTATAATGAACCGAAATAGCTCCAGCAATAGCATCTGGTAGAGACCTTATTTTAGTTGGACCAAAACCAATTGACCTTCTCCCTCCAATACCCGACAGTTGTTCCGCAATTTCTTTGGCCTTTTCTTTTGCCGAAACATTTCCTCTAAATTTTAGGGCTGTTGATATAGTTCTACCCAATGCTTCAGCCATTGCCGCAACATCTGACCCCGCTTTGCCGACATTAATAAATACTTCTAATGGTTCACCAAGATTATCTTCGTTTATGGTAATAAATGCAGTGCCAACTGGAGTATTCATTCTATAAGTTGATCCCTTGACCATATATGGCCTATGTCTTAACGGTTCTTCCTGAATAATTGGTAAGTCTTTTTTAACTCCGAGGTTTAATACCTGAACATCTTTACAACCATCTCTAAAAACTGTTATACCTTTGCAATCAGATTTCCAGGCTTGTAAGTAAACATTTTTAATGTCCTCAACTGAGACATCATGTCTTAAATTAATAGTTTTACTTACAGCATTTTCGGTATGTTTTTGGAATACATTTTGAGTTTTGATGTGCCACTCAGGATCTATTTCATGGGCTGTTCCAAAGATATCTTTAATCTTTTGGGGTAGTTCTTCAATATGCCTGACAACTCCTTTCTCTCCAACTTTATCCATTAGTTCTTGGCTCCAAAAGCCCTCTTTTTTGGCTATCTCTTCAAATTTAGGATTAACAAAAGTTAATTTTCTATTTAAGTGTTTATCTTTAACAATATGCTGAAAGGCAATTGCAAATAACGGTTCGATCCCAGAAGATGCACCAGCAATAATTGATATTGTCCCAGTTGGTGCAATTGTTGTAACTGTAGAGTTTCTCCTAAGCTTACCTTTTTTGTAAATCGATTCTTTAAATAATGGAAATGCTCCCCTAACTTTAGCTAGATTTTCTGTCTCATCAACCGCAGTTTCTTGTATAGTCCTCGCAATTTTTTCGGCAAGCTCCAAGGCTTTGGAAGAATCATATGGAATTCCCAAATCCAAAAGCATATCTGCCCAACCACCAATCCCCAAACCAATCCTTCTTATGGCAAAAACTGTATTTCTTATTTGTTCTAAAGGATAAGGGTTGACTTCAATAACATTATCCAAAAATCTAACAGACTTTCTAGTTATATCTTTTAATTCATCCCAAAGAACCTCACCGTTTTTAACAAAGTAAGTTAAAAAGATACTACCAAGGTTGCAGGCATCAAAAGGATAAAGAGGTTGTTCACCACATTGATGAACAACAATTCCGTTTGCAATTATAGAATGACTAATCGGTTCTGTAACATCGTAAACATTTTGAATACCGGCGTTTTTAATTTCTACAACGATATCTACAAATTGGTCCTGTAAACGTCTATTTTTTCTTGGTCTGGTATTTTCAAGATGTTTTTGTTTATCAATATTTAAAAATCCTATCTCATTCTTAAATTTCTCTCTGAAATCACCAAATATGCCTAATTCATAAAGCACACCATCCGTTGTATAAGTTTTTATATTTCCCTTCTTGTCTTTATAAGGGAACATTCCCAACCTTTCATCTCTACTTCTGTCAAATATTCTCGATTTAATTCCTAAATTTAATAAAAGTAGTTGTACATCTTTTAAGAGTCTCTCGCTTTTTGAAGTTAAAGCAACCCAATCGCTATTGCTTTTTTTGCTATCTCTAACAGTTTCGTCTGCTGAAAATAAACCTTGCAAGAAACCTACGACAGCATCCTCAGTTGCTGAAAAGATTGATTCGGGAACAGTTTTTTCTTGAGCTTTGACAGATTTCACTCCAAAGTTCATAAACAAGTCAACCATCTCCTGAGAATGATAAGAAAGATGATATGTATTTCTGGGTCTTTTTACTTCTTTAATTTCTTTTCCATACCATCTGTTAATTATGTTTTTAAACTGTATTAACAAGTCTTTATCTTGTTCACTAAAAGTAAATCCGACTCTACAATTTTCATCACCATTTCGTAACCAGCCATCACCTATTAACAAACCCAAAACCTGACCCAGTTCTTTGGTCCACTTATTTGGAAAATTGTTGATAGTTTCAAAAGATAACTTATCAGATTCATTAAAACTACCCTTGGCACTTTGTATAAGAATCTCATCATTTATTTTTAACGATTGGATTTCCTTCCATCCGCTGACAGTCATTACCCTATGGTCTAGGGTTGCAGTTATTTCATAACCTGATTTGGTAACTAATTTCATTACTTTTTTGGGACCCAAATCATATAACTTAACAGCTTCACTAATCGAAACTCCACCTTTAGTTATATTTTCAACTCTATTATCAAAAAATAATCCCTTATTACCATTCTCTACAATATCTTTTATTCTAAGTAATCCTATTTTTGTCGACACCAAAGTATCCCCAGTAACACATGGATTTGTGGCTTCAATATTACCAAGTGTGGGCACTGGATTAGCTGTACTTTCATTTATTTTGTCTATAAAAACAAGTCCAGGGTCTCCTGTCCTCCAGGCCCCGTCTGCAATTTCGTCAAACACTTTTCGAGCTGAAAGACTACCAACAATTTCTTTAGTTTTTGGACTTATTAAGTCGTAATTCCCATCACTATAATATGCTTTCATAAAAGTGTCTGTTATAGCAACAGAGATATTGAAGTTTGTGATACCTCCCTCTTCCTTACAATGAATAAACTCCAAAATATCAGGATGATCTACCCTTAAGATCCCCATATTAGCTCCCCTTCTTTTACCTCCTTGTTTAACCTCATTTGTAGCTGCATCAAAAATTCTCATAAATGAAACTGGACCAGATGCCGTTCCTGAAGAGGTCTTAACTATTGATCCACTTTCTCGAAGGCGACTAAATGCAAACCCTGTTCCTCCACCTGTTTTATGGATTATTGCCTGATATTTTAAGGCATCAAAGATTCCTTCCATAGAATCCTCAACAGGAAGAACAAAACAAGCAGAATATTGCAAACCATTATCAGTTCCAGCGTTCATTAAAGTTGGAGAATTGGGCAAGAATTTCCTGCTTACCATTAATTCATAAAAATCACGAGCCATTTTCAATACTTCCTTTTTTGTGGCTCCCCATCTTGCCTCAGAAGAGGCAACTTCAAAAGCAACTCTCCAAACCATATCCTCAGTGGTTTCAATTGGTTTTAAATCCTTATCTTTAACTAAATATCTTTCTTCTAAAACCTTTAATGCCTGTTCTGTCCAATTACCTAATGGCAGATCACTAGGCCTTTTAGGCATAACACCAATTTTTTTAGTTATTTCTTTTTTTATTTTTTCGTAAGACGGGGCTTTAAAGTTTTTCATCCGTAAAAACATAATCTAATACTGACAAGGGATAAGCAACTATTAGTTTGTAGAACCAAATATATCAGCTTATGCGTAAGTTAAGCGTGAAAAAACAAAACATAAAATTGCTCGCGGAAATTGATCGGAAATTAAAAATATATCTTGTACAAGAAATTACTTCGTTTCAAAAGGATTACTTGGTGGAACCAAGCCAACTGAGAGCATTTTGTCCTTCACTTTTTCGTATGCTAATTTCGAATAGTCCTTCACCTTGATAACCTGCGGTCTTAAATCTTCTGGAGTAAGTGGAAGTATTTCCTCTTCTATAACCTCTCTATGCTTAAGCGACGCTACGGCTAATTTACTATAAAAATCTTTATCATCATTCATGATACTAGCTGATTTTTCCAAGTACTTTCCAGATTTGGTAAGCACAGATAACCCCAAATCAGGTTTATTCTTTTTAAAAAGTTCTAAAGAAGCATTTAACCTTTTATCAGCAAAGAGGAGATTTAATTCCGCCTTTTTGACAGGTTTAAAAGTGCCAACTAACCAAATTTTATCTCTTAATACCTTTATATACCACAAAGGATTATCAGGTAGAATTTTACCTTGATAAGCCAACACATAATCAATTGTAACGCTCTCTACTTTGTTTGTTTTTTCTGATAAAACCATCGGAGAATATGCATAGTTAGGAGTAACACTTCTTAACAATGAAGCCAAAAGTATGATAAAAGCTATCAAAATTGTAGCACTAATTCCTGCAATCCTACTTTTCATTTTTAAGGGTAATTGTAATTGTATATCTTTTAGTCAACCCCTGCAAACAAACAGTAAGGAGAAAGATATTATTAGTCGTTAATTTTAGCAAATGCAAGGACTCTTTTTTCAAATACTACATTACCAATTGTTGCAGACATCTTACTAAACTTCCTCTTTTCATACGCCTCCCTGTCTAATTCCTTCATTTCTCCCGCTATTGATCTTGTAACCGCTTTTAAAACCCTCTTATCTACTCCATCTTTATGTAATGATTCTAGCGCAATGTCTGTGTACCACAATTCTGCTTCCCAACCTAAAGCCTGATCACGTAATCGGTGATCGCGTGAATTTTTAGAAGCTTGTAATCTGGCTTCACAAACTTCTTTTCTTTTAAGTGCTAATTCCTCAAAATAATTTGCATTCAGTTTATGATCACCCTCACCCATCTTTTCAAGGAGGCCACGATACTCCCCATTTATCTGACCCGCCACCTTAACTAATGGTTCTTTGTGGTATTCCAGATATTGCTCACCCAAAATGTGCTTCTCGAAAAAACTAGGTGCTGGATCTCCTAAAGATATTGGTTCTGTCATATATACACCCGTAACTCTAATCTCTCTCTCTACCTGTCAAGAGGAAAATGATACGTGAAGAATTATTTATTAGCCTCAAGGAACATTTTTGGGGTGAGGATTTTTTTGGGTTTTACAAATTTTATGACCTTTTCTTGCAAAAAGTCTTTCTTGTCTAAAGTTATTAAATACTTGCAATTTGAATTCAAGAACTCGGCCAAAATTACACTATCTTTTTCTACAATATACTTTTTCGCTTTTTTAATTAAATTGTCGTTTAGATAATTGTCTAGAATATTTAATTTTGAAGTTAACATAAAAAACCTATCTAGATGATAACTTTCTAATTTTTGTCTTACATTTTTCTCTACTTCGTGCAAAACAACCTTTGAGACATTAAGTTTTATATTTTTTAATGTAAATAATTTAGAAGATCCTCCAATAACTGAATATGTAGCTGAAAATAAAACACTTGAGTCTAAAAACAGACTTATGGTTGATCTTCCTTTTGCCATTCTTCAATTTCTTGAGTTGTAAATTCTCTTGTATATTTTTCTAATTTTGGATCAATATATGTCTTTTGATAAACCAATTTAACAAAATCTTCCATTTTTTTAAGATAATTAAAATCAACTAAGGCCACAGATGGCTCCCCACCTTTTGTAAGAACAAAATAATTATTAGCTATAGCCATGTCCGCCAAATCTCCCAATCGGCTTCTTGCTTTGGTTATTGGAATAATGTTTAGGGAATTCATACTTTATATATATCAAATGTACCATAAATTGTCAAGTACTAAGTACATTGCTATGTACACTATCTAAATAATATAATTGGCCATTGCCAGAGAACATGAAGAAGAATTGGAGATAATATATTTTTTGTTCTGGCATAGACAAAAGCACTACCCATACCAAAAAGAGTGGTTAAGAATAGATAAATTAAAGCTGCAGGAAGATCAAGCTTCCAGACAAAGAAAGTTATCGGAACGTGAATTAAGGCCCAAAAAAGACTTGTTACAAGATTTGCATAAAGTTCCTTCCCTAAAAATTTCCAGATTCTGGTAAATACATACCCCCTAAATGCAAGTTCCTCTGAAATTGCGGTTGCAAAAGAAAGGCCTAGTGAAGTTAAAAGTGGAAGAGTTCCAATATTTGCTCTCAAATCAAACTTGCCGTCATACTTAACAAAGTTAATAACTAAAGCTTCAATAACAAAAAATGCGCCCAAACCTAAAGAATAATAAACCGCAGGAAATAAATTTTTAAATGTTATGCCTAGAGAGGCAATCCCTTCTCTTTCTTTTCTTAAAAGGTAAAAAACAGGCAATAACCATACAAGTGGTTTAATAATTAACTCTTCAATTGTTTCAGGTAATTGAAACAAAAATCTATAAAAACCCCAAACAATTAAAAGGTAAACCGCAAATCCCACCGCATATTTAAATGATTTCATTTATTTACTAATATTACACCCTACAAAAGCTAAATCCATAGCATTAATTATTAAATTAATTTTTTCTTCTGCCTCTTTAAAACCAACAGCTTTCTTTTCCTCAGGAAACCAATGAAAGATAAGATTGCGACCAGAAGTCCAAGCTTCCCAAAGTTTGTCAGCAAGTTCCCGGCCGTTGCAATATTTAACTAATTTATCATAAACACTTTCCCTGTTTCTTAAATCTTTTTCCAAAAAAGGATTTAGAGCTTTACCAATTCTAAATCTTTTACCTCTATAATCCTCTTCTGTAATGAAACCCAAGTCAAAAAACATCTTCTTCAAAAAACCTTCATAGGCTTTAGCTATTGGAAAAACAATAAAAGAATAATCATGAAATACTTGTCTGCCAGCAGGTAGGTCCCCGCCCCAACTTTTAACAGTGTTGGCCAAAAATTCAGAAGCTACCATTAATTCTTGTAAATCCTCTTCGATATAATTCCACCAAACTTTGTTTTCCAACTTTAAATCCATTAGAATTAAGTATGAGGTCTCTTCTCCAAAAAATCAAAGGTTATCTTTCTATCGAAAGAAATAGAAAAAGGGTTATTTTTTTTACTATTCTTATTTCTTTTTCTCTTTGGCTTTTTTGGGGTATTCCCCTGCCCACCAAATTATCATCAGCAGACATTCCTGTTTCAACAAAACTTTTTGATAGAAATGGAAAATTAATTTATGAAATTTACGCCGGCACTAGAAGAAGTCCTGTCGAATTAAATTCATTGCCTGATTATATCAAGAATTCTACGATCGCAATTGAAGATAAAGATTTTTACAAACATTACGGTTTTTCATTTACAGGCATAGCCCGTGCAGCCTGGAAAATTGTAACCAGAGGTAAAATTGAAGGTGGATCTACTCTCACCCAACAACTTGTCAAAAATTCGCTACTTACTCCAGAAAGAACAGTCAGAAGAAAAGCAAGAGAATTTTTTTTAACCATATTGGTTGAGGGTATATATTCCAAAGACAAAATATTGGAAATGTATTTAAATCAAATTCCATATGGTTCAACTGCTTATGGAATCGAATCAGCAAGTGAGCTTTATTTTGGCAAAGCAGCTAAAGATTTGAGCCTAGCCGAAGCAACCTTAATAGCTGGCCTTCCACAGAGTCCAACAAGATATTCACCTTTTGGAGCGCACCCAGAACTAGCGAAAGTTAGACAAAAAGAAGTCTTAAACCAAATGGTTAAAAATGGCTACCTAAAAAAAGAGGATGCAGATAAGGTCTTTGGAGAAGAGTTAAAATATGCAAAAGTTAAAGCTCCCAGCGCCCCCCATTTTGCGCTCTGGGTTAAAGATCAACTAGTCGAAAGGTATGGAGAGAAAAGAGTGGAACAGGGGGGTTTAAGAGTTACAACAACACTTGACCTCGAATTACAAAACTTTACGGAAGTTATAGTAGCATCAGAGGTTGGTAAATTAAAAAAACAAAAAGTGGGAAACGGTGCAGCACTTGTCACACACCCGTCAACCGGTGAAATATTGACCATGGTTGGAAGTAAGGACTATTTTTCTGAAGACGAAGATGGAAAAGTCAATGTAGTTTTAGCCGAAAGACAACCTGGATCATCAATTAAACCAATTAATTATGCATATGGCTTAACTAACAAAAAAATTACAGCAGCAACAACGTTTGCCGATGTACCCACATGTTTTTCTGTTGCAGGACAGTCTTTATATTGCCCTAAAAATTACGACGGCACATATCACGGACTGGTCCAAGCCCGTTTTGCATTGGGTAACTCGTACAATATCCCAGCCGTTAAAATACTTGCTGTTAATGGTGTTAAGGAATTTGTAGACTTTGCTAGAAATATGGGGTTAACCACATTTACTGATCCTGATAGATATGGCCTTTCATTAACACTTGGTGGAGGTGAAGTTAAACCGTATGATATGGCTATTGCCTTTGGTGTATTTGCAAATGACGGAGTTAAACAACCTTTAATTGCTATTACTAAAATCGAAGATTGGAAAGGTAAAATATTGGAAGAGGTCAATATTAAAGATGCAAAATTAACAGGTGAAAAGGTATTGGATGTTGGAACAGCATTTTTAATTTCTCATATTTTGCATGATAATAACGCCAGACAGGAGGCATTTGGAACAACAAGCTTTTTAAATGTTAAAGGGCACCCCGAAGTATCTGTAAAAACAGGAACCACAAACGACAGAAGAGATAACTGGACAGTTGGATTTACAAAGCAAATTACAGCTGTAGTTTGGGTTGGTAATAACGACAACACTCCTATGGGCGGGGCCGTCTCTGGAGTTTCTGGAGCTTCCCCTATTTGGAACAAAATAATAAAATTTGCTTTGGATAAATCAGAAAAGGGTGAATACGATTCTGACGATGATGGGCACTCTTGGCCATTACAACCTGAGGATGTAGTTGGGGCAACAATTTGTGCAGATACAGGTGGAGCCATACCATCAGGAGATCCAAATAATCCAGGTTGCCCAGGACGATTTGAATATTTCCTTGAAGGGACTGTTCCTGCTACATCAAATATAATTTCTCAAGATTTGACTATTTTTAACGATACAAGTCAAATTGCACTAAAAGATTATTTACCTGAACAGGTTCATGTTGAAAATAAACCAACATACACTGACCCAACAGGTGGACTTTACTGTTTAAGTTGTCCCATTTCTTCTCAAAGTGCAGTTATTAAATATCCACTTTCTAATAGGGTCGGACCTTAAAAGAAAAATCTGTAAAAAGGTCCGACCCTTACAGACTCCTAAAAAACGCCCATAGTCTTGACATTCACACACACTGGCTATAATACTGGCCATGGAGACTTTTACGAATGCCTTATGTAGAGCTTGCAAATTATGCGTGCCTGAAACTAAGGCTTATGATTTTTCCAGAGATGCTGTTATTGATGCAAGTTGCGTCTCTGAAGAAGGACCCAGTGTAAAAATTAACTCAGAACGATCACCATATGATAATTTCATAATGGCTGGAATGCAAAGTGAAGCTAGAAAAAGGATTTCAAATAAAACTTCTTGCTTTGTATCAAAAACAGGTTAAGGCTTCATATGTTGCGAACTTGATGTTACAATTGCCCCGTGGCTTTTAGAAAAAAGAAAACCATTACTGCCCTATCATTACTTACGGCAGTACTAACCTCCGTCGGTCGTCCTTTTTATTTTATTCTTTCCCATATCTTGATAATAGTAGTTTTCATCCTATATATTCTTGGTCACTTTTTCACCTCGCTTAAAATCCCAAAAATCAAAATTTGTATTCCCATTAAAAAGCGCTATTTGTTGTTTTTTGTCTTTGTTTGCATTCTACTTTCTACATTCTACTTACTACTAATCAAGGATCTTCCCTCCCCCAAAGAATTAATTACAAGAGAGCAAGAAGTATCAACTAAAATTTATGACAGAAATGGGATACTTCTTTATACAATTTATAAAGATAAAAATAGAACTCCTGTAAAACTATCTCAAATCCCAAACCATGTAAGACTAGCGACACTCGCAGCTGAAGATGCTGAATTTTATGATCATATTGGCTTTTCAATTCGAGGAATGTTGAGAGCGGTAAGAACAAACATGGCGGAAGGAAAACTTCAAGGCGGATCAACAATTACACAACAATTAGTTAAAAACGCTCTACTCTCCTCTGAAAAAACATATATAAGAAAAATCCGCGAGCTTATTCTTTCTATTGGTGTAGAAATGAATTTTTCAAAAGACGAAATTTTAGAAATGTACTTAAACGAAGTTTCTTACGGCGGTACCACCTACGGCATTGAGGAAGCCTCTAAACATTATTTTGATAAATCTGCAAAAGACCTGACGTTATCTGAAGCGGCTCTTCTGGCAGGTCTACCTCAAAGTCCTACAAGATATTCCCCATTTGGCAATAATCCCGACCTAACATTTTCAAGACAAAGAGAAATATTACATCTAATGAAGATTAATAGATATATAACTCTGGAAGAAGAAGAAGGCGCAAAATTAGAAAGAATTACCTTTGCTTCTGACAGGCAACAGATATTAGCCCCACATTTTGTAATGTATATCAAAGAAAAACTAATAGAAGAATATGGTGAAGAAGTTGTTCAAAAGGGAGGTTTAACGGTCAAAACCACACTTGACCTAAATATTCAGACTTTGGCTGAAAAAGTTGTTGAGGAAGAATTATTGAAACTTAAAAACTTAAACGTGGGTAATGCTGCGGTTGTCATTTTAAATCCCAAGAATGAAGAGGTTTTGGCTATGGTAGGATCAAAAAATTATTTTGATACCGCAAGTGGTGGAAACGTAAATGTAACAACCAGACTTAGACAACCAGGATCATCTATCAAAGTAATTAATTACGCAGTTGCCCTTTCAAATGGTCTAACATTGGCTTCAACAATTGACGATTCTCCAGTCACCTTCAATGTTCCAGGTCAACAGCCTTATTCACCTAAAAATTATGATGGTGAATTCAAAGGCAAAATTACAGTAAGACAAGCATTAGCCCAGTCAAGAAATATTCCTGCAGTCAAAATATTAGCTTCTCTGGGGGTTAAAAAAATGATTGAAATGGGGCAAAAAATGGGTATAACAACCTGGAATGAACCCTCTCGATTTGGATTGTCACTAACATTAGGTGGTGGAGAGGTCAAACTTTTGGAACTTGCCGAAGTTTATTCTGTAATTGCCAATTACGGAGTTAGGAACGATATAAAATCTATAACTGAAATTAAAAATTACAAAAACAAAATATTATATACCCAAGGTAGATTTGAAGAAGAAAAATTAGATTTAGATCCTAGAATAGCATTCTTATTAATTGATGTTTTAAAAGATAATATTGCAAGAGCTCCAGCCTTTGGAAGCAATTCGATGCTTTTTATACCAGATCATCCTGAAGTAGCAGTTAAAACTGGAACAAGTAATGACCTTAAAGACAATTTAACAATTGGCTTTAATAAAAATTATGTCGTAGCTGTTTGGGTTGGTAACAATGATGGATCTCCGATGAGTAGAATTGCTTCAGGTATAACAGGAGCAGCACCTATCTGGAACAAAATAATGAGAGGTTTACTTATAAATCAACCTGTTGAGGAATGGATACCCCCTAAAGGTTTGGTTTATAAAGAGTGTTACAGTCGAAAAGAATGGTTTTTGGAGGAAAAACAATTAAACTGTCCCAAAATCCTTGAACCCAGCGCTCAAATCTCTGTAGAATAGATAGCTTGGCAAAAGAAATAAAGGTGCTAAAAATGAAACTATTATTGAGCCTGCATAGGGAATAAGAGCAACCACAAAACCTATTAAAAATCCAAATAGACCAAAAACCATATTTCTTCCTAACACTGCCCAGAACTTGCCTTTAGCTAAAGCCTTACTTTGTTTCAATGCCTCACCAACTCCTAATCCCTTATCTAAAACAAAAAAAGCTGAGAATGAGTACCAAATACCAAAAATAATGGCAGGTACTATAAGTAGTAAAGCTCCAAAACCAACAATTAAACCGATAACAAGAGAGATTACAAAAAACTTCCACATGTTCTTGTAACCTAGTTTAAAGACATCCTTCTCTAGAACTCCCATATTTATAACTGAGAGATATGTTGTTACCTGTGAATAAAAATAAAAAACAAAGGAAAACAATGCAATTGAGAAATATAGAATGGTTAATGGGACATTGTTGAAGTTAAATCTTACAGGATCTGGACTTAATACAAATTGCGAAATATAGGTGTGAGAATATGAAATTACAGTTGAAACAATTGTCAAAACAACCATAATTTTGGCAAAGAAAAGAAAATTTTCTTTTTTGAAATAAATTTGCCAAGATGCTTTGATGTATTCTACAGGTCCTTTCATATTAATCCTTTACATGATTATCATACAATATTTTTGTTAAATTTGGAAACAGTTCGTCAGCTTCTCTTTCAATTGCCCCATCTGTCATAATAACTAACACAAACGGTTTTGAAGATAAAACAATCCCTGCATCATTTACAGTGCCCGACTCTCTACCGTATTTATGTGTAAGGGGAACATCTTCTGGAATTCCCAATCGCAACCAACTCTCAAATGCAGTATTTGTCATATATTCCATTAGTTGATCTGATTTTTCTTTATCAAGTATCTCGTTTTTGTAAAGTTTTACAAAAAACATTCCAACCTCCTCTGGAGTGGTTGTATTTTCGGAAAGTGAAGTATTAATCATCCCTAATTCAGAAATTGTTTTATTAACCCTTTCTTTTCCTAAAACAGAAACCATTTCATTAAAAGCGCTATTATCAGACCTTTTTCCCATAGCTTCAATTAAACTTTTGTCTTGACCTTCTTTCATTGCTAAATACATGATAGGTAATTTAATTAATGATGCTGCCTGCATAATTTCTTGGTAATTTAGTCCGTAATAGTAATCGCCGTTTAAATCATAAATATAAAAGGCATAAATTCCTGAGTAATTATTTACAGCTTCTTTAAATAGTTTTTTGGTATTTTCTATTTTTTCTTGTGATACTTTGCTACCTCTATTCCCCACCACAATCACTTGATCTTGGAATAGATTATTAAGTGATAATTTTGGAATTGATAATCTAGGTAAATTGGGAAGTTTAAAATTACGAGCAGAAAGTGACAAAAAACCAGATGTTAAAACCGTAGCCAAAAGGGTAATTAAAATAACAAATCTTTCTTTTATTCCCCAAGGTTTTACTGGTTCTGTCCTCTTTCGTCTATTTTCAGGCCTTAGATCACGAATTTTTCTAGGTTCTTCATTAATCTCATCTTCAAAACTTTCGTTTTCTTTTTTGCTAAAAAGTCCCATATTACTTTCTACGATTACTCCAAACTTCTTTATTTACAATATTAACTGGCTCCTTTGAAGCAAAAACATCAAGGATACCAGATACTGCAAGTTTGGTCATGGCTTCTCTAGCCTCATGTGTTGCTGAAGCAATATGTGGTGTGGTTATAACATTTGGCATACCAATAAGTTCTGGGTCAATATTTGGTTCATTATCAAAAACATCAAGAGCTGCACCTTGCAAATGCCCAGATCTTAGGGCATCAACTAAATCATGTTCGTCAACTATTGGACCTCTGGCAGTATTAATTAGAAAACTTCCCTTTTTCATTTTGGTAAAGGAAACTTTATTAAACATATGTCTCGTCTCATCATTTAAGGGAACATGGATTGTAACCACGTTGGAAGTTGCAAGCAAAGTATCAAGATCAACACTTTTTTCATCCTTCGTCCGTTTGCTATATATAACATTCATCTTATATCCCTCTGCCCTACGGGCAACCATTTGCCCAATCCCCCCAAACCCCACTATCCCTAATGTTTTCCCAATTAAAGAAGTGCCTAAAAAGATATCAGGTTCCCAACCTTTATACCCCCCCCTTCTCGTTGCTTCGTCTGCTTCAACGATTCTTCGAGTTAAACCAGCAATCAAGGCCCAGGTATGTTCTGCAACAGCTTCATCAACTTCTTCACAGGGAGTGTTCGTTACTATAATTCCACGGTCATTTGCATCCTTAATATTAATATTGTCAAAACCAACAGCATAATTACTAATTACCTTAAGTTGCGGGCCAATTGCATCCATTACCTCCCCATCAATTTTGTCTGTTAAAAGGGAAAGTACCGCATCTATTCCTTTTGCTTTTTCAATTAATTCTTCTGGGGTTAAGGGCCTATCAAACTCAGAAATGGAAACTTCATTGTTGCTTTTTAGAAGTTCTATATTTCCTGGAATTTTTCTTGTAACAAAAATCTTCATATATACAATTTAACACAAAGAACAGCTCTTGCAAGGTCAGACCTTTAAAGTAAAATCAGTAAAAAGGTCTGACCTTAATATGTGTTATCATTAGATTATGGAACAAGAAAAACAGTCAACAGTGATCAGTGAACAGAGTACTGTTCCTACCGCACCGTCCACGGTTCACCGTTCACAATCCACTTTTCTAGTAACTCTTCTATCTATTTTATTACTTCTTTCCTGCATCATTGCTGGATTCTTTGCATACCAAACGCAGAAGTTAGTTAAAGAGTTGACAACATACAACGTACAGGTAGAACCAACTCCAGAAGCAATTACAACTCCTGACCCGACTGCAGACTGGAAAATATATATAAATGAAAAATATGGATTTTCTTTCAAATATCCTACTGAATTTAAATATCTGGATGACAACTCAGCCTTTGAACAAAATGGTTACACGGGGGTGTTATCACTTCAAAACTTTCCAATTACTAAAACTCCTAACTATGGTGACGAGGCAACTTTCCAGATGCTAATCTATGTCAAAAAAAATGATGGGGAAACCGCAAAAACAGTGGGAGTTTATATAAAAAAGGATTATATTTTTCTAATAGAAAACAGTCTTAATAAAACTGGAGATAACAACGTCTTTGATCAAATTCTTTCAACTTTTAAGTTTACGGGTTCGGAACCCGTAAGTTGTACAAAGGAGGTTAAACTTTGTCCTGATGGTTCAACAGTCAGCAGAACTGGACCAAATTGTGAGTTTGCCCCCTGCCCAACCCCAAAACCATAGTTAAACTTTTTTGGAATGGTTTTTGAGCCAATTAGATATCTTTTTAAGTTCAGGGTGGCTATTATCTATCCAAATCATGAAGTGAACTGCTTCTTTAGTTTCTGATTTCAAGTGATAACCATTTACCCACAAAAATCTTTTTGTTGCGAGCCAAGCTGTTCTTTTGTTGCCATCTGAGAAAGCATGATTTAAACAAATTGATTGAATTAAAGCTCCAGCTTTTAGAAATATTGTTTGATACAAATCTTGACCTTCAAATGTTGCGTATGGTCTTTCAACTGCGGAATGAAGCAATGAAAAATCACGAATTGATGCCTTTGTTCCCGCTCTTTTTATAATGGCTTCATGAATTGCATAAACTTCTAAAATGTCTAATTTATGCAAGTTCATCTAAAATCTCCTTATCCTCGTCTAGTGTGGATTTAAGCCAGCTTTTGAATTCAGTTGAAATTTTAGACTTTGATTTATTGACCTTTTTAACTTTTTTGATAATTAAATCGTCGCCATATCCAGCTGGTATAACTTGAACCATCAAGCCTTGATTATAGCCATATTCATCAGCTAGATCTCTGGGTATAGAAACAACATCACTATTTCCTGCTTTAAATATTGTTTGTATTTGCATGTTATTACAATGTTAGTACACATCATGGCAATTGTCAAATGGTTGTATCTATGAAATACTTAATACATGGATCAAAATTTACCTGAATCAACAACCACCAATCTCCAGTCACAATCCACAAAAAGCAACAGCCTTTTAATTGCACTTTTGTCTATTTTATTGCTACTTTCCTGCATTATTGCTGGTTTTTTTGTCTACCAAACACAGAATTTAGTAAAGGAAATAACAAAATTAAGAAACTCAGCATCTACAAATTCTCCGACACCTTGGATTCAGCCTGAATCTACGTTGGTTGATTTTAAATACCCTTTATCGGACTCAGACGGATATATGCCTGTTATGTACACTATGAGAATCCCCCAAAACTACAATTTATACGGACCCATGACTTGTTCAAATGTTAGAGTCAAATGGATGAACTTGGTTTTTGGTAGACAATTTAAAAATGGATCTACTGCTGAAATTGATATTTATTTTACTGAATTTAGAAACAACATAAAACAAACGTTGGAAAATTTTATATCAGAATTTTCAGATCCTTGTCCTCCAGAAATTAAGAAGTTTACCTATAGCAACACAGATAAAATCATCATTAATGATATAAATGCATATAAAATAATCCTTAATGAATATACATATAACTTTTTGAAATCTCCCAAAACAAATCAGATTTATGTAATGAAATACAAGAACGATGTTGATAAAACGACGGAACTATTTGATCAAATTCTTTCAACTTTTAAGTTTACGGGTTCGGAACCCGTAAGTTGTACAAAGGAGGCTAAACTTTGTCCTGATGGAACAAGTGTAGGAAGAACTGGGCCTAATTGTGAATTTGCCCCATGTCCTAACTAGTTTCTAGATTCTAGATTCTAGTTACTAGTCTTACATTTCTTCTACTTTAACTCCTGAAGATTTTGCTCTTTCAACCCAAGTATCTATATCCATTTCTCTTAGAAGTCCCTTTTGTGCTCCCACATAACCAATAACTGAAGCTGAATTTACAGTTCCCCAAATTAAAGCTTCTTCTACTGTTTTACCTTTAATTATTGCCCCCAAAAACCCCGATCCAAAGGCGTCTCCGGCTCCTGTTCTTTCGTAGGCATCAACTGGTAAAACACTGGAATAAAAACATTTAACCCCGTCAAATACATATGCACCATTTCCCCCGTCTGTAACAACTGACATTTTTGGTCCCAAATTTGATAGGGCAACAAGCAATTCTTTGGTAACTTCATCTTTTGCTTCAACCCCCGTCAGTTTTTCTGCTTCCTGTTTATTAACAAATATTATTTTTGTTAATTTAAAAATACTACTTAAAGATTCTAGTCCTGCACGAAGTTGCCAACTACCTGGGTTAAAGGCCAAGCTAACTTCAGGATTTTTAACTAGCCACTCTGTAATATGATTATAAAAAGGCCTAAAGGACTCACCCATTGAAGTTAGATAGACCCAAGGCACTTTAGGTAATTGTACAGGAAATTCATATGAACGAGGTGCGTGGTAAGTAAAAATAGTTCTTTCTCCTGTATATGTTATGGCTACATTAAAGTTCGAAGGTGTTGATGGTTGTTGAACTACATAGGTTAAATCTATATTCTCTTTTTTTAACTTTTCAATTATTTGTAACCCAGTAGAATCATCTCCAAGAGTCAGAACTGTCCCAGTATTAATTCCCAATCTTTTAGTTCCAACTGCATTGTTGGCAGCATTACCCCCAACAGAAAACTCTAAATCTTTAACTGGTATTTTGTCGGCATATGAAAAGGCAATTAAACACTCTTTTGTATTGATGTCGCATAACGATTCAGATTCGGAAGGGTTGATAAAAACATCTAAATTAGCGTCTCCTACTGAAAGTAAATCAAAAGAGCTCATAGCTACAGTTCCCCCATTCTAGCCTTTGATACCATTTGCAATCTCTTCCCAAAAATGTCCTGCGCATCGGCCGTATTCTCTTCCTTACCTATCCAGGTAGCTAATGCATCATTTTGTAAAGCTCGAGAATACGAAAATGAGATATCCCAAGGACCAAAACTTTTGTTTAAGTTTAATTTAACAATTTCATTTAAATTGTTTATGGCTTGATCTGGGGTTTGCCCACCAGACAGAAACACAATGCCAGGCAAATTGCTTGGAATTGAATTCTTGAGTGTACGAAGAGTTGTATTCGATACCTCTAAAGGCATCACAGTAACGCCACTGTCTTTACCAGGAAGAACCATACTTGTCTTAAGTAGAAGATTAGATAAATCAACGCCTTCTCGGTTCAAAAGCTCAAACAACTTTTTTAATGTCTTAGTTGTTATATTTTCACACCTTGTTGTTGTATGATTACCGTCCAATAAAATTTCAGGTTCGACAATTGGTGTCATTTCTTTTTCTTGTACCAACTTTGCATATTTCGCCATTCTACTTAGATTCTCTTCCAAAAAAGCATCACTCGGATAAAGGTCCGAAATTTTGATAACTGCCCTCCATTTAGTAAACCTTGCTCCTAGATTTTTGTATTCATCAAGTCTTTCTGATAATCCATCAAGGCCTTTGGTTACTTGTTCTTCAAAATCATTAAAACTCTCAAGACCTTCATCAACTTTAATACCTGCAATAATTCCTTTTTGATTAAGAAGTGGAATAAAATTTAAACTATCTTTATATAAAATTATTCCATTTATGTATTTTTCTATATCTGGTGTTGTGAAAAGCATCTTTCTATATGCTTGTTTTATCTCTTCTGTAGACTGTAGACCATAAGCCATAAGCCTTTTCTCAATTGTTTTTGTTGATTCATCAGCCGCCAAAATTCCTTTATATGGAGCTAAAAGTTGTTGAACGGTAGGGTTTATCATTACTTGAAGAAAACCCAATACAAAAGAAGTAATGATATGACAGATAATCCAAAGGCTATACCTACATTCGCATTAACATCCAAAATATCAAGTTTTTTTAATTTTTTTGCCATTTTAAGATATTCTAACAAGCTTTACTTATAATGATCTAAATTTATAAGCCCCCAATATACAAAATATAGCAAAGACTATGTCCATCGTCAATACGACGAGTTTTTGTCTTTTATTTTTACTTGAAAAATTTGGGACAATGAGCACAGCTCCCAACCAACCAGCAGCTAAGTTAATTAACAAATCCGAAGCAATCAAAAACCAAATATTATTGGTCATAAAAAAATTATATACCAAAAAATTTGACTATTGAGTAGTAGTAGTAGTAGTAGAATTCAGGCATGGCAGATAAATTGTCTGAAGTACGAATTGTAGACGCATCTGAAAAAGCTGTGGGTTTAGCTAATAATGATCAATTTTCAGATAAACTTAATTTGGCAGGTGGTGGTGTGATGAGACTAACCATGGCTGGCTTAAGCGGTCATGCTTTTGAAAACGCTTTATCTATTCTTCAAGCTGATCGACACACTTCAATCGATGATGTTTTAGAAATAATTAAAAAGAAGAAATAACTTTTATTTATCAAAACGTTTCAGAAACTCAGTAAGATAATTCTTGCGTTTAAAAGTACATTGTTAGGAATCGTTGAGTGTTAATTCCTAAGGTCTGTCAATATGTTAGGAGTATTTAACTATTTTTTCTGGCAATGACTTTTTTGCAAGCTTTAATAATATCTTCTTTGGTCAGACCATATTCAGCAAACAATTCTTTAGGAGTTCCTGACTGTCCAAACCTATCTTGTACTCCTAATATTTCCATGGGAACTGGGAAATTTTTGGATAATACAGATGAAACCATAGACCCCAATCCTCCAATTACTTGATGTTCTTCAATTGAAACGACTGCCCCTGTTAATTTTGCATTTCTTATTATTAATTCTTCGTCTAGAGGTTTAATTGTGTGCATATTAATAACAATTGTTTCTATACCATTCTTATAAAGTTCTTTGTAAGCCATAAGTGCTTCGTAAACCATTAACCCCGTTGCTATAATTGTTACCTCTGGATTTTTACTTTCAGTTAAAATATTGGCCTTGCCAAACTTAAAAGGAGTTTCACTGCTCGTATAAACAGGACTTTCAATTCTAGGAAGTCGCATATAATAGGGCTTATTATCTACAGCCATTAGCAAGGTAGCCTTCCTTGCTTCATCAAAGTCTGAGGGAACTACAACATTCATATTTGGTATAACTGAAGCAAGAGCAATATCTTCTAATCCTTGATGTGTAACTCCATAATGACCGATGTTTAGTCCTGACTGAGCTCCAATTATTTTTACAGGATAACTATCAATAGCAATGGTTGTTCTTATCTGTTCCCAATTTCTTCCAGGGGAAAAAATTGCATAGGATGTACAAAATGGAATTTTCCCATAATTGGCCATTCCTGAGGCAATTGTTACCATTGCCTGTTCTGCAACGCCAACTTCAATAAATCTTTCAGGAAATTTTTCAGCAAAATAGTTTGCCTTTGTAGATTCTTTCAAGTCTGCAGATAAAACAACTATTCGTGGATCCTTCTCCCCCGCCTCAAGAAGCCCCAAACCAAATCCATCTCTCATTAGTTTCATCTCAATATCTTTTTTAAATATTTTGTCAGATAAATATAATTTTTGATTAATCATTTGACTAAATTCATAATTGCTATATACTCTATACTGCAAAGACGGTTGGTGTAAGTCCAAGTGTGATCGATCCTTCGGAATGAAGGATCATCTGGATTCCGATTTTTTCGGAGCGTCAGATCCCTTGGGAACCACCGTTTTTTGCTTTAATAAATTCCACGATAATCTTTCCTCGCTTACCATACCTAGTATCAATTTAGGTAAAGGTTTGTTTGAATTATAAAATTGACCATAAAAGCCAGCAACAAAATCAGCAAGTTTAATACCATCATTAATCTTGCTATCAACAAATGATATTTTATTGATATCTAAACCCAAAGTAACGATTTCTTCTGCTAATTTTTCTTGATCTATTTTTTTATCAAATTTTCTATCAACTATTACTTTGCCCCAACCATGAATAGCTATACCTATTTTGATCACCCAATTTAAAATTTTAGCATAATTTTCAGGATTATCTTTAATCTGTTTTTTTTCTTTATCAAAAACAAAAACTAGACTATATAATTTTTCGTTACTTAATCTTTTGATAAAATAATTTTTTATTCTGTCTGAACTATTACTGAATTTTATCTCTTTTCCAATTTTGCCTTTCTTTCTTCCTAATACGCGTCTTAATCTCTTGATTATTCGAGAAGGTATATTATCATTTTCTAAACATACAATAGCTGTAATTAAAAAAGGGCGATTATCTGCTAAATTACCTGATTCGTCAATATATGCAGTTATCATATTAATAATCTTCTATTGCCCCTTTCATGTTTCTAATATTTTTAATTGCTTCTCTTACCTCATCACTATTTGGCGCTTTGGCATGCCAATTGGGGTTATTTTCCATAAAAGGAACACCTTTTCCGGGTATGGTTCTCGCAATTATCACCGTTGGGTTTTCATAAATGGCCCTGGCTTTGTTACATGCATCAACGATCTCTTTGATATTGTGCCCATCAATGTCAATTACTGACCAGTGAAAAGATTTATATTTATCTGCCAAAGGTTCTAACGGCATAACATCTTCGGTAAAACCATCTATTTGAATATTATTTCTATCAACAATCATAGTAAGGCTTGAAAGATTGTTTTTACCAGCGAAGGCTACTGCTTCCCAATGATTTCCTTCATCATGTTCACCGTCTGAGGTTATAACGAATGTTCTAAATCGTTTCTGATCAAGTCTTGCAACATAGGCAATTCCGGAAGCTTGAGCCAATCCACAACCAAGAGGCCCAGAAGTAGTTTCAAGACTTGGTAAAAATCTTTTGTCAGGATGCCCCTGCAAGATACTTTTAAAACTTCCCAATTTAAGTAAGTTTTTATGTTCAAAATAACTAACATGACTCATAACAGCATATAACGCGGGACAAATATGCCCACAGCTTAAAATTAATCTATCTCTATCCTCCCAAGTAGGATTTTTGGGATCATTTCTTAAAACTGTATAATATAAAGCGACTAAAACATCAGCCATACCCAACGACCCTACAGGATGACCCGCTCCAGCCTTAAGAAGCATTTTAACAATATCTTGTCTTACTTCTTGTGCAATATCTTGAAGTTCATCAATTGTGTGTGTTTTCATTTTTAATTTATGGCACAGTACGGCCTTTCGGAAATACTTTTCTCAAACTTAGCAATTATTGCAGGCACATCTTCAATATCACTTGCAATCTCAAAAACCGACATCTCTTTTGAGTCAATATTTAAATTTTTCCTCATAACATCAATGACTTCAACCCAAAAATCACCAAAAAGTATAAATGGTTTATGGCAACCAAAATAAAGTTTAGCTAAAACCCAAGCCGTACCAAATTCTGAAATTGTCCCCGTTCCGCCTTTAAACATAATAAAAATATCTCCCATTTCCATCAGTTTAAACATCCTTTCAATATAGTTTGTAGTTACAATTTCAGTATCCGGGACATTGCCAATATATTTACCCTCAAATCCGGGGGCATTGGTCGGATCAAAAGTAACAGTAATTGTTTTTCCACCGCCTTTTTTGGCTCCGTTTGTTGCAGCTTCCATCACTCCGGGTCCGCCACCATCAACAATGATATAACCTTCACCAGAAAGAATTTCAGCTAACTTGAACGCTTGAGTATAAGTCTCGTCTGTTTCTGAGATATTAGCATCACCAAAGAAGGCTATATTTTTAATAAAGCCGTCATGCTCTGAATATTTCTTTAAATCATCCATATAGTTAGAATCTAGATTCTAGATACTAGTATCTAGTTACTGGTATGCAACAAGGTAATACTGTCAGTAGGTACTAAATTACTCTCTAAAGATCTTCCTACACGTATTACTTGTTCCACAAGACGGTTAGCATATCCCCACTCATTGTCATACCAAGCAAAAACTTTAACCATATTTCCCGCGACAACCTGAGTTAATGGTAAATCAACAATCGCAGACTCCGATCTTCCAATAATATCGCTTGAAACTAAAAATCCCTCAGAAATCCCCAGTATTCCCTTATATATGGTGTTTTCTACGGCTTCTTTAAATGCATTATTTACCTCTTCAACTGTTACATTTTTCTTTAATAGAAAGGTAAAGTCAGTTAACGACCCTGTTGCAACTGGAACTCTTAATGCCATACCATCAAATAAGCCTTTTAATTCTGGAATAGTTTCTGTAACTGCAACCGCTGCACCTGTAGTTGTTGGAACTATATTAACTGCCGCCGCTCTCGCCCTCCTCAAATCTTTATGTGATCCATCTTGTAAATTCTGGTCATCGGTATAACTATGAACTGTAGTCATCATAGCTTTTTCAATCCCAAACTTAGCATGCATTACTGCAGCAACAGGAGCAACACAGTTTGTAGTGCAACTAGCATTTGAAAGAACAACCGCATCTTTTTTAACCTCATTAACCCCTATTACATATGTGCCCACATTTCCCCCTTTACTAGGAGCCGAGATAATTACTCTTTTAGCCCCACCTAATGCGTGTTTTTTAGCATCCTCTTCCGAGGTGAATCTTCCAGTAGCTTCTATAACAACATCAACACCATACTTCCCCCAAGGAATAAGGGCAGGATCTTTCTCCGCTAAAATTGGTACATCCACATTTCTTTCTGGGATTAAAAGAGAATTCTCTGTACTTTGTACTTTGTACTCGTACTCTCGATACATAGTGTCGTAATTAACAAGATGTGCCCAACTTGAAGCAGGCATTGAACCTGAAGTGTTTATGGCACCAAATTTAATCTCATCCAAGTGTTTTGATACACCAATCCTAAAAGCCAAACGACCTATACGACCGAATCCGTTAATACCTACAGTTACCATAAATTTAGTATAGATTTAAATTTTAATTGCTTCAATAGCAGGAAGTGTTTTGTTGATTAAAAATTCTATCATTGCTCCACCACCAACTGAAATCCAATCGAAGCTATTAGCTATAGACAAACGACCAATAGCCGTCTCTGTATCTCCACCCCCAGCGATCTTGAAAGCAGATAGCTTCGAGACGAAATCAAAGATTTCTTTTGTTCCTTGAGAGTGTCCTTCATCTTCATACTTACCCAATACTCCAGCTAATATAATAGTACCTGCTTTATTTAATTCACTTTTAAATTTTTCTATAGTATTAATCGTAATATCTTCTTTATCTTGAATTAAATTACCAATAATTAATTTGTCAGAGTTTGAACTTTCCATATATTCGGGTAATCTACCTCCAACTAAAACTTTGTCATAAATATTTGATAATTTTTTAGCCATTTCAACTTTGTCTTTTTTGATTCCACTTATAACAACAACTACTGGTTTATTAAAGTTTTTGCCCAAATTTTTTATCTCTTCTAAAAATCTAAAACCAAAAGCGGTTGGCAATAATTTTGGAATAGCTACAATTGAGGCGTGGTTTCTATGAGAACTTGCAAAAGCATCGTTTATAAAAACATCACCTAAGCTGGCAAGTTTTTTTGCAAATTCAGGATCATTTTCCTCTTCGCCTTTATCAAATCTCAAGTTTTCTTCTAACTTAGCTCCCCATTTATCAAAATAGGGTTGAAATATTTTTAAGCTCAAATTATCATTAACTTTTCCCTCAGGCCTGCCCCTATGAGCAATAATAATTATTTCTGACGCTTTATCTTTTAAATAATCTAGTGTTTTGGTTGCTGATTTAAGCCTTAAGTCGTTTTCATTAAATTCTTTAATATCCAAATCAAGTCTAACCAAAACTCTTTTTTTATTTACATCCAAATCTGTAATCTTTGGTAAATTCATATTTTAATTCTATCTTAAAAGGTCGGACCTTGAAAGCGCTTACAGGGTCAGACCTTGACAAAAGCTAAGCTCATATTGACATTCACACACACACACAACCTAGAATGAAATCATGGAAGGTTAACTAATCAATTATTAGCTTCAATTTTTGAGATATCTGAAAGTCTTCTTTTGTATCTCTCTTTAGCTGAAAACCTGCTTTCCAAGAAAGCGATTAACATGGCCTTGGCCTCTTTTTCCGTTGTGTAATCTGAAGCTATGGCTAGTATATTCATATCGTCATCAATTCTTCCTTTTTTAACCTGCATGGCGTCTTTTCCTATTCCAGCTCTCACACCATCAAACTTGTTTGCTATAACCTCAACGCCCACTCCACTTCCACAAATCAAAACTCCCAAGGCTTCTTTATCTTTTGAAACAAGTGAAGCCACCTCAGTTGCATACTTGGTGTAGTCATCGATAGGATCTAAACTGCTTGCCCCAAGATCCATAAATTCATATTCCATTTCAAATAGCCACTTATTTATTTTTTCTTTTAATGAGTAGCCTCTATGATCCGCACCAATATATATTTTCATAAATCAAGTAACTAGAATCTAGATATTAGATACTAGATCGAACTTTTGCAATTAGCGAATTTAACATCTTCATCACTTCCAATAACAAATCTGACATTTCATAATAATCTTTTTCTGATATGTACTTTAAATCTTTAGCCAAAAGAACCTGTGTTTCTAATTCGGCTCCAGAACCGTAAGCAATTTGTAAAAATTGGATGTATTCTTTTTTGCTATATCTACAATACCCCTCAGCAATGTTTGAAGGAATGGAAACAACCGCTCTTCTTACTTGTGAGGTTAAAGAATAAATCTCACTTTTTGGAAACCTGCTTGTTTGTTCATAAATCAACAGCGATAATTTGTACGATTTTTGCCAAACAATTAGCTCTCTATATGTTTTTGTCATCTCAGTCTAAATTCTAGATTCTAATGTCTAGCTACTAGCGAAACCCTTCTGTTAAATCTAAAAGTTCTTTTTTGGGATCAAGTGCCTTCATAACATCACTGGCAACTGCCACACCTACCGCACCCAAACTTAAACATTTTTTAACGTCTTGTGCCGAATGAACTCCTGCACCAACAACTAATGGAATTCCAGATTTTTTAGAAATTTCTACCGCTTGGGCAATAACATCCGGTTTGGCTGTAGCTACTGATATGTCTTTACTTCCTATAAGTTCAGGTGGTTCATATGATATGAAATCTGGATTTAGTGAAGTTATTTTTAGAAGCTCTTCAACATCTTTTGCAAAAATCAATGTTTTTAAACCCACTTCCTTTGCCCTATCATGAGCTTTAGATAAATCTTCAAAGGTTAAGAGTCTATTTTCTGAGTGATTTAAAAATGTGCCTACAGCACCATCATCAATAACTGCTTCAGGCAGGATACTTCCTGTACTTGCACCAAATTCTACAGGATCAATCTTTTGTGACCATACTTCAGTGGAAACCTCCAAAACAACTTCCCTGATATCAAGTGCTTGTACAACAGAAACAATCTTTACCCCAGATGTGTGGGACACCTCGTCAACAATTTTTGCCATATCAAGAGCTGACTCTCCTGTTCCACTTTGATAATTTTTGAAATTTAAAAAAATCATATATTTAGAATCTAGATTCTAGTTACTAGCTACTAGCTTCTCCAACCTGCCTTTGTCAAAACCGATAACTGTTTCTTTTGTTCCATCGTCTTTGGTGATGACACTAAACGGTACGCCCAAAAATCCACCAGATTCCACCATCATTTCGTTTCTTGCGGTTTCATCTTGATCAACTAATTTTTCCGTATATGAAACATTTTTTGATGTTAAATAATTCTTTAACATTTTGCAGTATGGACATGTTGTTGTTGAATAAATTGTATAATTCATATAAATCACCTCGCTTCCAATATTTTTTGTTTTAACAAATCTTTTTCTAAAATACCAGTGTATTTAAAATACACGACTCCATTTTTATCCAAAATTACAAAGGATTGTTCTTTAGTAACATCAAATTTCTGAGAAAGAGCATCAGTTTCTATTGTTGTTTCTGAATCCAAAATATGAATTTTTAAACCCACCACACCTTCACTAACCAGTTCATCAAATACTTGTTTATTAACATTTTCTTGATCTATACATTTCTGGCACCAATTGGATGTAAAATATAACACTAACACTCTTTTTTCATTTATGGCCCTTTCATAGTCTTCTTTCAAATCTGGACCAGTTTCAGCTTGAGAGTTCCCGTTTTTATTTTCAAAATAATTCTTTTGAAGTACAAATGCGTTTGTTAAAAAAACAGCAAAGGCAATAAAGATTATAAATAAAACAAAAAATAAAATAGCCTTTCGCATTCTAATTAATATTAGCTTAAATAGAAGAATTTAAAAAGTGCCTTCAAGAATTCTTTTCTCTAAATTAGAATCAAATACTTTTTCAAGAGAGATAATAATTTTTTTGTATTCCGGATATTTACTACCTTCATATTCCAAAAGCCATCCACCCTTAGCGATTCGAAGTTTTCCTAAAGATATAAGGTCTTGGTTATTTGAACCTTGTAACCAAGCTTCGTAAAAATAACCAGTTACAGGATCTTCAATATCTGCTAAAACTTCTGTTGAAGTAGCAATTCCCCTACCATTACTACCTGATACATCTTTAAGTTCTGTGGTTTTAACATTATCTGGAATATCAAACTTAAAACTATCTTCAATGTCATTCTTAAAGCTTATTTCTTGTGGGACAGGAGTAGATAAAACTTTAGCTGTCTTTAACTTCTTAAATAGAAGTACTCCCAAAACAACAACAACCACAATAACAAGGCCAACCAAGATGTCTTTTCGATTATAATTCATATGCAGGCGAAGAATACTACTGTATTTAGTGTTTGTCAAGCCTACTAGATTCTAGTGTCTAATATCTAAATTCTATGTTTTCTCCGCAAATTTAACGCACAATTACCGCCAGGCTTAGTCAAACTTTAAACTTTTAAGAAAGTTTCATATAAACACCAAATAACGCCAAAACTGCAGAAACCAATAGCCATTGTGTTGATGCTAACCAAAAGTCAAAACCTAAATAACCTACACCCGCCAAAGCTACTGCCACAAAAGATCCTGTCATTAACACTTTAGAATATTTTTTAGATTCAAGTTTTGTCATTTTTTACCACCCCCCTTCGGCCTCGCTCAGGGCAAGCCTTAAATTAAATATCTTCTGACTAAATATCCAACACCATATGCAACAAAGGCTGCTGATCCACCAATTAATGTGTTTTCTATTGCGGTTTTAATAATATTCTTGCCTGTTAATTTTGCTCGTATAATTCCAACCATATTTAAAGCTAAAAAAACAAGAATTATTGAGACAATAAAACTATTGTTCATTTTGAATATATAAGGCAATATTGGTACCAAACCGGCAACAACAAATGATATAAAGGTTGTAACAGCGTTTTTAATTGGTTCTTTTCCAACTTCAATTTTCTGCCCATTATCCTCTTCAAATTCTATTTCAGATTTAACACCCAAATATGATCCTGTTGCCATAGACAAACCATCTGCAAAAAGATTAGCAAAACCAAGAATTAAAATAATGCTAGGAGAAAGGGAAGCTCCAAGAGAACCTGCCACAACTGCAAAAGTAGTAGTAATACCATCGTTAGCAGAGACTACTATTGAGTGTACACGCAAGGCCTTATCATGTATCAAAACATTAATTCCCACTTTACAAAAAGTGTAACATAATTTTAAATAGGAAGACATGAAAAAATACTGGTATTTAGTTGCAGTGACTGCTATTGGCTTGTTGACTATAGTCTACAGCTTTAGGACAAAACAGGACATTCAGACAGCAAAACCACAGGCTCAAGAATTCAAAACTACCCTAATTATTGATTATGGGGATGAGAATGCAAATTCATATGAAATTAATGCAAAAGAGACTGATACTGCTTTTTCAATCCTAAAATCAGAAACTGAAAAACAGGGAATATATTTGGAAACACAGCAATATGATTTTGGCGTTTTTGTTAAAAAGATAGGTATTCTTGAATCTGGAACAAAAAAATCTTGGATTTATTATGTAAATAATGTTTCAGGAGACAAAGCAGCTGATCTTTACTCATTAAAGGAAAATGATACTGTTTTGTGGAAATATGAAACTCCAAAATACTAATGAAAAATTACCTTGTTTATTTCATATTCTTTCTGGCTTTTTTAGAAAGAACAGTTTTTGATCTAGGCCCAAACTTTGAACTTGTTACTTTGGCCATGGTTTTAAGTGCTTTTTATCTAAATCCTAAATCTTCTTTACTCTTAACTTCTCTTCTGATGATTTCTTCTGATTTAATCATTGGAAACAATAATATTTTTATATTTACTTGGAGTGGATTTTTAATCCCTATTTTATTTATAAAACACTTTAAAAATTTAAAACTAAATAATATTTTTTCAGGGACACTGGCAGGAATATCATCTAACTTATTTTTCTTTTTCTGGACTAATTTTGGAGTTTGGGCCCTTGATTCATGGGGAATGTACCCTAAAACAATCTTAGGACTGATGTCTTCTTATTTTAATGGGCTGCCATTCTTGAAGTATCAATTAGTAAGCACCCTACTCTTTGTTCCACTTGGATTTTTAATTTTTGATTTAATTTTAAAATATTTATACTCAAAAAACTTTATATTTAAACTCAGGCAAATAACAGCTTTCTAAATCTGAAGCGACTTCTTCTAATTCTTTTCCTCCGGTTGTTCCATCAAAATGTGGGCTTAATTTAACGGGGACAATCCCCAAACCCTTATTTGGTGTGTTGGTAACAGGGCTATAATAAAAAGCAGATAATGCATTTGCTCCTGCTGATTCAGCGGCAATTACTTTGCCTTCAAACGACTCCTTTAAGTTAGAAAACATATTTAAAGCGTCAACTAGTTTTTGAGTATTACCACCATGGAAATAAATAATGTCAGACCTTTTAATCTGGACAACAAACCTATTTTCTTCTGCTACTTCAAACTCGAGATCATGATTATCTTTATTTTTAACAAACATTTTGATATCTTCGTCTCTATTTACAGGTATCCTGTCGTTTTCTTTTGAAAAAAATACTAATAGAACCTTTAGCTTTTGAGGTGTGTTTATTAAAATTTCCTTAAAAAACTTGTCATTTTCTACATTTACTCTAGAAGCATAACCACCATGAAGAATATATTTAGTTTTCATCTAGCAATTATAACTTATTTGGAGATTTTAAGCAGCAACTATCTTGAAGTTATCTTTGCTTTGTTGCTTTGCTACATAAAAATCTAAAAGTCTTCTGATCATAACTTGATACGAAGCTTTTTGTTTTTGTGCAGCATTTTTAAAAAAATTCAAGCTTTTATCTGATAATTCGATTGTTACTCTTTTTTTACTCTCCTTTTTAAGAATAAAAAACTCCGGACTTGGTAAAAAGTCTTTAATCTTCCTAGACTGTATTGGCTCATCTGTGTATATTATTTTCTTTTTCATATATTTTCTTTCCTTTGTCCCAATACCCTGCACCTATTATTCTTACTTTCGTATTTCTATAAGTAAATCTGACTGTTAATATTCTTCCTTTTAATTTACCAAAACAGTAAAATCTTTTTTCAATTTTACTGTGTAATTGATCTTTATGTATAACGCGCTTTTTATCAAGAAACGCCCTCTGGGCATCAATAAACTTTACATTATGTTTCTCAATATTTGACTTATTTTTATATTCGTTCCACTCAAATTTTATGTGCATAGTTATATTACTACTTATACATATAAGTTACAATATACAAACTTATAATTAACCTCTTATAATTAATAATACTCCAAAATACCACAATTTTAATATATAATAGCCATGCTCTTTTTAATTATAATCCTCGGTAGCTCAACGGCAGAGCAGATTCCTGTTAAGAATAAGGTCGCACGTTCGAATCGTGCCCGAGGAGCAAGGAACTCAATTTAGGTGTCTGAGAGAGTATCTCAAATGGTTTATTGAAGCTAAATTCGACCTTTTTATCTTTCAAAAAGAGGTTCGAAGATACACACCTGATCAACATCTGTTTTTCTTCTTTTGTACCCTCTAAAAACAATTCTTGTGCGTGGGTAGCCAAATAAAGAAGGTTCGAAGACTGATCAAACCAGTTTTGACTATGATCTGTTATCTGCAAAAGTTTATCTTGAACTTGGCTTATTTCATTCTGAAGATCGTTTTTTACTTCAAGATATGTTTCCTTATCATCAACATCGCCCATGAGCATTCGTTTATAAATAGACTTCTTTTCATTTTGAAGTTTTGTCAGTCGAGTTTTAAGTGCTTTTTCTTGAATTGTTTGATACTTATTATCTTCATCATAAAGCTCTGTCAGCTTTGATTTTATTTCTTCTACCTGTTTATCCTCTAAAAAGAAGCTCTTAAACATTTCAGAAAGTTGATTCTCTAAATCTTTTTCTTCAATATGCTTTTGTCCGCAATTACCTTGTGATTTAGTGCAATGATAATAAACATAATGATGAACATTTCCGTTCTTTTGACATCTTTCTCGTTCTTCTGCTGTGATGTTCATCCCACAGGATCCACATTTCAACAAACCTTTATACAAAAAATCTAAATCTGGTTTAATTGTAAACTGTGCGTTATCACTTAATTTCTTTTGAACTAGATCAAATAATCGCTTATCAATAGTTGGTTCATGTTTGGATTCTTCGATCAATCCTTTCCATCGCATAACACCGTAATAAAATGGGTTTGTTAATATCTGATGAACACTTCCTTTTTTTAGTTTGTTTCCTACTCTGTTTCTTAAACCTTCTTCGTATAGAATTTCTGCAAGTTGTTTTAATGCAACAGGCTGATATGCATAAATTTCAAACATCCTTTTAATCAAAGGTGCTACTAGTAGATCCTTTTCAACTCTTGTGATTGGTCTTCCTAGATTTTCTAAAATACCTTGTTTCTCAAATGTATAACTTTTACCAGTTATTCTACCGCGAATATCACAATTCAGATATCCTAAGGGTGCCCATCCTGCCCATCTACCTTCCTTTATTGTCCCATACAAACTTCTTTTTACATCCTCAGATAAATCATCAATTTTTCGCTTTGCCATAACAGTATTGAGACCAATCATTGTTTTATCGTTTGAATTATTTTTATACTGACCATAATCCACAGCCCAAATTTCGATGCCAGATTCAAGTAAATCCATTATTGTGCCTAAGTCAGTATAATTTCTCGTAAGTCGATCTGCCTTGTAGGCAATCAACCCGTCTGCTTTTCGATCTTTTAATAATTTTATAACCTCGTTAAATATGGGTCTGCCAGCTTTTTTTGCAGAGCAACTTTCTTCGAAATGATATTCATTCGGAACAAATAATTGTCTTTGATTGCAAAAATCCAAAGTTACTCTCCTTTGGTCAGATAAAGATAATATCTGTTTTTCCTCAGAATCTGTAGACTTTCGATAATAGGAAATGTACTTTTTCATTTTTCTCCCTTCTTTGTTCTAGAAAGCATGATTTTAGTTAAAGGTTTTCTTTTTCCAAAAAATGCTAACGGTAAAAATAAAATACCAAGAAGTATTGCTTTAAGTACATTCCAACCACCACTTACAGTTTCAGTTTTATCAATTTTCCATCCTTCTGAAGATAGGTTATCGATAGCTTCCTGCATTTGCTTTCTGCCTTTTTTATCGTCGCTGAACGAAATAAATTTATATTCTTTCATCAATATCACCGCCTTCTGACAACAAAGAGGGATCACCCCCAGTATTCTCAGCGACGAAGCATCGAACCCTACGAGAGTGACCCCTCTTTGGGTTCGATACATTGCACCAATTAAAGTGCTACTTCGTCGCTGAGATTTGTTATCAGCCTTAGTATACTCAGATTTCGCCTGTTTTGAAAGAAGAGGCTTATTTGTCGACCTGTTATTAACCTGTTTTCTTTCGTAATAACAGGTTATTTTTGTTAATTGTAATTTTTGATGTTTATTCATATTTCTTTATCTTCAAAATTAAATGTGTCGGACTCATTCAAACATTGCTCCAGAAAGTCCCTAAGCGTCATTTCCGCTTTAGAAGCTTTCACTTTGAGTAACTTATGCAGACCACTATCGATCCTTATTTGTTTTGTTGTTTTTGTGTCACTTTGTCGATTATTCATACTTTCTTTCCCCTCCCTAACAACCTTCCCTCCGCTCTGCTCCCTGTTGCCGGAATATAATTATTGCTTTAACAATTTTTTATATTTTTCATTCCGTATAACAGTCCTTCCCGTATGGGAGGCATTCACTTTGTCAGCTTTTTATAGTTGTCTGATCATCCGTAATGCTCGGCACCCTCACAACTTAATCTCTTTTCCTTGAAAAAACTAAATCCTTCAGTGTTTTTAAGGAATCGACAAATTTTTTAATATTACCCTCAGCTTTGCCTGACCAGTAAAGCGATGATAATTTTTCAGCGTTTTCTTTTTGCATAAACACAAACCAGTAGTAGTTTGAATCTAATTCGAGATTCGCAAGATCAACATCTTGCGAGTAAATAAATGAAGCCTCAAAAATATCTTTAGTTTTGAATTTGTCCATTGTTTTGTCTCCTTTTATAAATTTGTAATAAAATTGCAAAAAACTTAACAAGGTCATCGTTTGCAATTACTTTTCTACTGTTTTGTGTCATCTTGTTTCTCATAACAGATAAACAATAAGGCAAGGTGAGGAGGCTGAACAGGGAGACAATCGGGGAGAATTTAACTTTCTTTTTTAACTTTGTATTTCTTGCGTTTTTTATATCTGTCTCTGCAAGAATCATCGCAAAATAGTCTCTTCGGATTTTCTAAAACAAAAAACTTACCACAGTCGACGCACTCTCTTATTTTTTGCTCGCTAATGAAATGCTCAACCAAATCTGATAATAACGATGAAAAAGTTGATTGATGAGTACTAACTTTTAATAATATTTTGTCATTTGAGTGATTTGCGAGAATACTATCGTCACGACCCAGTGATTTATTAAATTCAGACAAATCTCTTTTACTGAACACCTTGAAACTCGGATAGATTTTTATTTCGCTATTTATTTTTTTAATATTCTCTTCGGTAAGTTTTCCAGATTTGAAGTTTTCTAATATCTGCTTAATTAGTCGTTGCTCAATAGCAAAACCAGCTAGCAATCCACCTGTCAAATCTTGTGGAATGAGTGTGTATTTTGAGCAGTAATTTCTTACATCAATCTCGTTGTTTGGGTCTACATTTAAGAACTCCGATAGTCTTTCTTTTGGGTAAAGGTTTCTTTGGTTATCGTTTTTAATCTTGAAACCTCCGCCAAAAGATACTCTAATTTTTTTGTCTTGTTTTGTCATCATAATCTCTTGACCTTAAGAATATCATAATTAAGTAGTGCAAAAAGCACTCTAATCTTAATGGAGAAATAGCTTCAAAAGTAGTAAACTACAGTTAACAAAAATATATGACTAAAGATACCGAGATTCTAGTTGGAAATGAAACTTCGTCAGTAGACGAAAATACTAAGCAACCTGGAACGGGGGCTTTCTCTAAGTTAAGTAGAGAGTTGAGTGAAACTGATCTCAAAAATCCAGCTGTGGGAAGGATGTTGCTTGAAAAAATAGACACACTTTCAAGCGAAAAGGTTGAGCTGTCAGGATTTAGGCAAAAGTTCTACGATGCTGATAAGCGTTCCGCAATTTTAGATCAACAAGTACAAGGTGAAAATAAATTTCAAATATTGTATTCGTTGTGTTTAACTATCGGGGGTGCCATATTCGGTATTGCCTTTACAACTTCAGGCGAAACAAAATTTGTTTTAATATTATCTGGTGTTGTGTTGCTTTTGGTTGGTTCAGTTTTGAGTTTCTTTATAAATAAAAAATGACAAACATAAAAATACAAGGAATTGTTGATGGTGGAGTGGCTAATAACGAAAGATTGATACTTCAAGCTACTGGCATTGATAATATTGGTCTCTATGTTGTTTTTTTAACGAGAGAAACTACTCCTGGTCGTATTAGTAGTACTCCAAAAAATTCATATTGGTTTCCAGATCAAAATGTGAAAGACGGAGACAAAATAGTTTTGTATACCAAGTCTGGAGTTTCATCACAGAGAGCGAACCCAAATGGATCTACAACTTTTTTTTATTATTGGGGTTTAAGTAGCACAGTTTTTAACAATTCTTCGGATACGGCTGCACTATTGAAAATTGAACAGTGGGAGTACAAGACAAAAGGATCTTAAATAAAATTTCAAGATCTAACCGTTTTCCACCGTTTTTAACGGTTAACTGTAATTACAAGTAAATCAAGATTTTATATATCCAGTTATCTCCAATTAAACTGGATAACTCAGGCATAAAGTCGAAAATATTTCAGACCCTGTTTTACTTGTTTAACAAGTAATTTAAGTTAACTATTATTAACTCTAGCACTTGCTTATATAAATAATTTGCGATATAAAACAAATGTAAAGAATATGAAAATATTTATCTTAAGTCCCAATTACGATACTTTGTTTTCCTCAAACCTTAAAGTTCAACTAAAAAAGGCAGGAACTGTTGTAGTTCAAAAAGAAATTATTCCATTTGAAAAAGTCAAAGGTTTGATGGATGGGACTGAAGCAAGAATCCTTGCAATTGACCCAGACTTTTGTGATTGGAGTGTTCCAAATGAAGCGGTAGATAAGATTCCAAATCTTAAAGCTGTTGTGCTACAAACCACCTCTTTTAGTTGGATTGATGGAAAGCATATTGCAGAATTAAAAATTCCAGTAGTTAATCTCAGAGGTTTTTCTTCAATTGCCGTTGCAGAATGGGCAACAATGATTGCAATGAATGTGGCTCGCAAGGTTCCAGTTGTTGCTCAAGATAAATGGAAACAAGATTATACAAAGCATCAAGGAATTGAATTAAGAGGTAAAACTGCAGGTATAGTTGGACTTGGAAACATTGGAACAGCAATTGCAGAAAACATGGCAGGGCTTGGAATGAATGTTCAGTATTATTCAAGAAGCTCAAAAGATAAAAGATTCAGGTCTGTAACTCTAGAAAAGTTAATGGAAACTTCAGATATTATTCTTCCTGCTGTTGCTCAGAACGAACAAACAAAAGGGATGATTACAGACAAAATGCTTAAAAGCATGAAGAAAACAGCAATTTTTGTAAGTATCGTTCATCATGTTTACAACCACGATTTATTATTAAAACTTGCAGAAACAGGAAAGATTTATGGATATGGATTTGAGACCAGCAAAGCAGAATTTGGAAAATATAAAGGTAATGTCTGGGCAGGACCTGAACTTGCGTGGTGTACAGAAGATTCAATGAGAAAAAATGCAATTCAATGGACTGAAGCAATTGTTAATGCAAGTAGAGGAAAATATCCAACAAGGATAAATTAAGTCGTTGTTATTTCATTGTTATTAGGCACAGAAACAACGAGCTATTAAATGAGAATTAAATCTACAAAAAAAGAATTTATAGAAGAAATATTTGACAGTATTTCAAACATAGAATTTTTTCTAAAAGACATCATCGAAAATAACGCTGTTGCTAGAATAAAGCCTCTTTCTGTAGAAATACGAAAGCTCTTAAATCCAAACTCAAATGGCGACAGTGGATTGAAAAGGGTCGAGCATGTAATTAAAAGGACATTTATATTCCCTGATCGGTCAAAGATTTTACCACCCACGCGAATTGATGTTGGACTAGATGAATACATCAACAGAATGATTTTTAGTATTGGAGGAAGACCAGTCACTAGAATAGAGGTTGTTAAGCTTGTAGCTGATCAAAAAGGTGCACACATTGATGATGGAATTGATCCCCTACACAGGCAATCACAGGGAACTATTTTGCCATTAGGTAACCCTGCTCGAGATAAACTTTTTTTTGAACAAAATCACCTTTATATTATCGAAATAGCTAAAACAATCGTGCAAGTTGTTACTCGTCAATTATCTCGAGGCTAGATCTAATGGCGGAAATTATTTACAACTGCAACAGTTACAAAACCACAAAACACACAAAATATGTGGAGAAGATTATCCCATTCAATGTCTAAATCTTTTCTAGAAATTCCTGTATATTTGCTAATTTTTGTGGCGTTTTTCTTCCAGTACTCGATGTTCTTTGTAACTAAAAATACAGTAACCAAGCTGCCTACAAACACACCTAAGTACAATGATTGTCTGTCGTTGTAATTTTTAATACTACCAAAAATGGTAGGGATACCAATTATTTGTGCTAGATTTGGTATTTCCTTTCCAATGAATCTGTAAAACATGCGTAGTAAAAGCAAGTGAGGTCTGGTAATTAGAGCCAATTTGTTGATCATCCGTTTTATCTTTAATTTCAAAGTCATATTCCGATTATACCGCTTCCAAAAAGATCTGCTATAATTTCAAATATGACTAACCCCACACAAGCAAATGTAAGAATCAAAGCAAAAGGAATGTATGAAGACGAACGTGAACTTTTGGGAATGTTAAAGGCTTCTTATAAAGATTATTGGGAAACAAAAAATGATGGTAAGCCAAGAGATTCAGAAAGTGAAGGCAACTATTGGTCGGTTAGCCATCGTGTCCACAGAATGGAAGATGGAAGCCCGCTTATCGAAAAGGAAATCTATTACAAAAAGCCTAATGGAGAAAAGGTAAGAATTTCTGATCAGCCAAGAAGTCCTGAAGGAAGCTTAAATCATGGGCTTGAAAGAGAAAGAGAAGTTATAGAAAATATTGCATTTTTATCAACTGGATATGAGGCTCACGAACGAAGTATCGGAGATATAATTCGCATTGATGAGTCAGCACAAAATTTAGATATTCTTCATATCACAAAGGTGGGTCAAAGAACAAGAGAGTTGCTAGCAAGAGATTATAACTACATAAACAATGAGCCAATAGATCACGAAGTTGTTAACTGGCAAGTAGTATCGCCTGAAATGGAAAATTGGCAGACATTAAAGGAAGAATTGAGTTTGGCTCGTAAATCAGGTGCACAGCTTGAACTTCCACCCACTGATGGTGGCTGGCGAAGATTTGAAAACAATGAACCAGAACAATCAAGTTCTGAAGGTATGAGAAGCCAACCTGACGAAAGAATCAAATTTGGTTAACTTGTCGCATAAGATAAAGCTAAATTTAGTTTACCTCCATCGTATACATACTCGAACGAATTAGTTGAAAACCAATTACGAAGCTTGTAAGCTACAGAGAGCCAATTCGCACTTAATATACCAAGTTGATACAATTTATCTATGAAATTGAAAAATAAAGTTGTAATTATTACAGGTTCTTCTAGAGGAATAGGTCGAGCTACGGCTATTCTTTTTGCACAAGAGGGAGCAAAGGTCGTAATAAATTACAAAACCAATAAAAAAGAGGCAGAGTCAGTTGCTAAAGAAGTTAGAGCTGAAAACTGCCTTTTGGTACAAGCAGACATATCTAAAGAAGATGGGGTAAAGAGATTAGTTGAAGATACATTGGGTAAATTTGGAAAGATAGATATTCTGATTAATAATGCAGGAGAAATTGTTAGACCTGGGGATTGGAAAACTGATATTGAAACGTGGCAAAAAACAATTGATGTAAATCTCACAAGTGTTTGGTTAATGACAAAAGAAGTTGCACCCATTATGCAGAAACAGGGAGCAATTGTAAATTTAACTTCTACGGTAGGACTGTTGGGATCACAATATGTTCTAGCATATTCCTGCGCAAAAAATGCGATTGTCGCACTTACAAAATCATTTGCAAAAGAGTTGGCTCCGAATATTAGGGTTAATGCAGTGGCTCCTAGCAACGTAATGACAGACATGACCAAAGGAGCAGGTGAAGAACTGATCGAAAGGATGAAACAAAACACCCCTCTAAAGCGTATTGCGGAACCTGAAGAATTAGCTAAGGCAATTGTTTTTCTAGCATCTGATGATGCAAGTTACATCACTGGCGAGATTTTGGTGGTTGATGGCGGTTACAGTTTGAAATGAACTAACTTTTTCTATTTCCTCTCTGATCTGAGCTACAAGCCTAAAGTTTGAAAAAGCCTCGTAAATATGTGACAATTGCATGGTTATATTAGTTGAACGACTCTCGAGCCACTTGGCGCCTAATATAACCAAATTCGTCTCTTGTAAAACTTCAATAGCTGGTGTGTATTCTACCTCCACGATTTTCCTATCTTTTACCCAGATTTTTTGAAAGAAGAAGTGTAAATAGGCTCTTTTGTGGTCGACATCGACTTTAGCATAGCTTTGAGAAATATTCCTTGTTAGCTCTATTACTTCATTAACTACGGCCACATCAATTGTTTTTATCTTTTCAATGTCTGCTAGTTCTTTCTGAACATTAAGCATTTCTGCATCAAACTTGGCATTAAACATGTGGTACTCATCAATACTTAACTTTCCGCTAGTGGTGTAGTCGTGTTGAATTCTTTCTTTGTTCATCTCAATTGCATCTCTACGGTTCTCTGCTGCTTTTTTAGCGTCCTTCATCTTATCAATTCCTTCCTGGTAGACAATCTCGATATTTTTATTAACTGCCTCAACAAACTCTGGCTTAAATGCGAGTTTACTAACTTCCAATTGAACTTGATCCTCCAGATTGGTCAAAGAAAGACTTCTTGCATGGCATTTACCACGCTTGCCAGTTTGCGAGCAGTGATACATTCCAATTTTTCCACCTCCAGATTTGTACTTTGAATTGTAGTGATATTCGGCCACAAATCTCCGACTGCACTCTTTACAAAATACAATACCTCTTAAAAGAAAATTATGTTTTCTGCGTCTAATGCTGTAGTCACCTTTATCGGTCAATACTTGCTGAACAAGATCAAATGTCGGTTTATCAATTAATTTAACGTGTTTACCGTCACCCTCCAAACCCCCATGTTTCATCCAACCCCAATAAAAAGTATTGCGAAGCATATGGTGAACAACTGAATATTGTAATGGTCTTCCTTTTCTACCTCGTACTCCCTTTTTGTGAAGATATTGTCGAATATCATAGATTGAAAAATTGCGAGTGGCATACATCTTAAAAGATTCAGTAATAAAAGCACTTGTATCTTCATCGGGGACTACTATACGTTTGTCGTATGGGCCTGTCGGATGTTCATTCTTAACATTTTTATAACCCAAAGGTGCCCAGGAGGGATAATAACCATTCTTAAATTTTTCAATGGCGGTTTGTCGTGCTTTGTAACCTGACACTCTAGGGTGTAATGCGTTAACTGCGGCTATAACTTCATCTAGAAACTGTGAGTATGGATCGTCCCCTTGAGATTGCATTCCCGATAAAGCAACAATTTCAACCCTCTCCTTTTTTAACAATGCCTTAACCCCCAAATAATCTTTAGTGTCTCTTGAAAGTCTTGAGGTGTCCTGAACGACTAGATAATCAATATCTCCCTTAGTGCAACGAGCTAATAATGCTGTTAATCCAGGCCTATTAAGATTTGTACCAGTTTTTGCCTCATCTGTGTAAATTCCTATTAGTTCTCCTTTTAACTCCCGTACCTTTTCGTAAATCTTGGTTTGCTGAACGTCAATGGAAAACCCCTCCTCTTTTTGTGATGATGTCGAAATTCTTCCGTATCCTACACATTTAGGACAAATTGCTTTTAGCTTCTCTTTCTCCTCGTCTGTTGATTGCATATTCTTTTCCTACTACTAATAATATTTTCATTTGTTTTAGGTTCAGAATCACTCCGCAACACGTGTCTGCATTGCCTTTTCTTGTATCTGATTAAGCATCAGTTCGCACCAAGTTTTTGCGAGGTGATTTATTTCTTCTTCAGGGGGACGGGGTACGGCCTTGTTGGTTTGAACCAACTGGCTACCTACCCCGCATTTTTCTATAAATTTGTTACTTTTTCGTGATAACTGCGCATATGATATTGAACTGTCTGACTGAGCCAGTCGGTCCATTTTATCTTTTAAGATCTTTTTGTTTGACTGGCTCATACTCACTACCCTAAAAACGGAACTCTGCTCCAACTTCTGTTGTGTTTTCTAAATTCAATCTCAAAATCTTTGCGATTAATACCATTTGTGATTTACTTAGTCCACACGTTGAAGCATAAAGAGGCTCGTTCTCTATAACTTTTTTAAATTTGGAATAGTTATCCAAATCGTCTTTGCTGACAATCATTCTTACATGACGAGTTCTTTTATGGGACCGATACTCATGCGATCTCTGTATTTGTTTACGCATATCAACTCTTGATTGTATTGAATTGATGGCCGCCAGTATTTCTTCAAAGGACTGCATGTAAGGATCTCCAGCTACAGATGAGCCTGAAAGAAAAACCAATTCTACATCATGTTTTTTAAACATTGATTTCAGAATTAAAAAATCTGCTACTTTTCTTGACAACCTGTTGCTGTCTAGACATATAACTTTGGAAACCTTTCCCTTTGATGTTTCCACCAAAAGGTCTTTTAATGCTGGACGATTCAGATTTGCACCTGAACATCCATTATCACTAAATGTCTTTAATAACTGATATCCTTTTGCTTTACAAAATTCCTTTATCTTTTCCTCTTGGATTTCTGTAGATAAACCATTTTTGTTTTGACTAACTGTCGCTGTTCTCACATATCCCACTACTAACTTCTCTTGCTTTTTATTTTTCATAGGGTTTGTTCACCCCCTTCCTGCGATTGATCTATTGGAATTTCTTCGTTGTTAAATAACTCATTTGTGAGTCTTTGATCGTGTTTGGTATATTTATTTGCTTCTTTTTCTCTCCTTTTAGTTTCTTCGTTTATCTTGTCCCAGACAGAATCGACAAGACCATACTCGTCACTCAAGGGTTGATTTAGGTTGTCCGTGAGCCACTTCACAGCACTTTCCAGATAAATGTGCAAATCTTTGTCAGATATCAATTTGAGATCTTGAGCAAGCAAGCTTCTTAGTTTTTCTATCCCAACTTCGGGCCTTTCTACACCCTGCGGAGTTTCTGTCCCTCTATCCTTGTGGGACATAAACTCGGTGGGGTCCAGTAATAGAAAGTCTTGAAAGTGAGTGAATATTTTGTAATCGGAAGCTACTGTACCCGATCCCTTGACCTTTTCAAGTACTTTTAAAGCCACAAGTTCGTCTAGTAACCGTCTAGAAGTTTTTACAGACTTATCAGAAAACTCCGTTAACCCTTTAGCTGTTATGTTTCCACCTTGATCTTTTACTATTCTTAATGCCTGAGAACGATCAGCTGGCATTGAGGAGAGAACCACATCTTTAATAATCGCTAGTTCACTAACTCCTACCTCGTCTTTTCCAACAACAAACGCTAGATATTTTGCTAAATTAATAAGTTGCTGAACTGCTCTCCAGGGTTCTTCAATCTGAACGTCTAATACTTCGTAGTACTTTATATCCTCTCCCTCTTCACTCTTAAATGAGGCTGATTGAAGTATAACAATGCCTCGACAATTAGCCATCAATTCTGCGGCAGTTTTCAAATATTCCTGGATTTCTCTACTTAAAGGTTTTACATTGGGAACTTCTTGGGCTAGTTGGTTTAAATAAGATGAAACATAAAGTCGAGTTTCCTTTTCGACTAGTGATCGGTCCTGATTAGAAAATATACGATCATAACTTTGTTTTTTGTCCTCTGAACTACTAACAGGCATTGTATAGCAAAGGAATCTTGGACCAACCATATTCATATAGTTGGTGTGCCTATTTAAAGTTGCTGGTGTGATACAGCCCAATTGAGAAAAAGCACTAGAATAGCTAATACTTCCACGTCTTGAACTGAATTTAGTAAATTCCTTGTCATAGATTCCCACTAAATCACCAAGCAACTTCTTAGTCATCTTTTCATCTAGGGAGAAAATAGAAGTCCAATCTTTAATGACTAAACATTTTTTATCTAAAAGCGGTAAAAGATCGTAAACTTTATTATTCTTATCTGCTCTTTCACCAGAAATAAAAGCATTTTGAGTAAGATTGTCTAGATAAAATGTAATATCGGCATTTTTAATCAAACGGACAAGTTCGGTCTTTCCACTGCTCGGTACTCCCACCAAAAGTAGCCATAACATTAGAGGATTTGGAAAGTTACTCGATACAGCTACCGCTAGTACTAGTTTTAATGCCGTTTGAGAATTGGGTAAAAGTATTTTGACCTTTTCCTCTACTTCAATATAGCTAAGTAGTTGTTCTATCAATTTTTGCTTTGTTGAGACGTCTGGAATTTCTGTCCCACTAGCTTGAGTTTTGTTTTTACTTTCTTTTGAAATTTTCTCTTTTTTAGAAATACTTTCAAATACGATTCTTAACTCCTTATCTGAGAGTGGGGGGTTGTTCTGTGAATTCCAATTTTTAAAAATAGTCCAGACTTCCGTCTCCCATTCTATTTCGGGAAAACGTTTTAGTAACTTACCTATAACTGACGTAGCACTTGCATTCCGAGTACCTTCCTCAGCACCTCCCAATATGCCTGGATTCCAATTACTTTTTGTTTTTGATTGTGTTTTGTTCAGCCATTCTCTAACAAATGACGGAAGTGGAGCAATAGACGTAGTGTCGGGTGAATTTATCCAAACATATTTATTGCCTGATTCATGGATTGAAGGAGGCAAAACTACATAACCGCCTTCGGCTCGAATATCAATTCCCCCTTTTATACCAGATTTGTTTGTCAAACCCTCTTCGTACTTAAAAAAGAGGTGAAAACCACCTCCACCTGTTTTACTTTTTACCGTTTCAATACCTTTGAAATCTTCATCTGTACCTCCGTGTCTGGGATCAATATCAATTACCACTATTCCAGTTGTTTTACCAGTGATTAAACCAATATTTGCATTCGGAAACTGAATAAACCATTGTTTTACTTCCTCTATTGCTGGTTTAACTGTCCGATATTTACTCCAAGTGATTAAAGGAATCTTATTCCTTCCAGTTGGAAAGATTCTCCAATTAAGCTTAGTAAAATACCAAACTGCTGTGGACCGCAAATCCCAATTACTATTTAATTTTTCTTCTTTATTGACTGTCATATAGTTTCTCGCCTCTTTCTAAAAAAACTTACTTTTAACCTTCCTTTAGGATAGAGCACGACAAAACCATAGCCACAATAGGTAGTTTTAAATTGAATTTGCTCTTGAAAAGAGGTAGACAGGGGGTGTAGTTAGTGTCGAGTTGTGTTTACTGAAGAAATTTTCAGAGTATAAGTACCAGGGATGTCATTAGGAATAGTTATTCTACCTCTCAAGTTGTTGCCTATTATTTTATCCTTTAGGGTTTTTACTAAATTTCTTAAATCCGTATTATTTTCTATTTTGCATCTTTTAAGAGCCGCTTTGTGACTTACTGGTAGACCATGATTTTCAATTAGAAGTTTGAAATATTTTGCAGAAGGTTTTGAGGGGATATTGAACTCTAATTTTTTTCCATCTTTAAATTTAAGTGAGAACTGTTCTTTAGTCGTGATCCAACTTACATCTTTTGGTAAACGTTTTGGCACTTGTTTAGTAATAGTTTGTGTTGCCTGAATTCTCTCTTTTACTTTTTGAGCAAATAACTTAACGATATAAAAAAGCGGTCCTGCAAAGTTTGGTGCATGTTCATCTATGTTGTTGCTGATCTCGACAATTCTTAAAATACCCTCCTTTTTCAATGTTTTTACGGTGTTAGGGTGATAATAAACAATTGGGTTAGGAGGTAATCTTTTATCTTGATATGAGTAAATCGTTAGTTTTTTATCAATACCATTTTCTGTTTCAACACCAAAAATCTTGGTAAGACGAGAAATATCTTGTTGTAAGGGAATGTATTCACTTGCCATTTTGTTTCACTACCACTTTATATTTGGAACTGTTTTGTTTCCATTCTATTTTACTATCATATGGGCGGTTAATATATAGTTTTGATTTCAATTAAGAAATTAATAAGACCCTCCAACTCAAGGCCAGTGACTCTTGGAAAAGTCTTTTATTTCAAAATTGAAGAATGTGTTTTAGGGTTAAAAACTAATAGTTATTTCTTATTTTTCTTAATTAATTTGGAAAATATGGTTTATTGTTCAGAATTCGAGCTTCTTAAATCAATTCTGTGATAATGTAGGCCATTTCCGATATCTACTTGGGTAGTAGTATAAAGCTGATAATATTTTTTGCCATTTATTTCGAGATATCCGTAGCTTTCATTATCTTCTCTTGGTTGTGAAACAAAACGAACATTTGATTGACTTCTTGCAACAAAATAAGCAACAAAAGCAGAAGTAAGAACCACAACTAGGAATAACAAAACAATTTTTATAGTTAGTTTAAACATATAACTTCCTATATTCAGGACATTGTAAAGGTACCAATCTAACAAATCCTCTCTGCCACGAAATTATGATTAACAGGCCAGCAATTACCAAAATCAATCCCATTACAAGCATTATGTAAGGTAGTTTTCCATTTGCCATAGATGAACTCGATTGATATTATCTTAACCTCTCTAGAAGTTAAAAACAACGTATATCCAAGGCTAAATCTATAATCCTAGTTTATCAATATTTGAGTTAATACAATGCACAATATGTCATATGGCAAAAACTAGACGGGAAACCTTAAATGCATTAGGCAAGAAAATTAAGAAGTTAAGAAAAGAAAATGGATTAACACAGGAGAAGTTAGCGGAGCAATTGAGAATATCAACCGTTTACGTTGGGTTCCTTGAAGCGGGAAAGGGAAGTCCTTCTCTAAAACTTCTAATGAAAATCTCCAGAAAGTTTGGGGTAAAAGTGGAAGATTTATTTCACAGATAATACAATTAAACAACGAAATAAGTATTAAGATTTGTAGCGAGATCACGTAACTAAATAAATGGTATACTTTCTGTGTAAATATGAAGCAAATAGTATCTAAGTGGAAACTGATTTGGGAGGTCGCAGACGCTCCAATTTTTGAAATGGGGCATGGGACGTTTTTTGCAGATAAAAAACAGAAAGAATTATTTGGATATACAACCGAAGGTCAAATTCTTTTTGCAAAAAATGAGGTAGTTTCTTCTTACCATACCAACGAAGATTTAGAAAAAGCCTCAAAAGTTGGTTTAGACTTTTACTCCGATGATAAGAATTGGCAAAGATATTTAGCTGGAGTAGTAGAAATCAGTTCACAAATAAAATCTTTAGAAAAGAAAACCAGTACTTTGTTATCTAAATCATCAATTGATAAAAAAGAACTAGGAGATTTGTTATTAGAAGTAAGTAACGCACAGATTTATACTTTTTGTCATTTTAACTTAACTAATCCAAATTTTACTTTTGGCTTGGAAAACGAGCTTCGTAAATATTTGTCAAAACAGATAGATAACTCGGTGGATCAAGTTATTGGAGATTTAACAACTCCTGAGAAATTATCAACTCTACAAACAGAATCTCTGGATTTTTACAAAGTTCTTCAAAAACATTGGTCAAATATTAAAAATGAATCACCAGAACTCAATGAAGACCTGGACAAACATTCTGAAAAATATCTATATCTTGGTGGAAATGAAGGAAACGACAAGTGGGATAGTGAATATTACAAAAATTTACTTAAAGAAATTCTGCAAAAAGTGTCGTTTGATATAAACAAAGAGATAAAAAATATTGAAACTTATTCGCTAAGCACAAAGGAAAAGAAGAATTCAATTCACGAAAAATATAAAATTGATTCCTACCATAAAGATATTGCTTTCAAGTTAGGTGAAATCGGACACGAGAGACTTGAACTGAGAATCGCATGGTCTTCGCTCTATCGAATGCTAAGAAAAATAGTTTATACAATGTCAAACACTTTAGAAGTTCCTGCATATGATCTGTTAGTCTGCTCACCCAACGAAATTCAAGATTGGTTTGTTAATGATAAAAAATTAACTGAAAAAGAAATTATTGAAAGAAGAAAGGCTTATATTTTTGTGTTAAATGGCAAAACCATTCAATCAGAATACGGGGACAAAGCAATAGAATTAAAACAAAAACTAATCCCCGATAAAGACTTTTCTAAAACAAAATATCTTGAAGGAAAACCAGCTTATTCAGGAGTGGTTGAGGGTAAGGTCTTTGTATTTAACTGGGGAGATAAAGATTTTAATAAACAAATTATTAACATGCCTGAGGGAGCAATACTGATCGCTGGACAAACAAGGCCAAGTCTAATGCCAGCAATCAGAAAAGCTAGCGCCATTGTTACCGATGAGGGTGGAATAACAAGTCATGCGGCCATTGTTTCAAGAGAATTAAAAATCCCTTGTGTAATCGGAACCGAGTTTGCTACAAAAGTTTTTAAGACTGGAGATAAGGTTAAAGTTGATGCTCAAAAAGGAACAGTTAATCTAATTAAATGAAAAGTATTTTAAAATTTACAGACGAGCCAGCAAAACAGGTATCTTTATCAGGTGGTAAAGGCTCATCGCTTGCTCACATGACCCAGTTCGGTATTCCAGTGCCACCTGGTTTTATTGTTTCTTCGGAAGTTTACGAAAGTGTGGTTGATAACGCAAAAGTTAAAAATCTTTTTAAAGGTATAGATACAGAGAATCTTGAATCTGTAAATAATATAAGTACCAAACTCCAACAATATATTATGTCTATTGAAATCCCAGAAGACATTATCAATGAAATCTTTAGAATATATGACGAACTTAACTTATCATTAGTTGCAGTAAGAAGTAGTGCCACAAGTGAGGACACAATTGACGCTTCCTGGGCTGGAGAACTAAAAACTTTTCTTAACACACCTAAAGAGCAAATTTTACAAAAAGTGAAAGAATGTTGGACTTCTCTTTTTTCACCAAGAGCAATTCTTTATAAATACGAAAAAGGATTTCAGGACAAAGATATTTATGTGTCAGTCGTTGTTCAAGAAATGATTCAAAGTGAAGTGTCGGGTGTATCTTTTACAATTCACCCAGTCACAATGAGGAAGACGCATCTTTTGATGGATGCGGTTTATGGACTTGGTGAAGCAATCGTATCTGGTGAAGTAACCCCCGATTCTTATTTATATGACAAAGATTATGATGTACTTCTAAAGGTTGAAAAAGCAAAACAAACTAAAACCTTGTCCTTAGATAAAAAATTAAAAGGAATTATGTGGGAAGAATTACCAAAAAATCTACAAGAAAAACAGAAGCTTGACTACAAACAAATCCTAGAACTAGCCCATCTATGTAAGAAAGTGGAAGCATACTACGGAAAACCGCAAGACATTGAATGGTCATATTGGGGAAACTCATTCTATATAATTCAAAGTAGGCCAATAACTACACTTTGAAGAGTTTGATAAACAAAGAGCCTCGTTCCTTCGTGGTTTCACTCTCAGTTTACCTGTAGTCTGAGCATAAAAAGACTATAATCTGCGTATGAATACAAAAACGCAAACAAGTAAGGGTGAGAAGATTAAAGAACCGCTATTTTTTGTATCAAAGTAGAACATGAACAACGATAAAATTGAACCTGTAAGTAAATTGGACAAAAAGGAATCTAGACTTGGGGTTAACTGGCGAAATAAATGGATAAATTTTTGCTCAGTAAACTTTACAGAAGATGGTTCGTTTATTTTTAGTTCTAAATTTCACAACAACAAAGAACCAATTGAGGTTGGTACATCAAGATTAGTAGGCCAAACCTTGGTCAATCATAAAAAAGAACAGAACCACATAATATCTAACGGATGTCATATTTCTTTACACCCAGAAAAACAAGTAATGCATTTTAGAGAGAACTTTCCTGGAAAAATTTTGTATACAAGAAAATTTCACTGGTATCCAGTTGATACTCCCTTCAACTTGTTGTATTTATATTCTCCACCTTTGGATACATGCTTAGCTGATAAGAAAAAGTGTCCTTTTTTTACTCCGATTCAAGATAACTACACAAGTTCAATTCAGTTAAAAATTGATCTCTTTCCAAGAGATACTCAAGAACACTTTCCGCAGAAGAACAGTGTTTGGATATTTTGGGGATATTGCCCAAGATATCTCGTTAGAATTAGCTTCAATCTAATAAATCAACGTGTGCCAGCATTGATCTATTGGCCCGAAGATAGTGAACTAAAATTATAATATGATTGAAAAGAAACAAACTGTGACAAAACAAAAACTGGTAACTGTAGTGACTGCCAATTATGTGGAATTATTCGTTCCTGACTTATTAGAAAAGATTTTTGATATTTACAATAAACGAGATTTCACTAAAAGGAATTTTCAGCTAAGCGTTCACGAAAACACCTATTCAACCTCAGCAATAGTACTATCAGTTCTAGGCATAGAGGCCTATAGAAATAGGATTTACTATCTCGAAAAGAAAAAGGTTGGTAAAAGTGTGCCTAGTGATATTTCCACTATGTTTGCCAAAAAGGATAGCAATTTCCCTAAACAATATTTTGAAGATATTTTAAGCGAAGTATTTGTAATACGGGACGTCATCGTTCATAACCATATTTACGAAGTGGTGGTTGTTTCTGATGACAATTGGGATATGGTTAGTCATCGACAAAAATTGCTTGAGGGATATGGAGACAACCAAAAATATCATAACTTTGTTAATAACAGAACACGAAAAACTAAAAATCTGGGATTAAATGTTCAACCAGGAAAGATTGGATTTGAGGATTTATTTAAAGTACTAATTGTACTTGATCTATTTGTGGGAATATCTACTAAATTATTTACAAATAACTATGTTCCGTTTCGCTTTACGAGAGAAATTAACGGTAAATGGGAAGATAAACTATCTATATATTTAGCTCAATTTTATAATCAGATACCAAATAAACGATACAAATTATCCTTGAAAACGTTGCTCAATTCTTTTGAAGCTAAACTAGGCAATTTTATACTTGATTCTTGGGACTATTTTATTCATAATAAATGTCCTAAATGTAAAGAATACGGTTTTCATCAACCTAACCATGTTACAAAATGCAACACTTGTGGGTTTGAAATAAAGTTAGTACATCACTAAGCAGAAAAAAGGCTGGAATTTAATTACCAGCCTTTCTCCTAAAGAGTCTCACTTCTTTTCTGCGACTTCCTGTACGATTTTACCTGTTTCAGGTTTAATTTCCACCTAGGTAATTTCATTTACCTGTTTTACCTCTGCAATTTTTGCTTTACGCCTCAGCATATAGCGATGGTGTGCCTCTTTTGCCTTTTCGCTTGATTGATATTTTTGTCTAGCGATTTTCCCTTTTTCGCTTTTTGCATACTTTTTTTGTGCATTTGTCCAACTCATATTTATCACCTTCTTCCTGCTTACCCTTTAAGTATCAAGACGTATTTTAAAGAAATCACCCCGTAAAAGATGGTCTTTTAAAAAGCCTATAAATTTGGTAGTATAACTACGGTCACAATACGTAGGCTTCGAAAGATAAAGAATTAAGCAAGATAGTACTTCAGGAAAGAGAAATACCACTTTTAGAAAGGATTTTTATGAATACAAAAAACATTTCAGTTTTATGTTCAAAGGATAAGTTTACGGATGTTCAGTTGCAAAGGCTTAATGGGTTAGGAAGGGTTAACTTTATTGAGAATATTGGTTCGAAATGTCCAGGAGATACGGAAATATTAATAGTGCCTACCGCCAGTCACGAATCTAAGTTCAAAAATAGGTTGTCGGAATTGTTGAGTTTGCTTCCCAATCTTAAATTTTTGGTATTAGGTAGCTCTGACTATAGCTTTGTCGATCTTGGTATCTGCAAAGAAAAAGGTATTACAATTTCTTTTGTTCCTTTTTATGATGCAAAATCTAAAGCAGAATTTGCGATTGGTCTGCTTTTTACGGGTTCAAGACGGATTCTTATAAATGATCGAATGACTTATAGAAGAAAATATCAACCCGAGCCTGGTTTTGAGCTTATAGGAAAAAGATTAGGAATAATCGGTTCAGGAATTGCAGTAGAAGAAACGGTACGTCTGGCAAAAGCTCTCGGTATAACTGTATATACCGAAGAACGTTTTGAAGACTCAATCAGGCAACCATTAGACAACTTGCTTCATGATTCAGATTTGCTTGTGCTTTTTCTTCCCAACTCTGAGGAGAATAGGAACTTTTTGTCAAAAGATAAGATCACACAACTTAAAAATGAAGTGATTATCGTAAATCTTTCTGATAGGGATGTTGTCAGCGAAAGTGCTATGGCAAAAGCATTAATAGACGGAAAGGTCTCTCAATACATTTTTGAGGCGGAGAGTATTGGAAAAACTCCACTAAAAAATATTGAATCTGCTTTGATGCTTAAACCCTTTAGTACAGACACAGTCGAAACTAAAGAGAAAAACATTGAGGGTATGGTTAAAAATACTGAAGACATTGTATTAAATCTGAGATTTAGCAAGGTTTACTTTTAAAGTATAAAATACAAGTATGAAGAAATTCTTAATACCGTTACTGCTTGTTGTGGCAATCGGGTTAGCAGGAATTTTAACTGCTCGCTTCCTTTTTGGTGGTGAAGAGGATACTTGGCTTTGTGTGGATAACCAGTGGATAAAACACGGCAATCCAAGTAAGCAAATGCCGTTAACTGGTTGCGGTGAGACAAAAGACAATTGGAAACAACAAACATTTGATGAAGCTGGATTGTCTTTTAAAATTCCATCCGATACAATTTTCAGAAAAGAAATAGCAGACGATGCAGGGAAGATAAGAACAGCCAGTTTTTATATTGAAAAAGGAAAACCTACAGACAATGATTTTTATCAATTGTTTTTTGTATATCAACCAAATTTAGTCGGTACCCAACAGGAATTGGAAAAAATAAAAGTAGGAATGGACCCAACTACTATTAAGGAAGTCACTATTAACGGTTACAAAGGTATTGAAGGCTCAGTTACAGGTCCAAAAGCACATTTCGTTACAGCCTTACTTAACAATGGAAAAATATATACAATTTCAACCTGGCCTCCAGTACTAGAAAACAAGGCTATCACAGATCAAATCCTAGCCACATTCAGCTTCAAATAATACTTCAACAATATAGGTTATAGGACAAATTCTATTAAATTTGTTATAATTCCATCGTAGCTATATTCCCTCGTAGCTCAACGGTAGAGCGCTTCGCTGTTAACGAAGATGTTAGATGTTCGAATCATCTCGAGGGAGCTAGTTTGATATACTTTGATACTTCTTGAAGGCAAGGTTTGTTAAACCAAAACAACCTTGTCGAGTGAAAAGAAAAACAATAGCTTCTAGCAAGTTCTAATCAAAGGGAACTGATGTATACCACAAAGATATAGCTTTAGTTAGGTTTGAATTTACCTCTCGTTAAATCGCATTGTAGAAGCTCTGTGTAGAGATTAGACATAAAATGTACTATTTTGATATAATACGTATATTATGACAATGGAACACCTAAAACGTTTAAGGAATGAATTTTCAGATGATATCCCAGATACGGTTTTGCATGGTGATGGCAGTTTCAAGGTGCGTAGAAATTGGTGGCAAGGAGTGATTGGAGATTTAGAAACAGCACTAAGTAAGGGTCTTGTTCCTAACGATTTGAAACAAGAAACAGAGGGCTTTTTAGAACACTACACTTCTGATGAATTTCATGCTCAGCCTTTAACCACATCGGAAGATATTGGTAAAGTTAATAGTTTGTTAGATAGAATATTAGGTAGAGGACAAATATGAATGGACTATCTGGATTAGAAAAAAGAATAGAAAAAATTGAACAACGAAATAAAAAGGTTGAAGTAGATAAGGCGTGGGAAACAAGCCTCACACGAAAATTACTGCTTATTACTTTTACTTACCTTGCGATAGCCTTATACATGATGACTATAAATATAGATAGGCCTTGGTTAAACGCAATCGTTCCAGCTACAGGATTTTTACTATCTACACTAACACTACCTTTCTTCAAGAACTTGTGGAGTAAAAAAGTTTATAAAAAATAAGTTTAATAGTTGATAAGCTCGCAATTTACTAATTTAATTAGTAAACTCTATTCTTTTATTCCTAGAAAAGTTTTCAATGGTTGAGCTAAATCTCTAGGATGAGTTTTTTCTACCAAGTTAAGATATTCCTCAAGGTACGCTTCCTTCTTGAACTTTTTTAATAACCTCAACACGAATTTTTTATGGCTAATACCACCCAAGCCTTTTAAGTAATAAATAACTAAGCCCATTTTTTCTAATGCATCAAACCATTTCTTTTCTCTGGCCATGATGTTTGCCATTTGATAATACATCATGTATTTATCTTCACCTTCGATTTTGATTAAGCCTTCGTTGGCGATAGACCATGCTTCATCGTATCGCTTTTCTTTAATCAGAGATTCAATTTTATCTAAGTAAGATATAAAACTATTCATATTTTGATTATAATACTAAGTATTGGCGACCTTGGTTAGTATTTTGATCTGTTTTAGTCTTTCTCCCGCTTGATACCCTTAAATTTTTTGAGGATAGATACCACACCATAAAATAGTGCTATTGTTATTGACGTAATAATAACTGTCGCCAATAAATTCCCAGAGTTTAAAAATTCTCCTATTTTGTTAGTGTAGATTGCCACCTTTTTATTTAATGATTCGTTCTTGTCACATATACGAAATTCATTTGTAGTAGAGTAATATTTTTGACATTTGTCTAAACAATCACTCCTAACATCACCTTTAGCCTCTGATTTACAAAAACCTAAAATTTCTTCCTTTTCATTAGAAGTTGGATCTCTAACTACACACGCATCTTTAGACAATTCTTCATCAGATCGAACAACATCAATTAGCCATCCTTGTTTCACAGCCATCTCTTTACAATAAAATTGAGGTCCGCCTCCAGCTGAGACTTTCGTAGGAAATATTAATACATAAACACTAACAAGAATAAAGGTTGCAAGAACAAATTTATGTATTCTCGGAGTAAACATATAAAAATTATATCATTTAGTAAAGTGCTAGGTATTCAAGTAAAAACTAGGCTTGGCTTTACTTTTTCTATTTCACTCTGGTTTAAACTACAAACCCAAAATTGTGAAGAAAATGTTTGCCAGCAGGTGTGGTAGAATGAATTGTATGAGTTTGAAGTTTTTAAAGCCAAGAATAGGTAATGTATTGTTAACCCTCGTTGTTATATCACTCCCTCTTTTAAGGGAGCAGGTGCAACTTCCTACTGGCGGATATGAAATAGCCAGATATAGACCTGTATTTTTACTTACTTCTTATTTGCAAATGCAAGACTGGTACCCCTTTTTGCTAATGATTGGTTTTACACTGGCTGTATATGTGGGAGCATCAATAGTTGTAGCCATTACCTCAAAACTGTTAAAGAAAAGGAGTTCTGTCAAGCAATAGAGGGTACTAATAGCCCGATCTGATTAACCTTTTCTATTTCCTCTCTGATTTGAGCTACCAGCCTGAAGTTTGAAAAAGCCTCGTAAATATGTGACAATTGCGTGGTTATATTAGTGTTACGATTCTCGAGCACTTCGGCAAGCTCAGTGCAGGCTTGTCTTAGATAAATTATGTGGTATGTATATTTGCTTCTTTGCGATCAGAGAACTTTCTATGTAGGATTTACTACAGATATTGTAAATAGAATTAGACAACATAAAGATAAACAGTCATTTTTTACTAAAAAGTTTTCTAGTCTAAAATTAATTTATTGTGAGAAATATGATTCTGAACAGCTAGCAATAGCAAGAGAAAAGCAAATTAAAGGTTGGTCAAGAACAAAAAAGCAAATGCTAATTAGAGGTAAATTGGGATATAATACTTGCACTGAGATTGTTGATGTTCTTTTGGCACATGAGAACGTTTTGTGAGTTTACCCTGAGTTTACCGAAGGGAATCGTGCCCGAGGAGCAAGTAGAATTAGCCTCAGATTGACTTCCGTATTGCTTTCTGAAATGATTAATTTATGGATTCAAATGTTTCCTCACAACCGACTCCGACAGATATCCTAGCAACTCAACCAAACCTACCGCCAATTATCGAAGTTTCTACCCCGAAAAAAAAATGGAAATTGATTTTAATCATAATTATATTCTTGATCTTTGTTGGAGCAGGCGGGTATCTGTTAACAAAAAATGTTGCCACAACCCCGACTTCCACTCCTACGCCGACTACTACCCCTATTCTAGACGTGCCAAAAACAAGTGCATCTGCGATAACTTTACCGCCACCCAGCATGGATGGTATTAATACTCATACGGAGCTATATGGTACGGGTGCTGACCCTAATATAATTACACTAGGCCCAAAGGTTGGCGGCCATCCAGGTTGGGAACCTTACCAGTATAAGCCTGGCATGGGCTTTGAAGCTTATAAGGGCGGTTCGCCGGTACTCGCACCATTCGATATGGTGCTAGTTGGCTTTCGAGACACCAGTACTCAGATTGTGTCGGGAGGAACATCTGCCCATTCCGATGATGTGAAATTATTCTTCGAATCTGCAAGCCTTGATTGGCCAGGAGCGTATTTGACTGTATATCATTTATTAACTTCACCTCTATTGACCGGGCACACTCAAAGAGCAAGTAACGACCTCATGGCACCGCCAGCCCAGGGATTCCAAATATTTTGGGATGGGACTTATACACTCCCGCCCCAGGGCAATGCAGCTTCGTACGGTGCTCTAATCGGATACAAGGTCAAGCGTGGGGAACTTATTGGATTTGCTGGGACTGTACCTTCACCGAAGGGTCCTCACTCCTTTGCTGACTTCTACTTCGATGTACCAGATACATCAGTAAATCCGAATATTCAAAACGGGGACAGATATCTTCACCTTGTACAACCTGGCACATTCTTCTATTGGAAAAGTTATAGCCCTGATGCAACTTTCCCCAGCGGGGTGCTTGCTTATCCTTTTGAAACTGATGGTTATCAACTCCCAACCGAACAACGTAATGTTAATTTCAAGTACACCCCTAAAGAAATAAAATAAGTTCGAGCGTCAATTCGTGCCCGTGGGGCCAGTTTATTCTTAAGTATAATAAATACCTTCTTGATATACTTAATTTATGAGACGGTTTAAACAAATTTTATTTGTGGTAGGAACTCTTGTTTCAGTAGTAGCTATTCTCCACTTTTATAACAACAAAAGTGCTTATACAAATCTACCTGAAAACGGAAGACCAATACTAGAGTTGCCGATAGATACAAATGGAAAAATTCCAAACCAAATCATGCCAATGGGAGAAACAATAAACCACAATGCTAAACAAGGTGGCCATCCTGGGATTGATTTTCAATGGCATGACGGAGATGGTGTTAAGATTTACTCCTCAATGGACTCGGTCGTAGTTGGAATTTTTCCAGACAAAAATGGTAGGTATGATTTGGCGACCAGAAATGGAAAATGGGGTGTTGACTATACAGAACTGGAAAGTGTGAATCCAGAACTCAAATCGGGCTCCAAATTAAAAATTGGTGATTGGGTAGGAATTCCAAATCATCCTAATAACATAAAGGATTTTCCGAAGTACCGGATGGTTCATTGGCAGTTTGGTTATTCCGATTACATTATTCCCGGAAAAGTAAAGGACCGCCTTTGTCCACTGACTTATTTTTCACCATCTGCTAGAAGTCTCTTAGAAAAAATTTGGACAGAAACTGATTGGCCTGAGATGAAAACCAATGCCCCAGAAATTTGCTCAAATTACTTTAAGGAAAGGGATGAATGAACAACAATAACACCTTGACTGCCGGCAGGCAGGTTTCAAATGGTGTAGTTCATAAAGTCCCAAAAGATCTATCAAAAACTTTAACATCTGACTCGAAGATACTTTCAATATGGGAAGACCTTACTCCCCTTGCAAGAAACGAATGGATCTGTTGGGTAGAAAATGCTAAACATTTAGACACCAGAAACAGAAGAATTGAAAGAGTTCGTTCAGAAATTGAGGAAGGTATTCGACGTCCTTGTTGTTGGGCTGGTTGCCCACATCGTTAGTTACCTCTTTTGTGTTCCCAAATGGTTTTTAATATCAAAACAGCAGGAACTGCAAGGATCGCTCCAACAATCCCAAAAAAAGTTATTCCTATCAAAAAGGCAAAAAACAACAAAAAAGGATTGACCTTTGTGGTTTTTCCCAAAAAATATGGAGCGATAAATAAATCCATTAACTGACTTAGTACAAGGTAGCTAAAAATAATTATTAATATTTCGTACACAGGATGGATATTTGGAATAATTAGCATTATTCCCCACACAATAAGGAAAACTATAAGAATTAATAAAAATTGCGTTTTGAAGTAAACAGACAATACTATTTTTAACTTCTCACTTAAATCTTGTTTTGGATTATTTTTCAACAACTTCTTTAGCTTTTTTTGCTTTTGGAGCTTTAACAGGCTTTTCAGGCTTAATTACTTTTACTTTAGGAGTCAAAAGTTCAATAATTTTGTCAAGCTTGGCATTTAAATCACTAAATTGTTTATTATTGTCATTTCTTGGAGCTTGAGGTCTGTCAAAAGATGGTCTATCGTTTCTCTCAGGTCTATCTCCAATAGAATTTCTACCACCTACTTTTTCAAAACAATCAGAACAATATACTGGTTTTCCTGAAGTGGGTCTAAATGGAACCTCACAATCTTTACCACAGTTAGAACAAACTGTCTTAAACATCTCACGAGGTCTATCATCTCGACCACCTGAATTACGACCACCAAAACTTGACCTTCCACCGCCACCAAAAGATCTACCACCACCTCGGCTATTGCCTCCACCCCTACTATCATCTCTATTAAAATATCCCATGAGGACACATCATACCATACTATTAAAGTAAATGCATAGTACCAGTACATTTTTTTCTACCACAGTGACAACTGTGTGTGCAGGGATTACAAAGGCCATCATTCGGTGGTAATAAATATAAAATTGTTAATTCCTGACCAACTTTAATATTTTTAATAGCTTTAAAATAAACATGACCTTTAGAATTAACTATTTTACAATTTGGTTCGCAAGAATGATTAATTAAATGAATATCAACTTTTGTTAAATCAGGATAAATTGCATAAGTATCATTTAAATACATTAAATAAAGACCAAGTTTATCTTTTTCTAAATCATATTCTGCAATTTTTATCTTTTCACCTGTATATTCCCCTATTATGATTTTATCTTTAATTTCTTTTTTACAAAAAACTCCCCTACCTTTGTTTTTTGTTTTTTTAATTTGAAAATAATCAGTTGAAATTAAAAACATGATGATACTTTACCATATCTAAATTACTATTTTACCCACTTGACAAGTTATTGTAGTACTTGTAGTATGTGTAATATGACAACTACTGATAGGCAACGGACAACCCTATTTTTTAATCCTCAAATTATTAAGCATGCCAAAGCTCAAGCTGTTATAGAAGAGACAACGTTAACTGCATTAATCGAAAAGGCATTAATAAAATATTTGCCAGAACAAACAATCATTAAAAAGGCGGTAATCAAATGACAGAAATTATTAAAAAACCAGTTGTTTCTACTCCTGTAAGGGTTGGGGCAACCGATTCTCAGACCTATGAGTATTTGGTTTATTGCTTCTTTGGTACGTTAGAGGTACTTCTTACTTTTCGCCTACTACTTAAATTAATGGGTGCAAATTATGGAGGTGGGTTCGTCAGATTGATTTACGGAACAACTAGACTTTTTATATTACCATTTGAGGGAATGTTTAGAAGGTTTACTTCCCAAGGTGTTGAAACAACTTCAATTCTTGAACCTTCAACTTTAGTTGCAATCATTGTCTACTCAATTTTAGCTTTTGGAATTGTAAAACTAATTAGAATTTCGTCAAAGGAGGTGGAAATTTAATGGGTATTGTACTTTGGATAATTTTTGGAGCCTTAGCAGGATGGATCGCATCTATCTTAATGAAAACCAACTACAGCCAGGGGATGATGATGGATATTGTCTTAGGAATTGTCGGAGCAGTTGTGGGTGGATTTTTAATGGGTTTAGTTGGTCAATCAGGAGTAAATGGGTTTACACTATACAGCTTAATTGTTGCCGTAATTGGAGCAGTTGTAGTTATATTTATTGGTCGTAAATTAAAGAGATGAGGTGATTAATAATGACAACTATAATAAATACTCCCCAACCTAAAGAGGATTCAGATGGAGGTATGGGAATGATTATCGGTCTTGTAATAGTCGTTTTTGTTACGTTTTTATTTTTTGTATATGGACTTCCTGCACTTAAGCAAATAAGGCTAGGGAATCCACAGATTAATGTACCTAGTGAAATTGATGTAAATATCAATCAGGAAAAATAAACAAGTTTGTCACGGGGTGATGAGGGGGTGAGACATATATGGGAATATCATTTTCAAATTTAAGTCCACTAGCATCTTTGGTTTTTGGAATATTAATCTTAGTTTTTCCAAGATTCCTTAATTACCTAATTGCTGCCTATTTAATTATCATCGGGCTCTTGGGTTTAGGATTAATTTCTTGATCAATTTTAATGTATAATGATTACATAAGATGTTGACTTTATTTTTGACAGTAGCCTTAGGAATTGTTTTTGCTGTATTTGCTACTCAAAATACTGGCCATGCATCTATATATTTTGGAGATTATTCATTACAAAATGTTCCAGTATATATCGTTGTTCTTATTCCCCTACTAATCGGTTTATCTTCATCTTTTGTAGTTCATTTAATCAAGTCTATGGCAAACAAGCTAAGTATGAGTAAAAGCAAAAACGAGATTAAAAATCTTAAAGAGGAATTGACAGAAATTACAAAAGAAGCACATAAATTGGAATTGGAAAACACCAAACTTAAGGCAAAAACAGGTGAATTCGACGAGGATTCAATTTAAAACTAATGTATAAATTTTTACTAAAAGTTTGGAAAGGTTTAAGGCTTCCCACCAACCTACAGCTCTTTTTTATGCGAAGGCTTAATGATCAGTTTCTTATCGGAGTAACGGGGATTATCTTTGACAACAAAGACAGGATTTTATTATTTAGACATACTTATAGAGATATAGACTCATGGAGTCTTCCTGGGGGATATATCAAAGCCAAAGAGCATCCTAAAGAAGCTCTAGAGAGAGAAATTAAAGAAGAGTCAGGATTGGTTGTTAGTGCGGACGAAAGACTTAAGCTCCGAACAGACAGGGAAACCCCAAGAATAGACATATCATATGTTGGAAAATACATAGGAGGAGAATTTAACAAATCAACAGAAGTTGTTGAGGCAAAGTTTTTTTCTTTTTCTAAATTGCCACTACTTCGACCTGATCAACTTTATTTTATTGAGAAAGCAAAAAATATGTATGTTGCAAGTAATTGATCTTTCCTTTGTGTTTATGCCATAATTACCTATGGATCAGGAACTACAAGCACAAAATGGTTACGGTAAAAGACCTGTTTGGCAATATTTGTTACTTTATTTAATAATTGGTGGAGTATTATACTTCTTAGTCTATTATTTATTTTTTTATTCTAAATCCGGCAAGTCATACTCCTATTCGTCTCAGGATGTCAAATCTCAAACCACAGAAACACTTTCAAAAAATACAGTTGTTTACACAAACTCAGGTTTTAATCCTAAAACTTTAACTGTCAAAGCTGGAACAACAGTAATTTTTAAAAATGAGTCCACAAAACCTATGTGGGTAGCTTCTAATCCCCATCCAATTCATACTGATTATTCTGCTTTTGATGCTGGAAAAGCCTATAAAAATGACAGTAGTTATTCATTTACTTTTACTGAAGCTAAAGAGTATCAATATCACAACCACCTGATCTCTAACGATGAAGGACTAATCATTGTCCAATAATTTAACTTCTTTCAATTAAAGCCAAAAACTCTTTGTTTTTACCCTTTTCCCCCACAACAGGTGATTCAACCAAGTTAACAATTTTTCCTCCAACTGCAGTGATATCATTTTTAACTTTTTCCAAAACCTCTTGCACTTTTTCATCTTTTAGTCTTCCTTTTTCTAAATATTCTTTAGGGGATTCATAGTGAGGTTTTATAAGAGAAATTATTATTCCCATTTCTTTTAAATTACTTAGGGTATTAGGAATTGTTAGAATTTGCTTTGTCCAAGAGGTGTCAATTGTAATTAGATCCATTTTTTCAGGCAACCCCACATGCATGGCATTAGTTCTCTCCATAACAACAACTCTTGAGTCATTTCTTAATTTCCAAGCTAGTTCTCCGTATGATGTGTCTATCGAATAAACTTTTTTGGCTCCGTTTTGGAGCAAACAGTCAACAAAACCTCCAGTTGATGAGCCAAAGTCAGCAACTACAAAATCCTTGACATCAGTTTTAAAAGTCTGTAGTGCAAACTGCAATTTTTCTCCAGCCCTAGATACAAAATTCGACATATCTGATATTATATATTAATATGAAAAAGGTGTTTGTTATTGTAATTTTATTTTTGATAATTATTTTTCCAGTTTATGCCCAAGATTTAACTACCAAAAAAGCGTTTGATGATTTCATCTTTTCACAAGATAATTACAGAGCAAGTTTGACTGAATTTAATCTCAAAAAGGGTTCGTATCAAAAAAATCCAACCTTATCATTAAAAGAAGAGGCAAGAGTATCCCTTTATGACTTCTTAACCAAGAGAAATGATTACAAAAGAACTTATTTGACAGTTGTTCGAACAAGAACATCAGACATGACAGTTTATTCAAAAATTGATCCAGAGGTTGTTTGGTATGAAAAGAGAGAAGATAATCTTAAGTCCACAGACTCTTTAGAAGATTTATTAATTAAATCAAATGAGGAAGATATAAGATACCAAACAGATACTCTACCAATAATTTACTTTTCTTTAGGAAATATTAGTTTATCCTCAATAATTGAATTAAAAATTGAGCATATCAATTTGTATGAAAAGCTAAAAAATGAAGCTGGCGAACTGGTTGAACTAGGAAGGGCAGACTCCTCACTTTTCGAAAGATGGTACAAAGATATCGACGCCGAACTTACAAAAATTAATGATATAGAAAAAGTAACCAAAATTGAAATACAAAAAATATTTTCTGCAGATAATTATCAGGTCAAGAAATCGTACGAAAAAGTGACAGAAAAATTATCTCCTGCTAAATCAAATCTTTTACAATTGAATAAATTTATTAGTGAATTAGAATTAACTATCTCAGAAAAAAGATGAAAAATATAATTAATAAAATAACACCAAGATTACAAATATTGGATTTAAAATTTCAAAATCTAATTCCAAATCCTAAGCTTCGCAAGGTTTTATACTACGCAACTGGAGGTCTTTTTGGATTTATGTTTTTATTAATTTTATTAGGCTTAATCCTTTCACCATTTATGAAAAGGGGTAATTCTGTTGGATTTATACTAAATAAGCCTAAAATTGAAGCTCCATCCCCTGTTGCAAGAGAAAATCTAAACTCCACTCAAAGGGAACTTTTGGAACTTCAAAATAAAGTTAGAAATTTAAAGTTTCCTGAAAGTATACTAACAATTCCTCTAATAGAAAGTAATTTAACTATATGATTAATACCGAGAACTTATTTTACGGACAACAAGAAAATGAAAGGATTTTATTTGTTGCACATCCCCATTTTATTGCAGGCTTTACAAACTTAGTCAAAGTATTTTTAATAGCTTTAGTTACCTTTTTAGTCTTTTTCTTTCTAGGAAAAGAGATTTCTCAAATCTCAAACATCTTTTATATTATCGGAACAATCACACCCTTAACTATAATTATTGTTGGATCAAAATTGGTTGATAACTTTCAAAAAAGAAATATTTCATATATTACCGACAGAAGAATAATTAGATTCGATCCAAACACTTTCTTTGCAACAAACATAAGAACTTTAAGTTGGGATGAAGCTGTCAAGGTTAAAACATATTCGCCAAATATTATTTGGAAACAATTAAAAATTGGTACAGTTGTTGTCCACGCAAGAACTACAGTTAAAACGTCGGATGAAAACATAAGCCACACTTCAGCAGATGATATTGAATTAAATGATATTTACCTCTATAGAGATTTGGGAAATTATGTTGATAAAATTTTGTTTACCTATAAACAACTTCCAAAAGAAATGGCAAATATTAGATCCTTTGTCCCCAAACCTAAAGGGGAAAGATTTTAGCTCTCAAGACCTTGATAAATAAACTGCTTCATTAAAGTCTGGTATGGCATATCCATTCTGTGAGCTTTGACTTTTACTCTGTTTAGAATAGAATCCGGAATTCTGATTGTAATCGGACTAGATGTAAGTTTCAGATTTGGAAAAATCCATCTTTCAGCTTTGTCCCAGTCAACATACTCTGTGGAATCAACCCTTTGCCAAAATTTACTTTCTTCCAGTTCTGATTTGAACTTTGGAATTTTTTTAAATACTTTGTTTTCTTCTAACTTTTTCATATTTCTTCACCTCCTTTTTATGCATTCTACGAGCAGATATAATTCTTATTTTCTTTCTTCTCAATGTAAATACTACAAACAAAGTTACCTTTTCGATTGTTTTTCCTATTGCTATGTATCTCAACTCAAAAATTGAATGTTTAATGTCAGATATTACTAATAATTTAATATCAACAAATATTTCTTCTGTCTCCTTCGGCGTAACTCCATGTTTAAAATAACTTTTACTTATATTTGCGTTATCCCAATCAAATATGATTTGACTACCTTTTATATTCACTGTACATATATTATATGTACATATTTAATTTGTCAATAAGAATGATTAATTTTTTCTGAAGAGGTGTGTTCTGAAAATAGTTTATAGATTAATTCCATAGCTTTAGCATTTCCCTCTTTTCCTAAATTACTTTCTGTAATATCAATCGCACGTTCAAGCTTTTGTCTTGCAACAGTAAGACTTGTGGGTTGAAAGTCAGCAAAAAAATAGCGTAAAGATTCGATTCCAGATTCTCCAGTTATAGTATCATTCTTTGCTTTACCTAAATGAAGTTTTTCATGAGCTTCTTTCAAAAGTTGAACCAATTCGTAAGGATAATCAGGTGGAATCATATCAGTTAATATTCCCCACTCTTTTTTGCTTGGCATATTAGTCAAGATAATCCTGAAGTTTTTTGCGACGGGAGGGGTGTTTAAGTTTTCGAAGTGCTTTGGCTTCAATTTGACGAATACGCTCTCTAGTAACACCAAATACTCTTCCTACTTCCTCAAGAGTCATTTGTTTTGTTCCTTCAAGCCCAAAACGAAGTTTCAATACTTTTGCTTCCCTTTCAGTTAAGGTCCCCAAAACCTCATCTAAATGGTCTTTTAAAAGTTGTTTACTGGCTTGATCAACAGGAGAAAGTTGGCTTTCATCTGGAATAAAGTCCCCTAAAAGACTTTCTTGATCTTCACCTACAGGAGCCTCAAGAGATGTAGTTTCTTGAGCAATTTTAAATATTTCTCTGACTCTGTCTCCATCAAGTTCTACCTGTTCTCCAATTTCTTCAGGGGTTGGTTCCCTTCCCAATTCCTGCATTAACCTTCGACTCGCCCTATAAAGCTTATTGATCGTCTCAACCATATGAACAGGAATTCTAATGGTTCTTGCTTGATCGGCAATTGCGCGGGTTATAGCTTGTCTGACCCACCAAGTGGCATAGGTTGAAAACTTAAATCCTTTTCTCCAGTCATATTTTTCAACAGCACGGATTAAACCTTGATTACCTTCTTGAATCAAATCGAGAAGCGAAAGACCACGACCAATATATTTTTTGGCGATAGAAACGACCAAACGAAGATTACTTTCAGTTAATTTATCTTTTGCTCTTTTTTCCTGTTTTTCGTATCGTTTTGCATATTCAATTTCATCTTCAGCATTTAATAACGGCACTCTGCCAATTTCTCTTAAGTATTGTCTAACAGGGTCAGTTGATTCAATACCTTCTAGTCTAGTTAATAACTCTATTTCTTTATCTAGTTTTTCTTTGGATGTTTCAATTAAAGTCTCATCGTCCGAGGCAACTGATTCAAAGACATCAATACCTTCAGATAAAAGTTGGTCATACAAATTATCTAGTTCATCAATTCTATTTTCTGCATCCGGAAAAATTTCTAAAATTTCTTCTTGGGTTAAAAATCCTTGATCTCTGGCCTTTTTGATGATTTCAATTACTTGTTTTCGTAGCATAAGCCGTAATTATACCTAAATTTTGGTTTTTCTTAAAGGGTAGAAAGTTTTTTACTAATTTCGCCAAATTCCGTCAACAATTCTTTGTTGTTTTCATCAAGTTTTATTTTTTCTCCTAAATCTTCAAGGTCTTGTTTTAATTTTAACTTTGTTAGTTCAAATATGATTTTATCAATATCTTCACTTTCAGAATTAGCTAAAACCATTTCTCCATAACCTTCTTTTAATTCTTCCGGTAAATTTTTATTTTTTTCAAAATTATTAATAACTTTTAATATAAATTCTGAAGAAACCAGTTCTTTTGTTTCTTTTTTAAAAATTAGTTTTGATTTTTGAGAAATTGCATTAACTAATAATTTTTCTTCCAAAAGCTGTCTTCTTGTTTTTGCTTGTCCATAAATAGCAACGTCTTCACTTGTCCTGAGCGAAGCCGAAGGATTTTTTTCTATTTGACCAAATACCGCCTCAACAGGAACAGAAAGTTTTCTAGCTAAAATTTCGATATAATGCGCTTGCACTATTTTATCTTCAATTGACACTAAAACCGGTATCACTTCTTGACTTATTTTTTTCTTATCTTCTCCTGTTTCTATACCATATTTACTTACTGCGGTATTTATCAAAAAATCCCAGATAGGAATAGCGTCGTTAATTGCCTTTTTAAATTTTTCAGGATCTTTTCTTGCTATTTCATCAGGGTCTTTATAACCTTCTAAATGAGCCACTCTTACTTCAAATCCTAAATTCTCGGCTAAAATTGCCCCTCTTTTGGCCGCTTCATCCCCTGCAAAGTCTGAGTCAAGACAGAGAATTATTTTTTTAGCAAATCTTCCTATTAACCTTACCTGATCCTCGGTCAGAGCGGAGCCTTTGATCGCTATTACATTTTTGATTCCAGCCTGGAAGGACGAAATCATGTCAATCTCTCCTTCAACTATAACTGCAAATTTTGCATCTCTTATATATGACTTGGTAATATTTAACCCGTACAAAACTTTTGATTTGTGATACGCGGGGGTGTCAGGAGAGTTAATATATTTGGCCATATCCTGTCTGACCCAAGGTAAAATTCTACCTGCAAAACCTATTACATTATCCCTATGATCCATTAATGGAAAGATTACTCTTCCTCGGAATCTATCTATTCCACGTCCTACCAAAAGTCCTGTCAATTTCAGATCATTTAAACTAAATTTTTTCTTTTTTGTTAAAAAATCTGAGAAAGCATTAAAACTTTCAGGAGAATAGCCAATTTTAAAAAGCTTGATAGTTTCTGGTTTTAATCTCCTATCTTTTGTTAAGTATTCTAAAATTCTTTTACCTTGTGGATGGGAATTTAGAACATACTCGTAAAAATTTAGTGCAGATTTATTGACTTCAATTATTTTTTCTCTTTCTGAAGTTATTTCTGTTTTAAATGTTGTTAATTTAACTCCAGCTTTATCTGCCAAATATTTTAAGGCCTCTCCAAACTCCATTCCCTCATGTTCTTCAAGAAAAGTAAAAACATCTCCAGATTTGCCACATCCAAAACATTTATACATCTGAAGTTCAGGAGAAATCATGAATGACGGAGTTTTTTCTCCATGAAATGGACAATTTGCTTTGTAGTTTCTGCCTGCCTTTTTAAGTTCTAAATATTCTGAAAGAAGTGAAACAATATCAGTTTTACTCTTTACTTCTTCAATTTGATTATCACTCATTAAGTTGGATTATACCTCAAACTCCAAAATTAAGGGTAAATGATCTGAAACCTCAATATTTGGAACTGTAAACTTTTTTACTTTTACATCTTTAGAAACAAAACAATAATCTGCATAATGTTGCTTTACAAAACCAGGCTCATTCTTAAATTGCTCCCAAGCAATTCTGTTCCTTGTAGATTTAATTGCAAAATCCTCTATGAGATTCTGGTATCCATATACTTCAAATTTCTTAATACTCTCCGTATCTGGTAACAGATTAAAATCTCCAATAACTATTTGAGGACCCGACGCGCCTTTCATGTATTCAATTATTTGATCTGACTGTTTGAGTCTTGCCAAACTATCCAGTTTAGAGCCAGGTAAAGCCATCCCGTGAACAAGGGCTATATTTATTTTCTTATTATCTAGTGTAACCTCATAAGTTGTTGTGAACGCAAAAGGAAGTTTTTCAACCGGATCAATCGGAGCTGAAATTTTCTTAATAAATTTAAAATTTAAATCATTTTTAACAAAGAAGCTTTGGCCAAAATTAACTTCTAATCGTGGATCATATATTCCATCTTGATAAAAGTTAGCAAAGTTAGTTAACTTGTCTCCAATTTTTTTATGAAGTTCAGGATTAACTTCTGTTAAACAACAAATGTCGGAGTCTTTTAAATAATCGTCGACAAAGTCAAAGAATGGTTTTCCAACTTTACCATACCAACAATTTAAGAAAATTATTTTCATCAATCTTTTTTCTTGTCCAATTTATCTAACTTTAGAAGCTTAACACCAAAATAAACTACAAGTGAGATTATCAAAAAATCAATGAACACACTAATAAAGTCTCCATACATTATTTTTGCAGATCCAACTGACCAGTAGGAATTTTTTAACTCTCCAATTGATCCTAATGCAAGACCGACAAAAGGATTAACAAGATCGGTTACTATGGCACTGACAAGTTTAGACACTGCCCCACCTAAGATAAAGCCTACAGCTAAACCAACAACACCCTGTTCTCGTATAAAATTAATAAAACCCTTCATAGACACATTGTACCACCTGGCGGAGAGGGAGGGATTTGAACCCTCGATAACCTTACGGCTATACCCGATTTCCAATCGAGCGCACTAGGCCACTATGCGACCTCTCCGAGTTTAAGTCCGAAGCTATTATATCAGGAGTTGACTCTTTTTGAGGATTTTCTTTTCTTCTGCCACTCTTTAATCATGTTGTTTGCAATCTTTAACATATCTTTTTCTCTTTTTAATTTCAGTTTCTTCAAGCTTCCTGCATAATCAAACCAATTAAATTCACCTATACCCAGTATTTCTGCTCCTGTTTTATAAAACATTAAATAATAAATATATTTATATGTAATACTTTTATTATTAACTGTTCCTGCCCCTACTCCACGACCAACTTCATCCAAAACTCTGGCATTCATATTTCCTTGTTCTGAAGTAAATCTGATTACGGATCTTACAGAAGATTCTCCACGTCTTACAATAGATTTTAATATTTCCCATTCACCTTCATTATTTTTTGAAAGTAAAAAATGATTCTTTCCCCTACCTTCTTTAAAAATTACTGCTCCACCAATTAATATCTCACCATTATTATTTTTCATAATTTATGTGTATTGTAACAGAAAAGCGGAGGATGTAGGAGTCGAACCTACTTGGGATTACTCCCACGGGTTTTCGAAACCCGCGTATTACCGTTCTACCAATCCTCCTTTGTGTCCCCGGGAGGAATCGGACCTCCAGCCTGGGATCCGCAATCCCATATTTTATCCATTAAACTACGGGGACTTATTAAGTATTATAACGTTTATTGAGGTAGTTTTTTACTAAACCAGTCTATTGCTTTATCTAATTTGGAAGGTGAAATTTCTTCTTCACTTAAATATTCTTTTAAGTTTTTCCTAACCTCTTCTTTAACTTCTGGTTTTATAACTAATTCCATTCTATTGGGAATAGATGCAGTCTCCAAAACTAAAAGTTCACTATCATATCTTTTTCCAAACCAAAATCTACCTAAAAATTGCCAATTTGTTGTTCTACCTCCAACTTTGATTCCCTTGTTTGTGATTTTATATTCCAAATCTTGCGGAGCTACGGTGCTCATAACATAGTAAAGAAAAATTAAGGAAACTATTAAGATTACAGGCATTGCTCCTTCTGCTAAGAATAGAATCAAACAAACTATTGCTGCAATTGAAATAGTAGTTAAATAAAATTGTTTGTCTCTTCTTTTAAACGGTCTTGCTGGAGCAATCCAAGTTACTAAATCTTTTTCTAATTCAGGTTTTAAAGGGCTAGGTTCCATGTCTAAAATTATACCTTATATCTGATATAATTGCAGGATTGGAGAGTATCCCGAACGGTTCAGGGAAAAGTTTGCTAAACTTTGACTCTTAATTGGGTCCGACAGGTTCGACTCCTGTACTCTCCGCCACGGAAGGTGGGCGGGACGGTAACGCGCGAGTCTTGAAAACTCGTGAGCGCAAGCTCTAACAGGTTCGACCCCTGTACCTTCCGCAAATTATCTAGCAATAGTTAAACTTTTTATATTTTTAAAACCTGTTTCTTGCAACACTTTTTTAGCTTCATTTATGGTTGAGCCCGTGGTGTAAACATCGTCAAACAAGACAAGTGAATAGTGATTAGTGATTAGTGAATAGTGGGGACCGATTGAGAATACACCTGACAAATTTTGGCGACGAGCAAGGCCTTTTAGACCTACTTGAGATATTGTTTCTTTTGTACGAATTAATAAATCAGGAAAATATTTCCAGTTCATTTTGTTTGCAAGTTTCTCTCCAATTATTTCTGCTTGATTAAACCCTCTCCAATTTTCCCGATGTTTATGAAGTGGAATTGAAACAAGAGTAGAATTTAGAAAATAGTTACTAAAAGTTAGTTTCTTAACACAAATATTCACTAATTCATCCACAATATCGTATGCAAATTTGTATTTTAAAGAAATTATTGCACGTCTTATTACCCCTTCATACTTAAAAATTGAATAATTATTATTATCTATAATATTGCAAGGTCTGACCTTGCAATAACAATCATCACAGATATATTTTCCTGGTTTTTTACATTGCAAACAGTATTTGGGGAACAGAAAATCGAGAATCATATATAATTACTATATGCGCATCTTTAATAAAAGAGCAAGATTTGAATATGAACTAACTCCTGAAAGGGTTGAGGCCGGTATTGTCTTAAAAGGTGTTGAGGCTAAATCATTCCGTGATAATAGGATAGATTTATCACAATCCCATGTTAGAGTCTTAGATGGCGAAGTTTATTTAATAAATGCAAATATTCCTGCCAAGGGAATTTTAAAATATGAACCAACTAGAATGAGAAAACTTCTACTTCATAGAAATGAAATATTAGCTCTTGTTACAAAAACAAAACAAAAAAACTTGCAAATTGTGCCTACAATGATGTACAATAAACATCGTAGAATCAAGCTTGAATTAACTCTTGGAAAGTCCAAAAGAAAGTTTGAGAAAAAAGATTCTATCAAGCAAAAGGATGTTGAGAGAGATTTAGCTCTTGAGTTAAAAACGCGGGGATGACCGGTTTCGACGGGAAGCTCTTTTACAAAACTGCAAGCCAAGTTTGATAAACACTTGTCAAAAGATATCAAAAACTAAAAGCAAAACAAAATTTTGCTCCAGCTTTAGCTTATGCTGGTGCCTATAACAATAGGTATCTTTTCGCAGAACTATAAGCGGCGTCCTGAAGTCTGATTCTCGATCGGACCGAATGGGTGTAAACCAATTCGAGATGCTTTACAGATTTTAATGGTTTAGAGATCTGTGACTAAAGACAAATAAATCTTACTTTAGAATTCCTGTTGGTTGGATAATTTTTAAAGGAAATTTTAAAAAACTAAATACGCTTGTAGAAGTTTTGTTAGGTAGTTTTTCGGATGAGGGTTCGATTCCCTCCATCTCCACTTAAGTTTGTTTACGGCTCAAAATACATTAATTTTGAGCCTATTAGTAGAACTACTTTATTTTCTTTTTCACTAACTACCAAATCTTTTGCTTCTTTAATTGCATCTGATTTATATTGCATCTTAAAGTTACCGCCCTGCCTGCCGGCAGGCAGGTTTTTCTCCAGAACCACAACCCTCCCATTGTCTTTATCCAAAATATATACATTTTTTAATTCTTCATTTGTATAAATTGCAGTAGGATTAGTAATTTCATCAATAATTCCCTTCATTGTAATTGCTGTTGGGTTACCATTTGTAAGTTTGGTAACTTTTCCTGAGCTTGATAACAGCCAAATTGAACCATCAATTACCACATCTTTAACTTTTGAGAAATCCATCTCTATTCCTGGAGCTAACCATTCCTGTTTATCAGAAAATGATAAGTTTTTTCCCTGTGGTGAACCAGAAAATCTAAAGACTTGATTTGCAGTTTTATCTATCAAATAAATGTTAGCCGAGTAAATATAGATTAATGAATCATCCCAGTCCTTGTCTTTAACTTTAGTTTTTTCATTATTTATTTGATAAATCCCACCGTCAGTTAATGAAAATAATTTATCTTCATATGAAGCAATTAGCATAACACCATCAAGTTTATCTTTCCCAGCAACTATTTTTGCCTTTTTAGTTGAAAGGTCAACTTGTATAACACTTTTAATCTCCCTATCTAAAATAAACATTTCCTCTCCACTTGAAGTAATACTCTCTCCATTAAATCCACTTGTTTGAAGCGATAAATCCAAAAATTCTTTTAAATCAACCTTAATTTCTCCTAAAATGTCTGATTCGTTTTCATAAATGTTTTTTAGAAGTTCATCTAATTTTTCATTCTTGTAGCCATCCTCTTTTAATTCTTCTGCAGTTTTTTTCGCTTCAGTAAATGATTCCCTTGTTAATAGCTCGTAATTTGTAATAGCATTGCTTAATTTTTCTTCAGATATTTTATTAAATTCTTTTTTGTTTTTTTGGCTAATTCCGAAAATAACACTAACAACCAATATAACTAAAATTAAAACTCCAACCGTAAATGTGGTTTTTCTTTTTTCTGAAGTAGCATCATATATAGGATCTTTATTAACATAAATGGTTCTTTCATCTTTAACAGTAAGTTTGTTCTCTCCATTTTCTAAAACATATACATCTCCATACAACACTTTACCTTTAACAGATTGCCTTTGGTCAGTAGATTTTAAAAGTAGGAATTTATTTAAACCCCGAATAAGTGTGACTGTTGTTCCTTTTTCTGCAATAATATAAACAAAACCATCAGTGATTTTTGCATTACCAACCAGTTTATTGTTCACAAAATAAGTATAGCAAAGACAAAAACTGCTATTGCAAACAGAAAATGAAGAAAGGCTAAAAACTTAAGTTGTCCCTCAAAACCGACTTCTAAAGTGGCTGTCATTAACTGAACTTGGCGCATAACAACAAAGGCAAAAATTATATATATAACTAAAAATATCAAAATAAATACTTTAAGAATTGACCAAAGGGTTAAGGATAGAATCATCTTACCCTCCCTTCGATTGCCTCTTGTTGCTCTTCAATTCTTAAGTCTTGTAAAACCTTAGCAACTTTATCAGGTTTAGGAACTGCCAAAAACTCAAAATTTGGAACTTCTGAAGCTGTTTGAACCATGACATCCCCGTAATTGAAAAGCGTTCTAATAACTCCACCCATTTTATAAGTTACATCTTGAATTTTATCAATATTAGCGTCCGATACTTCTTTATAAATTAGATTATAAAAATCAATATCAATAATTCTTTCATCAGTTACTATATAGACATTAAAAAACCAAGTTAAAAAGCTCTCCAAAAAATAGGCTGTGGAAATTAAACACCAAATAAGTATGAAAATAAACATAAAATTGTCTGGTATCGAGTCAAAAATAGATAAACTTGGGGCAAAGACAGGAACCAAAAACATAATTATGGACATTAAAATCCAAGGGATATTGGTAATCCAATGTTTTCGTAGGAAAAGAACAACTTTTTCATTACTATCCATTGTTTCAAATTTCAAATTTTCTGGGCAAAACATTATCGAACCTAGTGGGTTAAATCCTGAGGATGGTAAATCTTTATACAAAACTTTTCTTAAATGATGTGTTTCTTCTTTGTCTTTGGGTGCTTTGAATACGTCTGGCATATGGTTAATTATAACAGATCGGGGTTATCTTTTTTCGATATTAAATAGTGGCCCTACAATTTGAATATTAGAAGGAGAGCGTAGATTAAAGTAACTTTTAAAATCTTGGCCATCAAACGATCTCCCGTCAATTGTAACCGTTGTTGTCCTTCCACTTCCAAAATCAGCACCGATTGAAACATTTGAAACAGAGTTAAAAGATGTTATACCTCGACTCGAAAGTTCGTTTTTAACCCTATTTTCATCCCACGTATCAACACCATCTGGGTTTGGTTTATCTGTTTGGGAGAGATGTTTTTGGGTCGATCCGTCTGCCTTAGCAAGGAGAATAACATTTGCAATATCTGCAACTTCTTCTGGTTTTAACCAAGCGGTTTTGTTGTATTGGGTTCTACTACCCCAATCACAATAAAAGGTTGGGGAAGATTTATCATAAGAATTGTTAAATAAATCTGAAAAGTTTCCAATTCCACTATTTGCATCTACCAATCTTTTTGTCCATGGCTTATTGCTCCATCCTATATCTCCAGATGTATATGCATACCCTCCATGTGTTGATGAATACCAAGCCGTAATTGGCAACCCCCCACTCGTCAACACCATACCTCTCGTTGCATCCACAGCAGCTTGCCATGTGCCGTTATTTATTTCGCGTTTAACAACCTGACAACTTTGGCTAGGGCAAATTGATTTTGTTCCATTGTTAGTATAATTTAGTGCGTAAGACCTGGCTGCAATAGCTTGCGCTTTTAAAGCGTCTATGGGAAAATCGGTCGGCATTTCATAAATATGTTTAACGTAGTCTTCAATATTCCAATTGTCGTTAAATGATTGTCCAAACTCATTTTTACCTGAAACGTTAATTGTTATCCCTATATTATACCCGCTCGTTACATCTGCGTTATAGTATGCATTTAGTATTTGTGTATAATTTTGACCAGTTTCAGCACGACCTTTAGCTCCAAATTGATTCATACCAACCCTGTTTGGGACACCAAAGCTAAAAAAGGCAAATGATGGACTAAATCCTGGGTTTTTAAATGGGTTAATATCACTTGAGCATCCACCTTTCATATTGTATGCCGATCTAGACAAACCTAAAGATTCTAATTTTTGAGCCAAGAAGGATTGTTGTTTTGCAGAAAGTGTAGCCAAATATATTTCAACTTTTGCAACTTCACCTGCTAAGAATTTTGCATCTTCGCTAACTTGTTTTTGCAAAACCGCCAATGATGCTTTATTTTTTTCAAGATTTAATTTATCACTTTTGAGTTTGATTATTTCTTCTGAATATTTTTCTATTGTTTTTCTGTCTGCATCAGCAACTTTTTCCCTTATTTTAATTATTCTAAATACCTCCAAGGCATCATCGGCTGACAATATTGATAACACGGGATCATATAATCTTATATCAATATATTGACCCACCGCCTTTTTACCTAAAATTTCTTGAGCATAAACAGAATCTTTTTCTCTTTTTGAAATATCTCTCTCTAAATTTTTAAGGAATATTGTCATTGAAGTAATCCTTTTATTTAAATCGTTTACTTTTGCTTGTAACTTTGCTAAATCTTGTTTGTTTTTTTCTTGTGCTGGTGCATATTGACTCTTAATTTTTTCCAATTCCTCCATACAAAAATCTGCATCACCGGATGAAACTGTGTTAGGATTTATATTCAAACAATCAACAGCTAATACAACCCTGTTAAATGCTAAATATAAAACACAAATTACAACTATACTAAAAATTAAATTTATAGATCTGATCATAATTCATTATATCAGTTAAAAAATGTGTATAATTTGGTAATGACAGATTATATTCTAAATTTTAAAAAGTGGTTTAAGTTAAAAGTTTTCTTGTGGAAATTTGAAAATAATAAAGTTGTTTTTAAACAAAATGATATTTGGTGGTGTAGTATTGGAATGAATCTAGGTGAAGAAATATTTGGTAAAGGAGAAAAATTTAATAGACCAGTTTTAATATTTAAAAAATTTACTTCAAACTCATTCCTTGGGTTACCACTTACAAGTAAGGAGAAGTCCGGATCATGGTATACAAAAATTACGCTTCATGGAAAAAATGATTGGGTTATTTTAAATCAAGCAAGAATTTTAGACAAGAAAAGACTAACCAAAAGACTTGGTACACTCGATGATACTGATATGAGACGTATTAGAAAAGATTTTTTGAAACTATATGGGGCCTAAAATAGTCATCCCGCCTTGCGACGGGAATCGGTGGGAAAATCCCAAATTGTGTTTAAATGATAACAAAAAAATTATGAAAAGTCAAGTTGGTCTGTTAAAATTGAAACTATATATATGAAAAAAGTAATTTTTGGTTTGTTATTGGTTTTAAGTTTAATAAATGCTTCTATTAAACCTGCATCAGCACAACTCAACACTGGTAATTGTAGCGGTGATTCAATTGAAACAGCCATTGGTTGTATTCCTGTTGCAGACACGAATGCTTTTATGGGATGGATATTAGGCTGGGCTGTGGGGGTTGGTGGTGGTATTGCCTTTTTGTTAATTGTCTATGCCAGCTTTATGATAATGACCTCACAGGGGGATCCAACAAGATTAAAGGCTGGCCAAGAACTTTTAACATCTGCTATTTCTGGACTTATAATGCTTATTTTTAGTGTCTTTATACTAAAGTTTATAGGAATTGATATACTTGGTTTAGATGATTTTGGCTTTGGAAATTAAAATGATCACACAAAATTTAGATTTAGACAAAATACAAAATATAGGATTACCTACTTTTTCTTATCGTTCTGGAGGAAGAACTAACGCAGATATTGGTAGAGTTATTTCAGATCTACTTCCATATTTGTTTGGTGCTGCAGGAATTATTTTAATTTTTATGATTATTTCTTCAGGTTTTAGTATGATGACATCACGTGGAGATCCTAAAGTATTTCAAATGGCTCAAGGGAAATTAACAACTGCAGTTTTAGGTGTTTTTATTTTATTTATATCTTTTTTTGTAGTTCAACTTGTTTTAAAGTTTTTTGGAATAAATACAACAATATTTGGATAATATGAAAAGTTTAGCAGATATCGGCTCAGATTTTATAGGAACTAATCCCAATTTAACAACACAGGAAGGGGTTGGAAAAATTGTTTCTGCAATAATTGCAGGATCTTTATCAATTGCAGGAGTGATCTTACTTTTTCTTTTAATTGGTGGAGGAATTGCAATAATTTCTGGTGCTGGAAATTCAGACCCAAAAACTGTTGAGCAAGGTAAAAAAGCTACAACTTCTGCACTTATTGGCTTTATAGTTGTATTTTCTGCCTATTGGATAGTTAAACTTATTGAAACAATCACAGGCTTGAACCTTATGGGTGGTACTCCTTAACGATTTTGTAGTGCCAATGTTGACAAAACCGTACGATTTCGTTAACATTACTATATGATAACTGTACAAAATTTGGTTAAGGCAATCTTTGAATCTAAACAAATTGGATTATCCAAAGAAGTTCAGAGGCCTAAATATTCCAAGTGGCTTGACGAAGCATCAAAAAATCGATTGATTAAGGCAGTTGTTGGATTTAGAAGATCAGGCAAATCTTACCTTCTTAAAATGTTTTCAAATAGACTTATAGCTAGAGGGGTTCCTGGTGAAAATATATTTTTTTTGAACTTTGAAAACACACTTCTTCGTGAGGTCAAAACAGTGAACGAATTAAGAAAGATTTGGGAAATATATTTACAAAAAATTGCTAATATTAATAAAGAAATCTATATTATTTGGGATGAATTGCAGATAGTTGAGGGGTGGGAAAAATTAGTTAGAACATTATATGAACAAGATAGATTTAATATTTTTATCAGTGGCTCTAATAGTAAACTTTTGTCAGGTGAACTAAGTAGTTCTCTATCAGGTAGGAGTATTGAACTTGAAGTTCTACCTTTTAGTTTTATAGAATATTTAAAAAGTCAAAATATTAAATATAATAATTATTATCAAAACATTGAACAGATTGATCATGCGTTTATTCATTATTTAAAAAGGGGCGGACTACCTGAACAATTTAAACTTAATGAAGATTTAGCCACATCTTACAAAGATAGTTTGATTAGAAAAGTTTTACTTGATGATATAATAGAAAGGTATCAAATAGACAAAATTGCAACTTTAAAAGAAGTTTTTGATTTTGTAAAAGGAAACATCACTTCAACTACATCTCTAAAAAAAATTGCGGACAGAATAACCAGCCAAGGGATTAGTGTTTCTATTGCAACAATTGATAATTATTTATACTATTGGCAAACATCATACGCCTTAAACAAATTAACAAAATACAATTTTCAACTTAAGAGAATATTTGAAAAAATTAATAAGTATTATGTAATTGATAACATTTTATTGACTGGTGGAGATGAAAACGATGAAAAGAGACTAGAAAATTTAGTTTATATTGAATTAATTAGACGCTATGGTAGAAATAATATTTATTATGCACAAAATGAAAATGGTTACGAGGTCGACTTCTTAACCAACCAAGAAGGTGTTAAATCTTTCTTCCAGGTATGTCATACTCTAAATGACGGCAATATAAAAAGAGAGTTTGGAAATCTAAAAATTATCAAGAATTATCTTGATGGAGAAGGAAAAATATTGTATTTAAATGATCAAAGAACAGAATTTCAAGAAAATAATTCACTTCCTGTTGTCGAATGGCTTTTAGAAAAATAAATGTTGTATAATCTAAAAAGATGACAAAATTATTAGCAGTAGATGGTAATCCGTTTGGAACAGTCAAAATACCAAGCAACTTGGAGACAATTTACGGTTCAGAACCCGGTGTCGCTTTTGGTAAATTAATCCAATTTGCTCTTCGTGGTTTGATTGTTGTAGCTGGCCTTTATGCATTATTTAATTTAGTTTTGGCAGGATATTCTTTCATGTCAGCAGGAGATGATGCTAAAAAAGTTGCTGGTGCCTGGGCACAGATTTACCAGACAATTATTGGCCTTGCAGTTGCAGCCGGCAGTTTTGTCTTAGCAGCTCTCTTTGGACAACTGTTATTTGATAATTGGTTATTTTTATTACAACCGACAATACCAACACCATGAATAAATTAACTCAAATAAATTTATACGACCCAGCGCAGGGAAATTTGAAAGGTTTTGGAGCCCTTGGATTAGAAATACCCGCAGGATCTCCTATACAAATCTTTGCAAAATTTATAACTTCAACTATCGGTATTATTTCATTAATAGCCATAATTTGGTTTGTGTATATATTTTTGATGGGAGCAGTTAGCATAATTACTTCAGGTGGTGATAAAAATGCTCTTGAATCTGCAAAGAAAAAAATCACATCTGGATTAATAGGTTTAATGATAACAATTTTTGCTATTTTTCTAGTTAGATTTATTGGTTATATCATCGGATTACCTGACATTTTAAGTATAGGAGGTTTTTTTGAAAGTCTTATAATTAAATAATATGTATAATTTGCTTGCAGGCGGAACACCAGCTTATCAACAGGACATCAAAAATCCTCTCATCAAAGGAACATTGCAAAATTTATTTGAAGCTCCTGATGTAGCAATTTTGTTCAGTGAATTACTACCAAATATCATTGGTTTAATCTTAGTTTTTGGGGCTGTTGCCTTTTTCTTCATGCTACTTTGGGGGGCAGTTTCTTGGATAATTTCAGGTGGAGATAAAGCCCATATAGAAAGTGCTAAATCAAGAATTACAAGTGCATTGATTGGTCTTATTTTATTGCTTTCTACTTTTGCAATCGTAAAACTGATAGAGGCATTCTTTGGCATAGACATTTTGTCTATTGACATAGGTCCATTAGTTATTCAATAATAATCATATGAATGATTTTCTACTTGCCAATTCAATTAAATTAGCTGAGACAATAGATTTAGGTAAGGACTTGGGTGAATTTGATGCTGCAAAAAGTCTTAGTATTCCTGGAATGGTATCAGGTTTTCTTATGTTCATTTTAGTAATTGCCGCATTGGCATTTTTCTTTATATTGGTAATTGGTGGTGTTAAATGGATTATTTCAGGTGGTGATAAAGCTCACACAGAGGCTGCAAGAAATCAAATTACAGCAGCTCTTGTAGGTTTAGTTATTGTCTTTTCAGCTTGGGCAATAGTTCAATTAATTGACGCCTTCTTTGGTATAAATATACTGAAACTTGAACTTCCTACCGCGGTCGGTAAGTAATCTTCTCTTGCCCAAATTCTTTGTTTAATATACACTTGTTTTGTATGTCACAAGATAATTTAAATTTAATTATTAAAGCAATCAAAAAAATTTTAGATCCAAAAAAAATAATTCTTTTTGGATCTTATTCTCGAGGAGAAAATACAAAAGATAGCGATTTAGATTTAGCAGTTCTTCAAAAAGAAACACCAAAAGTTGGTGAGATTGCAAATGTGCTCACTTATTTATATCGAAGTAAATATAATTGGGAAGTATCTCCCGATATACATCTTTTTTCTGAAAAGAATTTTAATCAAAGATTAAATAATAATAGTTTATTTATTAGAGAAATTGTAAAAGGAAAAACAATATATGAAAACTGAAGAATATAAAGACTGGATAACAAAATCGGAAGACAATATTAAATGGTCAATTGACAATTTAAAGGATCAAAACTATGTTTTAGTTTGTTTCTTATGTCAACAAGCAGTTGAGATAATTTTAAAAGGATTTCTTTATTTTAAAGATGAAGTACCTCCAAAAATTCACGATCTATTAAAATTGGTTAATATTTGTAAAAAATTAGGATTGAATATTGACGACGAACAAATTCCTAAACTTGCAAAGCTTGCAGAATATTATATGAAATCAAGATATCCTGATATGTTAGATTCTAATCTTGATAATAAAGTTCTCGCAGAAGAAGCACTTGAATTTGCACAAGAAATTATTAAGACTGTTAAACTTAAATTAACATGACAGACCCTGCAACAATTAAAGATTTAGAAGATGTTTTTACAAATATAGTTAAGGTTTTAATGGCAGGAGGAGCATTAACACTTTTTATATTGCTATTAACTTCTGGTTTTAAGTATCTTTCTTCTGGAGGGGACCAAAAGGCTGTAGAAGGAGCTAAAAAAACATTAACCTATGCAATTGGTGGTTTTGTTGCTCTTGCCTTCTCATACTTAATTCTGCGCATCATAGGACAGTTTACTGGAACCGATTCGATAATTACAAACTTTACGATCTTTAAGAATTGAATGTTAAATGAAAAACCTGTCTAAATTTACACTGTTTTTATTTTTTTTGGTTTTCTCATTATTCACTATTACTCGTGCCGTCACGGCACAGGTCCCTCCCCCAAGAGTACCTTGTGATCCTAACGCTGTTGAAGATCCAGAGTTTAATTCCCTTCGTCCTTATCAAGCTTCCCCTTGTGGGGGTGATGGAAAAATAGGCTATTTTTGTGGAAATAAAATAATAATTAAAGAGGAAAAAACAGAGAAAATTAGTAGAACAGATCGTGGTGAAGCTTGCCAAGGTGTTTATAATTTTTCAGAACAAGGCGAACTTGACTGGGAAAATATAAAAAATTTTATTAACCGTTCCCCAAAAGAATATTGGATAGACATTTCTGAAACAGAGTTTCCAATTGCGGGTAACACTGAACAGGTAACAAACAGTCAAACAGATAATGATGTTTTTGACGATGCTACAAAAGTTAATGAATATGCAAGTTGGTACTTAAATGGAGTTATTAATAGAGCTGAATATGGGGACACAAAAAATACAGATAATGAACTTGTAAATTTTTCAGGTCCAATTCAAAAATTAATGCCATCAATAATTTTGGAAGCCCAACGGATTGGAACCATTAATTTGATTAATAACAAAACAGATCCAAACACAGAAGAAGAAGAAGATAAGACTGACCAAGAGGGCACAGCTTTAAACCATAACCAAATTGTTGTCTGTGCACAAGAAGGAATATTAAATTTATTTGGAAAAACCAAACCTGAAGAATGCTATGTTGGCAACGGTCCTAAAACAAACGCAAATGAGTATAGACTTGGAGACTGGATGGGAGATTTAAGTATTTGGAGATCAGCTGTTGAAATAGCAAGAAACTTAGCAGGAGGTTTACTGGGTACCATTGAACCATGGAATCACAGAACACCACCTCTTCCTTGGGACGATGGAACTGGTAAACCTTTTGAAAGTGATACTTTATACAGAAAAGCCTACAACGAATGGAAAGGCAAGTCTTGTCTAATTCTACCCATTATAGGCTTAACATGTATAGATAATCCCCTAATACCTAATAAGTGGGCAGATCTTTTTCCTTATATTCCCCTTTCAACAACTGCTGATAAAAATAAAAAAATGCCGATAGATACAGTGACTATCCAACCCTCTGGAGGAACAGTCATGCCCGAGAAAGAATGGAACGATTTTGATAATAAAGGTGAACCTGTTTTTTATTTTCCTCATACAGGAGAGGTGGCAACGTTGTCGGCATTTTTAAATAAAACCTATATTCCAAAAGATATACCCGCTGGAGAAATTGACCCAAAAACTACAGAGAGTAACAGTAACGCTCCTGGAGAATGTAAAACCATACAAGTAAGATCAAATGAAGGGGATAGTCTTTTCCCTATTAAAGAGCCTGGAGATGTTGGCGTTGAAGTTTATTTTAGGGTTACTGAAATACCTCAGGTTGGTTGCACTTCTCATAAAAATGCTTTGGGCGAATTAATTTGGACTGGAATATATTCAGGTACAGTTACAATTGAAATCCACACAAAACCAGTTAAGGTTCCTTTTGGAGAAGAAACATGGGAAACAACAGTTGCAGGACCAACCAGTACGGTTAGAAGAATTTTTCCAAAAGTTGAAAAGGGGGCTCCAATTGAATGTATTGCCGATATTCCATCAGAAACCAAGGCTGTTTATAGACCAGTTGAGGGAACAGATGAAATTGGTGTCGAAAGTTTACAAAATCCAGGCCAAAAATTTGATCCAGAAGATGCAAGAATTTACTTCCCTCACTGGGGAAGTATTTATGATTATTTCTTAAAAGGAATCCAAACTGCTCTCCGTCCAAAGGGTTATGGAGAACCTATTACAAGTGGTCAACTTTGCGAGAATCAAGAAAGTGAAGATCCTGGCGATTGTACCTTTGATATGAACAAAATAAATGCAGCCATCAACTCTGCGGCATCAAAATACAATGTTCCAGCCTCTTTATTACGAGCTATTTTTGAAATAGAATCCTATGAATACATAGCAGATCCAAGTAGTTATGTTTGTGAGGAAAATTTTGCAGGGGCGGCAGGAGTTGCCCAAATTGTAAAAAGTACATATGATCTTGTAACTTGTGGGGATGAAAAAATGGACAATGATATTCCTATGTGTGGAGAATATGATCCAAAATTATCAAGATGTAATATTGAAGATGCTTTTGAATTAATGGCTAGAATTTTGCTTTACAAAGCAGGAAGGTGGAATAGTTCCAGTTGCACTGGTGGGAGTATTTTAGAATCAGAAAAAATGGTTTGGTATGATGCTTCATGTAATTACTATGGAACACATTCCCCGGATGGATTAACTCAGGGTCTGGCCGAGGATTATCCTGCCAGCGAAATGAGAAATGGTGACCCTAGTCAAATGAATTATTGCGACATTGTTTGCTATAAAATGGGACAGTGTCCTCCATATCCACCATCTACCCCCTAATTTAGCCTTGACAAGTTTATAGTTTACTGTAAACTGTAAACTATATGCAAAACAGGTTAAACATTTTAAGTTTTATCCAAAATAAGGGAAGGGTTCGAGCCGAAGATTTAAGACGTGAGTTTGGTTTAAGTCGTGTTTCAATACACAAAATATTACTTAAACTCCAAGAGGAAAACAAAATTCAAAAATTTGGAACCTCTCCTCTAGTCTTTTATGGCCCCAAGACTGAAAACGAATATCATAATCAGTATTTGGGTATTGATTCAAAAATTATAGATTTTATCAACCAGAATTATCTATATGTTTCCCCAAAAGGAGAACAATTGACCGGATTTGAAGGTTTTACAGCATGGAGCAATAAAACTAATCAGTCAGTTGAGAAAAATGCCTATGATTATTTCCAAAGGATGACCTTTTACAATGCTTTTAAGAAAAACGGTCTCATCGACGGTATAAATAAACTAAAAAATACATTTGATAAAATTGGTTTAAATAAACTTTATTATTTAGACTTTTATTCAATAGATAGATTTGGAAAAACAAGGCTAGGACAAATGCTTCTCTATGCAAAACAAAGTCAAGACGAAAACCTAACAAAGGTAATTTCTAATGAGACCAAACCAAGTATTGAAGCGTTAATTAAAAGACTAAATATTACTAGTATAGGCTTCGTTCCTCCAACAGTTAGGAGAGAGGTCCAATTTATGAAGGTACTGGAAAGAAACTTAAATTTACCATTAACAAAACTTTCAATTGTTAAAATAAAATCGCAAGTAGCTGTCCCTCAAAAGACATTATCTAAACTTGAGGATAGAGTAGAAAATGCAAAAAACTCAATTATTGTAAATGATGACAGAGTACATCAAAATATTTTATTAATCGATGATGCTGTAGGTTCAGGATCAACTTTAAACGAAACAGCTTTACAAATTAGAGAGAAAAGAATTTGTAAAGGAAAAATTTATGGATTGGCAATTGTTGGTAGTTTCAAGGGTTTTGATGTAATTAGTGAAGTATAAGTTTCGTGTTATAATAACTTCATGCAAACTAAATTATTAGATTATAGAGTTATAATTGAGCCTGAGAATTATTCAAATGGCGATAAAGTTTACAATGCATATTGCCCCACTCTTGGTGTTGCAGATTATGGAGATACCATAGAAGAAGCTTTATCTAGTTTAAAAGATGGGATTGAACTTGCAGTCGAATCGTTAGCTAAAGAAAAATTAGAAATTCCATCGGATGATATTTCTAATCAAATAGTCACACAAACACAAATTAATTTTCCAATTGCTTTTGCTTAAAAGATGCCCAAACTGCCAAGAAATATTAAGCCAAAAATATTATTGCAATTTAACAAGTGAATTCAATTGAAATGTTTGCATTTGTTCGACGATGGCTTATCCCGAAGGAGTCATGCAAACAAAATATGAATGAAGTAAATTGAACTAAAAGTTTGGCAGGTGTGTCTTTTCTTCTTCCAATTCTTCCTTTGGACAAGCAAAGAAGAATTGAGTTTATGTTAATATAAAAAAATGGCCTAATTATTCTTTCTAGCAATTATGCCTCCACATCAAGTTGGTCCTGAATTAGTAATTTTAAATCTGTTATAATTTTATCATGCCTGCCAAAGTTGATAAAGTATATATCAAAGAGTTTGATAAATGGATAACTTCTGGAGATTATTATTTTACCCTTCCTGCCTAAGCAAGAAGGTCGTGGCTAACGCCAATTTGTTTTATGATATTATAAATATATGCAATTGTCAAATAAAATTAAAAGTGTTTTGTTATTACTAATTACTAGTTTCTATTTCCTAACTTCTAGCCTGTTGCCTTTAACTGCCCTTGCCCAAGAACAATCCGTGGTTAAGTGAATTTAATCTATATAATGGATAAAGAAACAGAAAAAATACTATCAAGCTTAAAAAGTCAGACGACAGGGATTTTTATAGATTCAGCAAATTTATTTTACGCCCAACGGAGAGCAGGTTGGAAAATATCTTGGTTAAAATTTTACAAGTTTCTTTCTGAGTATACAAAACTTAAATCAGTTAATTACTATGTCGGAACGCCACAAGAAAAAGGTAAGGCTTTAGAAAATAAAAAATTAACTTCAAAATTATCAAAAATTGGTTATACTGTGATTACAAAACCCCTCAAAAAAATATTTGTAGCTAGAAACAAATTTGTATATAAATGTAATTTTGATGTTGAAATTGCATTGGATGTTGCAGAAAAAATTGATAATATAGATACTGTTATAATTTCTTCAGGCGATAGTGATTTTATAGCTATAAAAAACTACTGTAGGAAAATGGGTAAAGATTTTTTAGTAATTTGTTTTGAGAAAAATATGGCATGGGAACTAAAATATGTTCATCGTATCTATTTTGAAAAAATTAAAGATCAATTATCTAAAAAAACCCCGACTTTGCAATCGGGGTGAAGTTATCGTCGTTAGTATAGTAAAATATAAATAAAATGTCAAGCCGAAATAATTAATAATTAAGAATTAACAGTTAAGAAATATGCAAACACAAAATAACAAAAAAAAGGATATAAAACAGAGAACTTTTGAATTTTCTTTAAAAATTATTCAATTTATTTCTAAGTTACCAAGTCAAAAAATTTATTGGTCATTAGGAGATCAATTGTTACGCTCTGGAACAGGTATTGGCGCCAATATCATCGAAGGTCAAGGATCTTCTTCAAAAAAAGAGTTTATTAATTTTATTAGAATTGCATTCAAAAGTGCAAAAGAAACAGAATATTGGTTGAAATTATTTAAGGAATCTAAATTAACTACCAATTCAGAACTTGATATCTTGGTTCAGGAATCCATAGAAATTACTAAGATCCTAAATTCAAGTATCTTAACCTTGAAAGCAAATAATAAATAAAAAAGAAGAATTAAAAATTATATGAAAACAACGAATACCAGAACAGGCTTCGAGAAGAAATTTGTTTCAATTCTTCACTCTTCTTTCTTATCTCTTAATTCGTCTAAAATTAACCTGTACTACAAAATTGTATTAAACTTATAATATATGACATCATTAAAAAAAATAACACTAACTCTTCTTTCTTCTTTCTTAATTCTTAATTCAGTAGTCATGCCATTACTGGCTGCTGAACCCACCACCTCCACATCAAGTTGGTATAACCAAGGGTTTGGAGACTGGTTTAGTAAAGTCTATGATGACAAAATATCTCCCCCATCAGAAATATTTGGAGAAAGATATACTGCAGCTCAAGTCCAATGGATAGTTTATAGTTTAGTTGCACTTCCATTAACTTTGGATCCAGAAAGTAAACAGTTGGTGGCTTGTTTTATAAGCCAAATGACGGCAGGGGCAGTAAATCTTGATACATGTGGACAGGCCATATTGGATCGTTTTAACAAATTTGATGAATACTTTCAAAGCTTGCAACAAAGTAAAGTAAATGATAATAGTTCCGTTCTTGCACATATGTTTGATTACAAAAGCAGAAGTATTTCAGGTATCGGATATATATCAAATTTAGTTACAAACTTCGCTTTAGTTAAACCTGTAAATGCACAGGGATTTGGCTACAATGCATTAAATCCTGTCCAACAATTTTGGTCTGGTTCTCGAAACATAGCATATGCTTTAATTGTTTTGGTCGTAATAGTTTTTGCATTTATGATCATGTTTCGTGTAAAACTTTCCCCTCAATTGGTGATATCAGTTCAATCTGTATTACCAAAAGTGGTGGTTGCGTTAATATTAGCCACATTTTCTTATGCAATTGCAGGTCTGTTGATAGATTTAATGTATGTTATCGGCAGTCTACTTGCACTTTTATTGGTTCTTGCGGGATTTGCAGGAGACAATGGTCAAATGTTTGGTGTTAATGGTGTTTACTATGACATCTTCCCTTCAAACACGACGGGGTTATATTTTTTAACACACATGCTTATGTATGATCTTTTCTTTCTTATTTCTATACTTATAGCTTTTATCGGAATGATAGCTCTAAGTCCAGCCATATTGGCCCAAGCTATTTTTGTAATAATTGGCATTTTATTAGTAATTTGGATTTTTATTTTATCGATTTGGTATACCTTCAAAGCAACTTGGGTGTTGGTCAAAACACTCATTAGTATTTATTTATCCATAATTGTTGGACCTATCCAAATCGTGCTTGGAGCTGTGATTCCATCACTCGGATTTGGATCATGGGCCAAAAAACTTTTCGCGGAATTATTAACTTTCCCAGTTACTGCAATGTTTATGTTTTTTGCTTGGAAACTAATGTGGGCCTCTTTTGGGTTTACAATTAGAGCTGTACTATCACAAAATTTTGTGGCTTTATTAACGGAAAAAATTGTTTTATGGTCAGGTGGAGATCCATCAACACTTTTGCCAGTACAAGGATTGTGGGCACCAGAAATCATTGGATTTAGTGAATCAGTAAGCGGAATAATTTTATTACTGATGAGCTTCACAATGATTACACTTATTCCAAAAGCAGTTGATATCATGAAGATGTTAATTATGGGTGAGAAGTTTGCCTTCGGCACTGCAATTGGTGAAGCCATGGGACCATTAAAGTGGGCTGGAGGACAAGCGTATAATCAAACAGGGGCAAGAGAAGCTATGGAACTTGGACAAGTAATTAGAAAAACAAGGATTATGAATAAATATATTGGTGAGGGTACCCGTGGTGGCCGTTTGTTAGAAAGATTTATTGGTGGGGATCCAGATGCGGCTCGTGGTGGAATTAAAAAATCTATAGAAAATTACGAAAAACGACTAGGTTATGAAAATGATAAATAGTACATTTTTTTTAATAAATCTTACTTTTTAGACAACATCACTTAAGGGGCATTTTTCTACCTTCCTCAACTTCAGCTATTGGCTTCCAATCGTTTATTCGAGTAGGATCTTGCTCATCAAAACGTAATGTCGTAGCAAAAGACATATCGTTTGAAGCCACAACTATTGGCTCTAAAGCTGCAGCCTGGGCTAAAAACATACCAAAGAACGAGTCTGAATAATCTTCGTATCCTTGTTTATCACTAATAAAGTCCTCTACATTCCTTAAAACCGAATATAGATTGTCTGCTTGTGTTTGTCTCTCTGCGGGTGTTAACTCTTCGACAAAATTTTGATATCTCCTTACTGCACCTCTACCTATTAAATTATGTACACCCAGCGCAAGTTGATGAAACACAATTGAAGATGACATCATTATTTCAAGTGATTGTCTTTTGGCCGATTTTCCTGATTCAGAAGTTGGATTTGTGAACTTCTTGATAACATTTCTAAGTGCAATGTCAGCTGCTTTAACTGCCGCCGTAATAGCAGCAGAAGGATTCTTTTTGGCTGTTTCTAATTGTTTTTCATTAGCGACTCCATAGAGTGGTGCATATATTTGTAACATGAAATTATCATTTACTGCCCTACTATCATCCGCGTATCTTGCGTACATCATCCAATTTATGTCCTTATGAGTAAGTCTTTTGCCCCCTGCTTCAAAGGTTGACTCTTGCCATATTTCTTCATTTCCTACTTTAACTTTTTTCCAAACCTTTCTTAACATATCTCCTACGGTATCTTGCTTTCCAGCACTCAACATGTCATATAATCCAATTTTGTATTGAGCCGCAACCATTGGAAAAATCAAATTCTCCTCTTTAATATTTCCTGTTTGTCTAACATAATTTGCTAAATTTTGTTTCTTTTTGTCCTTAGCGTCAGGGTTAAGATTTACATTTTTAAAATTATAAGGAGTAGGTACAAACACAACCGTCTCTTCTATGGCTTTACTTAAGTTAGGATTTATTTTTTTACCCAGTTTTACTCTTTCCGCTTCTCCCCTTTTCCACATCGACAAGTGCCCTAATTCTGCTTTAAAGGCCCCCATTATTCCAAAATATCTAGCCAAATGTTGTTGCTTACCACTTTTAATAATTTCCAGAATTCTTGCTCTATCGTTTATTTCAGCCATTTCAGAAACATATACCTGAGCCAGTCTTTCTGCTTCCTTTTCATCAACAGCTAACAATAAACCATTATTATTAGCTGAAATTCTGTTCTTAATTGCCGCATATACTAACTCATGGAAATATCTTTTGGCCGCAGTAAAGGCGTCGCCACTTGCTGTTGGATCTCCTTGAGAAGTTTCTACATGCCAGATATAAAACCATTCAAGGTTTTCCACAGGAACTTTTGTTTTATTGTCTATTAAAGAAACTTTTCCTTTAGAATCAATAACTATACTTGCATCTAGTAATCTTAGATCAATTTCTTTTCCATTTTTATCTAAAGGTATTGGTTTCCATTCATTACTAAATCCTCTTTCTGCTATATCAAAACTGGCAAAAGAAACCGCATCAGATAAGTGCACAGCAGACCTTGCAAGTTTTAAATCAAGAAGTCGTTTGGGTAAAATGTCGTAATTTTTCATCATCTGTTCCGCATCAGCCTGAACTTTTTTCAAAAATGAATTATATTTTTGGTAAACAGGATCGTCTTCATTAACTCCAACTCTTGAGAAATCATGTGGCAAACTGTCTATACTTTCTTTTGCATTATTAGTAGATAAAGCTGAAACAACTGAAATTACCCACCTCATTTCATCCTCAGATCTTGCTTTGTTATAACAATCTAAAACCTCAACATATGCTTTCTTTGTTTCTTTTACCAAATCAGGATTTATTGGTCTACCTGTAGCATCAAGTGCAACCTGATCCCCTTTTTCATCCAAATAAACAGTTATCTCTCGTGTAGGAAGTTCAATTTTTTCTTTTTCTCCATTTTCGTAAGTTCTTGGTCTTCTTTGCAACAAACTACCAATTAGATCTTGCATCGGCTGTGATAAATTTAATTTTTCACCTTTTGTGGTAGGGTTGTAGGTGTTCACTTCACCTACTGCTCTCATCCAAAAATCTGCATCGGCAAAATAACGACCATATCTATCAGACATTGTTTCTCCGTTTTCGACCAACGGTAAATAATCAACACTGTTTTGTAATTTTTTAAGTTCAATATCTGGCAAATCAGCAGGATCTTTATCTATCCAATCGGTCGGAATTCCATTAACCATTCTATCGAGATTGGCTAGAGCAAGTTGTTCCCCTCTTTCGGCTAATAAACCAAGAGAATCAAAACCGCCGTAATAGGTAGCTTTATATGGCAAGGCCCAGCTAAAAATTCTGTTTGAGGCGTCAACTCTTCTTAATTCTCTCTCCACGAGACCTAATACTTTTTCGTTCTGACCTTCCATTGCCATCAACCTTGCGTTTTCAAATTGTTCGACTTTACTTGAAGATATTTCAACATCGCGTTGCACAGTATAAGCAAGTTTTTTATAATTATAATCTTCTATTGCATGCTCGACCCTTGCACCTAAAGATGTATGACCTTCAAGTATAGTTGTTGTTAACAATTCTCTAATTTCAAGTCTCTCGCCATCTTCTATTGCTGAAATGTCTTTGTAACGAAGCTGATCTAATGGCCTGTAATAAAATTGTTTATTCTCGACAAAAGATTCTCTTGCGGCCGTCTCATCTTGAAGAGAATTAAAACCAAAACGTCCCTTTACTGCGCCTTCACCATCAGGTTGAACTTCCATACTTAAATTTTACCATAAAAATATTAATAATTGTGCATTTTCTTAAAACTAACAATATAATACAATCTATGGAAATGGATCAAAGAACATTGAGCCAACCTAATTCAAACGACAAAGATGAGTTAGAGATTAGAAAAAAACTGGAGAATTTGATTTCAACAGAATGGGCTAAAAATTTTTTTGAATTAGCAAAAGCTAAACAAGCAGAATTTTTTAAATCTCAAATTGATAGTTTCTCAAAAAAAATAGATCCCAGAGCAGATTATCTTGAACTAATTAAGGATTTATGTAAGCATGGAAAGACCCAAATTACTTCAGGCGTAGAACATTTGGAAGAATTGGCTAATAAGCCATTTATCTTAATAACTAATCATCTTGGAACAGCAAAGTTGTCAAGAATAAGACTATCAGACTTAAGTGTGGATGTTCAGAATCTTGAAGAAATCGAACCCTTTCCAATTAGAGTAGCCCCCCTTCAATTGATTGCTGAAAAAACAAGTTTAAATTTGTTTGAGTGTGCCGTTGAACTTCCTAATCCCTTTTTTGATATTCAAGAAAAAAGTGATGTAATTACTATTCCGAGTAAAGGAAATAATAGAACTAAATATCTACAGGAAAAAATTGTCAGTATATTAAAGGATAATTCAAAATCTCTTTTTGTAATGTACCCTGAAGGTGGAACTTCTGGGAAAAGAAACCATGGAGGACCTTATGATTTGGATATTTTTCATTCTGGATCATTTGTAATTGCCAAGTATCTTCAATTACCAATATTACCTGTATTCCAATCGTTCGACTCTGATCTAGGTTTTGGGCTTAGATTATTCCCTAAAATTGAATCCTCTGATTTAAATATCACAAATTTAAAAGAGACTGTAGAAAAAGTTAGATTAATAATGCAAGACAGTTCTCCAAAAATATCATGATTTCAAAAATTGTTCTTGTTGGGGGGTGTTTTGATATGTTGCATGTTGGGCATGTGGAGTTTTTGAGGAAGTCTAGAAGCTTTGGAGATTATTTAATAGTTCTTCTTGAATCTGATGAAAATATTAAAAAGTTAAAAGGCAAGAACAAACCTATTTTTAATTTAAAGGAAAGAATAACAGTTTTAAAAGCTATTAAATATGTAGACAAAGTAATTGTTGTGCCTGAAAATCCTACTCATGAAACTTATTTAAAATTAATAAAAAAGATTAAACCTAATGTAGTTGCAATTACTGAAGGAGATATTTTGCAAAAACACAAACTTAATCAGGCAAAATTGGTTGGGGCTAAATTAAAAGTAATTAAAAAGTACAAAGACTTTTCTTCAACTCAAATTACAAAACTACTTTTTTGAAACTCTTGGTGTGTTTGAAGTATTTAATACAAACCAAGCTAAAAGAATACTTACAATTGCAAGTAAACTATATGCTATCGACGTGCTTGTAAAAAAATTTTGCAGATTCATATATTTTTAGCCTTTTCCGTTAAAATAATTGCTATTACAAAACTTAATATAGCAGATGGTAAGTTTGATAACAAGAGCTTTAGTGTTTCAAATGAGTTTGTACTTCCGAAGATTCCAGGAGATATAAGTAATGCTCCAAAATAAACTGAGGTTAAATTAATCCAAACTCCTGATAAAACCTCAAGTGTTGATTTGCTGGAAAAAGTTATTTTCTGCATCCATATATTCTCTATTATATACTCAAATTGTTGCAAATTGCATGCGAGTTAAAAATTAAAAGTTAAGAATTCGTTTGGGGATTGACTTTTTGGCCAAATTACATATAATGACAATTACAAATTGCCTTTTAAAGGCACCTGAGGACCTCGCAAGAGGTCCGTTTCATTTATTAGGCCAATTATATGTTTTTCAATATTCCTAAAAGATTTAAGTCCAATTTTTCCCATTCTTCTGATTAACCTCTTTGAACTTAAAACTCGAAGTTGAGACAATATTACAGTTGAGTTTCTATTTTTAAATTTGAAAGAAAAATAAAATCTTCCCTTTTTAGTTTTTGAGGTTAAAGGTATTCCCCAAAACATACCTTTGTTAAATTTTCTAAAAACTAAAACTGGTCTTTCAAATCTTGTATTTTTACCATCCTCTTCAAAACCGATGTTTACACCAATTGAACACCACCAAACTTCCCGATCATGGAAAAATTTTTCTTTACTTTCGTTTTCAATTTGAGATTTTAGTTTATGCCATTTTTTGTAGGCTTTAACATATTTAGTAGGTTTGACCATACCTAAAAATTATAGCAAATTTATTAGAGGATTGGGTTATTAAAAATTAAAACAGATATAATATCTTAAATGAAACTCAAAAAAGTTCTTGTTGGAGGTTGTTTTGATATTTTACATGTTGGACATATTAAGTTTTTGAAGAAAGCAAAAAGTTTTGGGGATTATTTGATTGTTCTTTTAGAGTCTGATGAAAATATTAAAAAATTAAAGGGTAAAGGCAAACCTATTTTTAGTTTAAAAGAAAGAATAACAGTTTTAAAAGCTATTAAATATGTAGACAAAGTAATTGTTGTGCCTAAAAATCCTACTCATGAAACTTATTTAAAATTAATAAAAAAGATTAAACCTAATGTAGTTGCAATTACTGAAGGAGATATTTTGCAAAAACACAAACTTAATCAGGCAAAATTGGTTGGGGCTAAATTAAAAGTAATTAAAAAGTACAAAGACTTTTCTTCAACTAAAATTACAAAACTACTTTTTTGAAACTTTGGGAGAATCTTTTATATTTTTAAATTTGATGTTTTCAAGATATTTGATAAAGTTCCTTTCTTTAATACTTTGTGTTGTGGAACTATTACTAAAGTTTTTCCCAAACCTAAATCCTTCGAGAGTTTAACATGACTTCCTTTTTGACTGACTAAAATCCAACCCTCTTTCTGAAGTAATTTAACTATTTTCCAACCTGAAATTTGTGGCAATTTGGGCATTTAAATTGCAAAGGTAACTTTAATGGGTGCCATAAATTGATTTCTTGGATCCACTGAATAAACTGGAGCTTTATTAAATTCTGGCTCTAGGTAAAGCTCAATTGCCTCTTTAATATTCTTTTGTGCTTCTTCAAAGGTATCACCTTGAGAAAAACAACCTGAAAGTTCAGGTACAGAAACCGAAAATCCACCACCATCTTCTGATGTAAAAACTGCATTGTATTCCATTATTTTTAGATTTTTCCTCATAAAAAGATTATACCATAAAATGGCAAGATAAAGCTTGGTCGGGGCAAAATTAAAAGTAATTAAAAAGTACAAAAACCTTTCTTCAACTCAAATTACAAAACTACTTTTTTGAAACTCTTGGTGTGTTTGAAGTATTTAATACAAACCAAGCTAAAAGAATACTTACAATTGCAAGTAAACTATATGCTATCGACGTGCTTGTAAAAAAATTTTGCAGATTCATATATTTTTAGCCTTTTCCGTTAAAATAATTGCTATTACAAAACTTAATATAGCAGATGGTAAGTTTGATAACAAGAGCTTTAGTGTTTCAAATGAGTTTGTACTTCCGAAGATTCCAGGAGATATAAGTAATGCTCCAAAATAAACTGAGGTTAAATTAATCCAAACTCCTGATAAAACCTCAAGTGTTGATTTGTTGGAAAAAGTTATTTTCTGCATCCATATATTCTCTATATATACTCAAATTGTTGCAAATTGCATGCAAATTAAGAATTAAAAGTTAAGAGTTAAAAAGGGATAAAAATTACTTAAGCACTAAAAAGTAAACCGTAGCGAAAGCTATTAATGACAAACTAAATGCAATTGCTGCTCTTATATTTAAATCGGCTAAATCAATTTTATTTTTCATAAATTATTCCTTATATCAATTGCTAAGATTAAACTTAGTATAGCCAAAATAATGTTTGTAAACAAGAGCGTATTGGATACTTTTTTCTTAGTAATTGTTGGTGGAATTATAACAGCAACTCCAAACCATCCTGCTGATAAATTTACAAACAAATCAGAAAGTAAATTATTCCAAACCTGGAGGAAGAAAACAGAAACAAGTAGTAAGTAGTAGGTAGAATGTAGAAAGGAATGTTAAAAAAACTTACTTTTTGGAAATTCGAGGAGTTGCACCATCAAAAGGTGTTTATCTTCTAAAGAGATCTGAATTTAATTGAGATTGTCTGATAATACTTCTTAATGTTCCAACTGGTATTGCTTTTGAGTGAAACGAAACTGTAGTGTGAGCTTTTGTTTTGGGATTAAAATACTGTTTATGACTACTTTTACTAACATTTACTACAAACCCATTATTACTAAGTATCTTTTCAATTTCTCGAGGTTTTAGTTGAGTTAATTTAGGCATTTATTAAAAGGCAAATTGTACCCCTTGAGGTATGTTTACTTCTGTTTGGCTGATAAAATAGTCTTGTGTGTCTGGTTCCGGAATTTCTGTTTTTGTCTTCAATAAACCTTCAATATGGCACTCAATGGCTTGTTTAACATTTTTTTGAGTTTCTTCGATTGTTTTTCCAAAATCAGAAATTCCAAGCGTTGGAACTTGGGCAACATAGAACTTCCCCTCTTTTTTTATAAAAACATTATATTTAAGTAAATTAATTTTCATAAGTTAAGTATAACACATTTTGGAGATGGAAAAATGAAGAGAAAGTAGAAATTAAAAGTTAGGTATTAGAAATTAACTGGGGCGAAATTAAAAGTAATTAAAAAGTACAAAGACTTTTCTTCAACTAAAATTGTTGCAAATTGCATGCGAATTAAGAGTTAAGGGTTAAGAGTTAAAAATTACTTAAGGACCAAGAAGTAAACTACTGAAAACACTATTAGTAAAAATCCGTAGATATATATAGCCTTTATATTTATTTCAGTCAGGTCAAATTTATTTTTCATATGTTTCGTAAATTTATCGCTATAACCAAAGACATAATAGCAAAAACAGTGTCAGCAATCAACAAGGAAGTTGATAATTTATTATCTTTATTCAAAAACGGAGAAATAATTATTATTGCTCCAAGCCAACCTGCAGAAAGGTTAATAAAGAGATCTGAAATTGAAGAAGGACAAATTCTACTTCTCATCGATTCTATTATTAGTACATATTTATGCCAAACAAAATCTTGTGAAAAGACATACTTGTTGCACATAAAGCTTCACATAGTAATCTTAAATAGGATAGTAATTAAATAATCTGCCATATGGAACAGCATCCGATACCACAACAAATAAGCTCTTACCAATTCAAATTGGTGGGAGACATGACTTTAAAACAATTTTTTCAAGTTGCGGGAGGTGTTGTTATTTCTTTAATTTTTTACTCACTCCCCCTTCATGGATTAATCAAATGGCCATTAATTTTAATTTCAGCTGGGCTTGGTGCTGCTATGGCTTTTTTACCTTTTCAAGAAAGGCCTCTTGAAAAATGGATCATTGCTTTTTTTAGAAGTATTTATTCCCCCACTTTATACTCCTGGAAAAAAACAGAAAAGCCTGTAATCTTTTTTACGGAAACTGCAGTTGCACCCGCTGTTGGAGTAGTTCCAATAGGTCAAACTAGTGAACCAAATACTAAAAAACTAGAGGAGGCAGAAAAAAGCTTCTTAACAAGACTAACATCAATATTTCAAATGCCTATAGCTAACAGTCAACAGTCTACAGTAGTACAAACTCAAACGCCGGCAACAAACAACCAACAGTCTACAATACAACAACAAATACCAACATTAATTACACATTCCGCACCCAGACTGGTTGTAGAAGAAACAGGATCAAATAAACAAACAGGATTGCCTGTTAACAATATTTTAATTACTAAGGTGGAGGAAAAAGAAATTACTACTAACCCTGCAGAATTTTCAATTGATGCAGCCCCACCAGCACCACCGACAGTTATAAATACCATTGTTGGCCAAGTTATGGATATGGACAGAAAAATAATTGAGGGGGCAATTTTGGAAATCAAAGATGCAAATGGAAGACCTGTTAGGGCTTTAAAAAGTAACAAAGCTGGGCATTTTATAATTGTGACCCCCCTTGCAAATGGGAAATATGAGATATCAACAGAAAAAGATGGTTTTACTTTTGAGCCAATTAGTTTTGAAACAAAGGGAGAAATAATACCGGCGATAGCGATACGAGGAACGCGAATCTAGCTGCTAGTAGCTAGAAACTAGAATCTAGAAAACATGGATAACACAAACACAACAAACAATTTACAAGTTACAAGCCTGCCTGCGCAGGCAGGTAACAAGTTACAAGAAAGTAACAGGGAACAATTATCAAGTCCACAAAAACCACTTGAAAATTGGAAATCAAAGGTTAAAAATTTGGTATCAAAGATTCCTTACTTTGGTACTCCTGATATGCCTTTGCGGTCTACGACTCAAGATCATTTACCAATTGCTGACATTAAAGATGATATTGTTTTATTTAAAGATGGAGGAGCCTCAATTGTTTTAGAATCTTCTTCTTTAAACTTTGGACTTTTATCTGAAAAGGAACAGCAGGCGGTTGTTGCTGCTTTTGCTGCTTTAATTAATTCATTGTCTTTTTCAATGCAAATAGTTGTTCGAACTCAGAGAAAAGATATCTCAGGTTATATCAACTTTTTTGATAGAGAGTCAGCGAAGATAGTAAACCCCAAGTTAAAAGCGATTACAGAGGACTACAGACGCTTTATAACAGAATCTATCAAGAAAAAAACAGTTCTTGGAAAACGGTTTTTTATAGTCATACCTTTTAGCTCACTTGAATTAGGTGTAACTAAATCTGCACAATCAATTCTTAAAAAAGGACCTCTTCCTTTTCCAAAAGATTATGTGATGAAAAAGGCTAAAATTACACTTTTTCCAAAAAGAGATCATTTAATTAGACAGGCAGGGAGACTTGGACTAAGGTTGAAGCAATTAAATACAAATGAGCTTATCGATTTGTATTATGGAATTAATAATCCAGAACCACCAGCAGTTAAACGAGATATATGAATAACAACACAGCAAAAATAACACCAGAAGCACAAAACACAGAAACAGTGAAACCTGTAATTTTAAATCCTGTTGCAATGGTTGAAAGCGGGGAAATGCAGTTACATGATGTTATTGCCCCAAATGACGTAGAAGTAGATTTTGATTTTGTTAAAGTCAATAATGTCTACTATAGAACCTTGTTTGTTGCTGGTTATCCAAGATTCGTTGCTCCTGGATGGCTTGAACCAGTTGTCAATTTTAATAGTTCACTGGATATTTCTTTTTATGTTTACCCCGTCCAGGGGAAATCTGTACTTGACGATTTGCGCCGTAAAATCGCAGAAATGGAGGCTGAAATTTCAACTGATATTGAAAGGGGAAGAATAGTTGATCCTTCAACAACTGCAAAACTTGAAGACGCAAGGGCCTTACAAGAACAACTTGTTAAAGGGATAGAACGCTATTATGAATTTTCTTTCTATATAACAATTCCAGCCAATTCAGTTGATGAGTTAAATAATATTAGCCGTCAAATAGAATCACTTCTAGGTTCACTTTTGATTGTTGCTAAGCACGCATCGCTTGATCAAAGAGAAGGTTTTCTTGCATCAGCCCCATATGGACAAGATAGGTTAGCAATAACTAGAAATATGGATACCACCTCGGTGGCTACAACTTTTCCATTTACTTCAGCAGAACTTAGTTCAGACAGGGGAGTCTTGTATGGAATTAACTCTCAGAATGAATCATTTATTATTTTTGACAGGTTCTCTTTAGAGAATGGAAACATGACTGTTTTTGCCACATCGGGATCCGGAAAATCCTATTTCGTAAAACTAGAAGCCCTAAGATCTTTGATGATTGGTACTGAAGCAATTATTCTTGACCCAGAGGCAGAATATAAAGCACTTTGTGAAGCTGTTGGTGGGGAATATATTGCCTTTTCATTTAACTCTCCTGCCAAAATTAACCCATTTGACTTAGCCCAAATTAGAGAGGAAGGGGAGAACCAGTTGGGACTAAAAATATTATCGCTTCATTCTTTAATGAAAGTCATCATGGGCCAAATATCTCCAACTCAGGAAGCAATGCTTGATCGTGCTTTAATTTTAACCTATAAAGCTAAAGGAATAACTAATGATCCAGAAACACAAACCAAGGAACCACCTTTAATTGAAGATCTTTACAAAACATTAATTGGCATGGAGGTTCCTGATGCACTTGATTTAGCAGCTCGCCTTGAAAAATTTGTAAGGGGATCTTTCCAAGGAATTTTTGATAAACAAACAAATATAAATCTTAATAATCCCTTTACAGTTTTTTCGGTTAAAGATTTACAAGATGCACTTCGCCCAATTGCTATGTTTATGATTCTTGACTACATCTGGACCAGAGTTAAAAAGGATATAAAAAGAAGAATATTAATTGTTGATGAGGCTTGGCACATGATGAGATATCCAGACACCGCACAATTTTTGTGGAGTGTTGTTAAAAGAGCCAGAAAATATTATCTTGGATTAACAACAATCACTCAGGATGTTGAGGACTTCCTAAGTCAAGATATAGGAAAGGCAATAGTCACAAACTCAGCCCTTAGACTTCTATTGAAACAGTCTCCAGCAGCAATAGATAAGATTGGAGATCTTTTCTATTTGTCTCAAGGTGAAAAACAATTGCTTTTAGCTGCAAATGTGGGGGAGGGGATTTTCTTTGCAGGACCACATCATGCACCAATTAGAGTTGTTGCCAGTGAGGAAGAACATAAACTTATAAATACTAAGCCGCAAGACTCACCACAAGGGACCATGCCAAATTTAAAGGCATGGAATAAGGAGGCATAATGGCAAATAAAATATTAGCCCAGTTACTCGAATTACCAATACCAGAAGATCAAACAAGAGCAAGTTTGAGATTTTTGGGCGATGAATTAAATTCAACCGACATCGGTACTGAGAAGTTTAAAAAAATAAAATTAAAACTTATTGATCTAGGAATACCTGAAGATATACCTGATAAATATTTTGGTATTGTAGTTGAAAATTGGTATGAAAATTTTACAGAAGCTCCGGAATACGTAGCCCAAGACCAAACAGTTATCTCAGAAAAAACCAATGAGGCTACCTTTGAAGAGTTGGAAAAACGACAAACTTCTGAAAAGGAAGCTTGGACAAATGCAAAACAAGAAGTTGATAGAGCAAGACAAAAACTTGAAGAAATTAAATTAGATAAAGATAAAAAATATTATGCAAAGGTTGAAGCAGAAAAAGTAAAACTAAATGAAGATCAAGAAAAAAAATTTAACAATTATAAAGAATTTTTAAAAGGTCAAACAAAAGAAGAACTGACACATGAAGTAGAAGTAATACAAACAGAAATTAAAAATAGGGTCGGTTCTGATTTAATAAGTAAAGGTCTATCAGATCAACAAGTTGAAGTTGTAACAAAAGGCGCTGCTACAGAGTTTGTTGAAAATGTTGTCTTAATGGATTCACCAAACTACGTACCACCCACACACCAAACGGCAGTACTTGCTCATGTTGCAAATGACCCACAAAAATTTGGGACAGTTGTTTCTGAAAGTGCAAACAATGTCGCTACTACAGAAATACTTAAAAAAGATATATATGAAGCAACAATAAGGGCGGCATTCCCTGATTTGGCAGATAAAATATTAGGGACGACGCCGGAAAATGTATATGTTTCCGAAAATCCACAACCTGGATATACTCAAACTTTTAGCACCTATCAACTAAATCAAGGCAACAAAGATATTTTAGACAATCAAAGCCAGGGTTTAACAATGATTAAAGATTTGTCCAAAGATCAAATTCAAAAAATCGCCCTCGATAAAACAGGGGAAATTATAAGTAAAAGAATTGCGTTATTACAACCTCAATCAACCGCTGCAAGATTATTAGCTTCACCTGAGGCAAGAAGCATGTTATTTACAACATTTGGAATAGGGTCACCGATCGAGTGGGGGGCAACAACCAAATTAGGACAACTTGCTTTACAAATCTCTCCTGAATCTGGCGCATACTTAAGTACTTTTAGTCAGCTGTCAGGAGTGGGTTTAGGTATATACGCTGCAAATGTTGCATCAGCAGGTGTTGTAACTGTCGGTGAAGCCACAATTGGAGGAGTAATGAGTTATGAAGCAGGAACTATTGCAGGAGCCTCAATGTATGGAGGAACAACAACAACTTTTTTTGTATCTGAAGCAGGAGCTCAAGTTACTTCTCAAGTAACTGGACAAGTGGCTGCTAAAACAGGTTTGGCTGGTTTAATTTCGGGAATCGCAAAATTTCTTGGCATAGGTCTTGGTTGGGCAACTTTTGGTTTGAGTACACTTGCTGGAATATTAGTCGGAGAAATAGCTAAAAAAATTGATTGGACAAAAGTTAAAGAATGGTTAAGAAAAAACGGCTGGATATTGGGGCTTGGAGCCGTAGCAATTAATCCATGGCTCGGGATTGGTTTAGCTGCAGCAATGTACGGTCTAACTAGGCAAATTAGACTTGCTGCAATTGGTGCAGGAATATGGGGATTTTTTGGAGCAATTGGTTCTGCTTTTGTAATTTCAATTAGTACTCCAATAATTGTTACACTTTTAGTTCTCCCACCTCTTGTTGCTTTTATAATGTTGGTTATAAACACAGGAGCCTATTTAGTTCCACCAGATCTTAAATCCCTCGGTATAAATATAGATAACCCTTATATTTTGGTTACAAAAATAGCTTCACCTGACACGATAGGAAATTTCTCTGGAGTTACAAAAGTTACATATACAGTAACTATCACTGCACTTAAAGATCCATTAACCAATCTTAGTATCACTGACAAAAAATGTACTGTCAGTAAAAAAGATGTTTCTACAGTTACGCCTTGTCCTAATGGTTTAGAAGATATTCCTGACTTACCAAACGATTTAACAGTTTCACCCGCCTCACCTTATTCATTTACTTTTGATGTTGAATATGACTCAAAATATCTTGATTCTTTGATTTTTGATTCAATTACAATTAAAGCAGATGCAGGAGAGAAAAAAGGTATAACAACGACAGGATCTGAATCTGTTTGTATTGGTGACTGTCCACATGGTTGTTTTGTTTTATCTGACAATAGTGAATCATGGCCATCTAACTACAAATCTACACTTGAAGGAGCAACTCAAAAATTGACTTCAGAATTTCCAGACTTTGTAGAGAAAGCATGTTCTGAAAGAGCCGAAATTAATTTATGTTATACGACAAGTGATCCTTCACCTGTTGGTACAGGAGGTTTATGTAATGGTGCTATATATGGATTTCATTCACATAGTCAAGAATGCGACATTTTATTTAATCAATGTGGTTTAAGTAATGATTCAGATGCTTTATTTTTGCTTACACACGAATTAAGTCACCATGTTCAAAAATTCGATGGAGATATGATTAATAGGTACGAAAATTTTGGAGCCGACGATGAATTACCGCTTTGTTCATATTCAGGAACAAATGGTAGTTTAGAAGAAGGTTCTGCTGAAGCCAACGCATTATATGCAAATGGAGGTACCGCTTCTTTTTCAACTTGTTCAATGAATTTTAGAAGCCAATATCCAAACAATTACAACTTTGCAAATGATTACATGAATAATCCTTGATATATAATTAAATTATGAAAAATATTATAGAAAATTTTAAAAAAAGGAAATTTATAATTTTAGGAATTATATCTTTAGTTTCTATTGTTTTTATTGTTTTTAAAACAAAAACTAAACCTGTCATAACAAACCCAACACCAACACCTTTTACTTCAAGTCAAATTGCAGATTTTAATTCAATTGTTCCAAACCAAACAAGTTTAGAGAGGATAAATGAATTATTAGGCTATCCTGTAGAGACAAAAAATGAAAATGGAATAACAATCAATGAATATAGAACCACAAACAAATATAGAACTCACGTGATAAAAATCGAGAATGGTATAGCAACTTTTATTAAACAAGAAATAATTTCAGGTGAACAAAAAACATCTGATATACAAAATGTTTATGGGGTAGCTCCAAATGTGTTATACAGTCAAGCTCCAAACGCTTCTTTTGATCTATTCGTATATCCTGCTAACGGAATTGCTTACCTAGGCCATTCCGATGGCACAATTTTGGAAATTTGGTATTTTCCACCAGTAGAAAACATTGATATGTTTATAGAAAACTATGGTCAAGGATATGGAAAAGAACCTTCAAAAGTAATTCCACTGTATTAATCAACTTCAAGAGAAAAGTCAGCAGGATTTAGTAAGACTTTCTTTATTGCAGATAGGAAACCATCAAAATCACCCAAATCATCATTTATTAATTTATACAATTCTTCTGGGGTAATTTGTGCATAGAAATGAACTATTCTATTTCTGTATTTTGCCATTTCAACTAATTTTTCTGTAAACTCATTAGGAATTATTTTATTTTCAGTAAGTTTGACAGCAATTTCCTTATACTGTGTAGCTGTTGCTCCAGGAATTCTTGATAAAATATGGTTTCCAATATTAAATACTCCCTCCAAAGCCCTATGAAGATGAAATTGGGCCAGTTTCCATGAATCACCACTTTTAAATTCATCAAATGGCTTATTTTTAAGCAATTGAAGTTCTTTTATTTCACCTTCAATGCCTTCAATTCTTTTTAAAATTATGTCTTTTTCCAGTTTTAAATTTGTCATTTTAGTTTATTCTATCAAGTGTAGCTTGTTGAAACGTTTGTCTGTAGTGTGCAAAATCTTGATAATTAGCCATAACTTGTTCTTTAAAATTAGGAAATATTTTCTCATTTTTTTGATAAATAACATTTCCATATGTAATTAAATGATTTTTAAGTTCCATTGTCGCATCAGAATCAAAAACGATATCAATATTAGTCAGTTTATTAATTTTCTCCGACAAAATTTCATATAAATAATTGTAAGTATTTGTGCTTTTTATTCCAATTACGTAAAAATCATAATCGCTATTTATATTTGCTTTTTTTTGTGCTTGAGAACCAAAAAGAATTAAGGCATCCACACCTAATTCCAATAGTTTTGATTTCTCACGATCAGTTAAATCCATAATTTTATTATACTACAAAAAACTAATTCTGTGACTTGATTGGCATGATAAGATGAAGGAAATTGGGGAATTTAGAATCAAGGAAAATTGCAGAAGTATTTTGACCTGTTATTTTTATTTGAACTTCATCATTCTCTATGACTTTTAATACTTCTTCAATAAATTTAAAATTAAACATTATTTCTACTTCGGCAAGCTCAGTATCTGAATCTGTTCTAATCTCTATTTCTGTTTCCTGGCTCCCAGCGTTTGCGCTTTCTGCAGTTACTTTTAAATTTTGATCTTTGATTTTTAATTTAATTATATTTCCTGCATCTCTAGCAAAAACAGATGAAAGTTTAATTGCCTTTTCCAATTCGAATTTATCAATATTTATAACATTCTCAGAAGTTTTGGGGATTATTTTCTTATAATCAGGAAAAGAGCCTTCAATTACTCTTGATGAAAGTAAAATATCTTCAATTTTAAAAAGTACTTGGTTATTGTCTTTATCGTATGACATTTCAATATTTCCATCTTCTTCAATTCTAACTATTTCATTTAAGATCGACTTAGGAATAATTAGACTAAAATCATCTGATGTGATTTTGTTTTTTAATTTTATTTCCGACAATCTAAAACCATCAGTTGCAACCAAAGAAAGGTTGCCTGACTCTAGAACAAATAAAACTCCAGTTAAAATAGGCCTTGATTCATCAAGAGACACTGAAAAAAGAACTTTAGATAAACTTTTAATAAATTCGTCTTTCTCAAAAACAATTGGTTTTTTACCTAAATTTTTAGGTAATTTTGGAAAATCAGAGGTATTAGACCCTAAAATCTTTGATTTAAAATTAAAAGAAGTTAATATTATTTGTTCTTTTAAAACTCCAAGGTCAATTGGACCAGAAGAAAGATTCGTAATAATTTCGTTAAAAACTTTACCATTTACAGTAATTTCTCCCTCTTTTTCTATTTTAGCTGCAATTGTAGTAGTTATTGAATTTTCTAAGTTCGTTGCTGATAAGGTTAGTTTTGATTTATCTGTTTGAATTAATATATTTGAAAGAATTGGAAGCTGAGTTTTATTAGAAATAAAATGACTAACAAGATTAACGTATTTTTTTAGATTTTCTTGTAAAAGCGTTAATTTCATATCTATGTAATATCATATTTTAATTAGTAGTACTAGTAGTAGGTAATGTTGATAAGTTAATAATTAAGAATTATGAATTAAGAATTTGGAGTTAGTACGGGTGATAAGCCTGTGGATAAATATGTGGAAAAGTAATTGATTTTTGTGGATAAGTGGATTAAACAAGAAAGTTATCCTGTAAATGTTTTTCTTATCCCCTTCATATCCTCTTGAGTATCCACATCAGTTGAGAGTAAATGAGTTACCTTTTCCACAGCGTGCATTACTGTAGTGTGGTCTCTACCCCCAATCAACCTACCCACTTCTTGATGTGGTAAACCAATTTGAGTCTTCAAGATATACATTAGAATTTGCCTTGGTCTTACTATTGGTCTTTGTCTTGAATCTCCAAGAAGCTGTTTTTTTCCAAGTGAATAGTATTTAGCAACTGATGTTATTACTTCATCTGGGCTAACTTTAATTTTGATGTTTGATGTCTCATCAGGTTTACCCAAGAAAGATTGAATAAGGTCTGTTGTTAGTTCTACATGTTTAAAATTTACTTCAGTAAATAGTCTAACTAAGAATCCTTGTATCTCACGAGCTGAAGTAATGTTTCCAGCAATCAAGGCAACCTGATCGTTTCCTAAAACAATTCCTCTTTCTTCCGCTTTAATTTGAACGATAGCAGACCTTAATTCAAAGTCTGGCGGAGCAACATCTACTATTAAACCTGCTTGAAATCTAGTTTTAAGTCTGTCCTCCAGTTTAAATATTTCCATAGGTGGTTTATCTGCAGTTAAAATTACTTGTCCCCCCGCTGAAGTTACTGCATTAAATGTATGGAAAAATTCTTCTTGAGCAGTGTCTTTACCTGCAATAAATTGTATATCATCAACAAATAAAGCATCCAGTTTCCTATATTTCTTTCTAACTTCTGATGTTGTTTTGTTTCTGATTCCATCAACAATATCGTTGGTAAAATCTTCAGCTGTACAGGCTAAAATCTTAGAATTAATGTTTTTAAGTATCATAGAATGTCCAACAGCGTGCATGAGGTGGGTTTTACCAACACCAACTCCACCATATATAAATAATGGATTATAAGAAATCCCCGGATTATCAGCTACTGCTTGAGCTGCAGCATGTGCCATTTGATTAGATCCTGAGACTGCAAATTTTTCAAAGGTAAAAAGAAATCTTAGGTTTGCTTTTTTTAAAGCTTCATTTATCTCCTCCTGGTTTATTTTAGGCTGATCAAAAAGAGGTGAAATTGTCTCAGTTTTAGGTTTTCTCATCTCTGATTTGACAATGAATGTTATATCAGTTGATTTTTCTAATTGTTTACTTAAAGTATCTTGAATTAGCCCATAATATCTTTGTTCTACTTGTTGTTTAATAAATATAGACTCACAACCAATTTCGACAATTTCTCTATCTCCAATTTCCTTAAGACCAACTAAATGAGTATGAGAAAGATATGTATTAAAAGTTGCTTCAGACACAGAAATTTTTAATATTTCCAAAGTATCTTTCCAAAGTTTGTCGTAATCTTTACTTTCCATAGAATTTGATATAAAAATCTGGAGCAGTCAGTATTGCCAATGTTTACAAAGTTATCCACAATATGCAATAGCCAAAAAGTTAGTTTCTAGTAAGGTCGGACCTTTAAAGAAAATCTGTAATAAGGTCCGACCTTAAAATATGTTATACTTCCTTCATGGCAACAAAAAGAACATATCAACCACACAAACTAAAAAGAATTAAAAAATTTGGGTTTATGAAGAGAAATTCTTCTAAAGATGGCAGGAAAGTTTTAAAACGAAGAATTTTAAAAGGTCGAAAGAGACTAGTTAATGCTTAAATGCTTGCTTCTAAATATAGATTAAAGAAAAGGATGAATTTTGCCCGTTGTGAAATTGATGGGCGTTTAATTCAGTCAAGATCGTTTGGTGTTGAAATATATGACAGAAAAGACAAAGATAACTCGCGTTTTGGTTTTATAATTTCAACTAGAATTTCCAAAAAAGCAGTGGTCCGAAATAAAATAAAAAGGACAATTTCAGATTATATAAGAATAAATATCAATATGATTAAAAATGGATTGGATGTTGTATTTTTAATTAAACCCGCAATTTTAAAATTAAACAAAGAACAAATTGAAAACGAAATTTATGAAATTATTATTAAAAATTTACAAAAATAGTCTTTCCCCCGCTTTAAAATTTCTATTTCCAGGTGGAGGATGTAGGTTTAAACCTACTTGTTCTGAATATATGGTTATAATGGTTGAAAAACATGGATTATTACGTGGGGGTTTAATGGGAATAAAAAGAGTGTTACAATGCAACAACCTATGAATATATTTCAAGTTATATTAATTCAACCCCTTACTAATGGTCTAATTTTATTTTATAACTTACTGTTTCATAATATGGGGCTTGCTATAATTGGGTTTAGTTTATTCTTAAGATTTGTTTTAAATCCCCTAACAGCTCCATATATGGCTTCAATGAAAAAAATCAAAGAGGTAGAACCTCTAATAACCAAGTTAAAATTAAAATATAAAGAAGATAAAAAAGGTCTAATGACTGCTCAAACTGAACTTTACAAACAAAGAGGGATTAATCCATCAGCAGGCTGTTTACCTTATATTTTGCAAATAGTTATTTTAATTGCTCTTTTTAATGTTTTTACTCAAGTTCTTTCACAAAATGGAGATACGATTAGTAAATTAAATTCAATGCTTTATGCACCATTAAAATTTACCGAAACTTCAACACTTAATACTAGGTTTTTATATATGGACGTTAGATTTCCTGATGTTTTTAACGTTTCTGGTGTACCTTTTCCAATTCCTGGACCAATTTTGATTCTTGCAGGGTTATTACAATTCTTTTCAGCTAAGATGACTCAGCCGTTAATTAAAAAAGAAGAAAAGATTGTTAAAGATACCAAAGGTGGAGCTGATGATATGGCTGTCGCTATGCAATCTTCGATGATTTATACATTTCCTGCGATGACAATTCTTTTTGGTATTAAATTTCCATCCGGACTTGCGCTATACTGGTTGTTGTTTTCTGTTTTTCAGATGTATCAGCAATTTAAATCTTCAGGTTGGGGCGGTCTTACCCCTTTTGCAAAACGTTTAGGTTTGGTACAATCGAGAGTAGTATGACAAAGACATTAAACATCGTTGAGACGATAGAGAAATTAGCCAAGGACCTTTTTTCTTTAGCTGGAGTTGATGTACAAGTTAAAGTGGAAGAAAGCGAAGAGGGAAATTATGAAGTTAATCTTGAAACAACAGAAGAAACAGGTTTACTAATAGGATTTAGGGGAGAAAATATAAATGCCATTCAAACAGTACTTGGCATTATGGTTAAAGGAGTAACAGGTGAATGGATTAGGATTATTGTAAACATAGGAGATTATAGACAAAAACAGGAACAGAAATTATTTGCATTAGCTGACCAATCTGCAGATCGAGCAATTGAAACTAAAGAACCACAACCTATATATAACTTAACAGCAGGACAGCGAAGAATAATTCATATGTATTTAAGTAAAAGAGATGATGTTGTTACTGAATCTCAAGGAGAAAATCTCGAAAGATTTTTAGTGATAAAATCCAAATAGTGTTATATTTAATTTCACTTTTATCATTTCTTTTACCGACCCAATTAGGCTTGCACGTCAACAGTCTACAAACTATGGTCTATGGCTTTAGAATTGATTATTTAATTCCAACTCTTTATTTAACAGATTTAATTGCTTTGTTAATAATATTATTAGGATTTAGAAAAATTAAATTTACAAAAAAGAATTTAGTATTTAGTATATTGTATATAGGGTTTGTAGTTGCCAACATACTACATACTACATACTACATACCGGCTATTTATAAATGGCTGAAAGTTACTGAAACGATTCTTCTAGCAACCGTACTTATTAAGAATAAAAAAATAGATTTTTTCAAGAATATTTTAAAACCCCTTTCATATTCCATGTTTATAGTTTGTTTACTTGGCATTTCGCAATATTTAAATAAAGGTTCTGTGGGGGGAATTTTCTACTGGCTTGGTGAAAGGACATTAAGATTTAATGATCCAAACGTCTCACCATTTCCTTATTCAACTTTTTCTCACCCGAATTCTTTTGCTGGATTTTTACTTGTTTTTGGAATATTTTTAATCCAGTTTAAAAATAAGTTTAAGCTTAAGTATTTTTTAACTTTGGCTATATTAGTTTTTATAAATCTGATTTTAACTAATTCACTGAATGTATACATTGCAATTGTTTTGTTGGTTATTTTAAATTTTCGTTCTAATTTGGCATTTAGTTTTTTAGCATTTGATTTTTCAAGTCGTACATTTTCGCATCGTCTTGAGCTAATTTCTGCTTCATGGAAAATGATTAAAGATAATTTTTTGTTTGGAGTTGGATTAAATAACTTTATTCCAAACCTTCCAAAAGTAACTAATTCTTTTTTAAATGCTTGGGAATTACAACCTGTTCATAATATCTTTTTGTTGGTTTTCTCCGAAACTGGAGTTATTGGTTTTATTGTTTTCAGTCTTTTGGTTTTGTTTTCCCTATCACCTATAAGCTATCCCTTAATCGCTATTCTGGCCACAGGCCAGATGGATCATTATTGGTTGACCTTACAACAGAATATGTTACTCTTTACATACGCTTTAGCCCTTAATTTTAAATGGAAAAAGAAAATTTAGTAATTTATTGTGATGGTGGCTCACGTGGAAATCCAGGTCCAGCAGCATCGGCATTTGTCGCAATTGATAAAAATACGATCATACATAAAGAAAGCAAATTTTTAGGAAACGAAACCAACAACGTCGCCGAATACACAGCCGTTTTATTAGCAGTTTCCTGGCTTTCTAAAAATTTAATCTTTAATCATCGGTACTTAATCATTAATTTAGATTCTCAACTTGTTGAAAGACAACTTAATAAAAAATATAAGATTAAAAATAAAAATTTAAAAAGTATTTATGACAAAATTGAATTGCTAATTTCTAACCATAAATTAAAAATTAATTTTGTTTGGAACTATAGAGACAAAAACCATCTAGCCGACTCACTGGTTAACAAAGAATTAGATCAACGGGAAAACTTCTAAAGGTTCAACGGGAAAATAGAAATTATTATCGTAAAAGCAAATTGCTAATTTGAGGAAATCAACATAATATATAGATATGCACGACGTGAATGCGTTTGGATACGATTCGATCCTAGGTTTATATTCAAGCCAAGTTTTTTTAAACAATAAGGTTAAAGAAAAATTTAACGATAAATATGTTGATGTTAAATTTTTTTTTGATTTCTCAAAAGTTGATTTATCAAAGTTTAGTTACCTGGTTATTAATCTTTTAGATCAAAATTACACGACAAAAGAAATACTTGATATAGTTTCGCAAGTAAGTTGCAAGACCGTAGTCATTGCGCCCTATAGAGTAAAAAAGGAAAAATTTATAGACTTTAATTTATTCTTAAATAATTTAATTAAGTCTAATCAAAACTTAGGTGTAATTCTTTCACCTGAAGTATTGGGGGAATCTGTGAAATATGAAAAAGATTATATTTCACACGATCTAATAATGCAGTCAATATTAAGCGAAAGGGTTAAAGTCAAAGATTTTTATAAAAAACTCAATTTAATATCTGTTAATAAATTGGTAGAAGAGATTGTTAAGGAGACCTTCTCATTTGGTATATCTGGCAAGAAAATACTTCCGATTGGTTTTAACAAGAGTCCAAAGGTTTTTATTAAAAACTATTTAAGTGTTAGCGATGAAAACATAATTTCTAAACTGGAATCAGACGAGTTTCAAGAAATCTTGCCAGATATTAAAAAGGAAATTTTTTTTTCAATTAATTCTGCAGTCGAAAAAACTAAAAAGGCCTTTACATTACAACAAATAATTAAACCCGAAGATGATATTTTAAATCCACTATCTGATACAAAATCGAAAACTAGAAAGAAAAATAAACTACATAAAGCCTTTCGTAGTGCCTCATTTTTTCTTATAATTGCTCTGATAATTCTAATAACTCCCTTAATTTTAATGCTGACCTCTTTGGGTAGCCTTTATATGTCTGGAAAGATTATTACTAAAAATCAAAATCTTGGAGTTTATTTAATTAATTTTTCCAGGACTGTGTCAGGATTATCTACAAATATGAATTTTGGAATCTCATTTTATTCTGATGTGGGAAATCTAATCTATAAATCTACTTCAGTTGCCAAACAATTTACTCTGTTAATAAATTCAGGTAAAAATTTATTAACAAATGTATTGGGAGATAAAATCTATCCTTTTGAAAGTTATGCTAATGATATTTCTGCTAATCTAGATAGAATCTATACAGATATTAGTTTTATTCAAAGTGATATTGATGAAATGCAAGGAATTTTGGGAAAAGAACTGCGTTTCAACCTTGATTTGCACAAGATAAGTATAATTGATATCAAACAACGAATTTATAATTTAAAGAAGTTTACCTCACGACTCTCGGAAATATTAGGTGTAAATGCACCCAAAAAATACTTAGTGCTTTTTCAGAACAATATGGAGTTAAGACCTACTGGAGGGTTTATTGGATCATTTGCTTTAATTACATTTGATAAAGGTAAAATGACTGAAATTGTAGTTAACGATGTCTACTCTGCTGATGGTCAATTAAAAGGACATGTTGATCCACCAGAGCCAATTAGAAAGTATTTAAACGAAGGCGGGTGGTACTTAAGAGATGCAAATTGGGATCCTGATTTTATAACCTCTGCCCAAAAAATTGAATGGTTTTTAGATAAAGAAATTGATCAGCGAGTTGATGGAGTAATATCAGTGGATCTTCATTTTGTCAAAAGTTTGCTTGATATTACTGGCCCTATAAATTTAAGTGATTTTGGTAAAACAATAACTTCAGAGAATCTTTATCAAATAACCCAAAGTGAAGTTGAAGACAACTTTTTTCCTGGTTCAATTAAAAAACAAAGTTTTTTAACATCTTTAAGCCGGAATTTAATAGATGAATTAAAAAGCTTAAAGGGGGATAAATACCCACTACTTTTTAAAGAGTTGTATAGAAATTTAGAAGGAAGGCATATACAAGTCTATCTTCATGATTTAAATGCACAGGAATCTGTCTCTGAAGTGGGTTATTCTGGTGATCTAAAAATGAATATTAATTGTGGACTACGTTGTATCCACGATCAGTATCAATTGGTTGATGCTAATTTGGGTGTCAATAAATCAAACTTTTTTGTAAAAAGGATGCAAGAATTAATCTTAAATGTTAATAAAAATTCAGTAAGCCATGAGCTTTTGGTGACATACGATAATAATGCTGGACCGTCAATTGGTCCGTCTGGAATTTATAAAAACTATGCCAGGGTAGTATTACCAAAAGAAGCAAAAGTGTCAGGCGTTAGACTATACAAAACTAATGGTACTTATCAAGATATGGAGTATGACCTTATAGATATAGATGGTAGAAGTGAATTAGGATTTTATTTTGAATTAATGCCCGCATCTTCCGTAAGGGTTCAGGTTGCCTGGAGTATCAACACATCAGTCTTAAACCAAGGTGGTGAATATAAGCTTTTAGTTAGAAAACAATCTGGGACTGATAATGACGCTTTCAGTGTAAAAATAAACTCCTCTGATTTAAGCTTGACTGGGAAGACCCTTTCAGTCTATAATACAAATCTAGCCAAGGATTATAAGGCTAGATTCTTTTTTAGACCGCAGTAGATTTTTAAATAATGACAAAATTAACAATTAAATATAAAAAGAGGGAATTGTTTGGTAGAAAAGTAAAGAGATTAAGAAAAGAAGGCTTAATACCAGCAAACATTTTTGGTAAAAAGATTAAATCTGAAGCTATTACGGTTGAAGCTAAAGAGTTCAGGGAAATTTTTGAAAAAGCAGGAGAAACTCAAATAATCGATCTTCAGGGGAAGCCTGTTTTGGTCTCTAATTTACAAATTGATCCAGTAACTTCAGATTATATTCATGTTGACTTTAGGCAGGTTGACTTAACTGAAAAGATTACTGCTAAAGTTCCTATAGAGGTTCTTGGAGAGTCTCCAGCAGAAAAACAGAATATTGGTACTGTTGTTCAACAGTTATCAGAAATTGAGGTTTCGGCACTACCTACTGACCTACCTGAAAAAATTGAGATTGACGCTACTATACTTACAGAAGTTGATCAGGCTATTTATGTTAAAGACTTAAAGATTGACAAGAAAGTTACTGTTAAAACTGATCCTGAATCAATTGTTGTTAAAGTAGAACCTCCAATTAAGGAAGAAGTAGTAGAGGTAGTAGCCCCAGTAGAGGGTGAGGTTCCTGTAGAAGGAGTAGTTCCTGCTGAAGGAGAACAACCTGTTTCTGAAGAGCAACCAAAACCAGAAGCTAGTAATTAGGATCAATTTCTCTTACTTTGTCCATTCTCCCTAGTTCTATCCAGCCATCTATGTAGGTTGGATGTTTAGTCATAAAATCTTCCCAAAATACAGTGTTTGTTTCAGCTCCCAAAACTTTGATTTCCCGCCTTTTTAAATTTTGAAGATTGGATATTGATAGAAGAATAATCAGTATTGCAAAAGTTATATACAAAAGATCATTCAGTTCTTTTCTCATTACTCATCATAGGCCATTTACTAGTAATTAGTAAATCCTCGTTTCCTAATTCATGCCAACAAGCCTCAGTTATAAAAGGCATAAATGGATGAAGTAGTTTAAGAAAAGTTTTCAATCCATTTATCATTACAGATTTGTGAATTATTCCAAGTTTCGCTTTTTCAATACAAATATCGCAAAACCAATGCCAAAATTCTTCATAAAGTACTTCTGATGCTATGTTTAATTGATATTTTTCAAGAGCCTTCGTAACTTCAAGCGTAATTTCATTCATTCTTTTTTCAAAGTCTACATTCTCGTTTGCAATTTCAGCTTTCGGTCCCCAATGTTCTGATTGAAGTAGATTCAAAAATCTAGCGGAGTTCCAGATTTTATTTGAGAAATTTCTCATCCCTTTTACTTTTTCTTCACCAAAAATTATTTTACTTCCTGACGGGGTACCATATAATAGCGACATTCTTAAAGCATCTGCTCCATATTTATCAACAATCTCTATTGGATTAACTACATTATTTTTACTTTTACTCATCTTGATACCTTTAGTGTCTGCAACCATACTCCACAAATAAACATTTTTAAAAGGAATTTCATTTTTAAGATAAATTGAAAACAAAATCATTCTTGAAATCCAAAATTTTAATATTTCGGACAGTGTACCTATCATGTCTGTTGGAAAACGGGTTTTAAACTCATTATCCTTTAAAGTTACAATAGGCCACTGGCTTGAAGAAAACCATGTGTCAAAGGTGTCAGTTTCCGGAAGATACTTACCATCAGGTTTTGTTTCACTAACTATATATTTTGAATTAGCAGGGGCGTTAACCGACTGAAGGCCGTTAAGTACTTCATCAAAATCAAATTCAGTTATTCTGCCATATTTTTTGTTTCCAGATTTATCAATAAAAGTAACAGATAAATCTTTATTACCGTCTACTTCATACCAAACGGGGATTCTAATTCCCCAGACAATCTGACGACTAATTGGCCAATCATGCATAACATCAAGCCAAGAAAGCATGTGCCTTTTGAATTTTTTTGGAAAAAACTTAACCTCGTCGTTTTCAACAACTTCTTTTACTTTTGCTTTTAAATCCTTAACTTTTATAAACCAATTAGGAATAATTAGAGGTTCAAGTGTGTGCTTACATTTATAACAGACAGTAACATTGTGTTCATAGTTTTTATCGATCTTTTCTATTAGTCCTTTTTCATCTAAATCTTTAACAACCAATTCTCTAGCCATATTTACTTTCATCCCAGAATATTTTCCAGTTATATCTGTAAGTCTGCCAAACATGTCAATTACTGAGATTGGACCTTCAATTTCATCTTTATGTCTTTGCCAAACTGCAAAATCATTAGGGTCATGAGCTGGCGTAATTTTTACAACTCCTGTTCCAAAGTCTTTATCAACATAACTGTCAGATATAACCTTAATTTTGGTTTTTCCAAGCAGTCCTTCAATTTCAATTTCTTTTCCAACCCACTTTGAATATCTTTTATCTTTTGGATTAACAGCAAGTGCTGTATCTCCAAATTTCGTTTCAGGTCTAACAGTTGCTAAAGTTAAAGGTCCATATTTTATATAATAAAGCGGTTCTATTTTTGTTTCATGAACGACCTCTAGTTCTGCTAGAGAGGTTCCACAGTGGGTGCAGTAATTTACAATATATCCATCTCTATAAACCAAACCCTCAGACTCCATTTTCTTAAATGTTTCAAAAACCTGATCTGTTACCTTTTTATCAAGTGAAAATACACTTCTATCCCAATCGGCTGAGAAACCTAACCTTTTAAATTGTTGAAAAATTAGTCCAGAATTGTTTTTTACAAACTCAAAGATGTTTTTGTAAAGTGTTTCTCTGTCAAAGTCCATTCTACTTTTACCTTCCTTGGCTAGATTCTTTTCATAGACATACTGTGTTTCAAATCCTGCATGATCCATACCTGGGATCCATAAAGCAGAAAAACCCTGCATTCTTTTAAACCTAATCATGACATCGTCTACTGTGTACATAGCATGACCTGCATGAAGTGAAGCATTTGCATTTGGGGGAGGCATTAATATTGTATAAGGTTCACCTTTCTCTCTTGCCTTAAAAGCTCCAGATTCTTCCCATGTCTTATATATCTCATCTTCATATAATTTGTGATCGTATTTTGAATCCATGCCTACAATTGTATCATCTCAATTTGACTTTTGCAGTTATCGATATAGAATATTGTCATGACAGACTATACACCACCACTCCATGAGGAAAGTTCAGCTTCTCTTAAAAACATGTCGGGGGATATATCAATATTAGATTTTCCCACTGGGTCTAAATACGGTAGTGCTGGACGAGTAGTTTCAAACGATGGCTTAAAAATTAAAATCTGTTACCAATATTCAAAGGAAAATTGTAGTAATTGTGTAGTTGAATGTCCGTTTAATACAAGGAAAAATATTGAATCTTAAAGTCTAAGTCTTGGATTTCGGTCAGTATGTTAGTGAATAATATCAGTAACACCTTTATTATAAGCGCCTCTGACCGAAACCTCACTTTCTTTTCCTAAAGACTTAACTTTTTGAAAATAATCATTATAGCGTACTTGTAATTGTTCAGCTGAAAGAGCTTTGATTTCATCGATAGTAGCAATACCAAAACCTAAGCAGGATTCAATTGTCTCCTTGCTGTGATGATAGTTTTTTAAGTTCATGCCTACAATTGTAGCACTTGAATTTGCATTTTGCAGAGAGAGAGAGTAATATCAGCCAATGAAAAGTTTTGGTAGCCCAGAAGCACGTAGTGCAGCTGTTTTTTGTACCCAGTTAGATTGTCGACAAAATTCTGCTGTCCATTTTAAATCTAAAGTTGCCGCTGAAGAAACTGCACGGATTCATGAGATGGGTAGACACGAATCTGTAATTGTCTATCTTGACAAAGATCATAATATCGATCAATCAATTGTAGAACAAATTGAAGAACTAACAGGGATTCGTGCATTACACGAACTAATATCCTAACTCCAGTCTTGGGTTTCGGTCAACAGATTCATAATTATAAAAATCTTCTAATTTTAATTTTTGATTTTTGATCTTTAAATATGCAGTTACTCCAATCATTCCTGCATTGTCTCCATTAAGTTTTTTAGTATAGGGAACATGAAGTTTAATATTATATTTTTTTAATAATTTACGAAGTTTAGATTTTAATAAAATATTATTAGCTACGCCACCTCCAAAAAGTAACGAAGTTACTTTTTGTGAACAGTGATACTCTAAAACACGGATAATGTGATCGAAAGCGGTGGACTGAAAACTAGCTGCTAAATCATAGATATCCTGCTTTGAAGGATCCTTGATTGTGGAAAATAAACGAACTAAAGCTGTTTTTAAGCCTGAGTAACTAAATCTATTTTTAATTTTATCATTTCGTAAAGGTAGAGGTAATTTATATTTGTTAGGATCTCCCAAACGGGCTATTTTTTCCAAAATTGCTCCACCTGGGTAACCAAGGCCTAAAAGTCTTGCAGCTTTGTCTAATGCTTCACCTAATGCATCATCTGAAGTTTCAGCTAAGATTTCATAGTCTCCAATATTTTTAACTAAACATAACATTGTTGTTCCTCCAGAAAGTACTAAACCCAACATTGGAAATTTCGAGTTTACGAAGGAACTGAGCAAGTGTCCCTCAACATGATTAACAGGTATTAATGGCAATTTATATTTAATGGCTAGTTCTTTCGCTTTATTTATGCCAACTCCTAATGCAATTCCAAGACCCGGACCAATTGTAACAGCAATAGCGTCTATATTTAGCATTTGACATTTAGCATTTAGCATTGCGCGATTGACTATGTAGTCGATCCGCTCCTGATGTTGCCTTTGTGCTAGGCTTGGCATGACACCGCCGAAGCTAGCATGGAGAACGGCTTGGCTCCAAATCTTGTTCGAAACGACCTTAGTGTTATGAGTAATTGCAACCGCCGTCTCATCACAAGATGTATCTATGGCTAATATTTTCATAATTTATAAATTTCCCCAACTGATTAGACGATCGGATAAATTTTTACCGTACCTTATTTTTACCCAAATAATTATTGCATCACTTAAGTATTTCCTAATTTCTTCAATTGCTTTGTCTGCCCATTCGATTGCGATTATTGATCTGTCTGTGATTAATTTTTTTATGTTCAAATCATCCAGTTCTGAGTTTGGATCAATCATGCGCCAAGTGTCGATGTGTGCTAACTGCTGGCCGTCGACAGTCGACTGAAAGCAGCTCAACAAATCATACGTTGGAGACGTGATTTGTTGTCTTATTCCCATGGCACGGGCAAGACCTTTGACAAAAACAGTTTTACCAACCCCCATTTCGCCCTCTAGACAAAAAATAATTGCTCTTTTTCCTGCAAAATCCTGATATTTTTGCCAAAGTTCTTTGGCAGTGTTTTGTGTGTTTTCATCACTGCGCGACAAAACTTCATTTTTACCTTTTAATTTTATTTCGCCCTGCCTTAAAATTACAGTTTCATCATCAAGAGTTGTGTCAATGACAGTTGATGGTTCATTATGAGGAAGTTCCCCTGCATCAATCATCAAGTCAATTAACTTCTTTTGTTTTTCTGAAATGTTTTCCAAAATGTCAGATATCTTGTAAGGTCTTCTTTGATAACTAGCATTTGCAGAGGTTGCCACAATTGGTCTTCCAAATTCTTTGATTAATTTTAATAAATCGGGATAATCTGGAATCCTGACACCCAAAGTTCCTGTTTCAGATTCTATACCTTTTGGAACCTTGCCTTTTCCTTTTGAAACGACAGTAACAGGTCCAGGTAGAAATCGTTTGTATAAATTAAAAGCCGTTTTATTTAGTGAAACATACTCTTCAGCCATTTTTTGACCTGAACACATAATTGCATATGGTTTACCTAACGGCCTTTGTTTATATTTATTTAATTTCTCAACAACCATACAATTGGATGAGTCTACAGCTACGCCGTAAACAGTTTCGCAAGGGAATACTACTAATCCTCCGGCTTCTAAAACTTTAATAATTTCTTTGTTATCAAACTTACTAATTTTTTTCATCATGGGGTTCGTCTTTTTTGAAATGATGATATTCGTGTTTTATGGCTCTAATAATTACGAAAATAGCTATCGCTAAAAAAATCCAGGCTAAGATTCCAACACCACTAACAATTCTTTTTAAGTATTCTTTTTCATATCCTGCTAAAAACCCCAAAATTGTCATCAGTGAGACCCAAGTAATTGACGCAACAGATGCATAAATATTAAATTTTAAGAAATTAATTTTCTCAACACCCGCGATATAACTAATCCAGAAGCGGGTCAAATTAGCCATCATAGAAGTTGTTAAAATTACAGTTCCATTATTTCTTAATATCCTTTTAGCAAATTCTGCATTTTTTTCTTGATGCAATTTTTTAACTAGCCACATGCCGGTTTTGCTTCCCAGGATATAGGCTAAAACAAAAGCTAACCATGCACCGACAGTTCCAGCAATAATAATTGGCACTAAATTTAAAGTTGAACTACCGTTTGCTAAATAGCCCGCAATGACAAGAATTACTCCTCCAGGAACAGCCCAACCAAACGGAGTAATTTCAATTAGAGACCCAAGAAAAATAATTGGGTAGCCGAACTGTTCAAAAAGCAAGCTAATTATATTTAGTAACTGATTTATGTCCACGAAGCTTATTATATCTTGGAAAGAATCTAGTATCTAGTAACTAGTAGCTAGCTACTGGGCTGTTCCACGAAGATATATAGCCTGCCAAGGTCTGTAGTTACTTACAAATCTTTGAGAAATTATTGTTTCACCATTTTTAACTACGTTATAGTCGAATGTAACCTTTGCTCCCCAGGCTTTATGTTCAATTTGTTTAACCGTTCCAGCAGGTAATGTTGGATCGTCAATGTACAAATCTGCAGGAGGGGCCGTCTGGGACGAAATAATTGGTTTAGATGTTGTTGCAACTCTTCCATCACTTGTTCCGTATATTTCAAAAGTTAAAGTTAGATTGGCTAGATTGATAGTTGGTTGAATTAAAATATAAGCAGGCGTATCATTTTTGAATTTCAAGTCTGTGGTGGGGGAATAAACAGTTGCGTCAAGACCTGGAGGAAAACCTTGTTCATAATAACCAACTCTATAGGCATGGGCTCTTCTCTCAATAATAGGTAAGCCCGCATTAAGTAAAGCTCTAAACAAAGTTGTTGAAACCTGACAAACACCACCGCCATCGCCTAAAACTGTTTTTCCATCCTTAATTACGTATGCAGCCTTATATCCAGTCAGACTACTAACATCCCCCAAGATATTATTGAAAGAAACCTCTTCATTTGGAGGAATCAAAACACCTTTAAATCTTGATTGGGCTAGATCAACATTATAAATTCTGTTTGGGATAGAACCTTTAAAATTAGAATTACCTCTACCTAGTAAAGTGTTAATCCCCAAATCATTTACGTCTTCGTTTTTAATTTTTGCAGGATATATAACAACTGGAATCTCTAAAGTTATAGCTTTGCTGTCAGAGTTTAATAAATCATCCATTGCAACTTTAATATTTTCGACAAGTTTATCTTCGTTAATAGTTATGCCATCTTTGGAAGGTGTAAATTCTTGAACAATATTATTTTCAACAATAAAGACAGAATCCTGAGGATTTCGATTTACAGCTCTTGAAGCTTTTTTAATTTGACCCTCAATTAATTCTTGACTATAATCCCCCCTGGGGTCAAGCAATTCTAAAAGATTATTGTCAGACAGTTTAATGTTATGTTCTTCAAAAGTAAAAATAATCTCTTTACCAATGAGTTTGGTAGCCCTTACTTTATAATCTTCTAATTCACTAGGTTTAAGTGAAGCGTCTACTACTTTAGTGTTGAAACTTAATTCTTCATTAATTTGTAGAGAAATATTAGTAAGAATCTTACTTTCAATTTCATTAATATCAATTTCGACCCCATTTTTACCTGGATTAATAACAATAACACCATTGACAATTTTGGCAGACGGCTTAATGGGCTCAATTCCAGTTTTTGAGGAAATAATCAAAAGTGTTTCGGTTAATTTATTTTTTTCAAAATCTAATTTTAATCCTAAATTCACCGGTTTCAAAATAAGACCCAACTTATTCGGAAAATTATAAGCTCTTTCTATCGTTGCATTAAAATCATACTCAAGGTCGATTTCAGAAGTTAATATTTCATATGATATTCCGTTTATTTTAAAAATAATTTTTTCTGGAATTTTAATATTTTCCAAGAGCAAATTAGTAGCTGTTTCTTTAGTTTTATCGCCAAGGTAGATTCCAGCTATATAAGTATTTGGATAAATCTTTTTTATAAAAGGAATAGTAATAATTGAGACAAAAAATAGCAATGCAACAAAAAAATATATAAAGATTTTGGTCATGAGATATGATACCATTTATACGTGGAAACTGAAAAAAAGAAATTTCCAATTAAAACACTTCTTATAATAATAGGCGCTTTTTTAATGGTTGTTGTTTTAGGCTTTTTGGCAAAGACATATTTTTTTAAAAACACAGGTACAGGATTGGGAATAGAAATTGTCTGGTGGGGGCTTTGGGAGGACGAAGCAACCGCCTCTTCCATAATTAGTGGCTATCAAGCTAAAAATCCTAATGTAAAAATTAAATATGTTAAACAATCAAAAGAAGATTATAGAGAAAGACTAACAAATGCACTTGCTAAAGGAACAGGACCTGATATTTTTAGATATCACAACACTTGGGTACCAATGTTTAAGTCAGAACTAGATAGAATACCAGCAAGTATTTATTCAGCAGGAGATTTTGCAAATACTTTCTATCCTATAACAGTTGCTGATTTAACAAACGGAGCTTCTCTTGTTGGTATTCCTTTAGAATATGACGGTTTAACACTTTTTATAAATGAAGACATTTTTGAACAAAGTGGCAAAAGTATTCCTACTACTTGGAATGATGTCAGGCAAACCTCAAGAGAATTAACGATTAAAGATGAGAGGGGAAGTATCACCCAATCTGGAATAGCATTAGGTAGAACTGAGAATGTCGATCATTGGCCCGAGATACTTGGATTAATGATGCTTCAAAATGGGGTAGATTTAACACACCCCATTGGGAAACTTGCAGAAGATGCACTGGAATTTTATACAATTTTTTCCTCAGTAGACGGTGTTTGGGATGCAACATTACCTTCCTCAACGGTAGCTTTTGCTGGGGGAAAAACAGCAATGTATCTCGGTCCTTCTTGGAGAGCCTTTGAAATTCGTCTACAAAACCCAAATTTAAGGTTTAAAACCGTACCTGTTCCACAGTTACCTAAAACTTCTGCAAATGAACCAGATGTAAATTATGCTAGCTATTGGGTAGAAGGAGTTTCTCTCAAAAGTAAAAATAAAGTAGAATCTTGGAAGTTTTTAAAGCATCTGTCAGAAAAAGAAAATTTACAAAGTTTTTATCAAACAGCATCAAAGTTAAGAATGTTCGGAGAACCATATCCAAGGGTAGACATGGAGACTCTCCTTTCAGATCATCCAATAATTGGCTCGACAGTAAGTGGAGCTAAATTAGCCCAGACTTGGTTTTTACAGAGTAGAACTTGGGATGGACCCACTGGAATTAATAGTCAGATTAATAAATATTTTGAAGATGCAGTTAATGCAGTAAATTCAGGCAAAGAACCTAGTAAAGTACTTGAACCTGTTGCTTCTGGTGTAATTCAGGTATTATCTCAGTATGGAATCAAAGTCCAATAATTTTTCCTCAGTTAAATATCATGACATTTTTGACTACAAATTAACGAAAGAAGAACTCGTTAAGTGGCAGTATAAAAATTTAAAAGAAATAACAAGTGGACATAAAAACAAAAGTAGACTTCAAAATGAAACGTATTCCAAAACAAAGCTTGTAGTTGCTAAAAAAGTAGCAAAGCTTTTATCAAAAATCCCGAGCGTTAAATTTGTAGGTATAACTGGAGCACTTGCCATGAATAATGCTGGCAAAAATAGTGACATAGATTTGATGATTATAACTTCTAAAAACAGATTATGGCTTACCCGTTTTTGTGTGTATTGCCTACTACATACTACATACTACATACTACGCAAACCGCGAGTTAAAAACGAGCGAGATGCCTTATGTTTAAACCTTTGGTTAGACGAGCAGGACCTAGTCTGGCCTAAAAAAGATAGAAATATTTATACAGCTCATGAAATTGCCCAAGTTGTGCCACTTGTTAATAGAAATAAAACTTATGAAAGATTTCTTTGTCAAAACAAATGGATTTTAGATTTTTGGCCAAATTCAACCAAAATTAGTAGTAAGCAGTATGTAGTAAGTAGTATGCGACGAAGCATTCTACATTCTACATTCTACATTCTACAAACTGTGATTGAAAATTTAGCTTTTAGGTTGCAATATTTATATATGAAACCTAAAATTACTCGTGAAGTAGTCACTCCCACTCGTGCCATTTTTCATCCCAATGATTGGGGAAAGAAGGTCTTGACAATACTTAGTGATATTGTTTAGAATAGCACTCATACTAATCAAATGCTAAATTTAAAGCCAACAGCAGGATATGTTTTAATTGAACCTCTGGAAAAAGAGGTTAAAACTTCATCTGGAATTTATCTTCCAGAAAACGCAAGTGAAAAACCTCAAAAAGGAAAAGTTTTGGCAGTAGGTGATGACACAAAAGATTTTAAGAAGCCATGTAAAGAAAAAGTGATTGTCTATTATAAAAAATGGGGTGGAAATGAAGTTAAAATTGAAGGCAAAGAATATTTGTTTGTGAAGTTCGACGATGTCTTAGCTGTTGAAAAATGAGTAAACAATTAAAATTTGGTAAAGATGCAAGAAAAGCCCTTTTAAAGGGTATTAATTTATTGGCTAAAGCAGTTGTAACAACACTTGGCCCTAAAGGAAGAAATATTGCCTTGGACAAAAAATGGGGAGCTCCAAATATTGTTCACGATGGAGTAACTGTAGCTAAAGATATTGATCTTCCAGATCCATTTGAAAATATGGGGGCTCAACTTGTTAAAGAAGCTGCCAGTAAAACTAATGATGTAGCAGGGGATGGTACTACAACTTCAACACTTTTGGCTCAAGTTATGACCTCAAAGGGAATGAGCCTAATTGATAAAGGAGCTAATCCTATGATACTTAAAAAAGGTATTGAAAAAGCAGTGGAAGCCGTTGTAACTGAACTTAAAAAGCAAAGTAAACCAATTAAAAACAGTGAAGAAATAACTCAGGTTGCAACAATTTCAGCAGGAGACAGTGAAATTGGAGAAAAAATTGCCGAAGCTTTAGAAAAAGTGGGTCATGATGGAGTGGTAACAGTTGAAGAAGGTAAGGGTTTTACAATGGACATTGAATACAAAGAGGGAATGGAATTTGATAGGGGGTATGCTTCAGCTTATTTTGTCACAGACCCCGCCAAGATGGAATCTGAAATGGAAAATCCTTATATTTTACTAACTGATAAAAAGATTTCAGCAATTGCGGACCTTCTTCCGTTTTTAGAAAAATTTGTCAAAGTATCTAAAAACTTAGTTATTATTGCAGATGAAATTGAAGGTGAAGCATTAGCCACTTTAGTTGTAAATAAATTAAGAGGTGGGTTTAATGTACTGGCAATCAAAGCTCCTGGGTTTGGTGATAGAAGAAAAGAAACATTAGAAGATATTGCTATTTTAACAGGAGGAACTGTAATTTCTGAAGATACTGGAAAAACCTTTGAATCAATAGAGGTTGGAGATTTGGGTCAAGCTGAAAAGGTTTGGTCGGATAAAGATAATACAAGAATAATAGGTGGTAAAGGAGATAAAAAATTGATTGTTAAAAGAGTAGAACTCTTAAAAAACCAAATTAAAACAAATGATTCCGATTTTGATAAAGAAAAATTACAAGAAAGACTAGCAAAACTTTCAGGAGGGGTAGCACAAATAAATGTAGGGGCTGCGACAGAAATTGAATTAAATGAGAAAAAAGAAAGAGTAAAAGATGCGGTTGGAGCTACAAAAGCAGCTATCGAAGAGGGAATTGTCCCAGGTGGAGAAACAGCCTTTCTTCGAGCAAGATTTGTAATATCTAGCCTTAAATTAACTGGGGATGAAAAATTAGGAGCTACCTTGGTTTTTGAAAGCTTAGAAGAACCAATTAAATGGCTTGCTAAAAACGCAGGAGATAGCGAGACTGAAGTTTTAAAGAAAGTATTAGCCAGCAAAGACAATGATTTTGGCTATAATGCTTTAACTTCTGAATTTGGATCCATGATTAAAATGGGAATAATTGACCCTGTTAAGGTCACAAGATTTGCTTTGGAAAATGCAGCTAGTGTAGCCAAGACCGTGCTCACCACAGAAGGTATAATAACTGACATAATTGAGCCTAAACCTCCAATGCCTCCAATGCCTCAAGGTGGAATGGATTACTAAGTTTATAAATTTGACAACATCTTATTAAAGGTATATATAATTATTATGACCATTGAATCTGTACCCCCCAAACCTAAAAAGGATTTATTACAAGAAACTCTGCTTAACATTGCAGCAGAAATAGATGTGCCTCGAAACAATTGGGAGCAGGTATGGGTGGATGTCGCAAGATCTGCAGGAATTACTCCCGCTGAAATTGAAGCTGCGGCGGCTAAGAAACGCCCAAAATTAATTGATCTTCCTAGGTAAGTTTTACAAATTTTAAGTTTAGTTATATTATTTCTCAATGAATGATTATTTTTCTAAATTTTCTAAGGCTGTTGAAACGGAGGTTAAAAAGGCTGAAAAAGGATACAAACATGCAGGGGAATCTGCACAGGAGATTGCAAAAACTGCTGCAAATTCAATGTCCCAAGCTGGGGATAGATTTCATTCACAAGGTAGTGCTGATTTAGCCAAAGAAAGATATGATGCAGTACTGGCTTTTAAGAACGAGGTGGAACAAAAAGGAGAAAGTATATTTATAAATTTTGAAGGGAATGACATAGTGTTAGTTGATAATCCGATAATAATACCAGGATTTACAATTGCATCCACAAAATCTCCGTTAGGCCAAAAGCTTATTGATAAGAAGCCTTAAATTCTTGACGCACTTTTTCAGCTAAGAATACTTTCATTAAAGATTGATAGGGAACATCCTTTTTGTTTGCTAAAATTTTTAAGTCTTCTACCAAAAAAATAGGTAGCCTTACAGTTATTGGCCGAGTAGAAGGTTTAAGATTAGAAAAATCAAGATTTACTTCTTTAAAATCATCAGGAAAATCAAGAATACTGTGATTTGCCCAAAAATCTCTTTCCTCGTCCTCGTTTTTAAAAACCGGTATTTTATTTACTGCCGATGCAGAAATTTTATTTATCTTTTTGTTTTTTTGCATATTTTATTTTTTCTTTTTTATTCATATCTCTAGCTGATATAACTCGAACTAAATTTCCTCTGACGGTAAAAGTTATATGTAATAGTCTTTTATTATCAGTTTTACCTAATATTCCATGTCTTTTTTCAAGCAAAGAATGTTTGATGTCTTTATAAGTAATTCTTGGACTATTAAAAAAGACTTCTTCACATTCTCTATAAGTTGCTTTGTGCTTGATCCAATTTTTATTTTTGTTCCAGTCGTCCCATTCAAATCCATCCATAACATTGTACATAATCATACAATACACATAATAAATTTGTCAAGAGGGGTACTACTTGTGGAGATCACTTGAAAACAGATAGTTATCTAGGCAAGATTGATAAGGGGTTTAAAGTAACTCCATGGTCTCTAACTTCAAGATGAAGATGATCTCCAAAGGCACGTCCTGTTGCACCCATTTCACCTAAACTTGTGTTTGTAGTTACTTCTTGTCCATTTGAAACGTTAATTTTTGACAGATGGGCATAAAGTGAAGTTAATTCATTACCATGGTCAACGATAACTGAATTACCATACGCAAATTTCGAATGGTCAATAGAAATAATTTTACCTTTTTTAATAGGTTTAATTGTGTCTCCCGTTATACCATCTAAATCCAGTCCAGGATGGAAAAAGTTGTATCCTTGAGTAATTCTTATTGGATCTGTAGGAAATTGTGTACCAATCTCTGTGTTTATTGGAGTTTCTGTTCCATTAACTACATAAACCGGAGTTTCAGTTTGAATGTTACCAATTGCAGTATTAGGCATGAAGGAGCTAGCCATAATCATCAAGGCCATGTTTGTTCCAAATAAGGCTCTAACCTTTTTGTGTTCAAAAAGATGCCTAAAGAACTTTCTGGTTGTGCCTCCAACTCTATACTTTAAGTTTAAAAGTTTAACACTAGGAATAATTGGTTCATCCAAAGAAGATCTACGCCTTTTTATAAATTTAAAATTTATAGACAGACGATATTTAGGTAGACTTAAAGTTATATATTTCATGCAATAAAAAATCCCGCAAATATCTTGCGAGATGTGGCTATTCTATCATGTGGAAGGGCCAAAAGTCAAATTATTGTATAGGTTCCCAACATATTCGACATTCCTCCTTCCTGTATAAGATAGTTGGTAGGTGTCATGTTGTTTAAAGATTCATGCTCTCTTTGGCAATTGTAATATATCAAATATTTAGCAAGTTTTCTG
>Ga0209210_1000037_pt1 | contig 182816 bp, 176 predicted proteins | sample RifGroA1_FD_183991 | JGI IMG/M metagenome (GOLD analysis project Ga0209210, IMG submission 183991) | Contaminated groundwater microbial communities from Rifle, Colorado, USA - Rifle Groundwater A1 (SPAdes) (version 2) | ecosystem: Environmental > Aquatic > Deep subsurface > Groundwater >... | reverse complement strand
CGAACTCAGAAGTTAAGCCCGCCCGCGGCAAACCTAGTACCGAGGAAGCTCGGCGCTAACCTAGCTCGATGCCCCCATTTTTCTTCAAAAGCCCTGTTCCAACTTCCTTGGTTCAGGGCTTTTTTATTGGCTCATGCCATGCTAAATTTCGGCTCCCGAATACCAAAATGCAAAAGACGAGCGGCTCATCATTCATTCAGAAGCGACTCATTCTCAGGCTGAGCAGCCTCGGTGATGTGATTTTGTCATCAGCTGCTCTTGAAACCGAATCATCCAAGCAGGGTGTCGACTGGGTTGTGGCCAAGGAATATGGCGCTGTTTTGCGGGGACATCCGCGAATTCGCAAGCTTTGGGAGTTTGATCGACGCGAAAATCGCGGATTTGACGTCTGGAGAAGTTTCGGTCGTGAGCTTTGGGAACAGAATTTCACGGAAGTCATTGATCTTCACGGGAGCATTCGGACCCGGATTCTATGGCTGATGTTCCTTTATTGGTCGATGCGCGAAGGCAGGACGGGACCGAGGTGGACGGTGGCTTCCAAGCAGCGGTTCAGGTCTTGGGGATTTATCCTTTTCAAGAAGCTCTGGCCGAAGTTCTGGCTTTCTCGGCTTCAGGTGGAGGTCTTTGCTCGTGCAGCGGGTGGCTCAGGGCAGGAGCGCCCGAACATGCGCCACTTACTCCTGACCGAGGAGTTCAGCGTCGAGGCGCTGGCAAGAGATTTTCAAGACCCACCGCGGGAATCGTTTGGCGGGAAACCCTATATTTGTGTGATGCCGGGCTCCACTTGGCCAGGTAAAACCTGGGCCGCGGAAAAATACGTGGAAGTATTGAAACAGATTAAAGTTCTGCCTGTAATAATGGGCACAGCGCGAGATTCTGAAAGCGTGTCTTTGGTGCGGTTACTGGAAGCCGCGGGAGTTCCGCATGAATCGGGAGTCGGCAAGTGGAACCTGCGCGAGAGCGCTCAGGTCCTGGCGAACTCAAAAGGCTATCTCGGAAGTGACACCGGGTTGGCTTTGCTTTCGGAGTCCTTGGGAGTTGAAATCCTGGTGATCTATGGACCGACTGCTCCCGGCTTGGGCTTTGAGCCTTGGCGTGTTGGCAGTCGAACGGCAGGTTCAGATCTTTGGTGTCGTCCTTGTGGAAAAATCGGTCATCGGTGTTACCGACCCAAGAATAAGTTTTTGTGTCTCCAGAGGCTTTCGCCCGCGGAGGTACTCCCAATTGTTCAAGAAAAATTCTGTGGCATGCCCGGGAGTGGACTGGGGCGGTCCGGGACAGTGGAGTCGGGCTCCGTATCGTCTGGTTCCATATCTTTGGGCCCAGGGGTGAGCCCAGGTGCCCGCGTGTATCTCTGGATATGGAAAGAAGTCGTCGAGCGCTGGGTCCTTCCTTCGAAAATGGGGGTGGCTCGCATTCAAGCTGGATCGCAAGCGGTTCAGTATTTGACAGCGCTGCCTTTGCGGGTGACCAATAAGATGGAGCGGCCTGCCCGGTTCTGGTTTCATGCAGCCAGTGCAGGTGAGCTGGAATCGCTTTGGCCGGTTGTTGTTGAGCTCCAGAAAGTATTAAAGGAGAGCTCAGGTTCTTCGACTGAATTCATTTTGAGCGCATTCAGTGCTTCTGCAGAAAAATCTCTGATGAGACTGGGGACTGCGCTGTCGGAAGCAGGAGCTCATGTTCTTTATTGTGGTTTGTCGCCCTGGGAGGGTCATTGGCGGGCAGTTTTGAAGGTAGCGCAGCCTGATTGTTTTATCACAGCAAAATATGAAGCCTGGCCGGACCTTTGGATGAGTCTGGCGGCAGCCCAGATACCCCTGGCAATTCTTGGGGCTCGAGCACGGAAATCTCTTAGAATCGGCAAAAGACTTTGCGAGTTGTTCGGCGCAGAGCTTCCCCGCATGCTGCTGCTTCCCGTACTGGAACGTGAAATTCACGAGTTGCGCAGGGATTTTCCTGCTTCAGTGATCCAGGCCGTTGGTGAACCTCGCTGGGACAGGGTATTGGAGCGTTCTCAAACGGGAAATCAGCGAGCAAAGCGAATGATTTCCTATTTTGCAAAGCTCCCGCGGCCGTGGGGCATTTTCGGCAGCATCTGGCCCCAGGATCTTGAGGTCTGGGGTGAACAGTTGCGGCAACATCACGGGACTCTCTGGATGGTTCCCCACCGGACTGAGTCAGAAGCAGTACAGGAATTGGAGCACTACTTTACCAAAATAGGAATGCAAGTGCTCCGCACGTCACGTCTTCCGCTTGACCCTGCCAAAAGCTCCGAGCAACTGGTATTGCCAAAGGCGGCGACTCTCTCCTGGACTTGCGTTTTGGTCGACGAAATCGGATTTTTGTCAGAGCTTTATTCGGCCGCTGACTGGGCTTATGTGGGCGGCGGCTTCGGACAGGGTATTCACAGCACAATTGAACCTGCCATTCACGGCATTCCCGTTGCTTCCGGGCCGGCTCGGGCAGAGCGCTTCTCCGAGGTCCAGCAACTGGGCGGGTCAGGTCAGCTGCAGATTCTCAGGAATTCGGCTGATTTCAAAAATTGGATGGACCAGAACCTTGAGAATCGGGAACGACGTGAGGTTTGGAACCAACAGGTGAAATCCTATTTGGGCGCGAGTTCCAGGGCTGTTGAGGCCCTGATGAAGTTTTCAAAAACCAGCTGAATTGTGTCCCCGGAGTGTCCATGCTAGATTGGATACATGAATAAATTGCCTGAAGTGATGATTCGTTTGCGCATGAGTGGTCATGATGGACATTACGCGGGAGGTCTTGTTGATGGAGCGCGTATGTTACAGCTCTTCGGTGATGTGGCAACGGAGTTGTTGATCCGTTACGATGGCGACGAAGGGCTGTTCCGGGCGTATCAGGACGTTGAATTCCTTGCCCCTGTCTTTTCCGGAGATTACATTGAAGCTGTTGGACGGATTGTAAAAGTCGGCCGCACTTCCCGGACCATAGAGTTTGAGGCCAGAAAAGTTGTACGCCCGCTTCCAATGAACCAGGGCGGCATGGCTGTCTCTTCTGCGGAAGTTCTTGATTCTCCTCTGGTGGTCTGTCGCGCCAAAGGAACTTGCGTCACCCCCTCCGAGTTCCAAAGATTCAAGCATGAAATTACGTGATCATTATGACTGGATAGTCCTGGGGGACCACCCCGGGGCGCTGCTCAGTGCAAGCATGGCGGCCCGATTGGGTCTTTCCGTTCTGGTCATCCCTGCGCGACCCGCACAAGCAAGAATTGTTTCTGATACAGGGCAGGTCTTGGACTTCGAAACAAACTTCCTGATCGGTTTGAGAGCCTTGGTCCGGTCTAATGGACTGTTGCTGGAATGTTTGCGTCGCTCAGGAATGCTGGCGTCGGAAGAAGGGCATCTGATCCGCCGAGACGATACTTTTCCTCAGATTTTGACCCGGGAGACCCGGTTAAATCTGCCTTTGGCAGACGATGATCTTCGAATTGAATGTGAACGGGAGTTCGGTAAGGAACTTTTTCAGAAAATTGGGCTCGTTGAGGCCTTGAAAGAGGCGGAACCCGAATACCTGCGGTATTGGTTTCATTTGCCTGACCGACTCAGCCTGTCCGAAAAGAAAAAGCCGAACAGGGCACCTGTGCCACTGGCCCTGGAGTCCCTAAGAAAGAAACTCGCCAAGAACCGCGATATTTCCGCGCCAGTTCGCAAAACCTGGTTTGGCAGTGATCAGGATTCAAATTCGCTCGCCAGAACACTCGAATTTCGTGATTTTGAAAACGTCTTGCGCGCAGTTTGGTTTAGTGCCAGCGGTCATATCAACGAACGCCCGAAGCTTGCCGAAATTTTTCATCTTTTGGTTCTCGGACGCGGAGGTGCTGCATTCAAAGGCGGGATTTCCGCCTATCGTGCTTTCCTGGTGCAGTTGGCCCGCAAATCAGGTGCCCAAATTGTCGAGCAGGCGGAATGCCGCAGAATTTTTGTCGAAAACGGACGGTTTCTCGGTGTTCAGATTTCCAACTACCCGAACATGATCACTGGAACGGGAGCGGTTCTGGGGTGCTCCCTGGCCGAAGCAAAAGAACGTTTGAGCGCCAGCGGCCGCAAACTTTTCAGAACCCTGAAAAAAACTCTGAAGCCGGATGGTTGGCGCTTTACGATCGCCCTGTCAGTTCATCACGAAGCCATTGCACCGGGCATTACGGCCCGGATGGTTTGGCAGGAAGATGCTGCTCCTCCCATTGAAATTGAAATAGCTAACCCAGCAGATTATGGACTCCGGGAGCCGGAGAACAAGGTCATATTTCTTCGTACGGTTCTGCCCTATAAAGAGGAGACTCTCAGCGCGTCTTATCAGCGCCTGATTGCAACCCGGATGTTCAGACAATTAAAAGATCTAGTGCCCTTTGTTGAATACCATGTCGCACGAGTTTATCCCGATTTCAGGGAAGGTGACTGGTATGCCGGTCTCCTGAAGCAAAAGACGGCTCAGGCGGATATGCTTCCGGATGACTTTTCGATCTATGCCTTCAAATCGCTGGAAGCGATTCCCTTCAATCTGCTCTGCTATTCCAAAGAGGGCGTCGGCTCCCAGTCCGGCCTGGAAGGCCTCTTTGTCGCAACCGATGAATCGAACCCTAAATTCGGGACCTTGGGGCCAACGATCGCCGCTGTGGAGGCGATTGCCTGGCTAGCCCACCGATCCGGTCTGACGGGACCTTTTGTAGTCCCTTCGTCCTCACTACCAAGCCCATAGCTGATCAATCCTGCAGAGGATGCCAGGCGAGCGGAATCTGGTAAGGAATCGTTTCTGGAATTTCCGAAGAAAGCTGACCATCGTTCAGAATTTGTTGATAATAGGCCAGGTATTTTTCGGCCATTTGAAAATGTGTGAAGCCCTGATTGACCCGTTCGCGGCACTGGGCTGGGGAGAAGCGGGCGTTTTTAAGGGCCTCGACGTGTTCGCTAGCCTGGTTGCTCAGAAAGCCCACGTCTGAGGAAACGATTTCAGGAATGGAGCCGTAGGGCGTGGAAAAAACAGGGCAGCCGCTGGCCAACGCTTCAGTCAATGCCACGCCAAAGGGTTCGTGCCACACCACTGGAAAAAGCAAGCCACGAGCTTTGCGCAGGATTTTGCGTTTTTCATGATCCCCTAGCATCCCGCAGTACTCGATTCCGCCCCAAGCCGGTCGGAGTCGATGCAAATTGAGCGGCCAATTCCGGCTACCCATGATTTTCAGTGGAATGCCTGCGGCTTTTGCAATTTGAATGGCTCCGGCCAAATTTTTTACGCTCCAGGAAGCTTTGGCCAGAAAAACCAGATAATCGTCCCGCTCCACATCGCAGGGGAAATCATCCGGATCCAGACCGTTGTAAACATAATGGGAGCTGCCATGAATCTCAGCATGCTTGCGGGAGACAAAAACGGTGTTGGGATGGAATTTTTCACCGGGTTGACCGTTTCCTTCGATTGTCACGAGAAAAGGCTTCTTGGGCAGAACCGAGGGTGTGCCGAAGAGGTGTACGAGGTCGCATTCCTGCGGAATCAGGGAATCAAGCGAGCCTGACGCCGGCCGGAGCTCTTTGGGCGGCAGTGCCATTACGCGAACGCCTGGAACAGCAGAGCCGGGTTTGGCCAGTAAAGTGACTTGGTGCCCTTTGAGTGCGAGTGCTTTGGCCAGCCAGTAAATGGCGCGCTCGGTGCCGCCATACTTTTGAGGGGGGATCACTGCTTCATGAAATAGCGCGATATGCATAGGATCCTCTTGTCTACAGCGCAGAGCAGCGAAAATCAACTTGAACTCCCGGTGTTCTCGGTGCATTCCGCTTTGATTCAACCGGTGAGCTTGGGTAGAATCGGAACAGCTTTCTACTTCTGGAGAATATTGCAGATGATCTCTCGTTACTGTCGTTCTGAAATGGCAAAGATCTGGGCTGACCGCCACAAATACGCGACCTGGCTTGCCGTTGAACTCGCTGTGTGCGAGCAGCTTGCCAAAGAAAATGTCATTCCGAAAAAGGATTGGCTCGAGTTGAAAAAAAGAGCCGGGAAGCTGTTGTCTGAGGAGGGGATCGACCCCTCGCGTGTTGAATATCATGAAACACGCGTAAAACACGATGTCATCGCGTTCACCACTACAGTTGCCGAAAAGATCGGCCCGGTTTCACGTTACATTCACTTTGGCCTGACCTCTTCCGATGTGGTCGACACGGCGCTGTCTCTGCAAATCTGTGAAGCCGGTGGGATTCTGCAGAATGATTTGAAAGCACTCCTAGTCACCTTGCGAAAGCTGGCGCAAAAATACAGGAAGCTCCCCACGATCGGGCGTTCTCATGGAATTTTCGCCGAACCGACGAGCTTTGGTCTGAAATTTTTGGGCTGGTACTCCGAATGGCTTCGGAATTCGGAGCGCTTGGACCGTGCCCTTGAAAACATGCGCATTGGAAAGCTTTCGGGTGCAGTCGGGGTGAACGCCCACTGGTCTCCTGTTTTTGAATCGGCGGTTCTGAACCGACTGTCTTTGAAACGTGAGCTGGTCAGCACCCAGGTCATTCCGCGCGACCGGCACGCCGAGCTCTTGCAGTGCTTTGCTCTGCTTGGGAGCTCCCTGGAGCGCATCGCAGTGGAACTCCGGCACCTCCAACGCTCGGAAGTTGCCGAAGTCCGTGAGGGTTTCTCCAAAGGTCAAAAAGGTTCTAGCGCCATGCCACACAAGAGGAATCCGATTTCTTCCGAAAACATTTCCGGGTGTGCGCGTCTGCTCAGGTCTTACGCCCAAGCAGGACTCGAGAATGTTGCCTTATGGCATGAAAGGGATATCAGCCATTCTTCGGTCGAAAGGGTCGCAATTCCAGATTCAATGCTGCTGCTGGACTACTCCCTTCATCGAATGAAGGGCATTCTTGAAGGGCTGTTTATAGATGGCCGGAATGTCGGCTTGAATCTGCAAAGAGCAGGCGAGACAGTGTTCTCGGGGCATATTCTCCTGGAACTGGTGAAGGCGGGGGCGACCAGGGAAGATGCTTATTCCTGGGTGCAGTCTTGCGCAATGGCGGCTATGGAAAAGAAAGCCAATTTCATCGATTTGATTGTGGTTCACCCTGAGATCAAATCCAGAATGTCTGAAGCGAAGTTGCGGTCACTCGGATCGATTGCCTTTCAACTCAGAAATGTCCCGGAAATTTACCGCCGGGTCCTCTCTGATAAAAAGAGAAAATGACGAGATACGTGCGACACCTTCTAGGAGACTGGCGCGATGACCGGGCGCAAGCCACGGTCGAGTACATCCTGATCATGATGATCGTCATGAGTTTTGTGCTTCTGCTTTTTCGATCGTTTCTCAAACCGGCGTTTCAGCGCATGAGCGAAGCCGTCTCTAAACGCCTGGATGGATTTTTCGGGGATTTTCACTATTTTCCGGTGGGCCGTCGAAGTTGATTTTTTTGGGGGAACAAACGGATTGGCTAGAAAAGGGGGGGTAGGGGCTAGGGGGCTAGCAACCTAGCCAATCCGTTTGTTACTGAATACTAAAGCAAGCGCAATGCCATGCTGCGTTAAATTTTTATCCAATGATTTCGATGCCCTGAGCAGTCCGGACTGTCTAAATATTTGACATCTCTCTAGATCTGCATACAGGACAGAATTCCTTGAAGTCCCGACGGTCCGAGCAAATATTTCTCGGGATCGGTGCCATTTCGGCTTTTCGGCACCCAGTGGCAGAATCAGGGCCAGGACTGGTTTTTTTTTGTGGATGACCAATTCGTTGATTTTGTTGTGTATTGCGTTGCGTCAAGAAAAAACTACCCAATAGGAACGACCTTTGCTATAACGCGCCATGTTTCCAAAGTGTTGATCAGTAAAGTCAGACTTTATGTCTTTTGCTTTTTTAAAGGGAGTACCGAAAATGAGATTTTCGAATCCGAACAGTTTGTGGCTCGCACTCGGTGTGGGGATTTTAACGAGTGTTTCTTTATTGCCGCAGGCTCAGGGAGAAATGGTTTATGAAACTGAATTGCAGCCGCAATCGGCTGTGATGCAGGCACCCCAAATGGCTCCTGCTCCCGTCCAAGTGATGCAGGTACCGCAACAGGTTCAGCAACCGCAATATTTTGCGCCGCAGCCGGCTGCTTATAGCGCTGCCGTCAACCCGGGCGAGGCCACTGAAGATTCCACGATGATCAGTAAATCAGAGTTGGTCCGTAGAGAGCGGATGCGCACCGAACTGCGGAACGAAGATGTTCTTCAGGAAAGGCTCGAAGAGCTGAGACTGCGTGACGAACGCCGGCGCTCTGACGAGTTGGTCAGTGGTCAGCCGATCACCGCGAATCCGACTGTCGCATCGGCTTTTGGCATTCAGCAGCAGGTCCCCACGACCGAACGGATCGGGCAAATGGCTCAGACGGCACCTGTCATGGTACAGGGTGGGCAAGTTGCCGCAGTCAACCCCATGCCTGTCAGTGATGCCTATGGTTCCAGTGGAATAATGACCAGCTCAGCCAGTGCTGCTGATTATTCGGAACGTGAAATAACAATCATTTATATGCAGCCACGATTCGGGCTCACCAGTTTCAATGATGTGACTTATTACGATATTCGCTCGAAATATTCGGCGGGCTTGGGCCTCGGCCTCAGCGTCTCCGATAACTTAAGCTTCGAGGTGGGTTACACCTACAGTGAATTTGGTGTGGCGATGAACAGCACGAATCCTTTTGCGATTGGTGCCCAGCTTCAGGCGAATACCCGCGGTTACACCGGGCTCTTCGAATCTGTGGCGATGAAACAAAATATTGTTGATACAGGATTGAAAATTCATTTCCTGGGTCCATCCGCAAAACTTCGTCCCTTCATTGGGGGGGGGGGCGCGTATTCCCGGAGCTTTATCAACTTCAATCAGAGCGTGATGGCTATGATGGAACGATCCGGGCTGCCCTCTCCGGATTATGATATGACCCAGTTCCTCGGGTTCCTGTCTACCGGGTTTGATGTTCGCGTCAATAAATCGATCTCGATCGGAGCAGGGTTCAAATATTACACGGTGCTTTCGTCCCGACAGAATCAGAACCTGAACAACCAGGCATTAGCCTATCCAAACGGCGCTTACATTCCGGGCTATTATGCTCTTTCAATGAACGATACGGACAAGCAGGCTGTAGGCGGGTCTCTCGCGCAGAACACGTTCTATTCTGTTACTGGCGGGGTATCTTTCAGCTTTTGATAGCTCGAATGATATAGAGCGTTAGAAAGCAAATAGTTCAAAGAGAAGGCGTTGAGCGAAAGTTCAGCGCCTTCTCTTTTTTTGCTCGTTGAGCCGCGTTCACTCGATTGCTATGATGGCCTCACACAATCCGTGTGGGTCGTGAGGGGAGCGCTGATGGACAAGGTATCCAGTTTTAAATTGATCAATGAATCAAAACCGGATGATCAGACAAAACTCTGGTCGGTGGTCTTCGACGTTCCTGGCGAGAAGGTGAACAAGCTCGGCCGCAAGGTCATGGATGATTTTGAAAAATTAATCGTCGAGCTTGAGGACTTGGGCAAGAGAAACGCAATCGACGCTTTACTGCTGGTTTCCGGAAAACCTGGCAACTTTATTGCGGGCGCGGATATCGAAATGATCCGCAGTGTGCAGACGGTACAGGAAGCCTACAATCTTTCGCGGGCCGGGCAATTGCTGGCGGACCGTTGGGAGGATCTACCTTTCCCCACAGTTGCTGCGGTCAATGGTGCCGCCCTGGGCGGAGGCTGTGAACTGACCCTGGCCTGCTCAGCAGTGATCATGTCCAACGATCCGGCCGTGAAAATCGGCCTGCCTGAAACCATGCTCGGCCTTGTTCCGGGGATGGGCGGCTGTATCCGACTCCCACGCAAGGTCGGACTTGCTGCTGCTTTTGATCTGATCCTGACTGGAAAAACTTTGAATGGAGAGAGGGCTGCAAAAGCGGGGTTGATCGAGGCCTGTCTACCCAAAGAAAATTTTATAGAGGGAGTGAAAGCCTGGACGATTCGTAATTTGCCGGCACTGCGCGATGGAAAGCGTCTGGCGCGGGAGCCCAAGCTCGGAGGAATGGGCGGTCCTGTGGGAGCTTTCATGGAAAAAACTCCGATCGGCCGCGCGATCATATTCAAAAAAGCACGGGAAGGTGTTCTTGCCAAAACCAGGGGACACTATCCTGCTCCTGTCGAGGCGATTGACATTGTTCAAAACACGGGGGGGGCCTACGCCAGCCGCGTCCGCGGAGGGGTCCGGACCAAGGCAATGATCCGCGAGGCGGAAGGCTTCGGCAGGCTTGCGGTCACTGATGTTTCAAAGAATCTGATCCGGCTTTTCTTCATGACTGAATCTGTGAAAAAATCCAAGGGACTTGCTGAAGGAGTGCAGGCGGAAGCAGTGAAGATTGAGAATGCCGCGGTTCTCGGTGCCGGCATCATGGGCGGCGGGATCGCCCAACTCTTTGCGGAAAAGAACATTCCAACCCGACTCAGGGACTTGAACAATCAGGCGCTGGCGCTGGGAATTCAGGCAGCCGGCAAGATTTTTCAGAAACAAGTTCAACGCAAAAGACTCACTCGTCGTCAATACCTGCAGAAAATGAACCTCATCGCACCGGTTCTTGATTTTGCCGGATTCAAAGCGACTGACCTGGTTGTTGAGGCGGTTGTTGAAAATATGGAGATCAAACTGGGCGTTCTGCGGGAGCTTGAAACCCAGATTTCTGAAACTTGCGTCATCGCAACGAATACTTCCTCGTTGTCTGTTTCGAAGATGCAAAGTGTTTTGAGCAGGCCGGGACGTTTTGTTGGCATGCATTTTTTTAATCCCGTCAGCAAGATGCCTTTGATTGAGGTGATCCGTGGCGATCAGACTTCGGACTTCGCAGTCAGCACGGTCTTCCAGTTCAGCAAACAAATCGGAAAAACCCCGATTGTGGTCAGTGACAGGCCGGGATTTCTGGTGAATCGCCTGCTCATGCCGTACCTGAACGAGGCAACGTACTGCCTGGGTGAGGGGGCAAAAATTGAAGACATCGACCGGGTTATGCTGAAATTCGGCATGCCTATGGGTCCGATGGAACTGATCGATGAAGTTGGGGTTGATGTTGGTGAGAAAGTGGCCCACATTCTTCACGATGCCTTCGGTGAGCGCATACTTCCCGGACCTTTGAACTCAAAAGTTGTAAAAGCCGGAAGGCTCGGCAAAAAGAACGGCAAAGGGTTTTACGTCTACGAAGGAAGAGAGAAACGCATTGACCCGGTGATTTATGAAATCCTCGGAGTTAAACCTAAATCCGGTGCCCTTTCGGATATGGAGATCCTGGAACGATGTATCCTGCCGATGATCAATGAAGCGGCAAGATGCCTGGATGAAAAGGTCGTGGGCACGGCTGCTGAGGTTGATCTGGGTATGATCATGGGAACCGGCTTCCCGCCTTTTCGTGGCGGACTGCTCAGCTACGCAGATAGTTTGGGCCTGAAGATGATTATTGATAAACTGAAAAAATATGAACAGCGGTTCGGTGCGCGTTTTCAGCCGAACGAAAGTCTGATTACGAAAGCAGAGCATGGACAAAAATTCTACTCCGAGTGATTCAGGTGCTTTGAGGCATTTGTGGCAGAGCCCCTGGACCGGCTGGGTCGGGCTGCGTTATCTGAAATCCAAGAAAAATTCAAAATTCCTGAGCTTTATTACCCTGCTTTCGATGCTGGGCGTCGGGCTGGGCGTCACCTCCATGATCGTGGTGCTTTCGGTAATGGACGGCTTTGAAGCCGAACTCAAGAAAAGGCTGACGACAACTGAACTGCATATTCTGATCACGCCTTCTCCGCAGGTGCCGGGCTTTGATGCGGGGTTTGTCTCAAAAGATACGCTGGACCCCTCAAAGATTTTACCGCGCGTGGAAGCCAAAGAGCAGGTCGAGAGCTTTTGGCCCATTGTTGCGACCGAAGCCATTCTGAAAACCGGCAAGCAGGTTTCGGGTGTTGTGGTTAAAGGCATTACTGATGAGCGCCTGAAAATATTGAAAACACAGGTCGTCGAAACGGCCGATCCCAAGATGATGGTTCAGCACCAGGGGGCGGAAGCGCTGTACTTGCCGGGGCTATTTATCGGGCAGGAACTAGCGTTTCAGATGGGGCTGATTCCGGGGGATCAGCTTTCCCTGATTTCTCCCACCGAGATGGAAGGCCCCATGCAAAGTGTGCCGCGAATCAAGCGCTTCGTTGTCGAAGGCGTCTATCGTTCCGGAGTTCCTGAACAGGAATTGCACACCGTATTTGCCCAGGCGGGGGCGATCCGCTCTTTCTTGCGCAAGCAGGATGTCATCTCTCAGTGGGAAATCACTGTTGCCGATTTTGACAGGGCCTCCAAAACAGCCGCTTCTCTGCGAACCCTACTGCCCGGATTCAAGGTGCAGGACTGGAATCAGCTGAATGGGCATCTTTTTGCTTCGTTGCGTCTGGAACGCATCGCGATGTTTGTCATTCTCGCATTCATTATCGTGGTGGCCTCTTTCAATATCGTGACGACTTTGACTTTGATGGTTTTGGAAAAGAAGCGCGAAATCGCCATCCTCAAAGCCATGGGTGCCCGGCACGGCCAGGTGGCTGCGGTGTTTCTGTCAGAGGGCATACTCATTGGAGGAATGGGAATCATCGGTGGCGTCGTTCTGGGTTTTGGAATCTGCTCGATTCTGAGACGATACGAGTTTATCCAGCTGCCTGAAATTTATTATGATCGGGTCCTGCCCGTCACCTTTGACTGGCGCTATTACGCCGGAGTGGCCTTTTGTGCAGTGATCATCGTTTTATTTGCATGTCTTTATCCAAGTAGTCGGGCAGCAAAACTCAATCCTCTGGATGGAATTCGCTTTGGCTCATGAGCTGTGCTTCGGCTGCGGGGATTGTTGAGAAATAGCCGTCTGCCGCAAGAATCTTATTCCTGAGGTCCTGGCACTTGAAGCGGAATTGAATCGAGGGATTCTCTTCCGGGTGGGTTGAGTCGGTTGGAAGAATCAGACTGACTGGATTTTCCCAGCTCACCTGATGGAATAGTTTCTTCCAGTCGAGAGTTTCACTCAAAAGCTTGAATGTGCAGCGAACCGGCGGATTTTGAAAGGAAGCCGGGAGGAACGGGTATTCAGAAGTGGAACGGACTTCACTGTACACATCGCAATTTTTTGTTTGGCGGGTATAGCCGAAATGACAGCTGGATTTAGGGGGTTTGATCAAGTGAGCCTTCGGAACAAAGAATCGGAAAACCACTTCCCTGCGATGCGGAGCTTGAAAGGAGGTCTTTGAAAGAGTGACAACGACCCGAGGGTCGTTGGCGGAGGCGGGTGCCTGAAGTTCAAAAAGGTAGTCTCGGTCTTTGTCGCTATTGTTCCGGACAAACTGCCTGAAGCGTTCCGTGGGTTTCAGGTCCTCAAAATTGCCGTACCCGGGGCGGGTCTGGTAAAGGCGATACGAAATGCCGAAAGAGGATTTCACTGTTGTCTGCTGATCGATGATCGGCTCGTCCATGACAGCTTGGGAGCGGCAGGAAAGTAATCCGCTGCCGAATGCAGTAATCAAGAGTAGCTGTCTCAAAATTCCGAATTGCGTCATGATTTATGTTCAAACCTATAGCGGAATCCCGGGATGTCAAGCCTTAAGCTATTGAAAGCTTTGATCTTGCGGCTTCCGGGCCAACAAAAAGCGCCCTGAATTCCTCAGGAAGCTGTGATTTGACATGGTCAATTTCACCGGGCTCGATGAATTCTGAAAGTGAAGCAAAAGCTTTAATCATGGCTGAACGCGCGGCAGACTCTTCCATGCCGAATTCGTGCATGAGCCCCGCCAAAATGCTTTTGAGGGTAACATTGCGATCCGGCCCGGGCGGCAGGCTGAGAAGTTCTTCCTGTAGCCGGCTGGGTAATTGGGCCAGCAGGTGAGCTGCCCCGACATAAGACAAGCGGCGGACCAGAGAAGAGAGTATGAAATAGATAATCTTCTGGGCAGTATCCTCGGGAAGTTCGATCTTCTGGCTCATTCGTTTGTAAAAATGGCGTATGGTTTGTTCACGGTGAGTGTCGGATTTCGCTGTTTTGCGAATCATCTGGCGTCGTACCACCGGTGCGATCTGTTCAGTGGAAACCGCTTCCGAGGCAAGCAGGTCATCCAGGGTGATGATTCCGAGGCAGTGCACACGTCCGGCCGAGATTGTCTGTAAAACTGGGATCCTCCGGATGCCGTTACGCTCCATGGCGTTGATAACATCGGCAAGAGTGGCACTCTCATCCACGGCAATCAACCGGGTGCTCATGATCTGGGACACGGGAGTTTTAGCGCCGGACGCCGCCTGCAGGGCAAAGCAGGCGAGGTCGCGATCCGTGATCAGCCCTAGAATGTTCCCTGCTCCGTCGGCTACCAGCAGAGAGCCGGTGCCCCTTTCGCTCATGACCCGGGCAGCCTGAGCGGCTGATGCGTCTGGATGAAGAATAATCACTTTTCGGGGCGTTAGAAAATCCTTAACCGACTTTGAATGCGTATCTGTGCTCATACGGGGGCAAATGCGAACTGGGTGCCATTTTGGCTAACTTCGTAAATGCGTCATAACGAACGTCAAAAAAATTCCAATGGCCCCGAGGCTGGAGACCAGAACCGCGCCTGCTGCACAATCTTTGGACCGTTTTATCAGCGGGTGAACAGATGGATTCAAAGCGTCAAGCAGGTGTTCAAGAGACGTATTCACAAGTTCCAAAGCAAGCACGCTTGAGCTTGAAAGAATGAGCAGGACCCACCAAAGGGCGCCCGCTTTCAGAATTGCGAAAACAATGACGCCCAGTCCTCCTACGATGAGTTGTGTCCTAAAGCTGCTGCTGGTGCGGGCTGAGTCGGCGATTCCTTCAAATGCAAAGCCCACGCGACTCATTAGTGGCTGCTTTTTGAATTTTTTAAAATCCTGCATGAGTGCTCCCATCAGGACGCTCAATAGATCAGTTGCTATATTGCAATGATCGTTCTTGAATCCTGAAATCATTAGTGCTGAAATGAGCCATTATGAAAACCAAATTAGTCCTGATTCTGTGGAGCCTCATGTTCTGTCTTCCCGGGGAAGCCAAAGAAATGTCTTTGACCTATGCTGGAATTTTTGCAGGCGCGGGTTCTCCCAGCAATTCAGATGCAGGAATCACCTTCGGTGGGACCTTTGGACGTCGCATGACCCCGGATTTCGGCACAGGAATTTACTATACCCAGTTGAGCTCGACTATTTCTGCACTCGGCACCGCGGGCACCAGCACTAAGCTGAGCGCTTATGGAGTGGAAGGTAATTATTATTTGACCGGCGATATGGATGGCATGGTCATTGGGATGAAATTAGGCTTGCTGAGTCGGACATTGCAGATGACGGGGATGAAAGTAACAGCCACGCCACTTTCGGTCGGGCCAAAACTTGCGTTCGACCATAAACTGGATTCAAAGGTGTCAGTAGGCTTCGAAGCGAATGTCTTGTTTCAGGGTGCCAACAACGGCCAGGAGGCTTATAGCCTGATCAATATGCTTGGTGCTTTGAAACTTTGGTTCTAGGCCAGACCTGGGTCCCCTGCATGTGTACAGTGGCAACCCGGCTCGTATCCAGGGAAACTTTGATCGCTCGCTCAGGATGCAGGGTTTCTTCAGGGTAAAGGTCCCGAACTCTCCAGAACACCAGCTTTTCGTTTTCAAGACCTTCGAAACTCATGCCTCCCAGTCCGACTCGTGCAGCTCCGTGTGCATCTTCACAATGAATGATCTGATCCGTTGGAACTGTGATGGGTTCGCCATGCGAAAAGCTAATCCAGGTGTGGTGTGGCTGTTTCTGCTCTTCATTCATCACGCGGCTGCCCGGAATAAATTCAATAACGACAGGGGCTTGGATTTTCTTCATGACACCCAGTGCAGCATGGCGGACGGCTCCTGTCAAATTGGTGTGTATTCCTGAGTGACGAACTGAGCCCCCGAGTTGGAGAGAAATTTCATAAATATATTCTGTTATTTCAATGTCTTACCCACTAAAAAAACCCGTCCATAAACTTGACACGTTGCGTTAACGCCTGTATATCTTTCCCACGCCGCAATTGCGGCCCGAATGGAGTATGAATGCGCTTACTGCAACTGGTTATCTTCGTCTCTCTTGTTCTCTCCTTGGGTGCTTGCTCCAAATCCGACAAGAGTGTGCAGATTCCTTCTGAACCCAGCCCGGCTTTGATTCCTGCGGGAGTTCATGGCCCCGCAGTGGTCTCGGGTGCGGGACATTCCACTGACAGCCTGGTGCAGATACCCCTGGACGCTTCGGAAATCATCACGCTCAGTAATGGCGCGAAGATTGTGGTCCTGAATCGGGCGGGTAAAATGTTCCACGCTGTGGAAGGGACACTTTCGGATCGCGCATTCACCAGTGTCGGCGCAGCGATTGCCTCACTTTCCAGTCAACAGCGGATTGCTTTGATGGACCGTGAGTTGGACAAGCTTCTGGCTGAGCTTCATTTATCGTCCGCCATCGCTCTGAAAAAATATCCGGAAGTCGGTTACTTCACCTTCTTGCTTCCTTATTCCTCTGAAGTTCTGAGTGCTCTGAAGACCAGGCAGTTCTCCCATGAACTTCTCTTGAATCCGGTCATTAGTGATCCGGACACCATGAAAAACATCAAAGCGATGACTCCGGCAGCCGAAGGTCTTGTTGCAAAAAATTCCCCGCGTGGTGCCACCAAGAATTTCAGTGGCCTCGAACGGATGCGGACGCCGGAATTCGTAAAACTTGCAGAATCCGAAATCGGCAATGGCGCCACTGTCGATGGCAGTGGGGTCATGCTCGGGATCACCGATACGGGCATCACCTACAATCACCGGACCTTTCTGGCTAAAGATCGCAAAAGCAACCGCATTGTTTACATGAAAGACTTCACGCGTGAATCACGGGTGTATTTCAGCCCTTCCGCGAAATTTGAAGCCAAAGCTGTTGAAGGCTCCGATACGAAAATCCTGATCAGTGCGCAGGTAATTGTCACCCCGAACCTGCCGAATATGCCGGCAGGTGATAAATTCCTGGAAATGCCCGCGGTTCCGTTCACGGTCAGCCCTGAATTGCGAGCGGTTCTTCTTGCTCCAGGCACGAAAGCGCGTTTGGGCTTTCTTCTAGAGTCCACCTTGAATTCTGCAGGATCTGGCGAACGCAATGACATCAATGCTAATGGCAAAATGGATGATATTTTACCGATGATTCTGGTGCCTGGAGATACAGCTGAATCAGACGTGCTCTATGCAGATATGGCTGGCGTCGGGGATTTGAGCAAAGTGCCGGCCGTCAAGAGCTGGAATAGTTCGGGTCAGATGCTCAGCGTTTTTGCGGAAAAATTCGGTTTTGATATTCAGGATGATGTCCTTCCGGATGCTACGGGAAAAGAACGCATTGCTGTAAAGAGCGTTTCGATAATTGGCTTTGATCCCGGCAATCATGGTTCGCACGTGGCGGGAATCGCTGCCGGACGCAAGACGATTGCCAATGATGACGAGGACACGCTGGCTCGCGGGGTTGCCCCTGCTGCCAAAATTCTGATGAGTCGCGTCTGCGCCATAAATACCGGCTGTAACGCGACTGAAGCTTTTGTGGATCTGGCCCTGAATGGTGGGGCTGAGGTGATCAACATGTCATTGGGAGGCCTCAATCCGTTCAATGACGGCTATGGTGTCGAGGCAGCCCTTATCAATCGCATCACTTCGCTGAAGAGTGTTTTGTTCGTGATTTCTGCCGGAAACTCAGGACCCGGACGACAAACCGTGGGGAGTCCTTCGGTGGCCCGGCTTTCCTTGAGCGTGGGGGCTAGTGCAACGAAGGGGTTGATCCAACGCCAGTATCAGTGGCCGGGAGCGGGTTCGACCAAAGCCGAAGACATGGATGCTGATTTCATGCTGTTCTTCTCAAGCCGGGGCCCGACCGCGGCTGGTGGTTTCAAGCCCAATATATCCGCTCCGGGTACTGAGTTAAGTTCGTTGCAGCTGAATTCCGCACCAGGCGCGCGAGGTGGCTTGGATGTGTATTGGGGCACTTCAATGTCCGCTCCCGCAGCCACCGGGGCCTATGCTCTCCTTCTGGATGCGGTTAAAAAGTACAATACCGCGTACCCGGAAAAAGCTCTGCCGGCTGATGCCGTGACCCTCAGGGAAGTGATGATCCAAAGTGCGCGTCCTTTTGACATGAATTCATTCGATCCAGAAACCGGTGTTCACAGTACCGGCCAGTACACCTGGATGGACCAAGGCATGGGAATGGTGGATCTCGTGGCGGCCTGGAAAAAACTTCAGGAAGTCCGCGATAATCAGCTCCCGATCTCTGAAGATGATGTGCCGGTTGATCTGGAATACAATGTCATTGTTTCGATGAAAAATCCGACAGGGACTGCTTACGATGGCAGCCGGTCTGGAACACCGGCAATTCCGGAATTGGGAATAAACCAGCCGGCCCCGGCTTTCGGTACGGGATTGTATCTGGACGTTCGCGGGTTGGATACGCTGCGTTCGGTGTATATTCAACGCAAACTCCCGGATGTTGTTGCTACCAGTGAGCTGGCAGGAGAGTTGACGCGCCGATTGCTTGATACCCGGGATGAGTTCGTGTTGAAGACGATGATTTACGGCTCCAACAAGCTTTGGATCAAGGCAGGGGTCCTGAACGAAATTGATTGCTGGGATTCGGAAACCGCCAATCTCACGATCATGGGCCGCGGTGTAGATATCGCTCCGAATGAGGATGGATCCGCAACGATCAATCCGTTCAATGCGAGCAGAATGAATGTTTGCATCAATCGGGAGATGATTGCCAATGAACTGCCCCCGGGCGATCATGGGGCACTCATCGCCGGTTACAGGTTCGTGAACGGCAAGACTGCAAGTTTGCCGTCTTTTACCGTACCGGTTTCGCTGACAATTCCTCAGCAGACATTGGCTCATTCCAATGCGCTCGAGGTGAACTCAAAGGTGAACAGTTTCGGTGTTGCGAGAAGTTACGTGATGGTTCCTGCGGGGACTTCCCTCGTGCAGCTGACGCTCGAGGTGCCTGCTGTGAAAACTACGGAATCAGGACTCATGCTTCGGGGCGAAAAGTGCTCCGGGGTGGAACTCATGGCGCTCAAGGGTGGAAATACGGCGGGGGTTTTCAAAACCCGCGCTGATGCCCGAATCTCAAATTGTGATGCGACCGGTACACCGAGCGACAAGAACAGGAAGCTCGTCTTTTCGGCTGTGGATCCGAAACCGGGTATCTGGGATCTCCATGTCTTCGGTCAATACGCGTATGCTGAATCCGTTTATAAACTGCGCGTCGACTATATCAACTCGGCTTCAGACGTACAGATCGTTGAAGGCGATCTTTCGGCCCTGGTCGGATCGCTGGGTTGGGCTGCAACCGATTCGACTCTTCCGGCCGTTCCGGATTTGGGTCAGAGCAGCTTTTTCGTCGACAGCCTGGTTTCTTCGAGTTCATCACAGGTGAGAAAAGGCGAGTTTGTGATCGTTGAAAACCCGCAGGGACAGCTGCGCACTTATCCGGAAGGTGTAAAGAAAGTGACGGTCACTACCGGGAGCTCTCCCGGAAACGATATCGACTTGCTTATTCTACAGTGCGTTCCACCTTCGGTATTGAATCCGGAACCGCAGGCCTGTACCCAAATTGCATCCAGCGGCGGTGCTGCTGATGACGAGTCCGCAAGCTTCATGCCCGATCCCAGGTTCGTGTACCTCGTTCGGGTGGACGGCTACAGTGTTAAGGACGAGGGGAAATTCGTAAGCATGGAAACTCTGGCCTATGACCCAGAGTTCGGGCGACTGGAATTCAACAGTCATGGTTCAAAGGTTCAGGTCAGTTATTCTTTGACTCCTGCCGAACTTGAAAAAGGCAAACTGGTCAACAGCACTGCCTATAAGTCAGGCAAATATAAGTTGGCCGGAGCTATTGTGCTGAAAATGGCAAATGGAACCTTGCTGAATAAAATTCCGGTGAAGGTAACCCCTCAGATCGCTGAACTCACTTATTAGTCGGATTTCTTCTTTAAAAGGCCTGCGTTTGTTTGCTGGTTTGGGGCATCGTTATTGAGGACTTTGACTTTTCCAAAGCTGAATTGCAGGGGCTTGGGTTCCTCGATGACTTTCACTTTGCCGATATCCACCTTGGAATCGGTTTTAAGGACTTTGACCTGACCGATATCTTTGGCGTTCGCAGTCACTGTGGCCGATTGTGAGGCAACGGCGAGCGGTAAACTCTGGTGAGGTTGGCAGGGGTCAAAATCGTCGTCCGTGAGTGTCAGATTGCTGTGATGTTTTTTTGCGATTTTTTCAGTGTTCTGCACAAAGAACTGGAAAAGCTTCGGATCGAGTTTTTTGCCGACGAATTTACCCATCAATGCGACGGCATCCTCAATCGACAGGGGTTCTGAATACGAGCGTTTGGTCGTAATGGCATCAAAGAAGTCGGCAATTGCCGTGATCCGGGCCATCTCGTGAATCTGTTCACCCGCAATTTTGCGCGGGTACCCGGTACCATCCCAGTTTTCGTGATGCTGGCAAACCACTTTGCCCAGAAGAGGCGGGTTCAGGTCCTCAGGCAAGCTGAGGTCCGATTGCAGAAGGAGTTCCTGACCGAAATCGGGATGCTTCTGGATTTCCTTGAATTCCAGGTCCGAGAGCTTACCAGAGTTATTGATGATTTCGGTTGGGATCTTGATTTTGCCGAGATCATGCAGCAGGCCTGCGAGACCGGCCTGCATGATCTCTGTCCGGGAGGCCAGAGGGTGCAGGGTCTGATAAATCAGAATGCAGTACATCGATACGTTCACCGAATGGTCGAACGTATAGAAATCGTGAAAACTCAAATTCGCGATCAGCTCCCGCAGTTTATCGACATCGTAGGTATGAAGGACATCGATCATGTTTTCTACAACGTCGCGGCAGCCGGTAATCGTCTCGTTCAGGACCTCCGTGGAGGGCTCTTTTTCGAAAAGGTTTTCCAGGTGATGAATGGCCGAATTTTTCAGGATCGTCGTTTTTCGTACTTCAATCGTCGTGACCCGGGGGGGGCGACTCTCGTCCACGCTGATCAGGGTTTCTTCGGGGGAGGCACCCGGGAGTTCCACCGGTTCGGAAAGCTGCATCATGCTTTTGAGGAATGTGGAACGTTGAGCTTCGCGAACATAAAGCTGATGGTATTTACCATGAAAGACCATGACATCGGTTTTGGAAACGGAGTCCCCGGAATGCACTATTTTGACGAATTTCTCACGGGCCTGCAGGCTCGAGGAATTGATGTACAAGTCGTAAGTCAGGGGCCGGTTCAGTAAAATCAGGTCAAAAGAGATTGAAAAAAAACTATCCGGCATATTCTTTAGTCTATTTCAATTTTTGGAATATTGCGCTTAGTCATTTTTTCAGATTTCAATAGCCTTTATTGTTTAGCTTTTTTATTCCATTCCAAGATACGATCCCACATAAAGATTTATGCGCTGTTTTGACCCAATGCGAAAGGACCTGCAATGATCGAGAACGGAAAAGTGGTCAGTCTGAGTTATGCGTTGAAGAACTCCCAGGGCGAGATCCTGGATCAATCGGATTCCCGTGATCCTTTGGTTTACCTGCACGGCGGGCATCAGATCGTCACGGGGCTTGAAACCGCGCTTGAAGGCCTGAAGATAGGTGAGAAAAAGAACGTCGTGGTCGCACCCGCGGATGGTTACGGCGAGAAGAACGACTCACTCTGTCTGACTGTGAAAAAAGCGCAATTTCCCGCGAATGTTCAGCTCGAGCCCGGCATGCAGTTCCAGGCGCATGCACCGGATGGTTCGGGCGTCGTATTCACCATTGAAAAGGTTGAAGGCGACAACGTTCATATCAATGGCAACCATCCTTTAGCAGGTCAGACGCTTCACTTTGATATTGAAGTCCTCGATATCAGAGATGCATCTGAGGAAGAGCGCTCCCATGGACATGCTCACGGCCCCGATGGGCACCATCACCACTGATTGAATTGCTATGGAATCCAAAGTAACACTCCGACCGCAAACGCATGAGCTGGGAAAGTCGTATGAACCCGCTCTTTTTGAAACTCGGCTTTACGAATTCTGGGAAGAGACAGGCTGCTTTGAAGCCTCGGATAAGAATGCGCCGGGGCAGTCTTCGTTTTCGATGGTGATCCCGCCCCCGAATGTTACTGGCGTCTTGCACATGGGGCATGCGCTCACAAATACGGTTCAGGACATACTGGTTCGCTGGCACCGGATGCAGGGTGATAACACGCTCTGGTTGCCCGGAACCGATCACGCAGGAATCGCAACCCAGGCTCAAGTTGAGAAAGCGATTGCGAAAGAAAGTCTGGGCCCCTCGAGCCGACCTCTGACCCGTCATGATATCGGGCGTGAAGCCTTCATTGCGCGGACCTGGAAATGGAAAGAGGAACACGGCAATCAGATTAACAAGCAAACCCGGCGGCTCGGCTCTTCCCTGGATTGGAAGCGCGAACGCTTCACGATGGACGAGGGCCTTTCGGCGGCAGTACGAGAAGTTTTTGTCCGGCTTTATGAAGAGGGGCTCATCTACCGGGGTGAAAGAATCATCAACTGGTGCCCGCGATGTCAGACGGCTTTATCAGATCTGGAAGTGATCCCGACCGATCGGAAGGGCTATTTCTGGCATCTAGTTTACAAAATTGTCGAAGAAGATGGAAAAACGGAGGTAAAAAATCCGGACGGCACTCAGGCGCAGCTTGTGATCGCCACGACCCGCCCCGAGACGTTATTGGGCGATTCCGCAGTCGCGGTTCATCCGGAAGACGAGCGTTACAAACATCTTCATGGAAAAATGGCGGTCCTGCCGCTTTTAGGCCGTGTGATTCCGGTTCTCACCGATCCGTATGTGGACCGGGAGTTCGGAAGTGGCGCGCTCAAAATCACGCCTGCCCACGACTTCAACGATTACGAAATCGGCAGAAGACATAAGCTGCCGCAGGGGCTTCCTATCATTTCTGTCATGGGCAAGGATGGCCGAATTACCCCGGCGGGTGGCCCCTATTCCGGCATGAAATTCATCGAAGCCCGTGAGCGCGTCGTTCAGGATCTGCGCGAAGCGGAACTCCTGGTGAAGACTGAAGACCATATGCACAAGGTCGGACTTTGCCAGCGTTGTGATCATGCGGCAGAACCGATCATCTCCAAACAGTGGTTTGTGAAAATAGAACCTCTCGCCAAACCCGCCATTGAAGCGGTTGAAAGCGGGAAGATCACCTTCACCCCCAAAAGCTGGGAGAAGACCTACTTTGAATGGATGTACAACATCCGTGACTGGTGTATTTCGCGGCAACTCTGGTGGGGACATCAGATTCCAGCCTGGTACTGCGGACGTTGCCAGGAAATTACCGTTGCACGTGAGGCCCCTTCCAAGTGTTCGCATTGTGGCGGACCAGCGGCAGATTTGAAGCAGGATGAAGATGTGCTGGATACCTGGTTCAGTTCCGCGCTCTGGCCGTTCTCCACTCTTGGGTGGCCCACGCGTACGGAATCTCTGCAGACTTTTTATCCGACTTCAATTCTCGAAACTGGGTTTGATATCATTTTCTTCTGGGTCTCCCGGATGATCATGATGGGGTTGCACTTCATGGGGGAGCCCCCCTTCCATAAAGTTTACCTGCACGCCATGGTTCGCGACGAAAAAGGCGAGAAAATGTCAAAGTCACGCGGGAACGTGATTGATCCGCTGCTGCTGATTGACCAGCATGGTGCAGATCCTTTGCGTTTCACCTTGGCCGCGATGGCGGGGCAAGGGCGCGACATCAAGCTGTCCGTCGACCGGGTGGAAGGGCACCGCGCTTTTTGCAACAAGATCTGGAATGCGACCAAGTTCTTCCACCTTCAGCTCGATCCGGCAGCGGGAGAGCCCATTCAGGAACCTGCGGGTGGCGCGTCCAAGTGGCTGCATGCTCATCACGTGGAACTCTCGATTCCTAATCGTTGGATCATCTCGCGCCTGCAAACTGTCACGGAAACCGTTGAAAAGGGACTGCGCGATTTTGAATTGAACGACTCGGCGCAGGCAATTTATGAATTCACCTGGCACGAGCTGTGTGACTGGTACATTGAATTTGCAAAGCTTCCTCTGAAGGAAGGCGGAGCCAATCGGACCCAGACCATCTATACACTGCATTACGTTCTTGAGCGGCTACTCCGACTCATGCATCCTTTCATGCCGTTCCTGACAGAAGAGCTTTGGCAGTCCTTGCCCTGGATCGAACCCGCAAATACCCCGCGACGTCAGCAGGACGGAAAACCCGAGGTCATGACTATCATGTTCCAGGCGTTCCCGGTCGCAGATCCGGCTTTCAAGGACAGTGAATCGGAGCGGACCTTGGGAGTTTTGAAAGGAATTGTGGAGGCTATTCGCAATTTCCGTGGTGAAAACAATATTTCACCCAAGAACTTCTTCCCGGTCAGTTATGTTCCTGAATCAGCTGCTGCGGATGCTTTTATCCGGATGTATGCCCATGAAATCCAGACTCTCGCCAGGATCGCCAGTCTGAACAGGCTCAGTCATGGATCGGTCACGGAAGCCTTGCACGCAGTCATTCCTTTCAGCAATCCACCGGTGGAGTTTCGGATCGCCCTCAAGGGCCTAGTGAATGTGGAAGAGGAATCCAAGCGCTTGAAGAAAGAGATCGAAAAGATCAACTCTGATCTCGAGCACGTCAGACGCAAGCTGGGCCAGGAAACTTTCCTGGCAAAAGCGCCAGCCAGTCTCGTAGCCGCTGAGCGGAAGAAGGAACAGGAATGTCTGGGTCAGCTCAAAGAGCTGCAAAACTCCCTGGAACGGTTGTCACAGCTCAAGTGACCATGAAATCCGCGACTCACTTCAAAAGGGCGCTTCTCATCGGCCCCATGATTAAATCGACTCGCGGTTTGCACCTATTACTGGCTCGTGCCGGGGTCCGCCTCGGCGCAAGAGGGACTTGCGTGATTGCTGTTGACCGCGGATTGGACTGGGCACTTCGCGCCGGGATCCCGGTGGATCTCGCAGTAGGGGATTGGGACAGTCTTCGGAACAGGACGGCCCTGAAGCGGACACCGCATTTGACACTCCCGCGGGACAAGGATCGCAGCGATTTGTATTATGCGCTCGGAGCGGCAGAAAACTTCCAAGTCAATCAGGTGATATGCATTGGGTTTTCTGGCGGCTTGCCAGATCACCAGTTGGCCGTGCTTTTCGATCTCGCGTCAGTTGGCGGAATGGGGCAGAAATTTTCGGGTCATTCGCCAAGCCTTCAGCTAGTTGGACCTGAAGCGGATTGGTTCATTGTGTCTCGCTCGACGAGGACCTGGACCGGGAGATACAAAAAATATCAAAGGCTTTCAGTTTTTGCTCTGGGTGGAGATGCCGATGGCGTCAAATCAGAGGGGTTGCTCTACCCGTTGAGATCCGAAATCCTTCCTCCATCCTCGCGTGGACTCAGTAACCGTGTGACTGGGACCCGGTGCAGTGTTAGGGTGCGCACAGGAACGGTGCTGATTGTAGTGCCGAGGGAGGCGTAAATCATGTCAGCTCAACGGGACAAATCCCATCCGGCGGTTCAGTTCAGGCAGGTGCCGATCGTCAGGGGTCCTCTGGATCAATTTGAGATCATGCGGCCGGAAGTTCTTTCTTCTGTAGTTCAAAAGACCTATGGGGGTTATCAAAATGGTAATTATGATCTGATTCTCGGGCAGGCGCTCTACCAGGAGCGTTTTCGGCTGAAGCGTTTCCGGCCGAATGTGTTTTCGAAGGTTCGGAAAAAAAAAGACGAAGCGCTCTGGCGGGAAGTGCAGGGCGCCCTGCTCAGGCCCTCGACGGAAGTCGCGCGTCCCGAATTGCTGCAGAAGGTATTGGGTCATTACGCCGAAGAGATCGGAGGCCACTTTGATCCCGCGGTTTACCGGTTCGCGGTGAATCTGGTTCCTCTGGGGTTGAGCTGGATGTTGAATGCAGCCAGCGTGAGGCGTTTCCTTCCCTGGGGATTGACGCAGTCTCTGGAATCGAGGATGCGCATCTACGGTGAAGTCGGGCACCTCAAGAAATTGGCTCAAAAAGGCACGATCCTGCTGGTCCCCACGCACCAGAGCAATCTTGACAGCGTGCTGATCGGGTATCTGATTTACCTGATGCAGTTGCCGCCTTTTGCCTACGGCGCAGGTCTCAATCTTTTTTCGAACCCGGTCCTCAGCTTCTTTATGGGCAATCTTGGCGCCTATACGGTCGATCGGCAAAAATCGAACGAAGTTTATAAAAACGTTCTGAAGAACTACAGTGCCGAGATTCTGCAACGAGGCGTGCACTCGATCTTCTTCCCCGGAGGGGGGCGGGCCCGCAGCGGAGCCATCGAAAGCAAAGTGAAGCTGGGCCTTCTGGGGACAGCGCTCGATGCACAGCTGGACAATCTTCTCGCCGGCGCACCCAAACCGAACGTTTATATTGTACCGATGACGATCAGTTTTCATTGCGTACTCGAGGCGGCCTCGCTGATTGAAGACTATCTGGCTGAAGCCGGGAAACACCGCTACATCATCATGGATGATGAATCATGGCAGCCAACCAAAGTTGCCCGGTTCTTCTGGAAGTTCTTTTCTTCCCAGAGTGCAATCACCGCCAGGATCGGAAGGCCTCTGGATGTTTTTGGAAACTTCGTGGATGAAGAAGGCCGCTCTCTGGGGCCTAACGGTACGGTCATTGACCCGAAGTTGTGGCTGACCACGGGCGGGCAGCTCCGGCGGGAGCCGCAACGAGACCGGGAGTATACGAAAGAGCTTGGCAAAAAAATCGTCGAGAGGTTTCACCGCGAAAATACGATTCTGACATCTCAGCTTGCCGCCTTCGCTTTTTTTGAGACTTTGCGAAAAAAATATTCCGATCTGGATGTTTACCGGTTCCTGCGGCTTTCGCTTCCGCAGCGCTCACTTCATTACGATGAGTTCCTGCCGAAAGCCGAAGAGTATCGTCGCAAAGTGCGGGAACTTGAGGAGCAGCGCAAAGTTTACCTGAGCGAAGAGCTGAAGGCCGTCTCCACAGATGAGTGGTTAAAGGATGGCGTTCGCCAGCTCGGTTTGCTGCACGACAACACCGTTATGCGGATTCAGGACGGCGTGATTTTCACGGAAGACATGAATTTGCTTTATTATTACCGCAACCGCCTGTCGGGCTATGGCATGTCGCTTTTAGCCGAAGGGCAGATTGGACCAGGAAAAGATGACAGCAAGGGCTTTTTGGTTTGATTCGACTGTTGCCGTAATTGGAGCAGGGGCTTGGGGAACTGTACTCGCCAACTTGCTGGCGAAAAACTGCCGAGAGGTTCGGCTCTGGTGCCGTGATGAAGAGCAGGCACGTGCGATGACGACCACACGAGTGAACGCAAAGTACCTGCCTGACCTGACAATTGATCCCAAGGTCCGCGTTTTTGCCGAAATGGAACGGATATTCGAGTCGAGGATCGGAGCCGTTATCTGGGCCTTGCCCTCGTATGCCTGTCGCGACCGGATGCGGGAAGCTGCGCGGTTTTTCCGGGGAGACGAGTTTCTTTTTCATGCCACCAAGGGGGTTGAGAAAGGCACTCTCAAACGCGTTTCTGAAATTTTGAAGGAGGAACTGCCTTGCGCGAGAATTGGTGTGATCAGCGGGCCCAATCTTGCGGTCGAAATTGCTCGCGGCGATCCGTCGGCAACCGTGATTGCCTCTCATTTTGATGAGGTGACTGAGGCAGGGGTGACTCTGCTCGCCAATGAAATGTTCCGTGTTTACAGCTCGTACGATGTGATCGGTGTGGAATGGGCGGGAGCACTGAAAAATATTCTCGCGGTCGCAGGCGGGGCTGTGGAAGGTTTGAATATGGGGGGGAACGCCCGCGCCATGCTGATCACCCGGGGCCTGGCTGAAATCGCACGCTTCGGAGTCGCCATGGGAGCGAAGGCGCACACGTTCACCGGTCTAGCAGGACTGGGTGATTTGCTGGCCACTTCAGGCAGTCCGCTGAGCCGCAATTTCAGAACCGGCTTTCGGCGGGCCCAGGGTGAGAAGCTGGAAGAAATTTTGGCGAACCTCGGTGGTGTTGCCGAGGGCGTACGCATGGCCGCAATTGTGCGGGCAGCCGCTCAGGAGCGGAAAATCAGCATGCCCTTGAGTGAGGGCGTGCAGCGGTTCCTTGAGGGTAGTGTGGATGTTCACGAGGGCATCCGGGTATTGATGGCCCGCCCGATGGGGCGCGAATATTGAAACGACAGACTTCATGGACTTTGCTGTCGAATACCTGCTGAGCTTTCTCCAGGATGAATTCCGGAATGAACCCGAGATCAGGATTCGGGTCCACCAGCGTTCAGTGACGCTACGGAGTCCCGATTTGCTCCAGGATTACGATCCGGAGACCAGCAATCTCCATACCCTGACCGGCGTGGATGTACGGGTACGGAGCCGGGAGTATTTCTTTCCGTCGGAGTGGGCACAGGGTCCGGCAAGGCGCAACGTCGATCAGCTGGTGCTTGAAATCCGCGAATTTCTGCAGCGGGAAGCCTGATTAATTAAGAGATCAGTTCGGGTACTTCAAATAATAGATATCGGGAAGATTGCGGCAGTGTTCTTCCAGGTCCAGACCGTAACCGATCAGGAACTGGTCATCGATTTTTTTTCCGACGTATTTCACCGGCACTTCGACTACCCGTTTGGCTGATTTGTCGAGTAAAGTGATGATTTCCAGAGAGTTCGGGCCCGCGGCCTTCAGGCGCTCATAAAGAAACTTGAGTGTGCGACCGCTATCAATGATCTCTTCGACGATGAGCACGTCTTTGCCCCGGATATCCATCTGGATATCTTTGAGAATGGTGACAGTTCCGCTGGAGGTGCGTGCTTTGCCATAACTGGAGAGGCGGACAAAATCGATTTCGTTATCGACCTTGAGGAGCCGCACGAGATCAGCGACGAAAATCAGGGCGCCCTTAAGGACGGCTACGAGCAGGACCTGTTTGCCTTCGTAATCCGCATTGATGCGGTTTGCAAGCGACTGGACCGCTGCATCGATTTCATGCCGGTTCAGGTATTTCGTAAAATTTTTATCATCAAACATCCGGGAACCCCCTGTTTCAATTTCTGAGATTTTTTAAAACGTCCTTGATTGCGCTGATTCCGCTGAGGCCAAGCGCCGCGAGTTGCCCCGCGAACTGCTGTCCACCAGTTGCAATCACGCCCAAGTAGCCTTTGCTGAATAGATCAAAAAAACCAATTTTGGTTTTCAAGGAAATGCGGAAGTTCGCGTCTGGCGAGGTGATCAGCTTGAGAAGATTGACGCCAATCGCGCCGATCTCCTGGGTAGGATCATTCAGGATCTGTTCGGCTGCGAGTGGTGTCAGTGTAAATTCAATATCCGGCTTCGGGGCGGCGCCGCTGCGAACGTCATTTTTGCCTGCAGCGCGGGTGAAATAAAATTGTTCGACCAGTTCTCCGCCACTCGTTTGCACGGTCAGCTGAATCTCGGCACCATCGGCAATGGATTTGGCAGCTTGGTTGGCAATGTCGCGTGCGAAATATTCAGCAAAACGCTGCGTTAGGGTTGCCGGAATGTCCATTTAAGCAATTTGCCGCGCCTGAAAAGGATTTGCAATAGCTGGATTCAGGTGGATTTAGTCGTATCGACAGTTCCGGCAGGAGAGGCCGGGCTTGCAGCGGCAGGAGCAGGTTGCGCAGAACTTGCCTTGGCTTCGTCGATCCTTCGGAATTTCGCCTCTTCCACGCCCGAAATAGCGTCCTTGAAGTTCCTGATCGCCTTGCCTAAAGTATTGCCTAACTCTGGAAGTCGACGGGGGCCGAAAATGAGGAGTACGATGCCTAAGATCAGAATGTGTTCGCCAGAAATTCCAAACATGCATTATTTATATCGATCTAGGCGTGCCGTGTCAATTTGCGTTTTAATGTTATTCCTAGGAATTTTTGCCGTCCGGCCTGGAAAGGCAGACCCAATTCATCCCTCGGGTACGAACGCCTATCAGAAGGTCACAGGAGCGAATCCTGAGGATGACCGCCAGAACTGGGATGGCATCTACCAGAAGGCCAAGAATCATTACGTTTATGGCAAGGAACCCGCCGCCTTTCTGAAGGAGAATATCGAACGGCTGGCACTTGGGCGAGCGTTGGACGTTGCTATGGGCGAGGGGCGTAACGCGGTGTATCTGGCCAAAAAAGGATTTAGAGTCGATGGTGTGGATTTTTCGGCAGTGGCTCTGCGAAAAGCCAAGCTTTTGGCTCGCGAAAATCGGGTCACGATCAATGCAATTTATGCAGATCTGAGCGCTTATCAGATCAAGCCTGAAACCTACGATCTGGTGGTCAACATCAACTTTCTTCATAGAGGGTTCATTGAGCAGATCAAGAAGGGGCTGAGGCGGGGAGGATATGTGATTTTTGAAAATCCCACGGTGGATCACCTGAAGCATGAGCCGGGACTGGTCAGGGCCTATCTGCTGGAAAAAGGCGAACTGAAGGAACTTTTCAAAGATTTTGAAATCCTGGTTTATCGTGAAACCGTGGACGACAAGGGGGCGGTGGCCAGTCTGATTGCGCGCAAACCCTTGCTTTAGATCATCCCAGGGGCTAAAGCAGAAGCACTCAGGGGGTCCTTTATGAAATTTTATTTTTTGATGATCAGCTTCACTCTACTCATGGCGACGACCGCTTTTGCAGCAAGAGATTACGATGTCACGGTATCCAGGACCTTCACCTCGGGAGATCCCCAGAGCGCTTTTTATACTTCGATTCAATGTAACATTCATCTGGGGCCGGATTATTTCGGGATTGAGCATCGGCGGCGGCTCGGCAATATAGACAGTTCGGAAGCTGCTGAACTCAGGGTCGGGAATGCAGCAGACGTGAACCAGTGGATCACTGATGCGAAGCGCGGCCCGATCACAGGTGGTCCTGGTCAGCAGGGTGCGGCTCAGCTCTCTTATTTTGCCATTCAGAAGACGGTGAACGGTACCTTCTACGTCGATCTTAAATCCGAAGGGGCTTTGGTTCTCACCAATGCCTCTCCGCAGGCAGCACTTTTGATCAAGCTCCTCGACATCCACTGTCCCAGGCTTCCGAATTAGAACCAAGAGCAGACTTCTTGATGATCCTCACCTTTGGCAGGCTTGGTCTCATTGGCTTTGGCGGACCGATTGCAGCAATTGCTCTCATGGAAGAGGAATTCTGTGTCCGTCGCAAATGGCTCAAACCTTCTGAATTTGCTGAGATCATCGCCATATGCAAATTGCTTCCAGGACCGATTTCCGTGCAGATGGCGATCGCCATTGGACGATTTCACTCCGGAGTGATGGGCGGAGTCCTTGCGGGGATCTCTTTCATATTTCCAGCTTTCCTGATGGTGCTTGGCCTCGGATATTTCTACGGGCAGTTTTCTACCACAGGCGGCTTGGGGGCAGCTTTTCAGGGAATGCAAGCTGCGGCGCTGGCGATCATCCTGCTCTCAGCCTGGCGCCTGGGGCAGCCCTATGCGCAAGAGCGCCTCGCCTGGGGGGTTGCCGTTCTTTCCGCCCTTTTCACATACTGGCAGCCCCGCTGGGAGCCTCTGATCATTCTCGGATTCGGTCTGCTTGGCGCGATCGTTTTCTCGAAGCCGTCTGATTCACAGCCTGATTCGCAGCCTGACTCAACAAAGGACGAGGGCGGTGGCGGCCGGAGCCTTTTCGCGGTGGGAGGAGTGGGGACGGCGATCCTAGCGGCTGAATGGCCGCTTTTGGGCAAATTGTTCTGGGTTTGCTTCAAAGCCGGTGCTTTCGTTTTTGGAACTGGCTTGGCGATTGTTCCGATGCTGGAAGCGGATGTAGTTGCGCACTATCACTGGATTACGCATTCAGAATTCATGGATGCGCTGGCTATCGGCCAAGTCACACCCGGTCCGGTCGTGATTACCGCTACATTTATCGGTTTCAAAGCAGCAGGAATCCCTGGAGCCTTGATAGCAACACTGGGAATGTTTCTTCCGTCTTTCATTAACGTTCTGATCCTCGTTCCGCTGGTCTGGAATCGGGTGAAAGGGACCCGGATCGCAGAAAATTTTTCAGCCTGGGCGATTCCGGCAGTGATCGGCGGAATTTTCGCCGCCGTGGTGAAACTTGGCTTCCTGACCTTGGATACCGGCGGTTCCATCATGATCTTCGCGCTGGGTCTTTCAGTTTTGATCTGGCGCAATCCACCGGCTTGGGCTGTGATTCCCTCTGCGGGGGGGCTGGGTTTTCTGCTCTTCCGTTTCCTGCACTTTTAGCGGGGCCGGGTCGGAATTGGACGAGGAGGCGAGATGGGACCTCCTGTCGGGCGGGGTGCCGGAGTTGTTGGTCCCGGAGCAGGTCCAAACGTCGGGCGTGGCCCAGATGTCGGACCCGCCGTTGGAAGAGGTATCGGATCAAATGTCGGACCCGCCGTTGGGCCGCCTGTCGGAAAAGATGTGGGTCGGGGTGTTGGTGTCCAGGTCGGAAAAGGCCACGGATTCGGCGATCCGGATGGAGAGCTTGAAGGCGATGGCCTGACGGACGGAGCGGGTTCGACGGGGCGTGCATTCACACTCGGGTCGTCAGCTCCCCCGGGAACGAGCAGGTGCTTGCGGATCCAATCCATGTCCAACCACGGGTTCGCGTACTCTGTGGGCTTAAGGACAGAGTATGGCACCCACATGTAATCAGGCCAGGCATCCGAGTAGGCGCCGTCGCCCATTTTCCACGCGCCACCGACAAAGAAGTCGCCTTGGCGGGTGACGATCAGATTTCCGCTGGACTGGACCTTTCCATCAGGACCGAATACGACGGGGCCATCCAGCCACAGTTCCATTTTAAGAACTCTGGATTCGAAATGTTCGTTCGCTTCAAAATTGAAGGGTACTGTCAAAACCTCGGGCGTGACATCGTCCCGTGCCCAGTAAATTGTACTTGTCATCAAAATTCGGTAAACGTTTGGAGCTTGCGGGTCAGCACCCAGATAGTCCGACGGCTTGGGATATTCAAACTGATAACCGGGTACCGGTTGGTTCCAGACCTGATCTGTCGTGTAACGGTCAATCAGGACGCTCTGCTTGAGGCGACCCATGTAATTGGTGAGGACAAGAAAATACTGGTCCGGAACGGTGTCGTAAAGTTTTGGCGAACTGTAATCCGAACCCCAGTCGACGCGGTCACCAAAAAAATCAGCACTTACCTCCATGGCGGCTTCCGTCAAAAGTGCTTTCAAATCTGCAACATTGAATTCTATTCCATTGACGGTGACGTTGGACCTGGGTTCTTCAAAAAGGGCGGCCGCGGCCGACCAGCCATTGCAGTGGCCCCACCATGGTTGAATTTTCGGGACGGCACTTCCGTGATTGGCCACTTCCCAGCTTTGCGCATGAGTCCTTCCACCGCGAGCGGCATCGTATTTTCCGGCCGGACTCAGGCCCCCGGTATATTTTCCAGCTGCGATGCCATTCCCTCCGTAGGGCCACCAGAAGCCAGCCCAGGGAGTCGGGGAGGCCTTGCCGACAAGATGGTTGTTCACGAGGTAAGCAAAATTTTTCTCTCCTTGGACATCGCCGCCTTTCACATTGGGGTAGGGCCAGGAATCGGCTTCTGAAACCACTGGTTCACTCAGCTCATCGTCACTGACATCGCCACAGGCGGAAATGCCGAAAGCCAGCAGGAGTAAAAGCAGGAGGGTCGAGACATTCTTAAAGAGGCTCATAGCGCCCCCTTCCGGACGAGAAGTGCGATACCGTGAGGTGTTTTGATGTAACTGGGCCAGGGATCCCCGTGTTCCCAGAGCGCCTGGATGGGACGTCCGAAGAAATCATCCTGCTCCAGCCAGACACTCCGGCTCAGATCAGGTTTGAATCCGGTTTTGGCTGCGAATTCCCGGATCGCGGGGGGCAGGCGTGGTGGATATCTCAGTTCCTCGCGAACAGCGTTATCCAATGGTATGAAATCGATGGGCAGGAAATCGATCAAACTTTTGACCTTCCGGATGCCGTTGGGTGATACGCTGAAGGGCTCAGGACGGTTCTTGATGAAATATTGTTTTTTGAGTGGATGGAAGTTGCCGTCGCCTGAAATCAGAATTCTCTCGACCGCAGGATCGATCAGCGAAAAACCGGCTTGCCGCAGCTGCGTGACTTCTATCTCGATCACGGGCGCTGCGTCCTGACTGACCTGAATCACTTTAAATCTGAAAAGACCGGATTCCGCGACAATCGGGTCGCGCAGCTCTGAGGCCGCAAGCGTCGGCGCTGGTCGCAACATTTCTTGAGTCTGATTCAGTCGCCATACGGCAAGGTCCCATGAATCTCCCTTTTGGTAGGGTCTTCCAAACAGGAGCGCAGAGCTTGAGGTGGATAGTGCCCCCGGGCGATTGGCCGCTGCCGCGCGGTCTCTCAGAACTTTTCCTTGCGCGATGCTCAACGCTTTTGAGTAGAGTTCCCGTTCATCCGGATCTGCCATTGCATCTGCTCCGGTCAAACCGCTCATGGCAGAGACAAGGAAAACGATCGATAACGCGCAAAATATTTTCATGACAGGCCTCCCTGAAGCGCAGAGGAAGCGAGCAAGCTCCATGCCTGTCTGCCGAGAAGAATCTTGACGAACGGGCGACCACTCATTACTTCTGAAAAGATGGATCAATCTGGAACTGTCCGGTTTGCAGGGTTTTGGGTTCGCTGGCTGGCGGAGCTGGTGGACAGCATCATACTGACCGTCGTCGCGACTTTGCTGGAGTTAATGTTTCTCGGCGCCTGGTACTGGATTCGAATTCTAGCGATGGGCGAAAGTGCAGGTTCATTTTCCGAGAGCTACAATGCATTTATGTTTCAGGTCTTCAACGCGCTCCTTTATCTCGTGCTCGCGGTACCCTATTATATTTACGCCCATTATCGTTACGGAACGACTTTAGGAAAAGTCTGGCTTAATATTTACGTCGTGAATCACTCTGACCACCGTGCAATCACCCTGCGGCAATCCGTGATCCGCTGCCTGTCCTATGCGGTTTCCTATCTGCCGCTGATGACGGGCTATCTCATGGCGGCATTTCATCCAGAGAAAAGGGCGCTCCATGATCTGATCGCCGGAACGGTTTCGGTCCGGCGGGCGAAAGTGATCCAGCCGGAGGTTGTATGAGTGTTTATGCACGATTCAAACGCAATCCGGATGGTTTCAGGAACCTGGTGGAACTGCTGGAAACCACACCGCAGGTCCGCAGACAGAAGATGATTGATGTCGGAATGCAGGAAGATCCGGATTACACGATGAAAGCCCTGGAGTTCACGCTGAATTTCACGGACATCATCAATTTGCCAGAGATGGAATTGGCCGAGCTGATCGCGGCCGCCCCGCCCCGGACTACTGGTTACGCTTTCCTGCAGGCGCCAGAAGCAATGAAGCTGCGTGTTTTACAGGTTGCCCCACCGCGGCTCAGGGCCGACCTTAAAGACTATCTTTCGGTAACTGTCGGGCCACGCGAAATCGGTGGCGCACAGCTGAAGATGGTGGAAATCACCCGTCAGTTGGAACGAAAAGGTCTCGTTAAAACGAAGAAAATTCCTGCTTAGATCAGAGGAGAGGCTTTTCGCTCAAAGTGGCCATATCCCAGATTTCACGTGAGAAAGCGCGGACTTTGCGGAGTTCCTCCCAGTTTTGGGGCTGGTAGCCGTCTGGTCCTTCAAAGGTCTCTGCTTCCCATTTCAGGAGGTCGTTCTGAAGAGCGGTGAGAGTGGCGCTGTAGCCTTTGTCTTTCAAAAGCTGGATGTACGGTTCACGGTCGAATGGGATCTGCATGACTTATTCATACCCTCGAAAACGGGGACGCTCAAGACGGAATTTGACATAATCCCTATAGTTTCGGTAAGGTCCACAAACTGATCAATCGTCGGGGTGTAGCGCAGCCTGGCTAGCGCATCTGCTTTGGGAGCAGAGGGTCGCAGGTTCGAATCCTGTCACCCCGACCATACAAAACATAAAAATAAAAATCGTTCATAGAACCCTCCTTTTTTTTGCAGCAGAGCATTAAATAATTGAAAATGACGCAACGCATGATATAAGCGCTTTCATCCGGAGATTTTTTATGAAGTTCTTTCGTTACGTAACAATGTCATTATTGACTGTCGCCTTTTCAGCTTCAGCAGATTCATTTCCGATCCGGCCCATGGACAGAAATTTGGCTGCGCAGAGCGTGAAAGTATTATGGGGGCGACCCGCCTCAGCAATTGAAGCTGCGGATCTTGATGGTGATGGATTTACCGATATTGCGGCCATGAGTGTTTCAAGCAACGAACCCACGGCTGATATAGATCTTTTCATTGCGTGGGGGAGCGCAAAGACCCCCTGGACAAAGGTGACCCAATTTCCGATGGGACACTTCCTTCGTGTGTACAGTGCGACTCGAGATACCTCATCCCGGGTGATCGCCATAGGAGATTGGGATGGCAATGGATTGCCAGACGTCCTGACTTCCAGGGGTGTGCTGATGAACCAAGGAAAACGAAAATTCACCATGGTTGCCATGGCGACTCCCACCTCAGACATTCTACTGCCTGTTGCACTGGCAAAATTCGCGGGGCCCCGACCCAGTTTAGTTCGAGGCAGAGTCGATGGAAGAATTGAAATATGTGAAACTCCCACAAAATGCCAAGTGCTGACCGCAACGGGGATTGAAACTTACTATGTGAAGGACATGGTTGTTGCGGACTTTGACCGTGATGGCAAACCCGACATTCTTGCGGGACTTCGTCATGACGATCACATGAACTCCTATCTCTGGCTCAGTTCCAACCGATGGATTAAACCCTCAGTCATCGCAAACATGGGCCCCGTGGATTATCAGGTGGGCGACGTCAACAAAGATGGCCTTTTGGATATTGTTGCGCAAAGAACAGAATCTATCAGTGATTTTCCGAGCTATACCGACTTATGGTTGGGCGACGGTCGAGGCAATTTTGCCGTTGGTCAAACAATCTACAACCACGACAATCATAATGATGCAGCTTATCTTGCGGATTATAACAAGGACGGATGCCTGGATTACTTGCAAATCGGCGTGGACATTCCGTCTGTTGGACTCAGACTCGGCAATTGTCGGTACCTGGGAGATCATGATCCGACTCGTCCTTCCGATGCGGGATGGCAACAGGTGCCGGCGACGGGCGGTATCGGCGTGCAGTGTCTGGATTTGAATCGTAATGGAAGCTGTGACCTGATCGTAAGAAGTGTGGGCGGTTACGAAGTGGGGTTAACGGTTATCCTGCGATAGACTCGGACGCCGAGGCGGATTGGTGTTTCGGATGGCAAAAGGCTCGTTATTGATATTTGCAGCGTTCGGCGCTTTCGGATTCCAGACGGTGCCGGTCCACGCATCTTCTGAGTGCCAGTTCGGCACAAGTCCCTTTGTGATCTCATCGGATCAAACGCAAACGCACTTGCGGTGGGATATTAACGTTCAGGAAGTATTCTGGGCCGATGATTCCCCCGTTTCCGGAGCATTGGCAGACTATCGGAACTGGGCGCTAAGCGTGGCCCGAACTACCAGCCAAAGCGAGCTCATTGATATTCAGAGAAAATCGTTTGTGGGCTATCCAAATATGCAGCGGCGTTTTGACCTGGTCATTTCCGGACAGGCAGGAGCAATTGAGCGCGCCACGTGCCTGGAAAATTTGCTGATAGCTGAACACACGGCGCGTTTTCCACTGAAACAGTATCCTTCTGAGTTTATGGCATTCGTTCTTCGAGATGCTACTTATGGCTCGCGGTTACGCATCTATTTTTCCTCGGGCGACGGCAAAAGTACGAATTATGGCCCTCCCGTTTCGATCGAAATTTTGTCGGCGGTGGAGCGGGATATTGAACAGGGATGGATCGTCTTGTTTCACTTGCATAACCATCCGTTTATGCTGAATGCGCTGCCGGATTTTCTAGGAGGAACAGTTGTGCCGAGCGACGGAGACCTGCAGGCCTATGAGCTTTGGTCTCAGATATACTTTCTGCGTGAGGCCAGAATCACGAACGGATTCAGCACCATTCGCATTGCAGATACAGACTTAAAAATGCTGGAATCGACAGTACCGGGGGTTTCTTCGGTAGCTGGACAAGGCTCTCGGTTTTAGAGTTCTAGATGAGTGGTGATTTTTTTCATCATATTGGCCCAGGTTTCAGGTCCTAAAACGCCGGGGTCGGTGATCAGGTGGTGATATTGAATTTTTTCGACATCCCTTTTATCCAGGGATTCGAATTTCCAAAAATTCAAGCCAGCAAGTTTCGCTTCTGCTTTTAGACCAGCGAAATCGACCAGTTCGTCTTCCGGGTCGCCCAGGACTAGTGTAGGAATATTCATTCCGCGGTAATTCGCCTGCTTGAAATCCGAAACGAGCTCGAAAAGGGCATTATAGGCAGCCATTGCGGTTCCCTTGTTGGCCCGGTGAGCGGCATCGTTCAGGCTCGGTACCCGGAAACCCTTGCCGAAAATATTCAGGACTTTCAGTAAATGGGAAGTGAACTTGACTTTGATAGCCGGAGCCAGCAAAACCTGGCGATCATACCTGACCGGCGAACCGAATCTGCTCATCAGAGCTGAATTGACCAAGGCTCCGAGAGAGTAGCCGATAAAGTTCAGAGGCACGCCGAGCTCATCCGCGCGCTGGCGGGCCAGTTGGTAAGCCGAAGACAAGTCATGCAGCCACTGCTCTGGGGTGACCGTTTTCATGGCTTCAAAATCCCCTCGGTGACCTGTCAAACCCACTCTGAAGACTTCCGCTCCGTTTTGGTTCAACTCTCGGGCAAGCGGATCCATGATCTCGGGTTTATTGTTCAACCCGTGAATGACGACGACCACCGCTTGGGCAGTCTGCCCGTGTGTAGGCGGAGAAACTTCAAGTGCTTTGGATAGAATGCTCGTCAATCAGAATGTCTGACTTTCTGGTTCCGTCAGGGCAAGGCTTGAAGCGGAATCCTGGAGCCCGGCAGCGGCTTTGCCCCAGACGATTTCGCGTAGACTTCCAACGGCTTTTTCCACATTCTGGGCTTGAGCGGCCAGTTGTTCCGCCGCTGTCGAAATTTTATGCGTGGTCGCCACGTTCTGTTGCGTTGCCGTATCAAGCAAGCCGATCGCTTTTGTGATTTCCCCAACCCCTTTGGCCTGTTCATCGGCTGCCAATGCGATTTCTCTGGTCAGGGCATTCGAAATATCCGCCTGCTTGGCGATATCACCGAGAACCTGCTGATTATCCTGGGCGATCAACGTCCCTTGCTCGAGCTTCCGCTTTCCGAGGAGCATCATCTCCTCGATCGAGCTCTTCGTTTCAGAGACAATGGAATCGACGTGCGTAACGCTGTCACTCAGCATGTGGCCGATCTCAAGAGCCGCCTTGCCGCTCATCTGCGCGAGATTTCCGACTTCCTCGGCGACCACCGCGAACCCTTTGCCGTGTTCACCGGCCCGCGCGGCTTCAACCGAAGCGTTGAACGACAATAGCTTCGTCTGGAATACGATGTCGTTGATGACCTTGGTCTTGTTCCCGATTTCAGCGATCACCTTGTTGATCTCGCTGATTCGCAGGTTGCTGGCCTCGACCTGTGAAAGAACTTTCGCATTGCTGGAGTTGATCTCCGCCATCGCATTGAGCATCTGTCCCGAGGAGTTCTGTCCGCGTTCCGCCGCCGCTGCGCTCGCGCCAGCGGCTACCTCGGTTTGCTTGGCACTTTCAGCACTCTTCGTGATCATCGCGTTCATTTCTTCTACCGATGCGGCGGTCTCCTGAAGAGCTGAAGCCTGATCGGAACTTGCGGAGGAAAGCTGCTGGACTGCCGCGGACACTTCAGTGGATGCTGCCGCGACTTTCTGGCTTTCGTCGCTCAATACGCGGATGCTTTCCTCGAGCGGGCCCGCAATCGAATTGCCGAAGCCCCGGAGCATGAGAGAGAACATCAGGATTCCCATGATGATGAAACCACCGACTCCCATTTTCCCAATCATGCTGAGCCGCTCGGCTTCCGCTCTCGCTTTGTCAAAACCCATCCGCGAAATGGCTTGGACTGTCGTTATTTCGGATCGGATCTCGGTGTAAAGCGGGTTGTACTTTGAGTCGAAAACCTCAAGGGCGGCATTGGAGCCGTCATTCTCCAGAACATCCGCGATCTCATCTTTAATCGGGTAAAGTTCCTCTTTCTGTCTTTTAGCAAGGCTTATGATCGCATTTTTCACCCGGTCCTGAAGGGGGAGTGCCAGAAGTTCCTTCAGCGCCTCGTCGGCTTTCTCAATGGCCAGATTCTCTTCGGCAAGATATTCATTCTTGGCCCGCGAAATGTAGCGGGAAAGGTTCAGGGTCACGATATTGAAGTTCGTTTCCACCTGAGCCATTCGAATCACGACATCCGCGGCAATGGCTGCCTTTTTTTCGAGGTCCGTCACGACTTGGGTGACCCCCGTGTAAATCAGCAGGACCCCAAGACCTCCAAAGACCGTAAAGAGGGTCATGTAGGTGACCTTTTTACGGATGGCAAGGTCCTGAATTTTAGAAAAGAGAGAATGAATATATTTCATTGAGACCTACTTCTGTTTGTATCCGACGTAGTAGATGCCGATGACCTCGCCCTTTGCATTCTTGATAGGTTCATATCCGGTTTCATAGGGCTTACCGAGAATGTCCACTTTTCCGTAATATGCCTGACCTTTGTTGATCGAGTCATATGCCGGGTTATGGGCCAGTTCCGTGCCGACGGCACGGCTGCCATCATCCTTGAGGACGTTGGTAGTGACGCGTACGTATTCTGCTCCGGATTTAACAAAGACCGTGGCGGTGCCGCCGACTTCCTTTTTTACTTCATCGACTGCTTCATAGAAATTATTCTGTTTTTGCTGACCGAAATAGATGACCGGCGCGTTCTTGCCGTCCACCGTGTCGGTTCCTTCCAGACGGGGCTTTCCGTACTTGTTGAGTTTGTCCTTCAGCAGGGCCATCGACGTTTTCACTTTCGCTTTAAAATCCGTTTCGGCTCCGACTGCCTGGGGTGCCTGCGCAAAAGCAAGGGTCAATAAAACCAATACTGCTCCGATTTTTGAAGTCTTCATGGATGCGTCTCTCTTTCTTAAATGGGGAGTAAATATATATTTAATGTTATGAGATATCGACGCAAAGTTAAAGAAGTAATATTGGGTTTGTTGGAATACAAAGTGAAGCGCCGGGCCGTGAAAGTTTTTGCAGGAGAGTTCATTATGAATCATCTGGCCGAAGAGAGCAGTCCGTATCTCACGCAGCATCAAACCAACCCGGTTGACTGGTATCCCTGGGGAGACGAGGCTCTGACGCGTGCCCGAAAGGAAAACAAGCCAATTTTTTTGAGCATCGGCTACTCGGCTTGTCACTGGTGTCACGTGATGGAGCAAGAGTCCTTTGAAGATCAGGATATCGCCCGCCTCTTGAATGAGCGGTTCATCAGCATCAAAGTGGATCGGGAAGAACGACCGGATCTCGATCAGATTTACCAACCGGTTGCCCAGGCTCTTACAGGCGGAGGGGGTTGGCCCCTCAGCGTATTTCTGACACCGGAGCTGAAACCTTTTTTCGGGGGTACTTATTTTCCGCCGACGGACAAATTCGGACGGCCGGGATTTTTGCGCCTGATCGCCGCGCTGGGGGAGGCCTATGAAAATGAGATCAGTCACATTCAGGCGAATGCCCGTCAGCTGACTGAGCTGATCCAGCGGGGTCACGGCCTGAGCCAGATCCCGGCCGCGGATTTCCCCCAGAAGGAAGAGCTCCTTGCCATTGCCCAGGAGCTCTTGCGATCGGTTGATCAAATAAATGGCGGCATGTTGGGTGCACCTAAATTTCCCAACCCTTCATTTTTCAGTTTTCTATGGAGAATAGGTTCCCTGAACCGCGAGCGAGATTTGATGGATGCGGTCGTGCTGACCCTGCGTAAAATGGCCACCGGCGGTATTTATGATCAGCTAGGTGGTGGTTTTCACCGGTACAGTGTGGACGAAAGCTGGACCATTCCTCACTTCGAAAAAATGCTTTACGATAACGGACTTCTCCTGAAGCTCTACTCCGAAGTTCTTCTGAGCGCCTCGCTTACGGAAGCAGACCGGAGCCTGTTCGCGGATGTTGTTCGTTCCACGAGTGAATATCTTTTGCGCGAAATGCGGGTGGACGGGCTGGCTTTCGCCTGTTCACAGGACGCGGATTCGGAGGGCGGCGAGGGAAATTTCTTTTCCTGGAGTGCAGGGGATCTGCAGGATTCCGCTTTGGGCCTGACCCCGGAAGAACAGGCTTTTGCAAAAGAGGTCTTTGGTATCACGGAAGCCGGCAACTTCGAACACGGCAAGACGGTCTTAAGCCTGACCCGAGCCGTGCTTCCCGAGGAGCGGATCTTCCTGCAGGAGATTCGCAGGAAAATATTCGTATACCGGGAGTCGCGCCCCAAACCGGCGCGAGATCATAAGATTCTTGGAGCCTGGAACGGATTGGCCGTCAGCGGAATTTCCTGGGCTTCTCTGGCGCTCAAAGATTCAAGCCTGGCAAACGAAGGGGCAAAAGCATTCGATGCTTTGGTCAGTGTGCTTGTTGATCAGGAGCGCGAGGTGCTTAAGGGAAGTATTCAGAATGGAAAGGCGAAGTTGATCGGTAACTCGCAGGATTATGCGTTTCTCGCGATGGCGGCGCTGGATCTTTCACGCTGTCAAGGGGATGAGCGCTATCTTCAGTTCGCCCGGACTTGGATGCGGAATTTCATTTCTGAGTTTCGAGACAGTCAGGAAGCGGGATATTTCCTGGCGTCCAAAAAAGTCCCCGAGCTGATTTACAGACCCAAGGATATCTTTGATCACGCGATGCCATCAAGTACGGGGATTGCGCTCGAGATCCTGGTCGCGGTTGACGCGATCGTTTCTGATGACGTTATTCGTAAAGAGCTGAGTTACCAGCTGAACGCACTGGCTGGCGTTGCCAAAAAATTCCCGAGTGGCTGCTCGGGGATTCTGAATGCCTTTTTGCTGGCGGCGGTGGGGCCGGTGACGCTGGCTGCAAACCTGGCAGGCGAGTGGAATGGTAGCCCGTTTGTTTTTCCTGTAAACGAGCCCCGGGCGTTGGGTTGTCACCGGCAGACCTGCTTTGAATTCAAAACCGGGGGTGCTTCCGTTTCGGACTGGGTCCGGCAGAGACTGGATTCAGAGCGAATTAACAACTGAAGGTGTTGCGAACATTAATAGCGTCGCAACGGTCCCAAGCAAGCTACAATATTGATGGTTTAGGGGGCCAGGCAAGGCCGTTTTGCGTTTCTGCAACTGGATCCGTTGAGTTTTGACGAACAATTACAGAATGCGTCACTACAGACACAGTTGAATTAAATAATGGCAGGCTGCAATATTGGACTATAGCTTTTAACGTGACATCGAAGGGGGATTTATGGGGTCCAAAATTAGTTTTGTTTCTTTATTTGCATTGGGGGCATTGTTCATCAGTGGTTGTGAGATCAATGTAAACACGACGTCGACGATCAAGCCGGGAACGATTGATCTGATTGCACCGAGTATTTCGAGTTTCAAAGTGCCGGCAACTTCCAGTTCATTGGTTGTTGGACCCATTGAAATCATCGCAGCAGATAACGTTGCGGTCGGTGGATACGTCCTGTCCGACAGTAATGTTGTACCGCTGGTGAGTGCCGGTCTGTTCAACTCAGTAGCCCCGACGAGTTTTACCTTCAGTTCGGCTGGACAGAAGAACCTGTATGCCTTCGTAGTAGACACCTCGGGCAATGTTTCTCCAGTGGCCAGCGCCTCTGTCGTAATTAGTCTGGTTCAAGACTCAGTGGCGCCGGTAGTGAACACCTTCAGTCTGCCGGCTACATCAACCACCTTATCAGTGCCGATCTTGAGCCTGAGTGCGAGTGATGCCAACGGGATTGCCGGATATTTCCTGAAAGAGTCCTCCAGCAGGCCATTGGCTACTGATCAGGGATGGGCTTCATCTTTTACCAAATATGATTTCACTTCGAGTGGGTCGAAGAACTTATACGCTTTTGCCAAAGACCCGAATGGGAATGTGTCAGTAGGGAAGCTGGCGAGCGTGACCATCTCTGCCCCAGCGGATACCGTTGCACCGGTGGTGACCTTTAACCCGCCTGCTACCGCTAGTTCACTCACGGTATTTATCGTTCCAGGTTCGGCTTCGGCTTCGGACAACGTGGGAGTAACCGGATTCGCCTTGAGTGAGAGTTCAGTGCCGCCGTCCAGCAGCGGGTTTACAACAGCCATTCCGGGGAGTTTCACATTCGGAAGTGCTGGATTGAAGACTTTGTACCTCTATGCCAAAGATGGGGCTGGGAATATCGGGAGCAAGAGCGCCCAAATTACCATAACTCTCCCAAGCCAGATCACGGCAACGCTTGCGCCGATAGCCGACACTTATATTTCCAACTCGGATGTGCATTCGGCAGAGGCAGCATTACACACTTACACTTGGGGGAATTACAATTCTGCTAATGCGATTCTCATGAAATTCGATCTCTCCAGCATTCCTCAAACTGCCGTGATCGATAATGCAGTATTGAAAATGTATCTCGTCGAGGCTGACGCCAGCGTGGATCCTTATGTAATTTCGATCCATGGGATCGTTAACAAGAATGTCGATGTGAACAAGGCAACGGGACTAACTTATGACGGAGTGAATCCGTGGACGGCCGTGAGTGGCAGGACTGAGCCCATGGCTTTGGGTGATATCTCTGCTCAAGCTGCCACGATGCCGATCGATAAAGTCCTCGGAATTAAATCCGTGGCTATTCCTCAGCTTGTTCAGAACATGGTCAGCAATCCTGGGTCCAATTTCGGAATGCTCCTGAATTCGGATGCTGGTGTGGTCCAAGACCGTTATAGGTACTTTGCCAGTCTGGAAGATGGCGATCCCGCCAGGAAGCCTTCGTTGGTTGTGACCTATCATACAGGCCCATCGGCGGATACTTCTGCCCCGGTAGTCACGTTCAGCATGCCATCATCCGCCAGTTCGTTGGTCGTGCCGATCTCCTCATTTACCGCGTCGGATAATGTCGGAGTGACGGGATATCTGTTGAAAGAGACCTCCTCGATACCATTAGCCTCTAATAGCGGGTTTGCTCCCTCTGCGCAGCCGAGCTACACGTTTACCACTCCGGGTCTGAAAACGTTGTACGCCTTCGCCAAGGATGCAGCAGGAAACATATCGACGGTAAAATCCGCATCCGTGACGATTACGCTTCCAGTAGTAGTTACGGAGTCCCTGTTCACGAGTTCAACAGTCCCCGGGGCGAAAGAAAACGATGGCACGCCTTACGAGATGGGGATGCGCTTCCGATCGGCATCATCTGGTCAGATCAGTGCAATTCGTTTCTACAAGGTGGCGGAGGATACAGGTGTCCACGTGGGTAGTATCTTTTCGACAAATGGTTCGAAATTGGCCTCAGTTACCTTCTCGGGTGAAAGTCTTTCTGGCTGGCAGAGTCAGGCTTTGCCTTCACCTGTTTCGATTCAGGCCAATGTAGACTACGTGGTCTCTGTGACCTCTCCGACGGGCAACTATGGGTATACTGAGTATGCGTTTAATTCTCCAATTACCCGTGGCAATCTGACAGGGTTAGGAAGTTTGTTTGGACCCTCCGATGGTTCCATTCCGGATCAAACTTGGGTCGGGCACGGCGCCAACTACTTCCGTGATATCGTATTCACGGAAGGATATGTTGATCCGCTGCCAACTGGCTCGGCAACCTTATCGTGGATTGCTCCGACGGCCTATACAGACGGGAATCCAATGCCTGCGGGTACCGTGACAGGGTACAAAATTTCGTACCGCACAAGCTCTGGTACTCCGACCGTTGTGACAGTGCCGCTATCGGCAGGTACCAGCAATTACGTCATTGGCAACCTGCCGCTGGGTAGTACCTACTACTTCTCGGTGCTGGCAACCTCCAATGCCGGAGATGGCGAAAGCACGGCTGAGCTTCCAAAGAGTCTGTAGTAACAAAATAATAAGAAGCACTAAACAAAGCGCCCGTGCCCTCCAGGCACGGGCGCTTTGCTTTTGGTAGGGCAAAAATTGCCGGGCAGAACCAGAATTTGACCCTACTCCTGTCCTCAGTTACCATTTGACAAAGAGGGCGAGGGGACACATGGACGCGCGTTTCCGTACTGTTTTGAATTTTGCATTAGTGTCGTTAATGGCAGCAGGTATGGTTTCGTGTAAATCAAAATCCACGGACACCGGCGCCTCAACCATCGCCGAGCCTTACGGCGACACCACGGTCGGGACGGTGGTCGACGCTGTCGGTTTCAATATCTCTCTGACCAAAGATTATATAGGACTTTACGATATTCATAAGACTACAAGCTGGACTTTGCCCTGCACGGCTACTGCGGGTCAGGACATTGCTTGCTACGTCGACGGGATGGAACTGGACTTCTATGTCCGAGGTCTGGAATTGCGTTACAATGTTCCGAAAGAAATGTGTAAATACTACGTATTTTCACCCTATTTTTATTACAATATGGAGCCCGGAATCGGCGCTGAGGGATTTGCATATGATGTGAACGCCGCAGGAGCGGTGGTGAGTCAGTCCATCACCGGCGCGCATGCAGCCAATAGTTATTGGGATGGAACAACTCCCAAATGTGATTACGATTATTCCGGAGCCAATGGCCCTAATTGCTGCCTGGGTTCGTACACGCTGACTACGCGGACCTGGGATCCCTCGCTGAACGTCGATCCGGTATCTGGAGTTGCAGCGGGTGGATGGGGCGCCCCCGCTGTCCGTACGGTGGAGTGGGGTGGTGCTTACGGCAACTGCCTGAAAGGCCCTGCGATGGATACCCAACAGAAGACCAGGGATGGCTGGCCCAAGAGCACCATTTCGAATATCAACGTCGAAACTGAAGGCGCCAATGTGTCTTACAAAATCGCCCCGCCCATCGAAATGGAAAAAGGACGCAATGTCTACATTGCGAATTTCTCTGCTGCAGTTCTCGCCGCTCCTGATACTGCAGCAAGCTGGGGAAATGTTTTCTATTCTTCAGCGGGTATTTATAGAACTGCCAGACCCTACTATGAGCTGACTTGCTACGATCGAGCTGAAGAAATCAAATCCCGAATCCGGCTCTACGTCCGCGAGTGGAATAGCGTTGCTGAATTTGACTTGCGCACGACCACCGGGAGCCCAGACGCCGGCGGCAACGAGGCAACCTACCCTAATCAGCCGGTCAATGACTATACTGATTGGGCAGATCTGTCGGATGGAGACACTTTCCCGTTTGAGCTGTAACTTCCGCTATTGGGCGGTTCCATTCAACGTGATGGTGAGTGATGAATCCTCCGCTACTCCATCGTCGTAAATGAGATTCAATTTGTAATCGGAATAATCCAGAGCTGCCAAAGGGGAGTACAGCAGATTTAACCTGCAGGTTTGCCCAACAGCGAGTGGTGTAACCAGCGTGCAGCTACCGTCTGTCCCAGGAAAGGCTCCGCCGACAAACGTATACGGCGATGCCGGGGAAGCTGGATCCGTCAGCGGCACTTCAAAGTTCGCGGATTTGAGCAGCAGAGCGCTGCCTCCGTTATTGCTCACAAGTACTTCCCGGCTTACGGTTGCACCGGCCAAAGGATTTCCGAAATCAACCGGACCTGGTGTCCAGGGGAGCAGCAGGCCTGCGGTGGTGCCGTGCAGTGGAAAAAGCATTGGGGCAACGATCACTCCATCAATATAGCTCAACTCGAGTACTGCAGCGTGAGGTCCCTCGGTCACGGGCGCATAGGTCAGGACCAGCGTGCAGGCCGCTTCCGGTGCAAGGTCTGAGGTGCAATCACTCCCGGTTCCGGGGAAGCTGCCGCCCTTGAAAGCAAAAGGAGCTTGCAGGTCTTTTCCATCGGCAACCCGGATCTCTGAGGCAGCATAAGGTCCGGTATTGGTGACAAGGACATTGAGGGAGGTGCTTGAGTTTTTGGCTTGAACACCAAAATCACCTTCGAAGGCGTCGGGAATTAAAATCGCAACGAGGTCTGGAACATTCGATAAATCCAGGAGTCCAGAAGCCGGCTGGTTCTGGTAACAGCCGCAAAGCGCTGAAATCGCAGGCAATAAAGCAAATGCTAAAAAGCGCGCAGCAGGACGTTCCACAGTAATTTAACCTTCCTTTTTAATATTTTGTGCTGCAAGACGAATAGAGTCAAGTATTGACTTTAAAGCGAAATTCCCACCAAAGTCCCCAGGTAACTCATGCCCAAGGTGCCATAGCCCCCTTCAAGGACTAGTCGCAAACCGACCTCCGGGACCCGGAACGAAACCCCTGTGAACAAAAGGCCCTGCGTCGCACTTGTCTGCGCGGTCCTCAGCGTTTGCGTATAGCCTTGAACAGCGATGGTGACCGGGACTTCGATTTGGCCGCTCGTACTTTCCAATCCGATTCCGATGTACGGTTCAGAAAAATCCAGGCGAACCGAACCCAGGAGCTGGGGGGAGAAAGTGCGAGTGTTCAAAATAAGTCCCCCCTGCCCAATATCAACACCTTCATACTGGATCGGGAGCCCTTTCATTCCAAATTTGGAAAGGTCTATGAGCGTCTCGGCATACGAAAACCGGAAAGCCCAGGTCATCCCTTCTTCAGGCTCAAAAATCACGACTTTGAGGTCTGCTCCGAGAATCCGGTTCCCTCTAAAATACAGACCGGAAGCGCCAATTTCCGCTTTTTTCCCCAAGCCCTTATGCAAATGAGCCTTGATCGTGGGAAGCGCGCCAATCGCGAAAGAGGAGGCATCGTCGATCATACCTTCCTGGACAAGCGTATCCGCGAAACTGGTGGGGAGATGCACCAGGCTGACTTCAAGTCCAAGATCAACCTTATTTCCAATGGCAACAGCACCCTCGTAGGGTCGGTGATTATTGAGAATACCGAAGGTAGTGACAATCTGGCCAGCGGCCGCGCCGGGAATGACCGAGCTGATATCAATTGAGGTCGGCTCCTCTGCCGCATGAACCAGCGGCGAAAAACAGAAAATGCAGAGAAGCCAAAGTCGCAGGGCAATCGCCATAGAATCCGATTTTACCGGAGAAGCGGCTGGTCAGCAATTTTGCAAATGACATAACTTGGTTTTTATCTGCATTTGCCATAAAATTGGCACTCGGGTGAAATATGAATCAAAGTCTGAATATCGCGCAACCGCCCCATGGATTCCCGCAGCTGCCGCCGGGATGGCTCAGAGAAACCGAAAATTTTCCGAGCCAATCGGGAACCGTACAGCTTTCCGCGCTGTTTCTCCGGAAAGAACCCTGGTCGGGGCCGCGCGTGCTCTTTGTCATTCACGGAATGGGGGAGCACTCGGGGCGTTACCAGCATTTGCCGCATTTCCTGAAGAATGAACTGGACGCGGTCTATTGTCCCGATCTTCAGGGACATGGGAAATCCGGTGGAATGCGAGGCCATATCGATCGCTTTGATCTGATGGTTGATGATTTGGCAATGATGGTGCGCCGGCTCGACGGTCGGCTGCGTGATCGTTTCAACAACTCGGATATTCATCTTTTGGGACATAGTCTGGGTGGGCATCTGCTGCTCCGATTACTGCTTCTGCACCCGGAACTCCCAATCTCGTCCGCAACGGCTTCGGCTCCTTTTCTGGGAATCAAAAATCCGGTACCTGGAGTCAAGAAGATGGCGGCTCAGCTTCTGGCGAAAGTCTGGAAGACGGCAGCGCTGGATACGGGGCTGGATGTGAATTTGCTCTCGAGGGATCCGGCCGTTTGTGAAAACTACCGGAATGATCCGCTCAACCACGGCAAGATGACACCAGTGTTTTTTAAAGAGCTGCTTTGGGCTTTCGAAGACACGCTCGGGCACAAGGGGGGGATTCAAGTCCCGCTGCAGTTCCTGATACCGTTGGCAGATCGGGTTGTTGACAACGAAAGCTCCTTTCGGTTCTTCAATGAACTGAATCTGCCGGACAAGAAAATCAAAACCTATCCGGGTTTTTATCATGAACCGTTCAATGAGCTCGGCAAAGAGCAGGTTTTCGAGGATCTTGCCTCCTGGATCAAGGAACATTCACGCGTTTAATTTCTGTTAAGATATCTATAAGAAAAGACGATAAACCCGGAGAGAGGGGCAAGTGACTGGCTCACGCGCAGACAGAAAATTTCTCCGGAAAGTGATAAAATTTCCACTTCGGCTCAGAGTGATCTCCGGTGCTCAATGCCCTTCGGGCGAGGTTCCGGGAATTGCCGGAACGGCTACTTCATTCAGTGTGGGAGGGATTGGCTTTGAAACTGTATTACCGCTCGCCGTGCGGGATTTCGTGCAAATAGCCTTCATCCTTCCGGGTGAAACGCGGCAGTTGCTCATTGAGGCAACGGTCCAGTCAGTCCGGGCTACTGAGCGGAAGAAATCAGGAAGCGCACTGAAAAATGTGGGCGTTAAATTCCGGAACCTGACTCCGCAGATTTCAGTTTATTTGACGAATTACATGAGTGGAACCTTCTTACTTTATTAGCAAACACAGGAAATACCGTGGCCAAACCGACCGCAAATTCAAAAGAGATTATCCTGAACTCCGAAGAGTTGTTCTTTTCCCGTACTGACGAGAAGGGAATCATTCTGTCCGGCAATGACATCTTCGTGAAAGTGAGCGGCTACCGACGCGAAGAACTCATTCAGAATCCCCACAATATTGTCCGGCACCCTGACATGCCCAAAGCGGTTTTCAAACTCTTCTGGCAAACGATCCAGGCGCAGCAGCCCATTTGTGCGTACGTCAAGAACATGGCCGCTGACGGGAGTTATTACTGGGTATTTGCAACGGCATTTCCACTGCCGGGCAATGGTTACCTTTCGGTACGAATCAAGCCGAGCGCGCCTTTCTTCAGCCTGGTCAAGGAGCTTTATCCTAAAATCATCGAGAAGGAAAAACGCGAGGGGATTGAGGCCGGTCTGCTGTTCTTGAAGGAAGCGCTCAAGCAGAAGGGGTTGGATTCTTACGAGCAGTTCATGGGACGCGCCATCGTGGATGAGGTTCGCGCTCGTGCAGGAATGGCGCGGCAGCGCAGCGGCCAGAGAGGCGGCGGCGAGAGTCAGGCAATGGCCCTGCTTCGTGAGATGAGTCAGAAATGTACAATGAATTCAGACAAAAATGCGCTGATCTTTTCCAAACTGGATGATTTCGCGCGAGTGAATTCCGAACTGACCCAGAAATCGGCGTTTATTCTCAAATCTTTCAAAAATCTCGATTTACTTGCAATCAACATGTCCACTGCCGCTAAGCGCCTGGGCTCAATGGGGGCGACCCTGGTCGCCGTGGCTGACGGGATCACCAAATCCGCTGGAGAGTTCAAGGGCGATCTGAACCGGTTCAATGCTTCCGCAAAGAAAGTGGCCATGGCTATCGAAGCCGCCGCATTCCGCATTGCCGCCTCACAGCTGCAGGTGGACATGATTGATTTCTATATTCAGGAAACATTACAGAAATGGAGCAACAGCGCGCCTAACCCGGAAGAGCTACAGGACATGAAAACAAATTTGGAATACCTGGTCGGGCTTTCCAGTGACTTGACCAGCAGGTTGCAGGCCGAAATGGGCGAGCTGAAGCAGGTTTTGACCCAGATCGGGGCGGATTCCGAACAGCTCCGGGGCACGATTAATGGCGTGGAAATCATCCGTAAAACCGGGGTGATCGAAGCAGCACAGGTGAACAACGAAGGTGGTGAGTTCACCACGTATTTCCGGGTGATGAATCAGCTGGTCGGCGAAACTTCGCGACAGCTGGCTACTTTCAGTGATGCTGTTCGTATATCCGTTCAGAATATTGAAGAAATTATTCCTGCTTTGAACAAAATTTCGGGAGCATTCGCTGAACTGCGCCGAAGCAACGAGCAACTCGCTATTTGACAGAAAAAGTCGAGAGTTCCTGCTGCATTCTCGCCCGGGTCGCTTCCGACAGAGCGTCAATTGCGTCCTTGGTCATTCCGCTTGTCTCAATCGGAGGAAGGATGCTGACCTGCACGGTGCCGCTCCGGGAATTGTGGCGCTCGGCATTCCATATTGTCTGGAGGGGTGAAAACACGATCGGAACCACCGGGACCTGGGCTGCAATCGCCATCTGAAATGGTCCGCGTTTGAACGGCAACAGTGTGCCTCCCTGATGATTTCGCGTTCCTTCCGGGAAGATCAGAACGGAGGCATTCCGTTCCTTTGTTTCCTGGGCTACTTGCGCCAGAATCGACAGGCCGCCGCGCGCCTTCTTTCGGTCAATCAGAATGTTTCCGGCAGCGACAAAGAACAGACCGAAAAACGGTACCCACTGAATTTGCTTTTTGCCGATGATGACTGTTCCTTCCGGAATGAAATGTCCGAACAGAACAACTTCAAGGGCACTCTGATGGTTGGAGACATAGATGCAGGGGCGCTTGACCCGCAAATTCTCGAGACCCTGAATATGCATGCGAATTCCCATGAATGTCAGGATCGGCCAGGCCAAAATACGTCCGGTCAGGGAATTCAGGCGGGGATTGCCCCAAAACAGAAGAAAGAACGGAGTGCCCAGACAAAAAACCAGGCTTCCCCAGAGCAAAATGAAAAACAGATTGCAGTAATATTTCAAAATTGAAGTTTCCGCTCAGCCATCCAGCCGCTCGGACCGTTTGATGCTTCGCAGGTTGGAGGAAAGGACCTTTTTCCTGAGCCGAATGCTCTGGGGGGTCACTTCGATCCATTCATCTTCATCCAGCCACTCAATACATTGTTCGAGCGACATCTTCTTGATCCCTGAAAGCGTCACGAGGAGTTCTGCATGGGCGGCACGGATATTAGTCAATTTTTTTTCCCGGCAAGGATTCACGTTCAGATCGTTTTCTTTGTTGAACTCGCCGATGATCATCCCTTCATAAACCGGCACGCCGGGGCCCAGGAACAGGACCCCGCGATCCTCCAATCCGAGCAAGCCGTATTCTACGGTGGAGCCGGAGCGGTCTGAAATGAGTGCTCCCGAGGTGCGATGGGGAATTTCGCCTTTGTACGGGGCATAACCGAGAAGCTGAGAGCTGAAAAGCCCTTCGCCCCGGGTCACGGTCAGATACCGTGAACGAATTCCCAGCAAACCGCGGGTCGGAATATCAAATTCGAGGCGTACTCGGGACTTGGCGTTCACAGAACGTGCGGGGTGCAGATCGTATTTGGATAAAATCCCTTTTCGCTGCTGGAACAGCGCCGTGACTTCACTGGCGAAATCTTCGGGAAGATCCAGGACGGTCTTTTCCATGGGTTCCAGACGTTCTCCGTCGGTGCCCTGTTTGAAAAGAACGAGAGGCTTGCCGATCATGAATTCACAGCCTTCGCGTCGCATCTGTTCGATCAGGATCGCAAACTGCAGTTCACCGCGGCCGAGGACGCGGAACTGGTCGGGCAGAGCGGTTTCTTCAAAACGTAGCGCCACATTATTGCGAACTTCGCGGATCAGGCGGTCGCGGAGCTTGCGCGATTGCACTGCCTCACCTTCCTGGCCCGAAAGGGGTGAGGTATTCACTGAAAAGAGCATGGCCAAAGTCGGTGGCTCGACCGAGATTCTGGGTAGCGCTTGAACAACATCAGCACCGGTCAGGGTATCGCCGATCTCCACCAGTTCACTGCCCGCCAAAACACCGATATCGCCGGCAGAAAGAATTTCGACTTCGGTCTGTTTCAGTCCTTCAAAGGTATACAGGCGGCTGACTGTGAAGTTCTCGCTGATGGGGGCGCCGAAAGCATTGACGCTTTTGCGCTGAATGCGCTGATTTTTCTTGATCGACCCGGCCAGAATTCGCCCGACTGCCAGGCGGCCTACGTAATCGGAGTAGGTGAGATTTGAAATCAACATGCGGAAATCCTCCGGCTGCACGCTCGCTTCAGCGGGCGGGGGCGGAACATTATCCAGAATCAAATCGAAAAGAGGCTCAAGCGAGCCGGTTTTTTTGCCTTCAATCAGCGGCCTGATGTCGTTGAACTCGGTGGTGCACCAGCCCTGGCGAGCGCAGGCATACACGATCGGGAAATCCATCTGCTCCTCGGAGGCGTCCAGGTCAAAAAAGAGGTCAAAAGCATGATTGACGACTTCCTGGATGCGGGTCCCGTCGGTACATTCCGGGCGATCCACTTTATTGATCACGAGGATGATTTTCAGGCCGGCTTTGAGAGCCTTCTGAAGCACGAAACGGGTCTGGGGCAGCGGGCCCTCGGCCGCATCGACCAGGAGTAATGCTCCGTCGACCATGCCGATGATTCGCTCGACTTCTCCGCCAAAGTCCGCGTGTCCGGGGGTATCCACGATATTGATCTTGGTGTCTTTGACGCGAACCGACGTGTTCTTTGCGAGGATCGTAATGCCGCGTTCGCGTTCCAGATCCATCGAATCCATGACCCGCTCTTCGACCGCCTGATGTTGTTTGAAAGCACCGGCCTGGCGCAGGAGAAAGTCAACGAGCGTGGTCTTGCCGTGGTCGACGTGGGCGATGATACAAATATTGCGGATTGGTAAGTCTTTTTCGGTTCTAATCATATGGAGTTGGGGGAATGTAGATGAATCCGCTCCAGATTGATAGCGCAAAGCAACAAAGTGGCCAAAAATTTCAGGGCGGCTGGATCAGCGTCAATAATACATCGCCTGGAGTATATCCCAATATATTCCCCTGTTCTAACCCGTTTACTAGCTAAGCTGTTGGGCTTACCATTAATTTAAATAACATTCGTGAGGTACGTAAGTGATGGGTGCAAAACCTAAATTGAGCATGTATTGGGCGGCTTCCTGCGGTGGTTGTGAGATCGCATTGGTTAATCTCAATGAAAAAATACTCGCGGTGGACGCGGCTTTTGATTTCATGTTTTGTCCGTGCCTTCTGGATACCAAAAAGAAGGACATCGAAGCACTTCCGGACGGCGATATTGCGATCACTCTTTTTAACGGTTCGCTGAGAACTGAAGAAAACCGGGAAATGGCGCACCTCATGCGCAAGAAATCTAAAATTCTGATCGCTTTCGGCTCCTGCTCTTCCGCAGGTTGCGTGACAGCGTTGGGAAACCTGTCTCCAAAAGGGGAAAATTTCAAAACCATCTATCTCGATAGCCCCTCGGTTGATAACCCGAAGGGAATCATCCCGACTCCGCATACCACCGTACCGGAGGGGGTTCTGGAGCTCCCCGCCTACCTTGACCGGGTGAAGTCTCTCGCTCAGGAGGTCGACGTGGATTACTTCATCCCGGGCTGCCCACCCGAGCCGCATCAGATCTGGAGCGTGATTCAAGCGGTCACTTCCGGCAAACCCCTTCCGCCCAAGGGCAGTGTTCTGGGGGGCGGTACTTCCAGTGTTTGTGAGGAATGCAGCCGGACCCGAGGTGACAAGAAGATCAAGGAGCTTCGCCGGACTTTTGATTTCAAGCCGGAACCCGACCTCTGCCTGCTCGAACAGGGCTTAATTTGCATGGGGATCGCCACGCGCAACGGTTGCGGAGCGCTCTGTCCGAAAGTCAACATGCCGTGCACCGGCTGCTATGGCCCGCCGGAAGGCGTTGAGGACCAAGGCGCGAAAATGATCGGTGCCTTGGGTTCTATAGTGGATGTCGAAGGACTCAAAGAACTCAAAGAAGAAGAGATCAATACAAAAGTGGATGAGTGGATTCGCTCCATTCCTGATCTGGCGGGCACTTTTTACAAATACACTTTGGCAGAATCCCTGTTGAATCAGCTGAAAGGGCGAAAAAAATGAAACGCATATCGATCGATCCGATCACCCGGCTCGAAGGTCACGGCAAAATCGAAATCTTTTTGGATGACGCCGGAGAGGTGGCCAATACTTACTTCCAGGTGCCTGAACTGCGCGGCTTTGAGCAGTTTTGCATCGGTCGCCTGGCCGAAGACATGCCGCAAATCACGAATCGTATTTGTGGAGTGTGCCCTGAAGCACATCATATTGCGTCTGTGAAGGCTTTGGATCAGCTTTTTGGCGTGGAGCCCACTTCAGCCGGCAAGAAAATTCGTGAGCTGCTGTACATGGCGTTTTTTGTCACTGATCATACGACGCATTTTTATGCCTTGGGTGGGCCCGACTTCATTGTGGGGCCGGATGCTCCGCCTTCGGAGCGGAATATCCTAGGGGTCGTCCGCAAGGTGGGCCTGGAAATTGGAACGCAGGTCATAGAATGCCGGGCACGGAATCACCACGTGATCAAGATGCTGGGTGGGCGTGGCGTTCATCCGGCCGCAGGCCAGCCGGGGGGCTGGTCCAAATCGATTACCGAAGCCGAGAGAGTGGAAATCGAAGCTACCGCTCGCAAGAACATCGATTTCGCGCTTTTTAGTCTGAAGGCTTTTGATGATATCGTTCTCAAGAACAAAACGTATCTCGACCTGGTGACTTCCGATATCTATCTGCACAAAACCTATTACATGGGCCTGGTGAACAAGAAAAACCAGGTGAACTTTTATGACGGTACCGTCCGGGTCATCGATCCTGATGGCAAGGAGATCCTGAATTATCATCCGAATGATTATCTCAAGCACATCGCCGAGCACGTGGAACCGTGGACTTATCTGAAATTCCCGTATCTCAAGAAGATCGGCTGGAAGGGCTTTGAAGAAGGCAAAAACAGCGGGGTTTATTGCGCCTCGCCTCTGTCCCGGCTGAACTGCTCGGACTCCCTGGCCACTCCGCTGGCCCAGCAGCATTTCGAGCGCTTCTACGAGACTTTCGGTTCGAAGAAGGTGGACGGCAGGTATCAGCCCGTTCATTTCCGGCTGGCAACGCATTGGGCCCGACTGATCGAGCTTCTGTATGCCGCCGAAAACATGCTCGTGCTTGCGACAGATCCCGAGATCACGTCTCCGGATGTCCGCAATGTCCCGAGCGCTTCGAAAATTGTCGGAGAAGGGGTGGGCTGTGTGGAAGCTCCCCGGGGAACGCTGACTCATCACTATGCTTCTGACAAACGGGGTGTTCTCACGAAAGTGAACCTCATTGTCGGCACAACCAATAACTATGCCGTGATGTCCATGTCGATCAAGCGCGCGGCCCAGAAGCTGATCTCCAAGGGCAAGGTGATCGATAACGGAATCCTCAACAAGATCGAAATGGCATTCCGTCTCTATGATCCATGCCTTTCGTGCGCCACTCACGCGATCGGGAAGATGCCCCTCGTGGTCAATATCCGCAATGCGGATGGTACGCTCAAAGAAGAGCTGAGAAGAGACGCATGAAAACGATCATCATCGGGCTGGGCAATCCGATCCTGACGGATGACAGCGTCGGAATCAAAGTTGCGAGAAGGCTGCGGGATTTACCGGAAGTCCAGGAAGCGGGCATCGAGGTCCTGGAGCTTTACGCCGGCGGCATCCGTTTGATCGAGGCGCTTCGCGGCTATGAGCGGGCCTTGATCGTGGATGCAATGACCACGGGGCAGAATCAGCCAGGAACAATTCGCGAATTCTCATCGATTGAGCAGCTCATGACCCGAAATTCGATTTGCCTGCACGACATGGACCTGCCCATGGCCCTCGAGCTGGCCAAAATCGCAGGAGTAAAAATTCCGGAGCAAATCAAAATCTGGGGCATTGAAGCCAAGGACGTCGAGAATTTCAGTGAAGAACTGACTGAAGACGTGCGTTCCGCCGTCGGTACGGTAGTGGGAAGAGTGCTAACAGAATTACACTTGGCAACGCCAAGACGAGCAGAGGCAAACTTATGAAAGTCGGCGTAGTATTTTGCAAGTGCGGTACAGCAATCACAGAAAAAATTGATGCGGACCAGGTCCAGCAGCGATTGAAGAAGCTCTATCCAGATGTGGATTTTGTCACAGTGGATCTTGCCTGTTCGGAAGGCGGGAAGGAATTCGTCGAAGCCTATTTGAAGGACAAGGGCATTGATCGAATGGTGATTTCAGCCTGCTCGCCCCGGGATCACGAAAATACCTTCAAGGGCTGCATGCATCGCGCGGGACGCAATCCCTATCTGATGCAGATGGTGAATGCGCGGGAGCAGATCGCCTGGGTGACGGCTGACAAAGTCGCCGCAACCGACAAGGCGGTTCGCTATCTGGATGCGGCAGTTCGCCGGGTGATGCTGCATGACAAACTGGAGTCCAAGCAGCTGGATATCTGTCCGGATGTACTCATTATCGGCGCAGGGCCGGCGGGCCTTAAGACCGCCCTGACCCTTGCAGAGTCCGGCCGCAAAGTCATTATCGTGGAAAAAACACCGGTCATCGGCGGTATGCCAGTTCGTTACGAAGATACTTTTCCAAAAATGGAATGCGGCCCCTGCATGCTGGAGCCGATCATGGGGGATATCCTTCACGGTCCTCATTCAGCGGACATCGAGTTGCTGACCATGGCGGAAGTACAGGGCGTCGTGGGATCTTATGGTAATTTCATCGTGCAGATCAAACAGCGGCCGCGCTATGTTGATCCGCATAAATGCATCGGGTGCGGCGAGTGCACGGCTCCGTGTCCGGTCTCGACCAAGAATCCTTTTAATTACAATCTGGATGAAAAGAAAGCGGTGGGCTTCACCTTTGCGGGGGCGCTCCCAAATTCCGTCTACATTGATCCAGAGGCCTGTGTTCGATTCAAAGGTGAGTCTTGTCAGCTTTGCAAGGACGCCTGCCCGGTGGAAGGTGCCTTCGTCTTTGACGACAAAGAGCGCGTTCTTGAGCGAAATGTCGGTGCGATTGCGGTGATGATCGGCTCGGAAGTCTATGACTGCTCCAGAATTCCAAACCTGGGCTACGGCAAGTTCCCGGAAGTTTACAACAGCGTTGAATTTGAACGGATCCTTTCATCCACAGGTCCGACAAGCGGAGAAATCAAGTCACGGACTGGCAAGCCTCCGGAAAATGTAGCGATTGTCCACTGTGTGGGCAGTCTCGATTCCAAACACAAGGATTACTGTTCGAGTGTCTGTTGCCAGGCGGCCTTCAAGTTCAGTCACCTGATTGACAAACGTGTTCCGACCGCCAAGATCACGCATTTTTTCAAGGAGCTCGTCGTGCCCGGGAAAGAGGAGTTCCATCTTTTTCACGAAGCTCAAAACAATACTAAAACGAAGTTGATACGCTACGGTTCGATTGAGGAGCTGAAGGTCTCCGGAAGCGGTGAGCGGATTTCGATGGAACATCCCAATGGCAAGGGCGCCACGGAGAAAACCATTTTCGACATGGTTGTCCTTTGCCCAGCTATGATTCCTGCCGAGGACACCGCTAAAGTCGGCAAGCTTCTGGAACTGACGCAGGATAAAGCCGGCTTTTTTGATGAAATGCACGGGCGAATGGATTCGTCTCTCAGTAAGGTCAAAGGCGTATGCCTGGCAGGAACGTGCCAGGCTCCCGGGGATATTCAAAGATCTATCAATCAGGGGCTGGCTGCGGCTGGAACGATTCTTTCGGGACTGGTCCCCGGTCGAAAATTGGAAATCGATCCAATCAAAGCCTCTGTCGATGCTGCTCGTTGCTCGGGCTGCCGTGTTTGCAACAGTGTCTGTCCTTACAAGGCGATCAGTTTTGATCCGGCCAAAAAGATATCTCACGTGAACGAGGTGCTCTGCATGGGATGCGGAACCTGTGTAGCAGCCTGCCCAGTCGGGGTCATCAAAGGGAATCATTTCTCGAATCAGGAAATAATGGCGGAAATAGACGGAGTTCTCTCATGACATTCGAACCGAAGATCGTTGGCTTTCTCTGTAACTGGTGCTCCTACGCGGGTGCCGACAAGGCGGGCGCCTCCCAGATGCAGTATCCGCCAAATGTAAACGTGATCCGGGTGATGTGCAGTGGGCGCGTCGATCCCCAGCTTGTTTTGAAGAGCTTCAAGGCGGGAGCGGATGGAGTATTGATTCTGGCCTGTCATCCCAAGGACTGCCACTACAAGGAAGGCAATTATCGCGCCGCGAGCCGCAACCGGGTGCTTCTCCAGCTGCTTCAGCAGTTCGGGATACCCGAAGAGCGTTGCAGATTTGATTACGTATCGGCCGGCGAGGGTGAAAGATTTTCGAAAGTGATCGGCGAAACGGTTGAGGCCGTTCGCGCGCTTGGACCTTTGGAGTTGCAGTAAACCGTAAAATAGGAGCGAAAAATGGCCGTACAGATACTTGATGCCCGTGGATTGAAATGCCCCCAGCCGACCCTTAAAGTGACTGCGATGGCAGTCAAAATGAAGCCCGGTGAAATTCTTGAAGTGGTTGCGGATTGCTCCACTTTTGAGAAGGATGTCAGGGATTGGGTGACGAGATCCAAAAAAGTCCTTCTTTGGATGCGTGAAGAGGGAGCTGCCAAGCGTTGCCAAATCCAGTTTTAACTGGCATTTCTGGCAAATTTACCGTGATTCGATCTGTGGCGAGGCCGCAGACGGAGCAACTTATGCGAAAGGGCTCAAATGTCTCTTGTCTCTAGCTGGTCAATCAAAAGGAAGATGTTTGCGCTGAGCCTGATCCTGGCAGTGGCGGGCATCGGTATTCTCGGTACTTATACTTACGTCTCCAGGCTGGTTGAGAAGAAGCAGGGAGATGCAGGGCAAACTGTACAACTGGTGAAGCAGTTTTCGGAGCTGGAATCCGAATTCAAAAGCATATTTCTTTCGGTTGAAAGATATGCCGTGACCGGGGACACACAGTATCAGGAAGCAGCGACCAACGCGCAAGGTGTGCTTCAGAAGCTTCTCGCGGAGCTGCAGGGCGCTGATATCCCACCCGAGCTGAAAGCAAGTGCCGATGAGTTGATCAGTCTCGAAAAAGACACCCTGCGGCCTCTTTTTGCAAAGTTGCTGCAAACTGGCAATTCGTCAGGGACGGATCAAAATCTCAAGGAATCTCTGGCGGCTTCCGCAAAAGTCCAGACGAGTATTGCCCAGGCTGTCCTGAGCGGGGACAAGATCCTGAAAGACGACTTCACCCAGATGGCTCGCTATCTATTCTGGCTGAAGCAGGGCCTTTTCACTTTGATCATAGCCTTTATCACAATAATGCCGCTTTTGCTGATCGGTCTTGGGAGGGATATCTCCAATGCCATGACCGGAACCATCACGGTTCTGAAATCCGAGGTTCGGGAAGCCAATGAGACGGCTGATTCAATTTCAGCGGCCTCCGAAAGTCTGGCCCAGGCAACCACTGAACAGGCCGCGGCACTTCAGGAGACGGCAGCCTCGATCGAGGAAATCAGTGCGATGGTCGGCAAGAATTCTGAAAATTCAAAACGCGCTGCCGATCTGGCCGGGACTTCCCAGAAAAGTACCGAACAGGGGGCTCTGGCAGTGGAGGAGATGGTCCGCAGCTCGGCGGGAATCAGCGACGCCAACCAGAAGATCAGTGACCAGATCAATGCCAGTAATCAGCAAATCTCGGAGATTGTCACGCTGATCTCGGAAATTTCTCAGAAAACGAAAGTGATCAACGATATCGTTTTTCAAACCAAGCTTCTTTCGTTTAACGCTTCGGTGGAGGCCGCGCGCGCCGGAGAGCATGGAAAGGGATTTGCCGTGGTGGCCGAAGAGGTCGGCAGTCTTGCGGCAATGAGCGGCAAAGCGGCACGCGAAATTGAAGAGATGCTCACGAGCAGCACCGAAAAGGTGACTGCAATCGTCAATGCCAATAAAGCGAGCCTTGAACAGCTGATGAAAGAGGCAGGCTTACGGGTAGATGAAGGAGTCCAGGTTGCGCTCAAGTGCGGCGAGGTCTTCTCCGAAATCGTAGGCCATGTAACGGAACTCGCCGGAGCGGCGGATGAAATTTCGACCGCCAGTCAGGAGCAATCCCACGGCATCCGGGAAATCGCGAAAGCCATGGGCGAGATGGACAAAGTTACCCATCAAAATGCGACGATTTCCAGTCAGGTCTCCCGGACGGTAGAACAGTTGAAGGAGCAGGCCCTGCAGCTCAATCAGACGATCACCAGCATTGAAGATGTGATTCATGGAAAGAATATTCCGGCGCCGGCCGAGCGCGAGCAAACCGAGCCGGTTCCAACTACCGTTTAAGGAAGTGGTTGAATCCTTCTTCCGTTTTGAGGATTCGCACCGGCCGGGTTCTAATTAGATCTCAAATAGATCCAGACAAAAGCGGCGCATCTCAAAATCTCCTGGCCGGGTCCGCGGGGAAAGGTCATGCTCGATCGAATTGTTGCCAGCTACGTAGCCCAGAGAGGGGGATTATAGTGATAGGACAGCTCGCCTCGTCTACGCTTGAGTTGTTACCGGAAAATTATCGGGACGCTGTTAATCTTTGGTTTCATTTTAGCGGCTACTCTCTCCTTGCGGCGATTAGAAAGCAGAGTGCCATGATCCCGCTGGCGCATGTAGAGTGCTCGGATCAGTTCGGCTTAAACCAGACATCAACATTTTGTGCGGTTTTGTTCTCGGACGGAACGCTGAGATCATTACTGCTTTTTCGCGGTAAACTGAACTTTATAAAGCCGTTTCCGCCTGGCCGCACGCTGGCTGATATTCGAAAAGATCGGAATAGGCAAAAATGGATATATTTGACCCGTGACTCATTAGCTTCAGCATATATTCTCGGCCTACTGTTATTGACGGTTATCGGGTTCGCATTCATTGGATGTGCAAATGCCTTGAATCTATTGAGCCCAGTATTGTCGCGAGCACTTAAGACAGTAGTTAAGTACGGGAACTGGCCGGCGTTTTACATTCTTAATATTGGAATGCCATTGTTCTATCTTCGGTTTCGGATATGTCGTTTGACGTGGGTGAGATCAGTCAAGATGATGCGATTTGAAATTATTTTGTTGTTATCGTTGGTCGTAATAGACGTTTTGGGTGTGGTTATACGCTAGGTAGCCAAAGTGATAAAGGCTTGTAATTTATGGGTCAAAAAAACCATCATCAGAGGGCAGTCTCCAAGGTTATATGATTAAAGTAATATCTATTCTGGCTATCCTAATTTTGTCTTGCGGCTTTTATTCTTGTGCGGAAAGCTGTCTTAAAAATTACACCCTCACGGGTACGATTACAAATTCGAACTCGACCCCTTTAGAGGGGGTTGAGGTTCGGTGGCGCAACTCTCCGTCTACCATCCTTGGTAAGACGAATGCTCAAGGAAAGTATAGTATTCCGTATGAGACTCAAGCCGCGCTGGACGGCGGTACACTTGAATTTTATCTTGCAGGTTATCAAGTGGCGTTAGCCAATGCATATTCAAATGAGGAGGCAGGCCCGGATAAGTGCGGAGAAATCGCCTTGAGCCGAAATGCAACGCTTTGGCCATGATTTCACATTCATCACGTCTATTTGCTTCAAGAAAGTTCAAATTAATAAGGGGTCTACAGTGGAGTGTAAGATTGGTCCTGCGTTTGTAAAATCATTTTCAGTTGCATTATTATATTTTGTTTCTGAAATAGTTCTGTGGTTCGCCGCTGCCTTAAGTCTTCCGTCGCTAGCTATGATGATATTATGGGGCGTCGAAGTGGGTCGAAGTGCGTTTAGTGGCTATGCTTGGTTAAGTGCCGTTATATTTGCCCCGATTATATTGATACTACCAATAATATCACGACGGGAGGCGACTCATTGGTTGCGAATTTCGGAACATGAGCTTGTTCTATTTTCGAGGGAGGTTGTTGAAACCATTCTGGACGCGATTCCATTGTCTCATGTTAAAATTTTACGAGTTTACGCTACCGGAGCTGGCAAGCTAGTGATTAGAAAATCTATAAACGGAAAGCGCGAGAAGGTTGGAAGGGTTCATTTTTCCGGGAAGAGTCCAATAGAGATCAAGACTCTTATAGATGATCTGAGCAGTAAAGGTGTCGCCATTGATACCGTATCGTCTGGTATAATGATATACCGGGTAGTGATCGGTTTCGTTGGTTTTACTGTTTTAATGTTGTTCCCGTTTCTGGTCGCTGGATTATTTCAGTATCTCCTGATGGATTCGAGTTCAGCCGGATTTGTCAGTGTCACAAATATGGTTTTGAGCATGAAATATTTGTTAGTGTATTTCTTTGTAATCGGAGCGCTACTTTATCTCCGTATAGTTTCGTATTGGCTTGGCCTTTCGCCCTGGTGGATACACGCCCATTTTTCCAAGATGAGGTCATGGCCGTGGAATTAGAATTGGAGGATTTTTTATGAGTAAAAATCGGCACATTGTTCTAATCGGAATCGTATTTCTATTGGGTTTTTCCGGGCTCGCGTTACTAATAGATGGTCGGTGATCCGCTAGAATTATTACCTGGGTTTTGACTTCTGCTATCCTTGCTCTGGATATTATCCCAAATCGGCGGAATAAGTAATTCTGAAATTCCTACAGCGCCGTATTGAAAGCCGTTCCTCAGAGAAAAGGTGGCCTGCGCTGCAATCACGATTAGGTGAACAGATGGCGTGTCGGTTTTGAGCATATTTTGCCGTCATCGCCAACCTCGGTTACAAATCTCAGCATGTCAAAATCATCAAGCGCGAGCATCAGAGCCCGATCTCAGAAGGATTCTGAAAGGCGTTGCCCGAACGCTCCACGGCGAATCGGCGTTCAGAATATTGGAGGCCCAGCGGTTATTGGCCGCCGGGCCTAGTTCTTTTCGGTTGGGCTTGTGTCCCAAGTGCTCGTGTTATTTCACGGTGGGCAATGGACTATTTTCAAGGGCGACATGAATCGCATAGGTGTTGGCAGCAGAAATAATTTCTCCCGCCTTTTCTTTGTAAAAACCCCAGATGTCTTGAGACCGCAAATAGGGGAGGCCATTGGGGTACAGTTTTTCAACTGCCGGGATTTCTCTGTAGGATCGCATGAAACTAGTGATAGATTCTGAAGTGGCCTGAATGATTGAATCGATTGCTTGTGCGTCCAGATATTTGGCTGCTGAGAGATTCGCACGCAAACTCGTAAGCCGGGATTTCATCGCGTTCAGGGCTTCTTCTTCTCCCTGGCGCAAAAAGGTTCGAAGGGCACGTACATAGCTGCTAGCTTTCTCTGCATGATCGTCTTTCAATGTGCGGGCATAATGTCCTCGGACGGGCCGCTCGCCCAGCAACACTTCAAGAACTACGATCAAGTCGCGGATATCGCCACCTTCAGGTGTGTGTGAAAACCCGCGTACAAGGTCCCATGCCTGCTTTGTAACGGTTTGAATTTCTGAAAAGTGGTTAATTTCATAGCGCGTCATGATCTCCCTGAAAGATAATTCGTCGCCATTGTTGGCCCTGATTTGATTCAGAAATCTTATGACCATTTCAGAAGGGTACGAGCTGTAAATGGTGCTATAAGGCGCTCCGAGCCCCCCGCTGGAAAATTCAAAAGTCCCCTCACGATTGAGTCCAAATCCCAGGGACTCTGCCGTTTGAAGAAAACGCATCATATTGACGCCAGTGTCTTGGGTGATGAGATAGCCCAGGTAATCGCGCGCTTTTTTGCTGCTGACTGTTTTGGGGTCATTGAGACGGGCCAGGACGTACAAATATTCATGCAGGACGAGGGCGGCCTTGCTCATGCGCGAGTGTGTAGTGTGGGTATTTTTTAAATTAAAAAGTCGCTCATCAAAGTGGATATACACCACTTCATCCGTAATGATTTCGTTATAAGCCATCGTTGTGAACGTGCATTGTGCAGAATTCGGTTCAATCTCAAGATCTGCATCACGCATTTGATGAAGGGGGTTGGGATGAAAGCGAAGCGCTTCGTCGTTCAGGAATTTTCTGAGATAGCCAAGGCCCCGAGCCTGTTCGGGATAGATGTAGCGTAAGCGGTTCTCGATTTTTTCAAGATATTCGGCGATGGCTTGGCCGTCATCGATCGAATTGTCTTCGTTGATCGGGATTAAGCCGGGGGGCTTCGGAGGTAATCCTCTGGGCTTTTTTGCTTGATAGAGGTCAACCATCTCTAAAGAGATGATGTGTTCAAGATCATCGTCTTGAACTACGCCGCCGTTGGCGCGAACGCGATCGGCGATTGCTGAGTGATCAAAGCATACTATGCCGTTTCCGCCGCCACTGCTTTCGCCGCCATCGGCAAAGGCATGGGCTAAAGAGGCCAATCCTACCAAACCTGCAACCGCAACTATCTTAGACAAAGACATGGGGGTAACTCCTTTTAAATGAGAGCCCATTTCAGCCCTCGGTTTATAAAAATAGACAAAAACAGTCAAGTAACAATAAATTCACTGTATTTTCAAGCTCTCAGGCGCTGGAAGTACCTGCGAGATGGGTGTGTTTTATGGTAACGCAGGGCGAAAATGTAGGAGTATTTAATTAAATATCGTGTATAAGTTTGAGCTATAGTCAAGAAAGATTAAAATCAATAGTATGAGCAATGGCTTATACGATGTCACAAGTTACAAAAAATATCTAAATGAGCTGATTCGTCACAAGCCGAAAGCTGGACACGGGCAGAAATCCAAAATCGCCAGTGCCTTAAACTGCCATGTCGCTTATGTCTCTCAGGTTTTGAACGGCAGCGCTCAATTTAGTCTCGAACAAGCTGATCAGCTCAATCGATATTTGGCACACAGTGAAGCGGAGGCAGAGTACTTTCTTTTGCTTGTTCTTTACGAGAGAGCAGGGACGGCGCACTTGCGCGACTTTTATGCCAAGAAAGTTTCAAAAGCCCAGGCAGAGCATCTTTCGTTAAAAAATCGCCTGGATTTTAAGAAGACCCTCTCTGCTATCGATCAAACTCGTTACTACAGCGCTTGGCATTACGCCGCTATTCATCTTCTCGTTGGTATTCCGCAGTTTCAGACCAAAGAGACTTTGCATCAACGCCTGCGGATTTCTATTAAAAAGATATCAGAGGCACTTGAGTTTCTGGTGTCCTGCGGGCTTGCAATCGAAGATCACGGACGTTTCCGTCCAGGTGTGACGAATGTTCATCTGGGGAATGACTCGCCGATGATAACTAAGCATCATACCAACTGGCGTTTGCAGGCGATTCAGTCGTTAGAAAACGAAACGAGTGAGGAGTTGCACTATTCATCTGTCATTACCATCGCTCTCGCGGACATGCCGAAAATCCGCAAAGCCCTCGCCGATGCAATCGATCAGGTCCGTAAGATCGTACGCGATTCTAAAGAGGACAATCTTTGTTGCTACTCTTTAGATTTTTTTAAAGTTGTTGGGGAATGAATATGTTTTTTTCAGATGTTCGAAACGAAAAACGCCGCTCAGAATCTCTTCTAAATCGGCGTTCTCATTATCTAACTATTGGTTGCGGGGTAAGGATTCGCACCGGCGGGGCCTTTCTAAAAGAGGGTTTAGGTGATGCAGGGTGGCAAGATAGCTCATTTTCAGGGAGAGGTCGATTTGTAGAAGGGTTGTAAACGTAAATGCCTGTAAATACGCCGGGGCGATGTGCGGCAATAGTCAAGTCGGTTGCAAATTGTTCCGATGCGATAATGTGGAATGGTTTTGGGGATTTTCGATAATTTTTTCCCTGGTGCTGGCTCCCGTTTCCTGGGCTCAGGATCGTGTTCAGATCAAGCTGGGCAGCTTTTCCAGGTCACTCAGTTGTCTGAAAGACGAGAAGGCACAAGGGTATGTCTGTAAGGGCGAGGACGGGCAGCCTGTTCTCGTTTCAAGCTCTGGCGTCACCGGGGTGGGGGGCTTCAATTACACGGCGATCTCATTCAACGAAAAAGTACCCGGAGTTCTTCGGACCCATGTAGTTGAAGAAATCAGAGAGAACGAGAAAGTCATTGTCTCGGCGACCTCTGGCTATCCTGGAATAGGGAGTTACGGCGGATGGGGGGGCACGTCGCCAAGTCCTCCTGAGGGTAAAGTCCCGAGCCAAGCGGGAAAAATCTCCGGAACAGGTGGCGTCCCCGGATATGGCGAATTTTCGTACACTCCACCGCCTCCAGAAAATACGGACAATTCTCTATTAAGCGTTTACAACGACTATCGTATTGCATCCCTTTTTGGTGCAAAGCCCTCTGACAAATTACCAGCACCGAAAGCCGGAGAAGGAGCCCTCGGTAACGGTATAGGAACAAGCAGTGCTTGGAGCATTCCCGTTAGACAAAGAGGAGGTGAAAGTTTTGAAAGAACATTTGAGATATTCAGAAAGAACTATGAAGAGATGCGATCTCAGATCACATCCGTTTTAGAAAGATCTGATTTTCAACTGGAGCTGAGTGATGGCCAGAAAGTTGCGTGCGTCAAAGGCAAAAACAGGCAGTTGAGCGATGAAGAAAAAGAACGATTTTCCGCATTCGGCGCAATGGTGGCTTGTCAGATCATGAAGTGCGGCCCGGCAAAATGGGAAGGAAAGGAAAGAAATTTAGTACTTCTCATACCGTATAGTTCAGGTATGGAGGGATTGACTTCTCCAATGGCACTCGTTGCCTCTGATAGCGAAGGAATAGTCGATACGCTAAAAGTGAGAGCTCTTCGTCATAGTGAACCTCGCTATCCTCTTCTTGCGTTAAATCCTGAGTACGAGAAATTTTCCGAGGATTTGGCGAAAAAGAATGCACAATCCGGATTTGGATCTTTTACCCTCGCACCACCATCAAAGGATGATCTCAGTTTCCTGACTCATCCCATGACTAAAGCGAGTATTGAGCAGTTCAAGAATACCTGCGCCCCGAATGATTCGATTGTAAGGTTCTTTGACAAGCATTATCTCGGTCTACGCAATGCGGTTGCTCAAAAAGAGCTGGTCCAGGTAATTGGCGAGAGTGGGCAAATATTGAATAGTAGATGGGAATTGGCGAGGGTGGCAAACCGAAGCTGCGGTAACGGTACAACAATTGTCGACAAGTCTGTTTTAAAACCCGATTCGATACAGAGTTTTAGCGAAAATACGAAGCCTAGAACTATCACTATTGAGAAAGCTCAAGGACTTTTCGATCAGGCAAAGCAAATGAAAGACCTCGCGTGGAACTACAAGTCTGATGGTTGTTATGCAAGAGCGCACCTGATGGCACGAAGATTCGAATCGCAAGGGATTGAGGTTGGTAAGGTTTGGATTTCTGGAACTCTGCAAGTACCTGAAGAAAATCTTGCCTGGAATTTCCATACTGCACCAGTCGTCTACGTAGAAGACCAAAAGGGTAATGTCGAACGTTACGTGATCGACCCTTCGCTGGCAAAAACTGCGGTCACAGTCAGTCAGTGGAGCTCACTGATGAAGAAAGGGGTTATTGGTCCTGACACCTATACCAGTTTCCCTTTTCCTGCGAATGCTGCCAGCTTCGAGAGGACGGCGATTGCGTTTTCCTCGTCCAAACCCTATTTGCCGTATGATCCGCTCGATAAAACCGAGGAACAGAAGATGGCTGAAGCAATGTCGATAATGAAATCGTACAAGGAGGCCCAGCCATGAAGTGGCTCATTTTCCTTGCCTTAGTTGCTGGGAATGCTTACGCGAAGCCCATCACCGAGAGGGTTACGGTCAGAGCTTTGAGCTTGGACGCCAGGAAGAATGAATATGTAGTCATGTTTTTTGAAAAGGCGGCTTACTACCGCGCTGATCCAAAACTTTTCAGTTGCTTGAACTTATCGGTTAAAGAGGAAAAACAGGTTCAGGTCGGCTACGATCCTAAAAATTTATCGATTTTAAAATGTGCCCGCTGAATTGAAAAGGCCCGGAGAACTGTTGGGGTTCAACCGGGCCTTAACTCTGCATATTTGGTTGCGGGGGCTGGATTTGAACCAACGACCTTTGGGTTATGAGCCCAACGAGCTACCGGGCTGCTCCACCCCGCGTCATTACGTTTCCGATATGTAGCCCCTTACGTGATTTGAGTCAACGTGAAAAAGGCTTTCTTGGGCGAGACGGTCTGCGAGGAGTCGAAGAACGGGGCGCTCCAAATTCACCACTTGGCCTTGGCTTCGGCGAACCAGGTCGTGAAAACTTCTTGGTAAACGGGCGCGGCGAACGCTTCTTGTCCATCGGTCCGCCCGGAGTAGGACCCGATTCGGAGCCATACGTCTTGCGGGTATTACGGAAAGGACGATCTCCGCGTTCGCTGCTGCGTGGACCAAAAGATCTGTCCGGGCGAGTAGGGCGGCCACCCGTCCGCTCACGAGGCGATTTGACGACTTTGTACGTCTGTGCAGCAATCCCCTCGCGGGTCTTGGCTGCTTCAGCAGCCGCTTCGATTTCTGCTGCCGGGAGTGGCTGCGCTTGCTGATCCTTTTCGCCTTCTTTCAGACGACGTAAGCCGAGTTCCGGCTGGCGGATCAGCGCTTTGACCTGTGATTCAGTCAAAATCCGGTACTGTCCTGCAGGTAATTCGCTCAACACCAGGTGCCCGATCGCAGTGCGAACAATTCTTTCGACCAGAAAGCCCTTGGCTTCCAGGTACGTCTTCAGATCCACCGCACCTGCGCCCTGGAACGCGATCTCCAACATCGATTTGTTGGTCAGGTCTTTGGCCAGACGAACCGAGAACGGCTTGATCTGCTGATGGCGCGGCCCCATCCGGCCACCACGGGACAGGCGGCTCATCTCTTCTTTGGTCAAGTGTCCGCGAACTTTTACCTGGTAAACGCGCAGGAGATCGGATTGCTTTTGCAGGTCTTCCGCAAACTGCCCGTCATTTGTCAGCAGCAGCAACCCTTCGCTGTTGAAGTCCAGGCGCCCGATCGGGAATAACCGCATTTTGAACTTCGTCAAAAATTCCGAAAGCGTGGGACGGTTTTCGGGATCCGACATCGTCGAGAGCACGCCTTTGGGCTTATGGAACAAAATATAAACCGGTGCTTCAAGCTTCTGAAGGAGCTTGCCATTCACCTTGATTGCGTCTTCACCCATCGTAGCTTTGTCGCCGATCTTGGCAACCTTGCCATTGATCGTGACTGACCCCTCACGGATGAGGTCTTCTGCCTTGCGGCGCGAGGAAATTCCTGCTTTTGCCAATATCTTCTGTAATCGTTCCATTTGGATCGTTGGAGTAACGCGCCGCGACCCGAAGCACAAGCAATAACTACGGGTTCATCGGGGCAAGGACACCCTGCTCGCCACCCGGGGGGGGCGGGGGCAGTATCTGTTCCACCTGGTCTTCAGCGACCAAAGCGGCCTGTTTTTCGAGCTCTTTCTGCATTTCGAGGTAAGGCGTGGATACCGGGATCGCGTTCACTTTTTCGCGGATTTCCTTAAGAATTTTTTCGTCCTCACGAGGATTGTAAATCAGATTTGTGCTCGTATCGGTTTTCATCTGGCCAACCAGGCGGCGCATTTCCTTCACGCGAGGATCTTCTTCCTCTGGATTTGCGGTCTGTGAAGCGGGGATCATTTTTTCCACTTCATGCAGCGGAGGCATGGCCGAAAGCTCCTTCAAGCCGAAAACTTCCAGGAACTCCTGGGTGGTGGAGTAGAGCATGGGACGACCGGGCAACTCCGAGCGGCCGGTAATCTGAACCAGCTTCTTGTCCAGGAGCCCTCGGATGAAATAAGACGTGTCAACGCCACGGATCTTATCGATGTCTTCTTTCATGGCGGGCTGCTTATAAGCGATGATTGCGAGCGTTTCCATCGCGCCGCTGGAAAGCCGCTGCATCTGGATCTTTGCGAGCTTTTTGGCCAAGGCAGCACGGCCCGGCTTGGTTCTGAACTGGAAGCCTCCGGCCACAGCGACGAGCTCAAACCCGTGGTGGTTCGCTTTGTAACGATCAATCAGACTGGAAATGGCTTCCTGGAAAACAGGAAGCGGAAGCTCGGGACCCAGGAGATCGCGGAGCTTTTCAACCGAAACAGGTTTGTCTGACATGAAAAGCAAAGCTTCGAGACACGATTCCATCTCCTGCAGGTCGAGTTCACCGTTGGGCATCACTTCTGGAGCTTTGGGAAGGGCGGCCAGCAATTCCTGGTCTGAACCCTCTTGCTCTGCCGCGTCTTGGGCCAGTTGCGCCGCGATCGCCTCGTCCTCGGCAATCTGTGCTGCCAGTTCCGCAGCGGCGTCCTGTGCTTCATCGGCTGAAAGCACTTCTTGAATTTCTGCCTGTTCGGTTTCGGCCTCGCCGATTGCATCCGAGATGCGGGCAAGCTGGTCTTCGTCTAAATCGGGCAACTCTGACATTTCCGGTTCAGAGCTTTCCAGTTCTCTGGAAAGCGCGCTCATGTCTATCGCGTCGACTTCCTCGTCGAGTTCGAGCGGCTCACTTTCCCGCTGGGCTTCGGAAACCTCGAGATTCGCCAAGCCATACGGATTTTCGATGAATGCTACGATGTTCTGATCTTTTTCATCTTTCATAAAGCATTTTCCTGTAAGGGGGACTCGGAAGCGGAACTGTTTTGGGGTGCAGTTGCTGCATGTAAATTCATGGCCTGGTCGAACCCGGAAGCCATGTTGAAGTCGAAATTCAGCAGTGATTCAATCAGTTCGAGATAAATATCGCCGTAGACCTGCTCCTGATGCAGCCGGGCCTTTTTCAAGCGCGACAGCTCCAGAGAGGCGAGAAAGGTCACGACAATTTCCGGGCGGGAGGGGTCAATCGAGAGAAGTTTGCGAAGCTCAGTGAGCTTTCCGATAGCGAGCTTGCCGCCGAATTCCTGCATTTTTTCAGTCAGTGAAACGGTTTCTTTTTTAAGGACCTGCTTGCGTTTGCGCGCGTGGGCGATCGTTTTTTGATACGCGACTGTCAGAGTCGTGATGGTCATCTCTTTCCAGATGCGTTCGATCGGTGGTCTGCGATTATTTCGCGTGAAGACGTCCTGATTCAGTTGGGGCAGTTGCGCGAGATTTTCGCCCGCCGCCAGAAATCTCTGATGCTCGATCAGCTGGCGAATGAGGTCTTCCTGCGAAAGCTGGTCGTCTTCGGGGTTGAGCGCGTCGCCTTCGGTCTTCTCCTGCGGAAGGAGCGATTTGCTCTTCCAGTGGAGGAGGGTGGCGGCCATGACCAGGAATTCGCTGGCTACATCGAAATTCAGCTCCTGCATCAGGCGCACATAGGCCAGATACTGGTCGGTGATGTTCGAAATCGATACCTTCGAAATGTCGAGTTCGTGGCTCTGGATCAAGTACAATAGTAGATCCAGAGGGCCTTCGAAGCTTTCCAAACGTACGGTAATGGGTACTCTGCTTGACAACCCGAACTCCCCTCTTCGTCAGGTTTTTGACATTGAATTTGCCCTGATCATAGCGAAGAGAAGAGAGAAGGCAAGCCGTATGCTCGGTTTTTTTAAGTTACTCTGAAGTGTATGAAAGTAATAAGTAAAAACGAATGAGATGGAGGCACGATCTTCCGTCAAAATGGCTGCTTGATTTCGCTGTGCATTTTCTTAAAAGGGAGTTGATTTAACCCCGTCAGTATATTAGGTTTCGTGATAACGCGCTGCGACTATGTTTTTGATTCGAGTCCGGTTGAATGGCATAATTCAACGGAATCAAAAGCTAATATTTTTACAATAGCAAGAGGTCATCCGATGTTTGAAGTCCTGAGTAATGAAATCCTGGCCCCTGATTTACACAAGATGGTCGTCAGAGCCCCCCGCGTGGCCAAAGCACGCAAAGCGGGTCAATTTGTCATTGTCCGTGCTGATGTGGGCGATGAGCGGATTCCGCTGACGATTGGGGATGCGGATGCAGAGCACGGGACCATTTCCTTATTCATTCAGGCAATCGGTGCTTCGACGCGCAAGCTCGTGGGCATTCATTCGGGCGGCAACATCCGTGACGTCGCGGGCCCCCTCGGACTTGCGACCCATATCCAGAACTGGGGCAGAGTGGCCTGCATTGGAGGCGGCGTGGGAACCGCAGTTCTTTATCCTCTGGTCAAAGCCCTCGCTCATGCCGGCAATGAGATCACAACTATTATCGGCGGCCGTTCCTCTCCTTATGTCATTCTCGTGGAAGAACTTTCGGTTCTCTCCAAAGATCTTCAGATCACGACGGACGACGGAAGCATGGGGCGCAAGGGGTTTGTGACCAACGCGCTGGCCGATCTGATGAAAAACCCCGCGACGCGTCCCAACGCGGTTTTCGCGGTGGGGCCGGGCCCGATGATGAAGGCAGTTGCGGAAATGACCCGCCCGGAAAAAATTGAGACCATCGTCAGCCTGAATCCGATCATGATCGACGGCACCGGCATGTGCGGCGGTTGCCGAGTGGATGTGGGCGGAGAAGTGAAATTCGCCTGTGTCGATGGCCCCGAGTTTGACGGCCATCTCGTGGATTTCGACCTCCTTCGGGATCGTCTGGCCACGTACAAGACCCAGGAAGAACGGGCCAATGCCCGCTGCGTCGATGGCGCCTGCAAGATCCGCAAATAAATTCAGAACTCGGAGACTTTTATGTCCAAAACACCTGTGATGACGATGAAAGAAAGAATGGCTGTTCCCCGCGTGAAAATGCCGGAGCTCGATGCGAAGGTCCGCAGCAGAAATTTTGAAGAAGTGAATCGCGGTTTACCTGAAGAGCTTGCGATTCTTGAAGCCCAGCGCTGCCTCAACTGCAAGAACAGGAAATGCGTGGAAGGCTGCCCCGTCGGCGTTTCCATCCCTGAGTTCATCAGTGCGCTGGCCACCGGTGATATTTCCGGTGCCGCCAGGATTCTCAAGAAAGATACAGCCCTTCCGGCGGTCTGCGGTCGCGTCTGCCCCCAGGAAACGCAATGCGAGCAACTCTGCATCCGCGGCGTGAAGAGCAATCCCGTTGCCATCGGTTATCTCGAGCGCTTTGTCGCGGACTGGGCCCTCGAAAATCCGGAACAGGTCACTGAAAAAACAGAGATCATTCCCAGCGGCAAATCCGTCGCGATCGTTGGTGCCGGTCCTGCCGGCCTGACGGCGGCCGGGGAACTTGCGCGCAAAGGTCACAAAGTCACGATGTTTGAGGCGCTCCACGACACTGGCGGTGTGCTCCGTTACGGGATTCCTGAATTTCGGCTCCCGAAAGAGATTATCGACAAGGAAGTGACCAAGCTGGCGGAGATGGGGGTCTCGATCGAATGCAATGTGGTGATCGGCAAGACATTGACTTTGAATGAGCTACGTCAGGATTTCAATGCCGTCTTCATCGCCAACGGGGCAGGTCTGCCGATGATGATGAACATTCCCGGCGAGAACCTCAAAGGCGTGCTCTCGGCCAATGAATTCCTGACCCGGGTCAATCTCATGGGGGCCGGACAGACGGAAAACGTCGCAACTCCAATCATCAAGGGCAACCGTGTGGCAGTCGTCGGCGCCGGCAATACCGCCATGGACTGCGTGCGGACCGCGCGCCGTCTGGGTGCGGATCGTGCCATGATCATCTATCGCCGTACGGAAGCCGAGATGCCGGCCCGCAAGGAAGAAATTCATCACGCCAAAGAAGAGGGTGTCGAGTTTGTCCTGCTCACGGCTCCGCTCGAAGTGATCGCAGACGAGAACAAGTGGGCTACCGGCCTGAAATGTCAGAAGATGCAGCTTGGGGAACCCGATGCTTCGGGGCGCCGCAAACCGATGCCGATCGAAGGGGCTTACGAAGTCATTCCGGTCGATGTCGTGATCAATGCCCTGGGCACGCGCGCAAATCCCCTGCTGACCCAGACCGCTCCGGAGCTGAAGCTCAATAGGTGGGGTAACGTCGAGGCTGATGGAAATACGGGCCTGACCAGCATTGAAGGTGTTTTTGCCGGTGGAGATATCGTGCGCGGCGGGGCGACCGTGATTCTGGCCATGGGTGATGGCAAGAGAGCGGCGGCCTCGATTCACGAGTATCTGAGCAAGTAAGCCGCAGGCCCGCGATCAGGCGCGACCTTGGGGTGAGACGAGTCCCATCCGGTCATAAACCCGCTTGAGCGTGCGTTGCGCGCGGACGCGTGCCTTTTCGGCGCCACGTTGCAGGACTGAATCAAGATAAGCGCGGTCACTCATCAGCTCGTCTGCCCGATTGCGAATGGGCGCGACGGCCTGGACCACGATTTCGGCTGTTTCCAGCTTCAGATGTCCATATTGCTTGCCGGCATACGAGAGGACGAGCTCCGGAATGGATTTCCCGGTCAGGGAGGACTGAATCGCCAGCAGATTCCGGATGCCGGGCTTGGTGTCATCATCGGTGATTTCAGTGCCGGAATCGGTTACCGCACGTTTGAGCTTTTTGCGGATCTGATCATCCGTATCGGTCAGGTAGATGGCGCTGCTTACATCCGGATCGGATTTGGACATCTTGGCAGTCGGGTCCTGCAGACTCATGATCCTGGCGCCAACGGGCGGAATATAAACTTCCGGAACCTTAAAAAGGTCTTTGCCGTAAGTATTGTTCATCCGGATCGCGATATCGCGCGTGAGTTCGACGTGTTGTTTTTGATCATGACCGATGGGCACGAGTTCCGTGTCATAGAGTAGAATATCGGAAGCCATCAGAACGGGATAGGTGAAGAGGCCTGCGGGAATATTGGCTCCCTGTTTGGCACTCTTGTCCTTGAATTGCGTCATGCGGTTCAGCTCACCCATGTAGCTGTTGCAGGTGAGAATCCAGGCGAGTTCCGTGTGCTCGGGGACTTGGGACTGGATGAAAACGGCCGCATCTTCCGGATGAATTCCGGCGGCAAGGTAAGTGGCGATTGCCCGATAGGTCTGCTCGAGCAGCATCTTGGGATCCTGCCGCACGGTGATCGCGTGGAGGTTCACGGCAAAGAAGATACAGTCATAGTTCTCCTGCAGCTTCACCCAGTTTCGCAGGGCTCCGATGTAGTTGCCAATCGTGAGCTGACTCGAAGGCTGGATCGCCGACAACATGACTTTTTTCTGGTTTGAAGACATGAGCGGTTCCTCTCTTTGAACGCAGGTCTAAAAGTCGGAGATGCCGAAGAGCAGAGCCATCAAATACAGGGTGGCGTTGGTGAAAAACCGGATCGGATAAGCAAGGACGGAAAACACGCCCGTGATCAAAAGTGCCATCAGAATAAAGAAGCTGTATTGCGCGATCATTTCATATTTGCGGGCGGCTTCGTACGGCAGGAACACGCCAAGGATTTTACTTCCATCCAGGGGGGGAAGAGGAATGAGGTTGAAAATCCCGAGAGCGTAATTCAGCGAAACCGAAATGTAGGCCATCGCGAAGAGTGGCTCATAGAGATAAAAATCCTGCGGAACCCAAAGCTTGATCATGCAGAAAACAGCGGCTGAAATAATCGCGAGCACAAAATTCATTCCGGGGCCGGCAAAGGAAACCCAGAAGAGCCCGTGCTTGTACTTGTGGAATCGGTTCGGGTTGATCGGCACGGGCCGGGCCCAGCCAAAAAGCAGACCCATTCCGCTCAACATGTTGATCAGCGGGAAAAGCACGGTGCCGATCGGATCCATGTGGGGTAGGGGATTGAGAGTGAGGCGTCCGGCGTTCTTGGCTGTATCGTCACCCCATTTATGAGCCACGAAACCGTGTGCAAATTCATGGAAAACAACAGCCATGATGAAAGGAACAATCTGGACGGACATCATTTGAAAACGTTCGGCAAAGGAACCCATAACTTATTGGGTAGCACGGAACAGGCTGCGCTTCAATGGATCAGGGGGGGGCTAGGGGACCCTCAGGATCCGCCACGGGGGTGAAACTTGCGGTGGGCGGATTTGAGATAAGCCGGTGTGACGTGCGTGTAGATCTGCGTGGTTGAAAGATCCGAGTGGCCTAGGAGGACTTGAAGCGAACGGAGATTGATGCCTGATTGCATGAGGTGCGTGGCGAACGAGTGCCGCAGGACGTGAGGTGAAATATCCGGAGTGAGCCCGGCCTGCGACGCCAGAAGCTTGAGAATCTTCCAGAAGGCCTGGCGAGTGAGCGCCTGGCCGCGGTAGTTCACAAAGACATGATCCGTCTGCGGCTTCAGCGCTGGCCGGTGACCCTCGAGAAATTCGCGCAGTCGCTCGCCGGCAACCGGAGCAAAGGGGGTGATTCGCTGTTTGTCGCCTTTGCCGGTGATCCGGAGGTAACCGAGGGAAAGATCGAAATCGTGTACCGAAATCCCGACGAGTTCTGAAACTCGGAGGCCGGACGCATAGAGTAGATAGAGCATCGCGCGATCCCGGGCGCGGAGGTGCTCGCCCAGTGCATCTGGATAGGGAATGCCATCGTCGGCCGCAGCCAGGAGAAGAACAACCTGCTCATTACTGAGAAATTTTGGCAGCCGCTGCGGCTTCCGGGGGGTTTCGAGCCGATCGGCGGGATTTTCCTTCAAAGCGAGATCCCGAACACAGTAAAGGAAGAACTGTCGGATGGCGCTTGTTTTGCGAGCGACCGAAGAGGCGGAGTGGCCCCTGTGGGTGAGTTCACTGATGTAGCCGTTGAGGTCCGTTTCAGAAACGCAGTTGACGGATTTCGTCGACAGCCAGGCCGATAACTGCAGGAGATCGCGTCGATAGGCCTCAATCGTCTTGTCTGCCGCTCCAGCGTCTACCCTGCGCGATTCAAGAAAACCCTCAACCGCGCGATCGAGAGCCGAAGCGTTACTCGACGATTTTGAAGTATTTTTCATAGGCGCCTTGTTCAAGATTATCGAGTTCGCTCTTGAACGGTTTGCGCTTCTCAGCGGCTTTGGGTGCGGTTTGAATCAGAGTTTTCACCGTCTGAACATGGATCTGGTCGGCGGTCTTGATGTTTGCGGTGTCAAGTTTTGCGTAAAGCTTCGGATCGTAGGTTTTGATATCCGTCAAAGTGGTTTTGATCGCTTTCTTTTCAAGTGATGCAAGCTGGGTCTTCATCTCCTGGGACAAAGCCGGTGCCCCTGCTTCGGGAGCTTTAATCTCTGAGGATTTCTGGATGCCGGCCAGATCTTCCTGGGTGGTTTTTCTCAATTCAATTACGGGAACCATTTTTTCGGGTTTCGGTGCCATTTGCGCGGATTCCTGTACTTCTTTCGGAGCCGTCACCTGACCCGTGGCGATATTGGCCGAAAATCCTGACTTGAGTTCAATGGGTTTTGTCTGGTTTGCCGAGGATTGCACCTGGACACTGCCTCGAATGATCGAAATTTCAGTTTCGCCATCCAAGCCGTTTTCTGCGATGAAAAATTCAGTGCCTCGGACACCCATCGTGGCAGCTTTGGTTTTAACCTGAAGCCGGCTGCGTGGGCCACCTTTGGCGATGACGCCCCGAAGTTTTCCATAAACAAGATTGAGTCTCGTATTGGTTTTGGCCGAATCGGCATCCCAGAAGATCCGGTAAGAGGTGCCGGGTCCTACATGGAATTGATCACCATTATCAAATACGACGCGGGCCTTGCCATTTAATGCGGTGCGCAGAATATTGCCCTGATTGATCCGATCGCCTACTTTCACTTCCTGCACGCGGTAGTACTCACCTTGAAATAGAGCACGGGGGCGGGGATCTCCGTCATCTTTTTGGAGCGTCTTTGATGGCTCAGAGAAGAGTTTCACGTCTCCTTCCAGCTGGGTCACTGTTCCGACCTGGTCAGCAGCGAGACTTATGGAAAGACCCGCCGAAAGGGCCAACGTTGTTGAAAGGCAAAGTGACAAAAGGGTGAGTTTCGCAGTCTGAAACATAGGCTGAAACATAGGGGCTCTCCTGCAAAAGGGCTTGTTATTCTCGATTTGTGAATAGAGTATAAGGGACTAAAAGGAGAACTGCTACTGTGCGACTCACAAAAATTTTTTCGGGTTCAATTATTTTACCTACCCTCTTTTTTCTGATTTCTACTGCCGCAGTCGATTTCGTGAAAGCTGCTGAATTTGAGTATCCGGAACTCAATGTGACGCCGCGGGCCAGTGATCGCATTGATCAGGAGGCCGCGCGTGAAGCTGGGCGGCGCTGGAGTAGGCATGCCCCCATTCTTTTTTCGGGATTGATGACCCTTTCTGCGGGCATCCTCCAGAATGGGAACGTGGATTTGTCAAAAGACCAGTTCAAGGATTCACCCAGTCGAGGCATGATTGTCGGTGGAGTCTGGGTCGGGTTGATGTCTTATCTGGCGACTTCGTATCATCCGTACGAATCTGCGGCAAAAGAACTTTCAACCATGCCCAGGAAAACCGTCCGTGAACAGCTCGCCCGCGAACGGTACGCCGAAGCCCGAATCGCAAGCGCGGCAAGTCTGGCTAAAAAGCTCCGTTATCTTTCAATTTTCTCCAATGCGGCAGTATCCGGCTACATGCTTTCGAAAGTCGAGAAGTACACGCTGGCTCAGGGGATGGATATTCTGGCACTGTCCTCGGCTTTCGCTCCTTTGCTTTTTCGTAATTACTGGGAAGAGGTTGCCGAAGAGCAGGCGGATTATAAGAAGCGGATCTATGCACCGGTGGCGAGTACGGGATTTCTGCTCGAGCCGCTGACGAATGCACCGTCTCCGGCATTCTTTCTGTCTTTTTTCTTTTAAGGTTTTCTGGGATTTTCTTTTAAGGGCTCTTCTGCTTCTTTTTCAGGCACGAGTTTGCGGTTCGCCATTTTTCGTGCGAAGGCCAGCGCATCTTGCTGGGTCATTGTAAGTCCTTTGGGCGAAATCGCATAGCGGTAGGCTTGCAGGAAGTTATCGGGTGCTCCCGGTCCGGCCGCGATCACTTCTTCAGTGAGTGCCAGCGCTTGTCCCAGGATCAAGCCCGGGCCTTTGCTGGAGCGGGTGTAGTCGAGGAGTTCCATGAATGGCTCGGCGACTCCGCCGCGCCAATGTGTTCCAATTTTTGTGAGCCGGGCAGCAAAGGTGGCGCACTGGGGTCGCGGCAGGTTCAAATCGCTTTTGCGAACACAGAAGTTCACGAGCTTCGAGAAGTCATCGCGTACCGGCGCAATATCGCCGCTGAATTCTACTGAAAGCGCCAATGCCAGCTTCATCGCGGAGCGCAGATCCAGATCCAGATACTCCTCAAGAAATGACATTTTGAAAACCGTTGTGAAGGTATCCGTTTCCTGATCGCTCCGCTTGGAAAATATCAGAGCTGTCGCTATGGAATCATTTGATGCCAGCCCGGAGTGGGCGAGGATGCCGTAAACCCGGATGAAGCGCTGGGCGGCTCCCGTGCAGCCTTCGGCAATTTGGTTGGCCAGACGCAAAGTCTGGTTCTCAGGGATAGCCAGATCTTTCTCTCCCCGGAGAAATTCCAAAGAAGTAATGAACTCCTTGGCCGTGGAGCAGTTTTGTGCACTCCAGGCGGGGTTTGGAAGAAAGGAAAGAAGGCTCAAATGAAAGACCGTGATCGACAAGAGGAAGAACTTGTTCATGAATGCTTATCGAGCCGGACTGCCTCGGACATGAGCGGATTCATCTGTGTCAGGTTTGACCTGTTATTATTAACCAACTTAAGTGGTAAAGTATTATGAGCCGATGCGTTATGTGATGAGGGCTGCTCATATGAACTTTTTCAGGGTTTTCTTCCTAAGCACCATGGCTCTCAGCCTGACGGGTGTGAGCAGTTGCTCGGAATCCCTGGAAACCGTCTGTATCCAAAGATTACCAGGCTTTGAGCTCGCCCTTGTCACCGCCTTTTCCGATCTTCAGCCAGATACCAGGAATGACGTGATTCACGAATACTGGCCATCCTGGGCAGAAGGACATTTGAAGGACATGCAATATTGGATGGATCTGGTTGACGATCAGGAGATCTTCCGGGAAGAGCAAAGGCAGCTCAGCGCGATTGCCAATGACCTGGTTATTTTTCACGGGTATGCATCCCGGGGGGATTCCGATCGGATGCGGAGTTCGATCGAGAAGATGCGCAAGGCAGTAGTCGAAGCGCGCAGTCAACTCTGTGGTCGGGAAGAAGACTAATTCTTAAGTACGTTCAGTTCCTGTACGAAAGATTTGCCGTCCCTGTACGCGAATTCGACGCGGATCGGGTTTTGACCCACATTCAGGGGAATGTAGTCGGTGGAATATTTTCCTGAATTCACGTCTGTGAAAACAGTGGCGGTGAACTTGTTGGCACCATTAGTGACGACCGTTTTTACCAGTTTGCTCGTATCATTCGTGGTGCTGCTTCCGCAAAGAGTGCCGGTCAGGCGCACTTTATTCGCCCCGGTGTCCTGGTCGGTGTTCTTGTCGCACTTGACTTCCAGATTGAAGAACGTACTTGAAACCGAAGCGGGCGAGCGCTCGGCCGCAGTATTCATCTGGCTGTGACCGGCCAATTGAATGGATTGGAACCCCTGGGAGTCGTAGACCAGATTGTAAACGGAGCGGAAGAACAGCACCGTTACCGCTGATAAAATCAGGACTTCCACGGGGTTTGCACGAAAACGTCTAATATTCACCGGCTTAGCCATACAAACCTCTATCGGCTGCCTGAACGGAGATCTTAAGTGCTGTTTTCGAATTCGGTTAAACAGGATCTCCTGTTATAAACTGCACATGGACATTCTCGGCCAGTCTTCCCTGATCCTGGGGCTCACCAGCTTTGCTCTTGGTTTTTCTGTTTTGGCGCGCAATGTTAAAAACAAGCTTTTTCTTTCCTTTGCCTTGGTTACAACTCTGATTGCGGGCTGGTCGCTTGCATACTTTCTGGAAAAAATCTGGCCGGGCGGAAGTTTTTACCGCTGGCATCTCTTCTTCAATCTCTGGTTGGGTCCCTCCGGACTGGCCTTCGTCAGAATTCTGGTACGTATTCGCGACCCCCTTAGTCGGCGCCTTCTGGATTTGACTATTTTCGCTGCAATGTCCTTGAGCGTGGCTTTGCTTCTTCATTTTGATTCGCTTCCCTGGGTGCTGCAGCTGATTTATTTCGCGCCGGGTGCGATTGTTTTTCAAATTTTTCACCTGATGTGGATAGACCGGAGATTGCGCGCTGGGCTCAAGCGACTCCCGAAGCTGCCCACGGTGGGACTGAGTCGACGGAGCTGGATTTATCTCGGCGGCTTGCTCGTGCTTTCCGTGTCCGTCATGGATCATGTGCCGGAGCTGGGCCGGATCATCCCTTCTTTCGGAAATATTGCGCTCACCGCGTATCTTTTCTTCCTCAGTCAAGCCATTACGGAGCAGCGTTTGCTGAATTTCGGGGCCTTGTTGTCGCGCTTTGTTGTTTTGCTGGCAGTCGCGTTCACACTGACTATCGTTTATTCCGTATTGGTCGCGTGGATTGAAAACAGTCCGGGACTTTTCTTCCTGAACTCGTTCATCGCATCTTTTCTGATATTGATGCTTCTGGAGCCGCTCCGGACAGTGGTCCGGTATTTCACGCATCGGCTGCTCAGCAAAGAACATCGCCGTCTCGAACAGACACTGCAGGAGTCTTTGCGCGCGCTCACTGGTATCGTGGATCCGGGTTCGCTCTTTCAATCCATCCTGCTGACTTCGGAACAGATTCTGCAACCCGAATGGGCGGCGATTTTCATTTTGCGCCGTGATGGAACCAAGTACCGCAGAGTTCGTCTGGGAGGGCGGGATCCTCAGGCCGATACTTTGCCGGGTTCGACGATCCCCGCGCTCAAGGAAATACTCGTGGATCATCCGCTGCTCCGGTACTGTGAATCATTGAAGCAGAGGGGGGAATTGCCGGTTCTGCTGGATCAGGTTTTAGAAAACGAAATTGATCGTTCGACCAGCCGGTTACAGAGAGACAGCCTGGCGGCATTGGTCCAGGGCCTGAAAGCCTTGGGCTCGAATCTCCTGATTCCGCTTCTGGATGGCGGACGAATTCTCGGATTTGCCGTGATGCGGGTCAATGCGCCTCCGGAACCGTGGGGGAGTAACTGGGGGCTGTTGCCGATTATTTATCCTTATTATGAACAGGCTGCTCAGACTTTGAGAAGCATGGAAGTCTATGTCCGGCAGCGCGAGAAGGAACGTCTGGCTACTTTGGGTGAAATGGCCGCGGGTCTGGCGCATGAAATCCGCAACCCCCTGGGTGCGATCAAAGGCGCCGCCCAGTTTCTGGATCCGGCTTCAGAGCGGCCCGAGAGTCGCTTTCTCCGGGTCATCATCGAGGAAGTGGATCGCCTGAACCGCGTGGTCACTCAGTTTCTGGATTACTCGAAGCCACCTGCGACGGATTTCAAAACAATTGACCTTTCGATCCTTGCACAGAAAACGGTCGAAATGATGCGTGCTCATCCGACCAAAGCCACGCCCGGAATACTGATTGAGTTTGTCGATTTCAAGCGCGTTCTTGTGGCGGCAGCACCGGAGCAGCTCCAGCAGGTTTTGATCAACCTGATTCAAAACGCCATTCGGGCTTTGGAGGGTTGCACGGAACGGACTGAGCCCGGAATGATTCGCGTCAATATTGATGTGGAAGGACTCGGTGCGAACCAGGAAGCGGTGATCGCCGTTGAGGACAATGGGCCGGGAATCAAACGTGAGCATCTGGATAAGCTGTTCATTCCTTTTTTTACCACTTCGCCGAGCGGTACGGGGCTGGGCCTTTCAATTTCGCAGAAAATCATCGAATCCCATAAAGGTCGTATTGAAGTGGCCACGGAAGAAGGGCGCTTTACCCGTTTTTCTGTGATACTGCCGTATTTGCCAACTCTGGAGGACTAAGACGTGGCGGGACGGGTTCTGGTCGTCGATGACGAGAAAAATATTACCTTCGTGATGCAAGCGATGCTGGAAAAGGCGGGCTATGAAGCCATCATTTTCAACAGCAGCCAGGAAGCTCTGGCTGCGCTCGAAGATGAGGATCCCGATGTTGTTGTTACGGATTTGTACATGCCCGGGCCCAGTGGAATGGATATCCTGGATCATTGCAAAGCTGCGCATTCGCAATTGCCCGTTGTTGTGATCACCGCGTACGGAACGGTGGAATCCGCAGTGGCCGCTCTCAAGCGGGGCGCTTTTGATTACATCACCAAACCTTTTGAGCAGACGGAATTCCTGAATGTGGTCGCCAAGGCCGTGCGTACGCATCGTCAGCGCTTGAAAGAGCCGGTTCCGGTATTTCCGCTCCAAGACCCGTTGCTCGAAAAGGACCGTGCTGATTCGCCAGCGAGCGGTGTCGCCATTTCCTCGATCGTGGGGGCGAGCCCGCAGATGCAGGAAGTATTCAAAGTCATTTCTAAAATTGCGAATTCCCCGACCACGGTTCTCCTGCAGGGAGAGAGCGGCACCGGGAAAGAACTGGTCGCTTTTGAAATCCATCGCAACTCGAACCGGGTGAACAAGCCCTTTGTGAAAATCAACTGCGCGGCGATTCCCGGTACGCTCATTGAAAGTGAATTCTTCGGCTATGAACGAGGAGCTTTCACAGGCGCGGTGGGTTCGAAACCAGGACGGTTTGAGCTGGCCAGCGAGGGAACACTTTTTCTGGATGAAGTGGCCGACATGCCGCTCGAGATGCAGGTGAAGCTTCTGCGTGTTCTGCAGGAACACGAGTTTGAGAGAGTCGGCGGTGTCAATACAATCAAAGTCGATGTGCGGATCATCACGGCCACGAACAAAGATTTACAGACGGAAGTAAAAGCGGGTCGATTCCGAGAAGATCTCTTTTACCGGTTGAACGTGGTGCCGATCCGTCTTCCTGCTCTGCGCGAGCGGCACGAGGACGTGGATCCCCTGATCCGGTACTTCCTGCAGCAGTTTAACAAAAAATTAAAAAAGAACGTGACGCATCTGACACCCGAGTTGCTTCATGCCCTGAAATCCTTCGGGTGGCCTGGAAATATCCGGCAACTTGAAAATGTGCTGGAACGAATGGTGCTCATGTCAGAGGGCGAGGCCTTGCATTTTTCGGATCTGCCGCCGGAAGTCGCCGAGTCGGTCACACCACCGCTGAGCGAAGTTTCGATAGACGGCCAGCCTTTGAGTTTCAAAGAGGTGGTCAAAAGACAAACCCAGTCGGTCGAACGGGAGCTGATTGAAAAAGCGCTCGAGGAAACCGGAGGCAACGTCACTAAAGCCGCCGAAAAACTGGGCCTTTCAAGAAAAGGCCTGCAGCTCAAGATCAAAGAACTAGGGGTGAAGCGTCCACTCGACTAAAGCCCGCGATGCCAGAACGCCGTTTGCGAGTGCCTTGGCGATGACTTTTTCAAAGCGGGCGCGGGATCCAGCGAGATCCGGGCGGGTGGCGTAGGCCTGGTAATCCGGGATTCCCAGGTCTTTGCGCAGATCAAAGGCGGGTTCGAGATACTGCTCGCCGAAGAATGCCATTTCTGCCTCTCCGAGTTCCGGGGCGAGGGCGACGGATGCGCGGGCGAGTTCCAGAGCGAGTGCCTTGGGCTGGAGCTTGGAATCAAAACGGACAGAGGCGAAAGATTCCGGGTCTTGGAGAGCTTTGTTCAGAGGGGACTCCGCGAAAATTCCGGGTTGTCGCAGCACATGTTCAACGTAGCCTTCCATTGCCAGATGGTAGTTGGAAATCGTACGGGTGGTTTCGTCGATGAAGTGAGACATTGCATCGCTAATCGGCCAATGAGCCAAAGCACTCCACTTGGCCATTTTCCAATGCACGAGTTGTGTCGAGTGGAAGGGCTGTGCCAGATCCTCAAGGTAATGCAGGGACCAGCCGAGCTTCCGGACGGCGCTCAGGAACTCTTTGTTTTTGAATAATTCACGGGCCTCTCGGGCGGTTTCCTGGACCCGGTTAGGTGCCTGGCCGAGAGCTTTGAAAGGAATCTGGAAGGTGGCGACCGGGTTTGTGAATTTCCAGCCGCCAAAATACATGTGCCGGAAGCCCTGGCTGCTGAAACCTTCAGTGCCGCCCATCCATTTTCGTTCATTTTCAGGGTCAGCAGAGGCAGGCAGGTCCCGGTCCATGCCCCCATCGGGTTCGTCCAAAGCGGGACCCAGATGCATCAAAGCCAAAGGTGGTAAAAATTCGAGCTGCGGTTGCAGGCTTTCGGTAAAAAGTCTCTCATGATCGCTCCAGGCAAAGCTTGAGTTCACATAAAGCGGTGTCAGACTCCAAATTGCAGCTGCGAACAGGAAAAGCCTCATGTTACGATTACGCCATGAAACCGATCGATAATTCCACTGGAAAGCTTCGGGTAGCAGTACTTTATGGCGGCCGCTCTGGCGAGCATGAGATCTCATTGCGCTCCGCCGCATCGGTGATTCGCTTACTTGACCGCAAACGTTTTGAAGTGCTGCCGGTAGCGATCGATAAAACTGGTCGCTGGCGTTTTGTCAGTCTGAGTCAGATTGTGCGTCCGGACGCTTCCATCCCGGAGTCCCTGCCGATTCCCGCTGACGCACCCCTTGTTGTGATGCCTCCGAATCCTTCTCAGCAGAAATCTTCAGCCGGAGTGCTTCTGCCGCTTGAATCTGGAAGCTCTCAGAAGCCCATTCCCTTTGATTTGGTCTTTCCTGTGATGCACGGACCCATGTGCGAGGATGGAACGATCCAGGGATTCCTGGAGCTGGCTGAAGTGCCTTACGTGGGTTGTGGTGTCCTGGCTTCTTCGGCCGGTATGGATAAAGAAATTTCCAAGCGCCTCGTGCGCGACTCCGGAATTCCGATTGTGCCCTATATCTCCGTAAAAAGCGGGGAGTGGCAGCGGGATGAAAAGTACTGGGCCGAGCAGATTGCGAAACTGGGTTATCCGGTTTTTGTGAAACCGGCAAATCTGGGTTCGAGCGTGGGCATTCACCGGGTGAAAGAACCGACGGCGTTAAAAGCGGCCATGGAAGACGCGTTCAGATACGACACGAAAGTCCTGGTCGAAGTTGCCGTGAACGCGCGCGAAATCGAACTCGCGGTTCTAGAAAATCCCGAGTACGGCAAGCCCGCATTGGTGAGTCTGCCCGGAGAGGTGACGCCGACGCACGAATTTTATTCCTACGAAGCCAAGTATCTGGACGAAAACGGCGCGGCGTTGACGATTCCCGCCAGGTTGAGCGATGCGCAAATCGAGGCCGCACAGAAGATAGCGCGCAAAGCTTTTTCCGCTCTTGAATGCGAGGGCCTGGCCCGCTGCGATCTTTTCATCGACAAGAACACGGGTGAGTTCTTTTTCAATGAGGTGAATACGATTCCCGGCTTCACGTCGATCAGCATGTATCCCAAAATGTGGGAAGCGACGGGGCTGCCGTATGTTGAGCTTTTATCCAAGCTCGTCGACCTCGCGCTTGCGCGGCATCAGCGCAAGAAAGCGCTGGTTCGGGCCAGATAGTCGGGCCCACCACTGCTGTCCGGCTCGGCTCTTCAACGCCCCATGAAAGCACGCATCAGAACGAAAATCCGGCTGCCATGTGAATATTGACCCAACTGACTTCTGCCCGGCCCCCCCAGAAGATCCGCACCCATTCCGAGTTCGATCCGTTTCGATACCGGTGCAACGTATTTGAGCTGAATCAAGGTCCCTTGATCAGAAATCACATAACCCATGGTTGCTTCCAATGTCTGCTGACCCCAAGTCGGCCCTGAGCCATGGACACTCAACATCAGTTCACGGGATTTTGTATTTTGCCGGATTTCCGACAGCTGCATTGCGGCGTTCCAGGGACCGAGTCTTGTGTAATCAGCACCCAGAACCCAGGTGGTTTCCCAACCCGAACCACGTTTCGGAGTGTAAACAGTTTCCCAGCGCAAAAGGATTTCCGACAAATCGGCTGTTCCTGTCAGTCCAAAGCTCGTCATCCGATCATGAACCGGGTCCAGACGGAGCGTCAACGGCTCCATCTGCAAAATCGAAGCACGATAGTTCGGCATCCGGTCATACCCATTGAAAACGAAAGCCGAGAGATCAAACGTACCCACCTGCTGTGAAAGCCTGAGACCTGCTTCAGAATTTTCCAAACTGAGCTCCGGGCTTTGCTCCTCTCCAATAACAATCGCCTGGTCGGGTCCGGCGAGCCCACTTGGAAAAAAATCATTGCTGAGACCGGGGAGCTTATTGAAACTGGGTTTGGGTATCCAGATCAACTGAAGCGCGCTCCGGCTCCCGATGTACTTTATATTCAAAATTGGAACGGGAATTCGCTGGTACTCCAGATCAAGAAGTCCGAATTGCCGGTAGTCCTTGGGATTCACGATATCGGCATAATAGGCGCCGAAAGTCTCACCCCAGATGACCTGCTGATTGCCAGCACGAACCAGGAATTTGCCTGATTTGTATTGAACATACAAATCGCGAATGACAAGTTCATCCGCCTCAAGCGCGGACAATGTACCCCGCACCGCAATCCGGAAGGACCACGCCTTATTCTGCTCCCAGTCTTCAAACAAAAGCCCATGCCGATCAACCGCAAGTCCCTTGGATCCAAAGGAATGCACGCCTACCTGCCCGTCGTACTGAAGGGCATAACCATTTGCCCGCCCACCAACGGCGCCCCAGATGCAAGGGGAGAGAAGCCATAAAAACAGCGGCAGAAAGCGAAGATAGGCGGATCTCACTCGGCGACGGACTCCTTGTTAAAAAACCCCTCGTCGAAACTCCTCCTGCGAAAGCCAGAATACTGCAGCTGCGAAATCTTATCCGTGCGCAGTTCGTCCGTGATGACCAGTTTACTCAGGACGCTTCGCCCCAAAGCAGGCTTGAATTCCTTATAATATGCATTCTTCAGGGGCTTGCCTGAAAGTGCAAAAAAAGTCGCCTTTTTTGGCAAAAAGTCCTTTTTACCCACCCAATACCAGAGCCGACTGTAAGTGACCTCTTTGGTTCTGGCAGTGAGTTCCAGCTTGTAACTGTCAGATCCGGAAATCACTTCGCTCCCCAAAAGCCTGGCGTGGTAATCGGAGCCAAAGTTCACCCGTGCAATATCTCCATTCGCCACTTCGCCGGTCAACCGCTGCTGCAGGCTCACGCGAGTGGGACGCCTCACATCGGGGACAATAAACCAGAGATTGTTTCCGTTCATCAGCAATTTGCGCCCCCGCAACCTTGCCGGTTCCACGGTGTCAACCAGAGTCAGATCATTTCCCTTGGAAGACACGTGGTAGGTGGAGTCCGCCAGCAATTTCTTATTCTGAAAATCGGATACCCTTACCTGAAATGAAAACGACCCGCCGGGACTTCGCGCCAGATCGGCTTTCTCCACGATCTGCTGGGCTGTCAGCCCGGCCGCTGAAGCGAGGCTCGACATAAGGCAGCACATGATCACCGTCTGCAGGCCCTTGAAGAATGTGTATTTCATTGTTTCCCCCTTCCGGCCTGGTCCGGTTTTCATCAAATATTATGTTTAAGTGCTTCAACGATCTCGACTTTGGAGGCCCGAAACGCAGGAATTGCCGCGGCGATCACTGCTGAGGTGATCGTCAGAAGAGCGGCATTCTGGAAGGCGGCAAGGCTAAGCCCGACGTAAATGGGAAATGGCCCTGTTGCTCCTGGTGCTATCAAAGGAATCTCGAGGACGTTCACCAGCGAAGAAAGCGCAATGGACAGGAAAACCCCGGCAAATGCGCCGGTGAGTCCAAGCAGCGCGCCTTCAGTCACGAATTGTGCGATCACTTGATGGCGGGTATAGCCCATGGATCTGATTGTGCCGATTTCTCCCGTTCTTTCGAATACCGCCATTCCTACTGTATTCAGAATCCCAAGCAATACGAGAGAAAGAATGATCACTTCCAGAAAAATATTCTGTGCGTGATAGTAGGCCTGGAGTTCCCGAAAAAACTGCGCCAAATCAAACCAGGTTTTGATCCGAAGGGAAGGATCGATCTTCTGCAGCTCACGAGCAAATTCCAGACGAAGATCATCCGTCAAAGCAGTGGAATCCAGACCGACAATAATCTTCTCGACCAGTCCGGTATCCTGCAGACGCTGCGCAGTCTGCAGTGGCAGGACAAACGTATTTTCGTCCAGTTCTGAAAGGCCGGTTGTGAACTGTCCACTGACGTCCAGCTCGATTGCGTTGATCACGCCATCGTAGGTATAGGCCAGGATATTCACGGACTCACCGTTCTTCACACCCAGCTTACTCGCAAGCGAACTCCCCAAGAGCGCAGCGTAGGGCTTTTCCTCAGAGAGAGCGTTGCCGGACTTGATCCTCAGCGCATCGATCTTCTGCTTTTCGCCGGCAACATCAAAGCTGAGGCCCATCGCGGTGACGGAACGATCCCGTGTTCCGATCAATCCGCCGAAAGTAAGGCGTCCCGTGGCGTACGTGACATGAGGATTGGATTTCAGGTAAGCGATGATCTTCTGATGATCTTTGATCAAGGCATCCCGTGGATTCTCGGCACTCTTCTCCCAGAACTGCTCGGTTGCAATCTGCAGATGGCCATACTGGGTGTTGATGGCGATTCCCTGCAGGTCATCTTCAATGCTGCCCACAAAGCCCTGAAAGAGGATAATCGCACTGAAGCCGCCGGCAATCATTCCGATGCTGAGTGCCGTTCGTCTTTTGTTCCGGAAGATATTTCTAAATGCTATTTTAAGTTGCATCAAACTGCCTCGCCGTCTTGCAAACGAAATACGCGTTTGACCCGATCCAGGACTGCGAGGTCGTGGCTGGATAAGATGAATGTCACGCCGGCATTGATATTCAAGTGCTCCATCAATTCCAGAATTTCTCCTCCAGTTTTGCGGTCAAGATTCGCGGTTGGTTCATCCGCTAAAATCACCCGGGGCGTTTTGACCATCGCCCGGGCAATGGCCAGCCGTTGCCTCTGGCCACCGCTGAGCTGATTGGGGCGATTTCTGAAAAATTTTTCCATTCCAACTTCCCGTAAGGCCTGCTCGGCTCGTTGCCGGCGTTCCTTTGCGGAGCAGTCCAGCAGAAGCAGCGGATACTCCACGTTTTCCACCGCATTCAAAACCGGTATGAGATTGAAGGTCTGGAAAATGAATCCGACTTTTTTTGCGCGAAGAATGGAAAGAGCCTTTTCGTCCTTGGTTGCCACGGGTTCCGAATCAAAAAATATTTCACCGCTACTGGGCTGATCGATACAACCGAGAAGATTCAGCAAAGTCGTTTTTCCGCTACCCGAAGGCCCGGCCAGAGCCATGAACTCGCCTTGGCTGACATTCAAAGTAATTCCATTCAAGGCTGATACTTCCAGATCTCCCAGTGGGTAGCGTTTAGAGACATTTCTGGCCTCCAGGAGAAAGGGACCGCTTGGTTTATTCATGTAAACGATTTTATAAGACCTCACCCGAATGGCAAGCACTGTTACTTGAGTATAAAACATTGATATGAAGAACTTTTTTTCATGACGATTTTGGTCAAGTAATATCAACCAAAGTCCGATAGGTAATCGTCATAGAACGGAGGGGAATTCATTGATACGCCGCTTTGATCACATGTGGAAGATACTGCCTTCACGCATTCGCCAGAACGTCATTCGGCGTTCAATTGACGTGACTAGTGAGACCGGCAAGTACCTGATCAAAGTCGCATCTACTCAAGAGGAGCTCGAAGGCGCCTATCGCCTGCTTTATCTTGCGTACCGTCGACTGGGCATCACCCCGGCGGATCCCAGTGGTATGCGCTGCAATATTTTTCAGGCCCTGCCTTACACGACGACCATCATCGCCAAGGACCAGGATAAGATCATCGCTACGATTGCCGTGATCAAGGATTCATCGGTTGGTTTTCCTTCAGACCAGCATTATCGGATTGAGAATGATCATTTTCGTTCGCAGGGCTATCGTTTATCTGAAATCTCGGCACTCGCCGTTGATCGTGGTTATCGTCGAAATCACGCGATCAGCCTTTCGTTAATGAAGTACGTGTTCCTGTACGCGACCCGTTACATGAACTGCTCCATGCTTTGCGCAACAATTCATCCCCGGGCATTTGATTTTTATTCGGGTCTCTTCAATTTCCGGCGGAACGGCAAGGAAATTCAATACCCGTTTGCCAATAATGCTCCGGCAATCCACATCAGCCACGATACCTCCACAGCAGCAGGCTTCACAGCCGCAATTTCTGCTCATGTCCCCAAAAATATAAACATTCATCGCTTCATTTTTGAGGAAAACACCCCTGGTTTTTGTTTTCCCGAACGCGTTGGCGCCACGAACAATTATCTGCTGGATCCGGTCATGACCCCCGAGCTGCTGAAAATTCTTTTTGTGGAAAAAACCAATGTCTTCAAAGATGCCTCCCCGGAAGAAAAATCCCTGATCCGAAGCGCCTGGGACCCTCACATTGATCTGAGTGGCGTCCCCTACCTTTGTGATTCGCCCCCAGCGCGCTCCTTCCGCTATCCTGTAGATGGCCCTGCCGCCCTGCTCTTCAAAGATCGCGTTATTTTCGGCTCCATGTACGATATTTCCGAAGGCGGCCTTTTTGTTTCCACCCCCGAAACCGTTGCTTTGAAGTCTGAGTGCGAAATCATATTCAACTTCGCGAATCACTCCTTCCGAATGCCGGCTGTCGTGCGCTGGCAACAGCCAGGAGTTCATCGTCACCCGAGCGGCTACGGAGTTCAGTTCTCAGGGAATTTTGGCATTTCCAGCCTTAAGCAGACACTCAAAAGTCTATACAAAATCGCCGAAACAGGGGAGCCCCGAGAGATGGTTCCACACCCAAAAGCTGCTTGATATGTATTCCGAACTTTTCTCAAGAAACATCGGTGTAATTTCGCAACGTGAGCAGGATCTCCTGGCCCAGGCCCGAGTCGCAATCGCGGGGCTGGGTGGCGTGGGCGGAGCCTATGCAATTACGCTCGCCCGGCTCGGCGTCAATGAATTTCACATAGCGGACATGGATATTTTTAACCCGGTGAATATGAATCGGCAATACGGGGCAACCCTTGCCAATTTTGGACGAAAAAAAACCGATGTAATCAAAGAGATGATCCTCTCGATCAATCCTGGCGCGAAGGTGCTCACCTTTGATGATGGTGTGACACCTGCGAACGTTGATGCCTTTCTGAAGGATGTTCACATTGTCATGGATGGTCTTGATTTCTATGCTTTGGACGCAAGACGTCTCCTTTTTCCCGCTTCAGAAAAGAAAAAATTGCACGTCGTCACCTCCGGTCCACTTGGAATGACAACAACGCTCCATGTATTCGGGCCCGGCGCCATGCCGTTTGAGAAATATTTTGACCTCGCCCGTTGCGCTACTCCCGAAGAGCGGCTGATAGCATTTTCGGTCGGAGTCGGACCGGCGGGACTTCACCTCGGGCACGTAGACCTGAGCAAGGTTGATTTTGAGAACCACAGGGCGCCATCGATTGGCACGGCAATACAGCTTTGCGCCGGCCTGGCCTGCACCGAAGCGCTTCGTATTCTGATCGGACGCAAGAGCCCCTTCCTGGCTCCCAGGTATTTTCAATTTGATCCGGTAAAACTTAGAATCCGCAAGGGCTATCTCCTCTGGGGAAATCGCCACCCCTTGCAACGACTGAAACGCTGGTTTGTAGCGAGAATGCTTGCCCGCGCAAGGGAGGTTCGAAATCCTTTATGAAGAATAGAATTCAACAAATTTTGGACCTCGCGGTTCGGGCACCCTCCGGGGATAATTGCCAACCCTGGAGAGTCGAGTTCAACGGTGAAGAGCTCAGGCTCTTCAATGTACCCGAAATAGATTCCTCCGAATTCAACCGCTATCAGCGTGCCTCCATGGTGGCTCACGGTGCCCTGCTCGAAAACATCCTGATCTGCTCCTCCGGCTTGAACTTGAAAGCCATTCCCACTCTGCAGCCCAACCCCGCAGATCCGGATCTCATTGCAAGCTTTCGCTTTGAGGACTGCGCCTCTCCGCAGGACGCTCACTTCGAAGCGGTCTCAAAGCGTTGTACCAATCGTAAAACGTATCAAAAGATTTCTCTGACCTGCTCTGAACGTGAAGCTCTCCTGGCATGCGCCTCCCGACATGCGGGTTGGGGAACTCTGAATTTGGTCGAGAATGAGCCCGGAAAAACCACGCTCGCTAAAATTTTGGCCACCAATGATCAGGGAATTTTTGAACATCAGCTTCTTCATCGGTTTCTTTTTAAACACATCCGCTGGACCGAGGAAGAAACACTTCGGACCCGGGATGGCATCGATATTCGAACTCTGGAGCTTTCCAGCATGGATCGCCTGAGTTTCCGGTTACTGAAGTTCTGGCCCCTGGTTTACCTGCTCAGGAAGGTAGGCGCACTGAACATCGTTGGGCTCAAGGCAAAACAGGTTGCTCTGTCTGCCTCCGCAATTGGCGTGATCAGTCTCGACAATACTGAGTCCGCGGATTGGATTCAGGCGGGGAGATTGATGCAAAGAATCTGGCTTGAAGCCGCGCGGCTCCGCCTGAGCTTTCAGCTGATGACAGGGATTACGTTTTTAATGCAGGGAGCTTTGGAAAATTCGATCAGCTTTCTTTCAGAGCACCAGCGAAAAGCCCTGCAAAAAAGTCACGAACAGATACTCAGAACCGTTGGTCACCCCCCGGGAAATCGGGTTGTGATTCTTTTCCGGGTGGGGCACTCGGCAGAACCCACTGCAACGGCCGTTCGGAAACCGATCGTTTTAAAGGAATTTTCCTGAAAGCTATCTAGTAACCGCTGAAGCGCTGATGTGACGTCTAAGTGTGCAAAACTAGGGTTAATTCACATGAATGTTAAGGTAATCATAATACTTGATTAAAATAGTCGTGATGTTAGGATTAAAGAGAATCTACTAATTTGTACGTTTCGGGAAAGGTTCCACAAGTGAGCACAAATCATCTTCTTAATTGGCGTGGGCTAAGATCTTCAAATTACAGTAAGTATTGGATAATACTTATTTTTTCCATGCTAGGCACCACCGCCTGCAGCCCGCAAATCGTAGCACCGGCCCCCCCAGGGGGAGCACAGTCGAACAATGAAGAGGTAACCATTTCCGCTATAAGCCTCAGTCCGGCTGCCATTACACTTCCAAAGAACAGCGGATATACTTACGCCTTCTCAGGCACTGGGGGCGTACCCCCGTATGAGTTCACAGTTTTATCGGGACCGGGGCAGGTCGCATCGAATGGGGTATTTACGGTCGGCGCCCAGGGGAACACCCAAATAAAAATCACCGATTCGCGTGGCAATACCGCGATCTCCACGATTAACAGCATTCCCTATCTTGCTGATGGCGCAATCCGAGCGGCCGTGACTGACGGAACTTCGCTCTTCATCGGGGGTGAATTCACCGCAATCCATCCCTATCCCGCTCCCAAGATGGCTGCGATTAATGCCACGACCGGCAATCCCGATTTGGCCTTTGATTTACAATCCGGGTTCAACGGTCAGGTCAAGGCAATCGTGACTTCAGGCAACTTCGCCTATGTTGGAGGCCTGTTTACCACTTACCGGGGAATTGCCGCAAATTACCTCGCCAAAGTGGACTTATCTTCCGGGGAGCTGGACACGACATTCACGCAGGCCACGGGGTTTGACGCTAACGTCAATGCCCTGGCCATCCAAGGCGGCGCGCTTTATGTCGGAGGTTATTTTTCACAATATCGGGGTTCAACGGCATCTTCTCTGGCAAAGCTGGACCTGGTATCAGGTGACTTGGACAGTACCTTCACCCAAGGGACAGGAATCGATAACGAGGTTTACGCATTGGCGGTGAATGACGACGCGCTTTATGCGGGAGGCTGGTTTTCAACTTACCGAGGAGCATCCGCAAACAATATTGCCAAGATTGATCTTGTTTCAGGCGCGCTGGACACAACCTTCACGCAAGGCGCCGGGTTTGATTATTATGTTTCAGCACTCGCTATCCAAGGCGGCGCGCTTTATGCGGGAGGCGCCTTTGGAGAATACCAGGGGACCCCCGCAGAGAGTATCGCCAAACTGGACTTAACCACGGGCGCATTAGACACCACATTCACGAACCCGACTGCTTTTGACAATTCGGTTGAGGCACTCGCGGTGAACGAGAGCGCAATTTATGTGGGAGGCTCGTTTTCGAACTACCGCGGAGTAGCGGCCCCGTTTCTTGCAAAGCTGAATTTGGTTTCGGGTGATTTGGATACGACCTTCACGCAAGCCACCGGATTTAGCGCCAAGATCGGTGCTCTTGCTTTAGATGAAACCGGCCTTTACGCAGGAGGCAGGTTCCTCACCTATCGCGGAGTGCCCGCCAACGGTATTGCCAAACTGGGCCTGTCATCTGGAATTCTGAACACCACTTTTACGCAAACTGTTGGTTTTAGTGATCCAACCAAAACCAATGTTTCAGTTACCGCGCTGAATTTGAAAGGAAACACTGTTTACGCTGGCGGCATTTTCTCAACATACCGAGGCACCCCCGCATCTTACATCGCCAAATTCGACTTGGCTTCCGGCCTGCTCGATCAAACGTTCACTCAGACGGCGGGCTTTTCGAATTTCGTCCAGGGTCTGGCTCTGGATGGGACCAGCCTCTATGCCGGTGGCCAGTTTACCACCTACCGAGGCTTGCCAGCCAACTACCTGGCCAAGCTGAATTCCTCATCTGGCAATCTGGATACGGCCTTCTCGCAGGCCACAGGTTTTAGCGGACAAGTGTTTGCCGTTGCCGCGGATGCAAGCGGTGTTTACGTGGGGGGCTCGTTCACCCTCTACCGTGGTGCAGCGGCCGCGCGCCTCGCCAAGCTCAACTTAGCCACCGGTGATCTGAATACTACGTTCACTCAGGCGACGGGAATTAATGCCAATTATGTGAATGCACTCGCACTCAACGACAGTGCGCTCTATGTAGGGGGTAAGTTCACAGCGTACCGAGGCACAGCAGCCCTAAACATTGCCAAAGTAGATTTAGTCACGGGAGATCTTGATCCGGCTTTTACCGGGGGTTCAGGATTTAACACCACTGTCAATGCACTTGCCTTGAATGAAACTGATCTGTACGCCGGCGGTGCATTTATCAGCTACAAGGGGGCGCCAGCCTACCGCATAAGCAAGGTGGATTTGGCATCAGGGATTCTGGACACCACGTTTACACAGGCAGCTGCGGGCGCGGGGGGTACTGTCAATACCGTCACTTTGGATGGGAATGACCTCTATATTGGTGGGATATTTACCACTTACCGAAATGCACCGGCTGTAAGACTAGCTAAACTGAATTCAGCTTCAGGTGCTTTGGATGCAGGGTTCGTTACGGGCACAGGGTTTAATGGGGCCGTCAATTCCACTTTGAAAGTGGAAAGTTATCTCTTTGTTGGAGGTGCCTTTAGCACCTACAAAGATTTGCTCACACCTGATATCAGTATTTTGGATCCTTTAACCGGCGACTCGGTTGAATGGTGAAATCCTGGTGAGATCTCACTGAAATGCATTGAATATTCGTTTAATTCGATCAGAATCTAGAGCAATGTCCAAATTAGTTGCGAAGTTGAGGCCGTTAAGAACAAAAATTGATCGCCTTGACCGCGAAATTCTGAAATTGATTTCGGAACGCGCAGATGTCGTTGCTCAGGTGGGTACGGTGAAGCGACGTCTGGGGCTTCCCATCCGTATTGCTTCTCGTGAAAGAAAAATTCTCCGAACCCTCACTGATCTTAATACCGGTCCGCTGCCCTCATCGTCCATTGCAGCGATTTTTCATAGTTTAATTGAAGAATGCCGCCGCTTTGAGGCCTCGAGCTGTGAAATCCGTGACAATTCACATTTCGCGCAATCCCAGAATCAGGTCAAGACCGTCGCGGTCATTGGCATTGGACTCATGGGAGGATCGCTGGCTCGCGCTCTGTGCAAGTACGCGCCGGAGTATCGCGTGATAGGCTTCGATCCAAAATTGTCACGACGTGCGACGACTGAATTTAAATTGACGAACACAATCCAGGAGGCATTACAAGCCGACGTTGTGGCCCTAGCCATGCCTGTCTCGGCAATTCTTGCCTTTCTCCGGAAAGAAGGAGCTCACCTGCGGCCCGGGACAATTGTCTTTGATCTGGGGAGCACCAAGAAACTGATCGCAGAGACCGCGAAGCGAACACTTCCGCGAGGGGTATGTTTTGTCGGCGGGCATCCCGTGGCCGGAAAAGCTGTGGGCGGTTTCGCTAACTCTGAGGCGGACCTGTTCCAGGGGCGGCCCTTCGTACTTTCCGTGGGCTCATCCCCACCTGAGCGCCGGGCGGCGCGCGAAATTGAGCGACTTATTTTGCGAATAGGGGGGCGTCCTCACCGCATGAACGCTGCTGATCATGATCGGATGCTGGCCCTGACCAGTCATCTGCCTCAACTTCTTGCCACCGCGCTGGCGGCGACTGCCTCACGGACACTTGGCAGACGCCTTCCCATTCACGGTAGTGCTTTCTTCGAAATGACCCGAGTGGCGGAGTCAGATTTTGTGGTGTGGAAGGATATCCTCGAGACAAACAAACTCTACATTGCAAACATACTGGTTTCCTATCAGAATATTTTACAGTCCTTTATTAATTACGGAGACGGTAGGGCCACCCAAGCTCTTTTCGATGAGGGGTGCCGATTTCGAAAAAAGCTCCGGCTGAAGAAGGAGTCCTCATGCTGATTCTCTTTGAAAAAGACTATACCAAGGCTCAACTCGAGCACGTCATGGAAAAAGTGAAGGCGACCGGTTGCGAACCCCACCTTGTTCACGGTCTTTTCAAGGTTACGATAAACATCATAGGCGATGACACAAGGCTTGATCCGGAAATTTTCAAAAGTTATGAAGGTGTTGAGGATGTCATTGCTGTTTCGAAGCCCTTTCCCCTTGTGGGACGGGAGTTCAAGCCAGAGGATACCGTCGTACGGACTCACAACGTCACCTTTGGTCCAAACCATTTTGTCGTGATTGCCGGACCTTGCGCTGTTGAAAGCGAAGAGCAGACGTTACGCATCGCCCGAGCAGTCAAGAAGGCCGGTGCCCAAATTTTGCGCGGCGGCGCCTTCAAACCGCGAAGTTCACCTTATGCATTCCAAGGCATGGGAGTCGAAGGACTCAAGATACTCGACATCGCACGCAAAGAAACGGGTATGCCGGTGATCACAGAACTCCTCGACGTTCGTGACCTGGACGACATTTGCAACTACGCCGACATCATTCAGATCGGTACACGCAATATGTCGAATTTTTCGCTTCTGAAGGAAGTCGGTAAAACAAGGAAGCCAGTCATGCTCAAACGAGGCATGTTGGCTACGATCGACGAATGGCTCATGGCGGCTGAATATATTTATCATGAAGGCAACACCCAGGTGATTCTTTGTGAGCGGGGAATACGCTCCTTTGACTCTAAATACACACGCAACATCGTCGATCTCAGCGCCATACCCGTTATCAAGCATCTCAGTCATCTTCCAATCAGTGTTGATCCGAGTCACGCGACCGGCCGCCGCGATGCAGTTGGGCCGATGACGTTAGCCGCTTTGGCGGCGGGCGCAAATTCCGTCATGATCGACGTTCATGACGACGCCGAGAGCGCGCTTTGTGATGGAGCGCAGGCGATCACACCACACCTCTTCGAAGGAATCATGGCGGGGATTCGCAATCTGTCAAAGGCGCTTGGTAAGGAATTGACATGACCCTGGCGCTCGACCCCGTTCAGCAAATACAGGGGACGATCGAAGTACCCGGGGATAAATCAGTCTCGCACCGTTCTCTGGTTTTTGGCGCGATCGCCGAGGGCGTGACCGAGGTGAGTGGTATTCTCAACAGCGCGGATGTTCGTTCGACTGAGACCTGCCTCAGTGCTCTGGGGGTCTCCTTCATCCGGCGTGAGGATAAAGTTTTGGTACATGGTCGCGGGCTTCATGGTCTTCAAGTGGCATCACACGTGCTCGATTGCGGTAATTCCGGGACGACCACTCGGATTTTGATGGGTTTGCTTGCGGGGCAAGCTTTCGATACGGTTTTGACGGGAGATGAATCGATTCAGCGACGGCCGATGAAACGCGCGGCCGAACCGCTCCGGGAGATGGGCGCGCGCATGGATCTTATCCGAGGGGAATTCGCACCGATCACGATTCATGGCAGTCGTCTTCGGAGCATTGACTATTCCCTCAAGGTTGCGAGCGCCCAAGTCAAGACCGCACTTCTCATGGCGGGATTGTATGCTGAGGGGACCACGACTATCCGGGGGCAAATTGCCAGCCGCGATCACACTGAACGAATGCTTCCTCACTTCGGAGTTAAGCTCGAAATGGCTGACGACGCAATCCGTATCCGCTCGGGTCAACGTCTGAGCGCTTGCCCGATTCGGGTTCCTGGAGATCCGTCTTCCGCCGCATTCTGGATGGGGGCAGCATGTCTGGTTCGCGGCTCCACGCTTGAAATCCGTAATGTCTCGCTCAACCCCACACGAATCGGACTCATGAAGGTTCTGGCGCGTATGGGAGCCAGCATTGACGTGGAACAGACCGAAACCAGCCCCGAACCTAGCGGTCATATCCGAATCTCGGCACCGCACGGGTTGCGCGGAACCGAGGTCCTGCCGAGCGAGGTTCCCTCCATGGTTGATGAAATTCCGCTACTTGCGGTAATCGCTTCGCAGGCCGAGGGCGAGACCATCGTTCATGGAGCCGAAGAACTCCGTGTCAAAGAGAGTGACAGAATTGTTGCTACGGTGACGAATCTGCGCGCCATGGGCATAGAAATCGAGTCTTTCCAAGACGGCTATCGGCTGCGCGGGCCGCAACGCCTTGTAGGTGCTAAAATTGACTCGTTCCTGGATCACCGGATCGCGATGTCCTTCGCAATCGCAAGTCTGGTTGCCCGAGGTCGTACCGAGATTCTTCGGCCTGATTGCGTGGACATTTCCTATCCCGAATTCTTTCAGGTGCTTCAGCGGATCGGCCATGCCTAAGCACACTTTTAAACCACTCGCCGCCGTTATAGGGCATCCCGTATCTCACAGCCTATCTCCGGCGATTTTCCGTACCCTCGGCGTGACCTCCTATGACGCGCTTGATATTCTCCCAGAAGAATTGGTGGCATTTACCAATCGTCTTCGCACTGAAGACTGGGTCGGTTGTAACGTGACACTGCCACATAAACAAAACGTGATTCCCTGCTTGGATCTACTGACTTCTGAAGCGCAAGACGCCGGAGCTGTCAATGTCATCGAGGTACGCAGGCTAAAAAGTGGAGGTCTCGCCCGCCTGGTCGGACATAATACGGACATTTACGGCATTCTTCAGACCTTTAAGGAAAATGGGGTCAACCTTCGCGGCAGACGCGGCCCAAGCGGACAAAATGGCCGAAATGGCCGAAATGGCCGAAATGGAAAGACCGCTATCATCTTCGGAGCAGGCGGAGCAGCCCGTGCTGTCGCTTCCGCCTTGGCGCGCGCAGGAGCGGGTGAGGTTCACGTCTGGGCGCGCCGGCGCAGCCAGGCAAACGCACTTGTGCGACATTGTGCCGAGCATCTCGCCATACGCTTTCCAAACACCCGTTTCAAAGTATTGGCGCGAGTTCCTGAAAGTTCAGCCGATATTTATATCAATGCAACTCCGCTTGGGATGAAGGGGTTCAAAACAAATCGACTCCTGCCGAAACAGGTACGGCGCGGCGCCTGGGCATTTGATCTTGTTTATCGGCCCGAGGACACTTCCTTCTTGCGCCAGGCAAAAAAAAGAAATTTGAAATGCATCGGTGGCCTGGACATGCTGATCTGGCAGGCGCTGGCGACTCGAAAAATATGGTTCAGACAGCAATCTGAACCGTATGTTAAGATCAAACTCAAACGCCGGTTACGATCGATTATTTCCGGCAAGAGATCATGAGAGGGAAACTGCTATGAGCCGCCTCCGTTTTTTGACCGCTGGTGAATCTCATGGAAAATGGCTTGTAGGGATACTCGAGGGAGTGCCGGCCGGACTTCCCGTTTCCCTGGAAACAATCCAAGATGAACTTCAGCGGCGCAAGCAAGGGCATGGACGCGGCGCTCGTCAAAAAATCGAAACGGACGAATTCGAAATTGCGTCGGGAGTCCGTCAAGGCTTTACTCTTGGGAGTCCTATTTCCGTGCTGATCGCGAACCGCGACTGGAAGACCTGGCAAGAGGCGCTGTCCGTAGCTCCGCTGCCTTCAGCAGAAATCGAGCGCTGTCGCGTAGCGATTCCCAGACCAGGTCATGCAGACTTTGCGGGCGCCCTTAAGTACGGTCACGCCGACATGCGCAATGTTCTTGAACGCGCGAGTGCTCGTGAGACCGCCATGCGAGTGGCTGTGGGCTCAATCGCCCGCCTGTTTCTCGCCGAAGCGGGCATTACGGTCGCGAGTCGGGTCATTCGGATTGGCGCAGTAGAGTCTCCCGATGCAGTTTCATCGCCTGAGACATGGCGCAAAATAGCTGACGCATCTCCTGTGCGGTGCCTGGACTCTGATGCCAGTGCCCGCATGGTGCAGGCGATTGATGAGGCGCAGAAGCAGGGTGACACGCTCGGCGGAATTTTTGAGGTAGCAGCATCTGGACTCCCGATTGGACTTGGCTCTCATGTGCACTGGGACCGCAGAATCGAGGGTCCGATTGCTCAGGCCTTCATGAGTCTCAACGCGATCAAAGGGGTTGAGATCGGCGGAGGATTCAGCCTCGCGGCGGTTCCTGGCTCTCAGGCCCAAGATGAGCTTTTACCGGGAGACGAATCTCGGGGCCGTTCATGGAACGCAAGCTATCGGACGAATCACTCCGGCGGAATCGTAGGCGGCATCACGACGGGGCAGCTTCTTTCGGTGCGAGCCGCGATGAAGCCGATCGCTACTCTCATGCGTCCGCTTAATTCCATTGATCCGCGAACGGGGCTTCCGGCCCATGCCCATGTCGAGCGCGCTGATGTCTGTGCGGTGCCGGCAGCCGCTGTTATTGGGGAATCATTGCTCGCGCTCGTCCTGGCCGAGGCGGTGCTCGAAAAATTTGGTGGTGACAGCATGAATGAGATCCTCCCTCGAATTCTTGCGTGGAAAGACCGCCAGCACCTTGCATGAAAAACATCATTCTCTGCGGCTTTATGACTAGCGGAAAAACCACGGTGGGACGTTTGCTAGCAGCGCGTCTCAAGCGCCCGTTTATCGACTTGGACCGTACGATCGAGCGCCACATGGGACATCGCATTCCCACTTTATTTGCTCTCCTGGGTGTGAAAAAATTTCGTAAGTTGGAAACGAAAATGCTACGTCAAGTTTGCCGCCGGTCCGGGCAGGTGATCGCTCTTGGTGGAGGAGCGCTTTTGAACCCTGCGAACCGGGCACTTGTCAGCAGGAAGGGGACACTGCTGCTGCTTGAGGTGCATCCCGCTACCGTAATGAAAAGATTGAGTCCGGCGCAGAAAGCTTCGCGACCACTTCTCGCTGGTCTATCAGACGCCGCGATTCGAAAAAAAATTATATTGCTGATGCGCCAGCGGCGCGTTGGATTTTCGCACGCCATTCATCGCATTCGAACTGATGCCCGATCTCCGAAATTCTTGGCTGACAAGATAGTACGTCTTCTCAGCAGCTGATTAGCCAGTCAGGGGCCAAGGCGGCCGCTTTTCCAAACTGGACGTCAAAAAGCATCTCTGAAAGCCGCACAGTGAACGGACCAGGATTCCCGTCTGCAACCTGGTGCGTGATTCCAGTATCTCCGATACGGGTAAGTGCCACCACAGCAGAGCCTGTTCCACAGGCCAGGATTTCGCTCACACGGCCGGATTGTATGCCCTCCAGAAGGTCAGAAATGGCCAGGGGCCGCTCCTCCGCGCGCATGCCCAGTACCTTCGCCAGTGCCAGAAGGCTGTCGCGGGTGACGCCCGCCAAAATGGTCTCGCTGAGCGGCGGGGTCCTAAGCACTTCATCCTCGACACAAAAGAAATTCATTCCACCCAGTTCCTCGATCCATCGACGCTCGAGCGCATCGAGGAATAGCACGTTTTCAAACCCTTCAGCCTTGGCCTGAAGCATGGCCCGGAGTGCTGATGCGTAATTTCCCGCAACTTTCGCGCTTCCCATTCCTCCCGGAACAGCGCGAACAAAGTCGCGACTGACCCACGCTCCTGCCGTTTTGGGGCGGGCAGGATCGAGTTTCATTCCAAATGGCGTCGCTAAGGCCAGAAATAGAAGGTCATCGGCGATTCCGGCCCCCAGCCTGGAGGTCGTGCCCATCATGAAGGGCCGAAGATACAGAGACCCTGGAAAAACCGGCAAAAGCGACTCACAGCGCAACACCAAAGCCCGGAGTGATTCAATGAACTGCTGTTCAGGTAAAGGCTCCATGCCGACGATGCGGGCTGAGTGAGCCATGCGTCGCGCATGCATCCCGGGGCGGTATAGGACTGGTCCCTTGCTTGAGCGGAACGCTCGCAACCCCTCAAATATTTCACTTCCATAATGGAGGCCTTTTGCGGCTGGGCTCAGAATAATGTCGGAGGCGGCGAGAACTTCGAACGGTTGCCAACGTCCGCGCTCAAAGCGTGACTGCACCATCCAGGGACAGAACTTCTCTCCGAAGGGGGAATTTTCAAAATCACGAATATCTTCTGAAACCTGTAATGTCGCCATATGCCCACCCTCATGAAAAATTTGCCAGATGGGGTTCACTATAGCTAATATTTTCGAATGCAAATCATTCGGCTCTCTCTTGAGAGTGGTCCCTGTGAGATCCAGGTGGGGAGGAATATTCTATCGCGTCGTGCTGGCGCTCCTCTTGCAAAAAACCGCGATCAGGTAAAGGCGTTCATTTTCGTCGATCGGCGGTTGGTCGCTCTGGGCCGTCAACTGAGTGGCGCACTCTGCAAAGGTGGGTGGATACCGCAAATGTTTCCAATCACCGCCGGAGAACCGCTAAAAGAAATGAAGCGCCTGCTGCCACTCTATGGCTCGCTCCTGAGCAAGGGCGCTGATCGTGAAAGCGTGATCTTCGCTTTGGGCGGGGGATCTCTCGGTGATGCCATTGGATTCATTGCAGGTACGTATATGCGTGGCGTCTCCTGGGTCAATGTCCCGACCACTTTGTTGGCTCAGGTCGACAGCGCCATAGGCGGCAAGACTGCTGTCAATCATTCCATGGGGAAGAATCTGATTGGAGTCTTTCACCAGCCTGCTCGGGTGATCTGTGACACTTCGCTGCTCAAGTCGCTTTCGATTCGGGACCGCATCTCCGGGCTGGGTGAGATGATGAAGTACGCTTTGATATTAGATCGCAAATTTTTCGACATGCTTCAGCGAGATTGGCGGCGTATTCTCGCGCTTGAGGCCGGTCCCACAGAGAAGGCGATCGCTCACTGCGCGGCACTGAAGGCACGGGTCGTGGAGAAGGACGAAAGGGACGTCGCAGGCGCGCGTGAAGATCTCAATTTCGGACATACGGTAGGACACGCCCTCGAGAAGGTTGCAGGCTACGGCAAGCTCCGGCATGGCGAGGCGGTACTTTGGGGGATGCGTGCTGCGCTTGCGCTCTCTACGATCCGAGGTCACCTTTCTGATGCCGAACGTGAGCGAGCCGAGAGCGTGCTACGGTTAATCCGAGTGCCTTCCTTGCCTCGCCGACTCGATCTTGAGGCTGTTCTGGCAGCCACTCATTTTGATAAAAAAAAGCAGGCGGGTCGCGTCCGATTTGTTCTGCTGAAAAAAATCGGCCAAACAGTCGCGGATTCGGGGGTCTCGGTGCCGGAACTCCGTCGGGCGCTGGAGGACACTTTTCGATGAATCTTCTGGTGGTCCACGGCCCGAATCTGAATCTTCTAGGCGAACGCGAACCCGAAATTTACGGAGATCTCACCCTGGCAAAAGTGAATACCCGGATCAGAAAGTTTTGCGCTGATCGCGAAATTAGAGTTCGGATCTTTCAGTCGAATGGCGAGGGTGCCATTATCGACTATCTGCACCGGAATCGAAAGTGGGCTGATTCACTCGTCATTAACCCGGGAGCCTACACGCACTATTCGTACGCCATACGCGATGCGATTGCAGCAATTTCTCTTCCCACGGTCGAAGCTCATCTCAGTGACATTCACAAGCGTGAAAAATTCAGAAGGAAGTCGGTCATCGGTCCGGTTTGCCACGCCCAAGTCTCAGGTCTGGGATGGAAGTCGTACCTACGCGCAATCGAAATCCTTCTCTCACGCTTGTCACCCCATTCGCCAACTGAGCTGCCAGAGGCTTATAGCCACTAGGGTGATCACGGAAATGAGCCCCCACATAAGGACGTCGAGAAAATGAGGTAAATTAGCCCTGTGGCAGATGTCGTCAAGAGTACCCAGTATTTTCAGCCAAAGTGGCCTATATTGCTCTTTGACCTCAACCCGCGGATCGAGTGCCTGCGCGGCTCTCCGTCCGCTCTCGACCGCGCCCTCGATACTCCACACATCAGCTGCAGTCTTGGTATGCGCACCCGCAAAAAATAGGTTTGGAACCGATGTGGCTTGGTGAGGTCTGTATTCCTGATTTCGTGTGTTGTTGACCCACTTAGGGTTTAATCCCTTTATACCTTCAGGACCAAATTGCCATTCGTGCCATACTTCGATTTTCAGAATAGCGAAGCTAGCAAGGCTTCGACCTCGATTTGCTTTTTTGATCTCGTGATCCAAAGACTGGCAGCTTAGGATTTGCGCACGAATCTCTTCAATAAACTGCTCTTTGCTGCAGAGTGATACCGGTAATCCGTGAATGCGTCCAGGTACCGTGCTCACACATGAGGTTCCGGTCCAGAGTGACTTGACGTTCTCCCCCAGATCGACCTGCTCGTCCCAAACCTGCTCTTGGGCAAAGAGCGTCAGGTTAAATTCAGAGTCTGCCACGACAACAGCTGTCCTCTTGCGTGGAAAATGAATAGGTTCACTGAATGCTATCCGAAAGGAAACTTGTGAATGCGGCCCATCCTGAACCAAAGAACGCAAGAGCTTGCTCTCGCGGCTTTCCTCAAGCCCGGGAGAGAGCCCCATGATCTTAGCCGCTGAAAACGGGTCCGTTGCCACGATGAAAGCGTCTGCATGAATTAACTTACCGTCTGCAGTTTTAGCCGCGGAGATTCTGGAGCCGCTGTAAACCAACCTTTGTAGCGGAGCTTCAAAAAAAACAGCCACGCCCTTTTGCTTAAGAAAATGCACCCAGCGCTCAAACCAATACTCGCTGCTCGGCCCTCGAAATAGCAGCCATCCGTCTCCACCCTGATGCTTCCATTCGCCTCCCTCCTGGTCTGCGGCATGAACGTGCGCAGGCTTGCTTAGGAACAGTTTGCAGAAAAATCGTCCGGCAGTGTGCACAGAGACCTGTTTCCAGTCAGAACCGATCCAGGGACCAAAGCAGGATCTCCACAGTAAGTAGCTCCTCTTCGAGAGAACCCGCCTCCAGTACTCGGCGGCACTTTGGGCGGAATAGACGGACTCGCTCCGCACATTTGCAGCCCAAGCTTTGAGCATGAGCCAACACCACCTTATCCAGTCGCGGTGAGACATTGAGAACATCTTGCGAATGTTGAAGATTTTATGATCGTAAAAATGCGCAACTCCGGCTTCGGGAAAAATTCCGAAATCTATTGATCGAGACAAAGCCCGCGCATACACAGTACCGCCAGAGTCGAACGGAATCCGGCGTAATAGATCGAAGGTATTATGGTACCACGGGCCCATTCCGTGCCAGGAGTATTCCGAAGGCGTATTTCCGTTTTCAGGTCGCCGACTACTTCGGAAGAATCCTCCTGGTTCCGCAGTCGCTTCGTACAACTCTACAGCATATCCCAGTTGCGCTAACTCGTGCGCGGCACTGAGGCCGGCAATTCCCGCACCAAAAACAGCTACGCTCGCACGGCGATCCGGGTTTGTAGATCGTGACTCAGTTGTGTTAGCGCAAGTAAACATGTTAATTTTCGCTTTGAAGTCACTCATTTCCATGATGTCCGGCCTTTTCGTGTCCGAATTACACGTCGTCCGTCCGCGCGGCAAGCGCAAAAGTAAAGCAAGGATGGTCAGATGCTTGACTCGCAGCACATGCTGATCTCAACGCGTTGATAGTCGGGCCCACCATTTGGTTCAAGACTGCGTCATAAAAAAACGTGAAGCCCTGGCCGGAATGGCCAGGGCTTCACGTTTTTCAGAGTATCTCCGAGCGACTACCGGGCGGATGCCGCTACGTAAGGGCGATCAGTCGAGGCGCTTTGGACTGGCTCAGTGCTCAAAGCTTTATTCTGTTGTTCTGAAACAGAAGGACCTCCGGAAGTATGATTTTCCATTTTGGCCAATCTCGACACTGATTGGGAGAGCTCAGTAATGCTCGCCTTTTCCGATTTACTGCATGTGATGCTTTCCACGTATATACGAGCCCCACGAACCGAACTAAGTTGTCCTGTTCCATTCAGTTGAACCGTGTCGATGATCTGGTCGGGGGATGTATCCTCCTGATTCAGATAGTCCATTCCCACTCGTTTGCAAAAATGCATTCCCACGTAAAAATACAACCGACGGTTTCCTCTATCATCAGTCTGAAAAAGCTCCGGTTGAATTCGTATCCTTCGGCCGCGAAAGGTGAAAGTGAGATCACTGAAAGTGACCGAACCGTCCGAATTGACGTTTGCTTTTTCGAAATTGATTCCTGTTTGATTTGCCTTTGGGACGATGAACCCGACTCCAATATCGCCCGCGATTTTGGTCAAATCGAAGCCTTCGTTCTTGATCAGATTGACTGCCTGATTTGAGGCAGAGTAGGTGTCGTTTGCTTCAAGATCTTTGATTACCGCCAATTCGTGAAGTGCTGTGCGTACCCAGCGCTCAGCGCTTTCAGTGCTGGGGCTGGTTTTGTCCATTGCTGACTTGCTCACCGTGATCACATCCCGGCCGTTGTTGCCCGCGTCCCGGGGTCTGCCATCGGGGCCAAGAACGACGTCTTCGGCTTTTACCGTGACATCCAGGAGTGCTTCCCTGAGAGGAGCTAGATACTGACACTCGGATTTGTACGGGTCTGTGGTGCAGATCATCTTCAATTTCAACACGGCGTTCTTTGCGACATCGTAAAATTTGGATGCGTGTCCGCTGCCTCCGCCGGTACCGCCGGGTCCGTCCGCCATGGCTGGAACTCCGACAAGTGTCGAAAGGATAAACACTGAGGCCATTGAAAGTGATCTGAGGTTCGCCATATTTACTCCTGCTCGTTGTGCCTAGGTAAGGAGCAACTCCTGTACCAGGCGAGTTGTACTTGTTTATGGTTATACGACACTTAACGCGCCGCGACGAGATGTTTATTGTAAACAATGGTCGTTTTTCGTGCATACTTGTAAACATGAAATCGAAGACTGTTTTCGAGTTCAGCTCGTACAAATCCTTTATGGCCCAGATGCTTTCCGCGAAAACGCGTCGAGGCCAGCTGACTCGCGCAGCCGAAGCCTTGAATTGCCAAAGGTCCTATTTGTCGCGAGTGATTTCCGAGAACCTTCACCTCACGCCGGATCACGCTTTTAAGCTATCCCGCTACTGGAAGCTGTCTCACGATCACGCCCACTATTTTCAGACCCTCGTTGATTTCGAGCGCGCCGGAGATCCCGAGTACCGCACCCATCTAAAAACCCGATTATCCGAAATGAAGCGTAAAAACGAATCCGTGCAGGAGCGTGCCGCGCGAACGGGGCTTTCGGTGGATGCTTTGCAGGTGAATTATTTTTCAAACTGGATCTGGAGTGCCGCGCATTTTCTGACCAGCATTCCGGAGTTTCAGTCGCTGGGTGCTTTGAGTCAGCGCCTTGCGCTCAGGCCGGAGATTCTTCTGGGTTACTTGAAGGCGCTTGAGGCTCAGGGATTCATCGAGAGCAAGAACGAGAAATGGATTTACAAGTCAGGGGAGTTTCACGCTTCAAAAGATTCGCCTCTCGTTATTCTTCATCATCAGAATTGGAGAAATCGGGCAGTGCAGGACGCCCAGGACTTTGAAAACGGAGCCGTTCACTTCACCGCCGTTCAGACCGTGAGCCATGCGGATTATGAGAGACTCAAGGAACTGCTTTTGCAGTTCATCGCCGAGGCGAGCCAGATCGCGGGCCCTTCCAAACCGGAAGAGGGGATCGCGATCACTTGTGACCTGTTCAAGGTTTGAAGTTGGGCTGGCTCAGTAGGATTCTTAACCGACGAGACTGATTTTCATTTCTAAGCACAGTTTAAGCGCATGTCGGGCGGCAGTGGGTTTGCACACGCGTCTATCTATAAACCGTCGAAGGGATGATTTCAGTCGTGATAATTGAATTCGCAGTTGAACTGCTATGATAACTAAGTTAGCATTCAAATATCGAGAGGCCGGGGCTCGGAAAATCCTACGCGAAGTTAGGAAGGGTAATTTCAGCTTTTCACTTCATGCGGCAGCGCAGCCTGCAGCGTTCCTTGTCTCGGACCCAGGTGATCGAGGTGGCGCACCAGATTCTCTACTGGGATTGGCAGACCGAAACAGAGACCTATCTGTTTATCGGCAGGACTGATGGTAAAAATGGGGCCGGGTTTACCGCTGTGATCGACGAGACTGTGGTTATTGTGACGGTGTTCCGGAGAAAGCTGAAGAATTGGGAAAGAAAGCAGGGCTTATGAGAAAAAATTTCAAAGGCGTTCTAAATTTGGTCTATATCGAAGTAAAAAACGTCCCAGTTGAGAAGAGTGAGCGTTGGGGTGCAGTCATGAGCGCAGAAGTCTCGGGCTGGGTGGAGCGGATGGTGGGCCGCGCGATTCTGGAACAGGGTGTGCCGCTTCGAGGCGCCGAGGTCCAGTATTTGCGGGAAGTCATCGGAATGTCTCAGCGGCAGCTCGGAAATCTCTTAGGGTATAGCGGCGTTGCAATTCTCAAATGGGAGAGGGCGAAATCAAAGCGCCTGGATCGCGTGAACGAGATCGCGGTGCGTGCTCTGATGGCCGAAAAATTCGCAGCTATGATCGACACTTCCTGGGCTGGATTGCTTGGGACGGATGAGTTCCCCAAGAAGCTCGTCGTGGATTTCAGGAGTTATGAAGACGAGTTCAAGGACGCTGCGTGATTGCCGTTTATCCGTTGGCGGCATTCTTTTTCACCGGCGCGGGGCTCTAAATTATTCCCCAGCCACCCGGAAGAAATCAATCGAGTAGCAACAAAGGTCATTTTCTTTGGAATCGCACACAATTTTTCGTACCTCCTTAAATCGCCTGGGTCAGTACTTTGCGTATCCGTGGCATATATTCGCGAGCGATCGATACAGCTGATGAGTAATGGAGTTCCTCCGGGGTTTCGTGCTCAAGCGCCTGGATTGCATGCATTCGCCAGTTGGTGTGGTGTTTGGCGATCGTGGGTGAGTCATTTCCCAGGTGAATGCTGGTGATACCGGGCGTATAACGACCCCGATCTTCAGAAGCAAGTCCGCACTCCAAAAGAAAAGCGAGGACTTCTGAAACTTTCTTCAGAGAAATGCGCAGCCGTCGATGCAAAGCTTCCTTTGTTTGAAATTCCGGAATGGCAATCAATAGGTGAATCGCCGAATAATACCACGCGCTGTAGTAATGAGCTGCTGGTCCGCTATTGACGGTTAACTTCACCTCTGAATCAAGGACCGGCTTTTCTGTTCCGCTTTTCAGTTCTTGTCACAAGATATTGCCTCGCCCGCGTATTGCCGACAGGCTTTAACCAGGCACACTCGCGAAGATCCCGCTCCGCCTGACGCCGCGAAATGACCTTGCCGATTTCATTCCAATAGGTATCGAGATCGATCCGCATACGACTGCTGCAAAGTTTCTTTAGATATTTCTTCCTGATATCGGGAGAAAGTTCACCCCGGTCAAACGATTGTTTTCCGACCAGTGAATCTCGCGCTAAAAAACCCCATCTTCGATATTCTTGCAGTGGCAGCTCTGAATCTTCCAACATGCTTGGGCTGCCAGGTTTGCGCCCGGAAATATAAAACATCTGGAACGGCGCGGGCTTGATCCCATATAAAACACTGTGCATCCAAGTCAGAAGATGATCTCGCACTGAACGATCCCGGATTTTGTTCGAAACAAATTCCAAGAGTACCCCGGCAGCTGCCGGCCAGGGCAGGCGTAACAGTTCTTCATTCAAGGAAATCGGGTTTAACTTTTTCCAGTCGTTTGCCAGGTGATCGATCCAAATCTCACCCAACCTGGCATCAAAGCGTGCCCATTGCGAATACAGGGCCAGCTCTTTTTCTGTAGGCGGAGTCGGAATATGAAACTGCAGCTTTTCGTAAGCATTCTTCAAATCGGCAATTTGCGGAAGTGCCTCTAATCCGTGCATCATCCGCCCGACATTTCCAGAATTTCATCCAAAAAATCAAGCGCCTCTGGTGCACCCGGGATTTGCCGTCCGATCAGGGCTTCAATATGAGACTCGACTCTATTAATATTCGCACCGGCCTGTACCAAGGCTCTGGCGTGAACCCGGTCCTTCATCCTTCTGGCAAAGCACTTCATGATCAGTAAATCATCCTTTGAGAGTGCGAGTACCTGAAGGTTTTTATGATGCACAACTTCCACCAGGCGATTGCTGTAATCCGAAGGCAAGACATGGGTGAAAGTCGCGTAATAGGGGTTCAGCCAGTCGGGCGCTAAAGAGAGTTCCTGGGCCACCGCTTTAACCAGCGGATCAAGTTCTTCAGGCGTTGTGCCGGCCCCCGGCACTGCATCGATGTCCGCAGTAGCGAGTGGAAAAAGATGGGTCAGGATAATCGCTCCCCCGCCTCCGACAATGAGTTTTACGGGCCGGGATAATTTTCCATCAAGCGCTTGAAGTGCTTTCAACATTTTGGCTTCGTTTAAATTCATGAAGGGATATTACGTCAGAATTTATGTTGTCGCAATAAATAAAAAATTATAGTATTTAAAGTAAGTTAAAATTACTTTGGCCAAAATTAATCTGACTTTATCTCTTATTGAGCTAATTTGCGGCAATACTTTTCAGCTCGTTCAAAAATTCCCGGAAATGCACGGCGGCTCTCCTCTGGGCTGGGAAAGCCAGGATACTTGAGAGCCGCTTCCGCGTACTCCTTTGGGGAAGAGTCCTTAAAAGTGGCAAGGTAGTTCCTGGTGAAGGCGCAGATTTCCTTGATTTTAGAAGTGCTGTCTTGTTCCGGATCAAGCAGGTTATGGATATGGTCCTTGATGCTTTCTGCATAGGCCGCATGAGCAACAGCCATGAATGATTCGGAATCGTTGAAATTTGCATAAAGTCTAAAGTATGCGGCGACGTTGTCCGGTCCAGAGTGTTTCGAGACATTCAGCATACCATTGTTAAACTGATAAGCTGCTGCCAGGAGTTCTTTTTTCGTAGGTGAAATGTTCTGGGCCTCCACCACCACAAAGTCACCGAAACCGAGTTGGTTCAAAAGGAATACGGTCGCGCCAGCGAGTTTCGCTTTCTCGGGGAGTTTCTTCCAGGTCGGGAATTCACTGATAACCGAATAAAGCTGTTTGGAGAAGAAAACGCCGGTCAGCAGCCGGGATTGCTCAGACGTCTTATGCCCCAAGCCATAACCCAGAAGGTAAATTGCTTCATGCAAGCGCAGCATCGCCTGATTGATCACCTGATCTTTACGTGAAATTGAGGAATTCTTCATCCCTAGCAGGTTGAACAGGTCCTGGTCGATTCCGACAACTGCTTCAATTTTGCCGTTTTTATCCGTTCGGGCTCTTCTCACCGCGATTTGAACCAAGGCACAGTGCCCGTTCTTTTGGTCTAAACCAAGCACGCTTCCTGTATCCGCGATCGGCTTCAAATGTCCAGTCAGGTCGGTTGCCAATCCTTTGTCCAGTTTGAGCCGTACTAAAGCATTTCGAAGCTTCTTGGCAAACAAGGGTGAAGCGGAGTCCAGGTAGTCCTTGATGAAGCGTTCCAGATAAGTGACAGAAGTTTCGTTGGGCTCGGGCTCGATGAATTCGTTGCCCCGGAGTTCCCAATGGTCTGTTGTTTCCAAGTCCACGATTTTGGAAAGTAAGTGCCTGGGGAAGGGTTGGCCGGAAGCTCGCGCAGCCCTTGCCAGCTCGGCATCGTTTTCGTTTGCAAAACAGGCGACTCCTGAACCTCCGCCGCCACCACTGTTGTCGCCACCCATAGCCAGGATGATAGGATTGGGCTTCGCGGGTTCGGCTTCACAACCGGTCTGAGGTGACGTCAGTGAGTTTTGAGCTCCAAAAAAATCCAGGAAATTATCCGAAATCAAAGCGGCGGAAACTACTTCCTTGTTTTTGTCCTGCCCTTCAATCGATGCAGCAGCGGATGCCGTAGCGCTGAAGAAGTAGGCCGGAAAAAGAAAACAAATGAATAATCTCGAGAAGGTCGTCCATTTCATACTTCGACAGAAGCAATATGTAAGCCAGAGTAAATTGGATTTTTGTCGCGCAAGTACCTGTTTATACGGTGAAATTTTGAATATGAAAACCGGTTCTGACTTGGAATGTCGATCACGAATACCGAGTGTCCAATACCTGGTCACCGCGGTCGGAACAGATCGAGGTTATAGCAGAACAGGGTTTCATCCCCTGATTCTTTCAGAGTCGCGCGAATTTCCTCAATTGCTTTGACTAAAATGGCGCGAAGGCGCGGCAGGTCTTTTTCTGAAACGGATCCTACAGAGGAGAAATGAAGTTCCGTTGAGTCGATCTGGTCGAGCGATTCGATCGCTTTGATTCGCCAGTTACTGTGGTGTTTTGTCGCGAAGGGTGAATTATCTCCGATATGAATGCCGGTCAGGCCGGGGGTGAAGCGTCCGCCGCCCTGATCAGTTGCGAGTCCGATGGAGACCAGAAATTCGAGTACGTCGGTTACTTTGCCCAGTTTTAATCTCAAGCGCTTGGCGATCTGCTCGCGTGACTGAAACTCTGGAATCGATAAGAGCGTGTGAATCGCTGTGTAATACCAGGCGCTGTAGTAAATCGCCTGATGCTCCTGCGGAATGGTTTTTTTGAAATTCTGACGATTTCGAAGAAGATTGTGCCGATCGAGAATTTCTTTGAGCTCCACTTCGAAATGTTCACGAAGCGTGTTGTTGCCGGCGCGGGCGAGCTGAACCAGTAATAGAAAGAAGCGGGACTCGTTGGTGTTATGACTGAGGTACTGATTCAGGAGGGCCGCCTGCTCCATGCTGAAGTGGGCGCTGCCTTCGATTACCTGGGAGACATAGCCGGAGTGGCAGTGAATGACTTCAGCGATGCGGCTCTTCTCGCCATGGCCCCGTTTGGCTCGGGCTCGAAGCCAAGCCTTCAAATAGAGTTTGTAGTCTCTAAAGTCAAAAATGGAAAGCGTAACCATATTCATTATTTATGAATATATTATAAGTATTACTCTGAATTACGCCAATAATTTAATTACAATATCGTATACCATACCAAGTCGCTCTGGTAATTTCGCTCACATCAGGGCAACGAATCATCGGAGCCCTCAATAAGGAGAAACGATATGAAGAAATTATTGGTTGCTGGTTCGGTGATGATGTTGATGGCAAGCGTGTCCTACGCTTCTCAGTATGAGTGCAAGTATTCTAAAGGAAGCGATTCTCAGGAAATCGCATTTTCATTCGATACAGAAATTCAGGAAAATCAATTTGTCGAGGATGGCCAGGGCGGCGCGGTAGGTTGCCTCGTTTTTAGAGTCACTCCACAGCTCCTCGCTTGCGGAGCCAAAGATGAGAATAGCTCAATCTTCACCACGGCTGAAGAAGGAACAAGCATCATTGCGCTGACTACAGTCAGCGGCGGGAAGTCGGTCTCTCTGAGTTGCAAAAGAAAGCTGTGATCTAAAATTATGATGGCGCCCCTTTCGAGGGCGCCATTCACAAATTTGCCCCGCTCTACGCGCTCTTCACCGTCTCGGCGGTCTTTTGCTGTTCTTCATCTCGCTCATCCGGCGGTGGCGCTTTGCCGGCGTTCGGATCAATGATTTCAGACCAGCCGCATTCCTTCTGAGTGCACTTATACATGAGGCCCGCGCGTTTGGTGATTTTCTCCGAGATGATCGGGAACTTGCAGGCCGGGCAGGGCTCGGTGCGAGGCTTGTCCCAGATTGCGAAGTTGCACTTCGGCCATTTATTGCAGCTGTAGAACACCCGTCCGTACCTTGACTGCTTCTGGGCGATTTCGCCTTCCTTGCAGACCGGGCAGGGGATTCCCAGCGTGATCGCGGCGGTGAACTTGCAATTCGGATAATCGCTGCAGGCCAGGAACTTGCCGTATTTCCCGCCTTTGACGACCATGGGCTTGCTGCATTTCTCGCAAGACTTGTCGGTGAATTCCTTCGGAACGATGACAATATTGCCCTGATCGTCTTTTTTGAAATCCTGCGTGTTCTTGCACTCCGGATAATTCGAACAGGCGAGAAATGAGCCGAGCTTGCCCCATTTGATGACCATGATGTGACTGCACTTGTCGCATTTGATCGTGGTCGGGACTTCCTGGCGCTTGACGTCTTTCATCGTCTTTTTGGCTTTTTCGAGCGTCTTTGCAAAAGGCTTCCAGAACTGGCTGAGGACTTTTTTCCAGTCGGATTTGCCTTCTTCAATATCGTCCAGCTTGTTTTCCATTTCGGCGGTGAACTCGGAATTCAGCACATCCGGGAACGAGGCCACCAGAAGATCCGTGACAACCGTGCCGAGTTCACTTGGGTAGTAGCGCTGCTCGCGTTTCTCGACGTACTCGCGGTCCTGCAGATTGGATAAAATCGTGGCGTAAGTCGAGGGACGACCAATTCCTTTTTCTTCGAGATCCCGGATGAGAGATGCATCCGTGTATCGGGGCGGTGGTTGCGTGAAGTGCTGCGAAGGAGTGAGTTCCTTGCTCGTGACCTTTTCGCCTTCTTTGGCGCTCTTGATCCGGAGCGAACCCATGCCGCCCTCTTCGGACTTGTCATCTTCCTCTTCAGCGTAAACTGCGGTGTAGCCGGGTTCTTTCATCACCGAACCCGTGGCGCGGAACGTGATATCGCGGCCATCAGACGCTTTGCCGACCACATCGATTGTCGTCTGGTCGTAAACGGCAGGAGTCATCTGTGACGCGACAAAGCGGTTCCAGATGAGCTGGAATAACCGGAACTCATCGCGTTCGAGCAGCTTTTCAATCCGATCGGGTGGGAATTCTAGGGTGGCGGGACGAATCGCTTCGTGGGCATCCTGCGCGCTTTTTTTGGATTTATAAACATTGGCTTCGGCAGGTAAATGATCTTTACCGTACGTTTTGGCGATGTACTCGCGAACCGATTGCAGGGCTCCGGGTTCCACGCGGACGGAGTCCGTACGCATGTAGGTGATCAAGCCGTGCGTGCCCAGTTCTCCGAGGTCCACGCCTTCGTAGAGGTGCTGGGCCAGGGCCATGGTTTTCTTGGCGCTGAAGCCAAGCTTGCGCGCGGCGTCCTGCTGCAGTCGGCTCGTTATGAACGGGGGAGTTGGCTTGCGGGAGCGTTCCTTCTGCTCAACGTTGCCGATTTTCCACGGAGTGGATTTGATTCCGGCCATCAGTTCGTTGATGATCTGCTGATTGGGAAGCTCAGGATCCTTGCCATTGATCTTGAAAAGGCGGGCATTGAAGTCCACGCCGTCTTTGAGGAAGACGCCTTCCACGTTCCAGTATTCATCCGGTTTGAAAGCTTTGATTTCCGCTTCACGGTCAACCACGATCCGTAGCGCAACCGACTGCACGCGGCCGGCGGAGATTCCGCGGCGGACTTTATCCCAGAGAAGCGGGCTGATCTTATAGCCGACCAGGCGATCGAGAATCCGGCGCGCCTGCTGGGCATGATAAAGATCCGTGTTGAGTTTCAGCGGCTTGCTCATCGCTTCCAAGATCGCCTGCTTGGTGACGGAGTTGAACAGAACCCGGTGAACTTTCTTCCCGCGAGTCTTCAGCTCTTCGTTGATATGCCAGGCAATCGCTTCACCCTCGCGGTCAGGGTCTGTTGCCAGGAAGAGTTCCGGAACCTTCTCAGATGCCTTCTTCAGCTCCGCAATCACCTTAACTTTCGAAGGGATGAGCTGATAATCGGGGTCAAATCCCTTATCAGGATCAACGCCGAGTTTGCTCTTCGGAAGGTCCTTGATATGCCCGACGCTCGCTTTCACGATGTACTCGCGCCCCAGGTATTTTTGGATGGTTTTTGCCTTGGATGGTGATTCAACGATGACGAGCGCTTTTTTTGCCATGCCCTACCTTAGTCGGAGTTAATGAGTTTTTTCAAGAGAGGATCCAAAGAGGCTGATCCAGGTGTCATCTCTGTAACTGTATATTTATCTCATTATATCGCCGAGTTATTGGAAAAACTTTGAACAGTAAAAAAGTTAAAAAAACCCTCTTTAAAGGTGGACGAGAGATCGGCTGCCCCTAAAATCAGATTATGAGCTATCTCAGATTCATGCGGGCGGGCTTGGCCCTGGGATTGGTCATATGGGCCTTGAGCGGCATCAGCTTTTCTGCGGAAAAACTGATGATTTCAGGAGAATTCACCCCGCTCGACCATCCGGCCCGTCATCTTGCGTTCTGGAAATCTTTGAAGCTCCGCTCTGTCCTCGAAAATAAAATAATTCGGGCACCATCCGTGCTCATCGATTATTTATGCAAAGATAACTTGGTACAGGGTTTTTCGAATATCCCTAAACCGGCTGATTTGGCCCCGGATTACAAGGCCGACTTGGTAGCTGCCCTGAAGGACTTGCCTGAATCGGTCAAGAAAGTTGTTGGACCGAATCTTTACGGTATTGCCGTCGTGAGCGATCTAGGGGGCTCGGCGTATACGGATACGGTACTTTCGGAAACAAAAGAGCCGCTCGGCGCGTTCATGGTTCTCGATCTATCCATGCTGAACAGGCAGGCCAATGAATGGTTGTCATGGAAGGAAAATTCGCCGTTTCTGCCTGATTCCAAAACCCAACTTGTTGCTGAAATTGAGACTGCTTCCTCAGATACCCGAAAGAACGCTCTCCAGTTCATTCTCCTGCACGAATTCGGACATGTAATCGCGGCCACGGTTGATCTGCACCCTTCCTGGAATAAAACTCACGATTCCCCCGGCAAACACCCGTTCTCCGCCCTTTCTTGGAAGCTATATGAAAAATCTGCCGGCTATGTATCTATATTCGACCACCATTTCGGGCTGAGGCGGTATGTCACGTATTATCGTGGGGCTGAAACCAAAATAGAAATATCCCATGCGCCTCAAATCTATGGTGCTCTTGAAAAAACGAATTTTGCGACCCTGTATGCAGCGACGAGCCCTGCTGACGATTTTGCGGAGTCATTCGCTACTTACGTTCACACTGTGCTGATGAAGCGCCCTTACTTGATTAAGATCAGAAGCGGCGGGCATCTTATTAAATCCTTCTCACCCTGCTGGGGGCAGAAGCGCTGTGAGACCAAACAGAAGATTATTGAGAGGCTTCTCGGCGTTTCAAAATAATCCCATTTTGCTCCTCAATGCTTCCGGAATCGATCCCGGTGCGGAAGGCAATGAAAAAACGCGCTGGTTCCCAGCCCTTCTCAAGCGCCCAGTTGAGCAATTCCGAAACCGGGGCACCGCCCGTTTCAGCCGTGAGCCGCCGCAGCTCTGAACACAGCAGACCCAGATCGCCGGTTTCATACTGTTTCGGCTGTTTTCGCTTATTGCCGCGAATCCCGGCGGAAACGCTTTTTTGACCCAGACCCGAGAGTTCAAGCCAGGCTGTCCCAAAGCCGTGAGGTCCCCAGATCGCGTGACTGAGGTCCTGCTCCAGTAATGATTGATTGCCCGCCAAAGCAGGATCACCAGGAAACCCGGGGGTCGTAAAACAGAAGCGATTCGAGAGGCGCGCCCACTTCGCCGTGTTGAGTGCCCCCGACCGGAAGCCTGCTTCAACGATCCAGGTGGCCTTGGTCCAGTTCGCGATCAGGCGATTGCGGTGAATGAAATAGCCGGGGAGGGGTTTCGTTCCTGGAGAGAATTCTGAAACAAGAAGACCATCGGCTCGGAGAATTTCGGCCGCGAGGACCGCGTTCTCTCGCGGGTAAAGATGTTCAAAGCCGCAGCCGAGTACGGCAATTGTCGGCAAACCGTTATCGAGCGCTGCCTGATGAGCCGCCGTATCGATACCGGAGGCCAGACCAGAAATGATGATTAATTCCGAATTTCGGAGCTCATGAATCCAGTTCCCAACCAGCCCAAGAGACCTGGGACGGGGACGCCGGGTGCCTACAACAGCGAGGCCACGCTCGGGAAGACGCGTGAGCAGCTTGAGGGCCTGCTCTGAACCTTGAATATACAGCTCTGGAGGAGGAAAAGGGACGTTCCATAAATGTTCGAGGGATCGCGTCAGTTGTGGTTCGAGGCGAGTCGTGGCAAAGGGCGCGTGCATGCCCGGGGAGCGATGCAAAAACCGGAGCCTTCAAAGTGCGAAGATAACCCCGATCCTGTACGTGAACGGGTGCTTTAGCCCAGAACTCAGACCGTGTTCACTCCAGCTCAGGTGGCGGCGGGAATTCCACCGCACCAGCGTCCGATGTCGTGGGCGGCGGTGGCAATGTTTCAATCCCATCTGATCCATCCGGTGATAACTCGGGCGGAGGTGGCGGAGGAAGATCACTAGGCACATCCGGAGTAATGGCAGGTTCTGTTTCTGGAGCCGTCGGAACAGGGCCTGCGGACATTCCAGAGTCTTCTTCCGGAGGTGGAGGAAGGGCAACCGGATCATCATCGCCGGTTTCCGGGGCTGCAGAAGTCTCGGAAGGCGAGGGTTCATCCTGATGGCGTTCAAGCTGGATCAGCTCTTTTTCCTCTTCAGCTCCCAGCTCTGAACCGGGATCCAGTTTTTCAAGTTCGTCGCTTTCCGGAGCACTCTTTGGCTTCCAGGCCTTTCCAACATCCGAAACATCCGTCAGGAGAGTCACAGGCGTCTTGTCTGCAACGAGATTGGGCGTGCTCAGCAAAATACCGGAAGAAAACCTTGGGCTGACTTGGACAACCATCATGTCTGCCAAAGGGACGAATCCCTCGGGCGCCACCTTCTTACCGTTGACCGGGTCTTTCGTTTCGTAAGCGCGGAAAATCATTCCAGCCTGGACGCCGTCTTCAGAGCCCAGATCAACAAAGACTTGTCTGTACTGACTCGCATACTGAGTTGAAAAACGGGTGTCAAAATGGATCACTGCTTCCATCTGACTGGGGCCAGGAATGGGATCAATGAGTTTGGCTTTCGGCGGGACCGGCATCAGAAACGTCTGGCGTCCGATCGGGCTGCGAGCGTTGATGATGTTACCGATGAAGACTCCATCCTGAACTCCAGTCACTACGACTTTTCCGACGCTGCTGTAGGCATAGCCCTGGCGGGCGCCTTGGCGGTTAAGGATAAATGGGTCCTCGGTAAGTGAATAAACTTCGCCGACATGGATATTGGCTTCGGCCTCGATGAAAACCAGACTTCCCTGAAAAATTTCGGTTGCTTCAGTCAAAGAGCCGCGAATGTAACCGACAGGATCCAACGCATCTGAAGTCACTACGGATTCAAGTTCGAAATCAGTGATAGTCTTGAAAGTGATTTTGCTGCGGCGATCGAAACCCTGCGGATCGATTTCGGGGGGCAACTGCAGACGGATTAATTCCCACGGCTGCTGCGGAAGGCGCTTCCATTCGTCTGAGCGCTTCTTGCGGGGGGAACCATCCGGGGTTGTTGCCTGCGATTCCGCAGATCCGGAACCCAGTCCACCGTAGGCATCTGACCGAAAGCCTTCATCGCCTTCGGCCATTCCGACGGAGGGAAGAGAAGAGCTCGTACCCGGCATGAAGGCGATCATCATCCCGGGCTTGATCTGATGAGGATTGGCAATCGTATTATTGTTGATTGCCCATACTTTGGGCCAGTATTTGGGGTCACCAAACAACCGTTTAGAGATATCAAAAAGAGTGTCTCCGCTGGTCACCGAGTATTTCTCGGAAACTCTCTCACCGGCAGCTGTCATCCAGACTTCGTCAGGAATCGGCTTGAGAATCTGTCCCAGTCGTTTGGCTTCCTGTTCGGGAGTGATCTTTGCGACCCCAGCTGCCGGAATCAGCGCCAAAGTGACTGAAGCCAGGGAGAGGAGCTTCTTCATTGCTGCGCTCCGGGATTTGTTCCGGATGGGGTGCCCTCAACAGCGGGCGCGGTAGGAGGCGGGGCATCCAGGTCTGTTGCTGCACCTTTTGCGGTGCTGGGTTCAGAAGAATTGCCGGAGATTATCATCTGAGGATCTCCCGCAGCGGGGGATTGGGGAAAAAGAGACGTCAGCTGCTGCCGGTGTTTCGCAGCATCCTGCGGCAGTTTTAAAGCTTCTTCCGCGGCAATCATGAATTGAAGGGTGCTCGCAATATGGGGGTTGCGATCGTAGGAGGTCAGGACCCGTTTGAATTCGTGAAGAGCGAGTTTGTATTCCTTCTGGCGAAAATAGCTTTCTCCGATATGAAACTGTGCGGAACCGGCGAGCGGATGATCCGGAAATTGTTCCAGGAACGAGGCAAACGAGAGCACTGCTTCGGAATACTTCTGGGACTGCAGAAGCAGCAGCGACTTGCGATAGAGATCCACGGACTCGTCATTGATGAAACCGGATTCAGGATCTGTCCCGGCGGCGGAAGGGGATACGGAACTCCCGGTACCCTGTGTGGGATGAGGATAAACACTCGATGTATTGGGAAAAGGTGCTTTGGGCTGAGACGCCGCCGTCGAAGCCTCCACTTTGCCGGAAACTGCAGCGACCTGGCCTTCCAGCTGGTCCACCTTGTTTTGCAGCTGCACCATCTGGGTGCGGAGTTCAGCCACTTGATTGGTCGTCGCGGGCTGTTCGGCTTCTTTCTCCTCAGCGCCAGAAGCGGCTGTCTTCTGAGCGGAAGAGCAGCCTGCAAAGGCGCCACTCAAGATCAAGGCCGAGGAGAGAACAAATACAGGGAAGAGCTGACTTTTTCTGAATGCCATATTATGGATAGGATAAGTTGACTAAGGAGTTTCAGCAAGAGTGTTAAGCGTCAGAAAAGTAATTCGAGTCCGTAAAGAGGACTCCGCGTTTGTCTACTTCATTCTCGAAGCCCAGGAAGGCATTACGGCCTATTCCACTCTTCCGTCGGCACCCGGCGATGCTTATCGCGATCTGGAGTTGCAAATCCCGCCCGATTTTGTCGCGGAAACCGAAGATTTGCTCAAAAGTCTGGGTGAAATGGTCTTAATTCTGCCCTGAGCCGGGGTGCTCAGTCACAAATGTTTCCAGCTCTTTCAACGAACTCAATGCTTCAAGCTGTTCCGGCGAGGGCTTGGGAAGGGTGACCAGTGCCTTTCTTGCGACTTCAAGGGCGCCCGGGAGGTCGTCTTTCTGGTCACGCAGAAGTTTCACCAGGAAAAGGTAATTCAGCGGCTCATCCGGCGCAGTATTGATGGCAAGCTTGTAGAATCTCTTCGCTTCGTCATCGCTGCCACCCAAAATGCCAGGCAGCTTTTGCTGGATCAGTCCGAGAAGGCGGTAGGCACCCGCACCGGCAAAACCAGGCTCCAGCTCAGCCGTTTTTTGCAGATGCTCCCGGATTTCGCCCAAGGTGAAGTACATTTTAAATACGCCTACTTTTTGCCCATAAAGTGCCATATTGATGGCTTTCCAGAAATGACACGGAGCACAGCGGGGGTCGAGTTTCACTCCTTCATTTCCTGCGTCGCGACCTTCGGTGAAAAGCCGCTTTTGCTCCTCCTCGACTGCGGTGAGGTGCAATCCATTGAAGTAGCAGGCCATGGAACGTCGCCAGGCTGCTGCCGGGTCCTTAGGATTCCGCTCGTGGTATTCCCTGAACAGCGAGAGGGCCAGCCTGCCCTGTTCAGGAACCTGCCTCTGGAAGAATGCCTGATCTCCGGCTGCATAAGAGGCGGCAGAGGGGCTGGAAGAGGAAAATGAAGAAGGGCGCGGAGAGGTGACGGACTGGGGATTTTTCGCCAGAACGCTCTGCTGGAAAGCAAACGTGGAAGCGAGAAGGAAAGATCCGATTAAGGCTGGAAATGAAAACCGACTCGCGAAACTCATGCTCGGGAGATTACGCCAAAATACGCCGAATTCACAAGAATTCACAGACCCGAGGTTTGAAATTCAGGAGGACAGTCCGGAAATTGAGGGGCACCCCAGCTTCTGCAACCGCGCTGCTTTCATCTTCTTTGCAGTGCATTCGGTTATGGCACTCTGGTTCATTTCTTTTCTGCTGTTTTTCTCTGGATTGTGGTTGCTTTTAAGCCAATTTGATTTCAAGGCCGTACTTTGGGGGGCAAGACTGGAAAAGGCCGCTCTGCTACTCATCGTTGCCCGCTTGCAGGAAATTGAAGAGATGCTCGGGGCGGGCATGGTCCCTACCCCCAGTCATTGGTCGGGCCTCCAGCAACTGGGTCCACCTTGGGGTCGCCTCGCTTTCGACAGTCTGCAGGAGCTGCGCGCGCAGGGCGGTGCCGTGCTTCCAACGCTCAGACGTCTGAAAGAACTTGCACAAACCCACCGCGATGTCCTGGCCCAGACCGAGAGCCGGAGTGCGCAAGCTTTGGCGCAGGCGCTCGTAGCGGGAGTTCTGGTGCCTGTCTTCGGTTTTGTACTCTATGGTATTCTCCCCGGGATTTCAGAACGCCCTTGGGCATGGCTTTTTGGCTGCATTTTGGGTTTGGGCAGTTCTTTGACTGGAGCCTGGTGGATGTTGCGGCTCGCGGATGCTGCCCGTTGGGCGGGGCTGAAGCAGGTGGAGCGTCCTTGGGTTTTAGGAGTTCAATGCACAGGGGAGCGTCTGCTGGCCCTGGTTCGCGCCGGAACACCCGCTGATCTGGCCTGGAGTCGTGCGCTTGAATTTCTGAATGCCGTGGCTCCGGAGCTGGCTTTGGAATGGGGCTACTCGATTTGGGCCACCGAACCCAAACCAAATACGAGTAAGGTCTCCCACGCTGCCCGAAAAGTTCTGCTCGAGCTGGGCTCGGGATTGCGCAAGTCAGTACAGACGGCGATCCTGGATGGGCGCCCCTGCATGGAGCGCGTGGAAAGTTCACTCACGGGTTGCCGGCAGGATCTGCAAGCATTGGTGGATCGTGAACTCTCACTTTTGCCGACTCGTATTTTGAAGCCGCTCTTTGTATTTGTGGCGCCCGCGATTCTTGGGTTATTGGCTTTTGGTCTGTACCTGGCCTTCACCGCCACAGAGGGAGGGGGTTTGGATGTCTTTTGAAGCCTTTATTCTGCGTTGGGCCCTCTGGAGCTTGATATTCGCGATCACAATCGGCGGCAAGCCTTGGCACTTTCCCGAAGCAGGAAAATTGATTTTTAGACAGGGGCAGGAAGGTCTTTTCAGTTCGCGGTAATGGGCCTCAGCAAAATCATTTCGCCTTCGCGTCCTTCAATGCGTGCCAGCTCGGAGATCTGTCGGCTCGGTCCTGTGCGTTTGACCTGGGCTATCCATTGAACACCGACGGCGATCAGTTCACGGATTGCGGCAAGCGGAATGCTGCCGCCGGATGCAAGGAGGCAGAGCAGTTCCATCCGCCTCAGTGCATCACGCGGAGAGTTCGCGTGCAGGGTCGCCAGCGCCCCGCCATGGCCAGTATTCAGCGCCTGGAGAAGGTCGAGCACCTCTGTCCCCCGGCATTCCCCGAGAATGATCCGGTCCGGGCGCATGCGAAGGGCTTGCTTTAACAACGTGCGCGGTGTGACCTCACCAAATCCATCGGCATTAGGGGCACGACTTACCAGGCTGATGAAATGAGGGTGCCTTGGCGCAAGCTCAGGAGTGTCTTCAATCGCCAGAATTCTTTCAAGGGGGGGCACGGATTCCAGCAGGTCTGTGGCAAGCGTTGTCTTGCCGCTGCCGGTTGACCCGGCAATGAGCACGGATTCGCCACGGCCGACCGCATCAGCAAGTACCCCATAAAGTTTCGACTGAGCCCATCGGGCTGCCCCCGAAATGGAATTGTTCTGAAGACCCGGCAAACGCCGGAGGGAAACGAGAATTCCTTGTTGGGCCAGAGGAGGAAAAGCCACATGGAGCCGGTGTCCACTGGGGACCGTGCCGTCAATGAAGGGGTGGCGCGCATCCCAGCTTTTACCGGCCGCTGAAATCTGCTCCAGGACCCAGGTGCGCATCTCTTCTTCTGTCCAAGGTGCTGCAGGAACGGTATTTTCCGGTTCAAGACCGAAGCCCTGGTCCACGTAAAGATGCTGCGGCCCGTTTATGCAGATATCCGTGATTTTTGGATTCGAAAGAATATTCTGGAGCCAAAGCGGTGTGGTCATTCTACTCTCCTTCCGGAATCGAAATTTTGATCGAAGGCATTCCAGGGAAACTCAGGAGATCTTTTGAGTGCCTGGATCTGCACTGGACTCATCCAGTTTCTGGGCGGAGGTACCGGTCCCCGAGGCTGCTGGTAGGCATCGAGACTGCCAGCTGGACTCACCCGATTCATCGGTGCGGGAGGTGGGGTGAGGGTTGGAAGAAGTATGGCGACAAGCTCAGAACGTTCCTTCAAATAATCCTCCGAACCGAAGAGAGTTCCAAAAATCGGAATTTGCCGCAGCAACGGCAACCCCTTCGCGTTCTCACGCAAGTGGTGCTGAAGGAGTCCGGACAGAAGCAGCGGTGTTCCATACCGGGCATCTACCTGGGTTTTCATCCGGTTGGCCTGAATGCCCGGAATTTCATTCAAAGCCGTCGAGAGATCCAGGTGGCTGATTTCAGTGAAAATATCGACCCGTACCTGTTCACGTGTCGAATGTGTCACCTTCAAGCGGAGGGTCAGGCCGTAATTCTTCCAGGTGACATTCGTCGTTGATTTGGTTCGGGTTTGGAGAGGGAGTTCCCCGCCTGCAAAAAGCTCGGCTTCGCCCGGAGCGCGAACGACGAGCTCCGGTTTGGAAAGAATGCGCGCTGAACCATCTCCTTCGAGCATCTGCAGCGTGGCGTCCAGCTGCAGCTTGTTGAGAATCTGAGTGGGGGTGACTTGAAAGGCTCCCTCCAGGTTTGCAGGCCAGCTGAGTCCCAGACTGGAAAAGCGGTTCTTTTTGAGTTCCAGCAGGAAAACCTTGAAATGGACGGTGGGTGTATCATCGGGCAAAGTCATTATTTCGGTTTTTGCCGCCGGAAAGATTGAGTCCACGAGCTTTTGAATTGCCAGCTGCTGTCGGGTGTTTTCTGCGTTGCCGCGAACCCATATTTCGGACCCGACCCTTTCGGATTGAACAGAACGCGTGAAGTTGGCCTTCGTGAACGCCTCATCCAGGCGTGCGAGCGCACTCTCAAGCAGGAGGTCCGTAGGCTGGGTCTGGTTAATGACCTCTTTTGGGAAAAAACGAGTGAGTGCGGAAATTTTGGCGCTTTCCCCAGGGCTCTCGACGCGTCCGCGCAGAACGACGCCGGAACCGGTATAAACAATTTCCGCCTCATTGAGGCGACTCAGGGCTTTGACCAGGGCGGTTGCAATATCCTGGGTTGTGATCTTCTGAACCTCGATCAGCCGATGCTCGGAGCTTCCGTCCTTTTTCCAGACCCAGAGATCGGTCATGCCCGGCTTGATTCCTTTGATCAGAAGCTCGCCCCGGGAACCTGGGTTCAGAAGGTGTCCGCGAGCCACTTCACTTCCGAGGGAATACCGAGTAATTTCATCGGCCGATCCTCCGTTCCCGATATTCAGGATGCGTTGCTCACCTTGTCCGAGAATCATGAGAGGGCGTTCGGCAGTGAGCCCGGGAGCGCGCTCAACCGCACCCAGCGGGGGGCAAAAGCAGATAATTGTGATCACCACAGCCGTCTTGAAAGTAGATTGCATCACCGCATTTCTGCAAAGAGAGGGCCCTCGTCGACGTGCCTTTTCACGGGAGAACCTGATTGACAAGAGCCCGGAATAAGGGCTACATAAGTTCCTCAATAATTCAGACACTTGGAACCACTGGGAGTTATTTTATGCCGTCTCGTATGATGAAAACCAAAACTGCCCGCAAAATCCGTCAGGCCCGCAAAGGCAAAACCCGGAAGCGGAAACAGCAGAACAAGGGAACGACTCCTAAATTCCCCATTCACCTTGAAAACTAGGAATATTCAAATGGTACGTAACTATCTTTTTACTTCTGAGTCTGTCACCGAAGGTCATCCAGATAAAATGGCTGATCAAATTTCAGATGCAGTTCTCGATGCCTTGCTGGCACAGGATCCCCGTTCCCGCGTTGCCTGCGAGACGTTGATCACGACTGGTTTGATTGTCGTTGCTGGTGAAGTGACGACCAATGCCCGTGTTGATTATCAGGACATCGCGCGCCAGACAGTTAAAAAGATCGGTTACGATTCCTCCGACAAGGGTTTTGATTATAAAACCTGCGGAGTGATGGTGACTCTTGACCGCCAGTCACCGGATATTTCCCAGGGTGTCACGGCTGGCCATGGCATTCACAACACGAAGGAGCAGGGCGCCGGAGATCAAGGCATCATGTTCGGTTACGCTGTGAATGAATCACCAGAATACATGCCATTGACGATTGATCTCGCCAACAAGCTCGCCTTGAGGCTCTCCGAGGTTCGCAAGAATGGAACCTGCGGCTGGCTGCGCGCCGACGGCAAAACTCAAGTCACCGTCGAATACGAGAACGACAAACCGAAACGCGTTGACGCCGTCGTGGTGAGTTCACAGCACGATGAAAACATCACGCATAAACAAATTCAGGAAGCTTTGATCGAGGAAGTGATCAGGAAGACAGTTCCTGCCAACCTGCTTGACAATAAAACCAAATTCTACGTGAACCCGACCGGCCGTTTTGTCGTCGGTGGACCGATGGGTGACTGCGGTTTGACTGGACGAAAAATCATTGTCGACACGTACGGCGGTCACGGCGCACATGGCGGCGGCGCTTTCTCCGGCAAAGATCCTTCGAAAGTCGATCGGTCGGCCTGTTACATGGGCCGTTACGTAGCCAAGAACATCGTCGCAGCCGGTCTCGCGGACCGTTGCCTCGTTCAGCTGGCTTATGCCATCGGTGTTGCAGAACCGGTGAGTGTGATGGTGAACGCGTTTGGCACCGAAAAAGTGGAACTCGGGAAACTTGAAACTGCTGCCCGCGAGATCTTCCATCTTCGTCCGGCCGGGATCATTGAATCTTTGAACCTGCTTCGCCCAATTTATTCGAAAACTGCGGCATACGGCCACTTCGGTCGCGCAGAACCCGAATTCACCTGGGAAAGAACAGATCAGGTTTCCGCACTTCGCAGCCTGAAGTAAGAAGTCAAAATGCATCTGATCCATTGGTTGATGCGGTTCTTTCCTTACTGGGCCATACCGGCAGCCTTCATTCTTGGCGAACTTGCTTTGCACTTTCGTCGAAAGAAGAGCGCTGTTGAGTGGTTCTGCTGGGGGATGGTTCTGCTCCTGATAATCCTGATCGTCTTATGGGTCGCTATGCGTGGGGATCTTCATTCGGATCAGTGGGTTAAGTCAGCATTTTAGCGGGCGCAGGCGACCGGGTAAAAGTTCTTTTCGGGGAGATCCCTTGAAGGAATTTTGACAGTTTGCACAGCAGCGCCAGAAATATATCGAAATAGTTTTGACAGCCCGGCAAAAAGTGCTTAGCCTTTTTATGTGGGCAGCCAATCCGCAAGGACAGAAAGTCCGAAGCTGGAAAAAGCGGCTCACAAGGCTGGGGAGGGGAGTTCCCGGTCTAACTCATGGAAGGGTTAAAAGGGGGAGCATTGATGCTCGCGTTTAGATCACCGTTGGTGGGCGAAAGTTCTGCAATTCAATCCATTTTCAAGACAATTGAAAAGGTTTCTCAAACCGACAGCACGGTTTTGATCACCGGAGAAAGCGGTACCGGCAAGGAGCTGGTTGCACGAGCAATTCATGAGAATTCGCCCCGGGCAACCCGGCCGCTGGTCACCGTCAACTGCGGAGCGATCCCAGCCGAGCTTTTGGAAGCCGAACTTTTCGGTCATGTCAGAGGGGCGTTCACAGGCGCCACACAGAACCGTACCGGCCGTTTTGAGCTCGCTCATGGCGGGACTATCTTCCTTGACGAAGTGGGCGACCTGCCTTTGCATCTTCAGGTGAAACTTCTGCGTGTCTTGCAGACTCGCCAGTTCGAGCCAGTTGGCTCTTCCCGCACCATCGAAGTGGATGTGCGGATCATCTCGGCAACCAATCAGGACCTCGAAGAGGCCGTCCGGACTCGCCAATTCCGCGAAGATCTTTATTACCGTCTGAACGTGATTCCGGTTCGCGTTCCTTCCCTTCGTGAACGCCGCAGCGACATCACGGTTTTGGCCAATCACTTCATCAATCAGTTCAACGGTGTTTCCGGCCACAAGGTAGAAGTACTTTCGCAGCAGATCCTGGACGCCTTGACCGCCTACGACTGGCCGGGCAATGTGCGTGAGATCGAGAACCTCATGGAGCGCCTCGTGATTCTCAAGGGAACCGGCGCCATCGAACTGGGCGATCTTCCTTACCGAGTATTTCAGCAGTACGCCGAAAGCCGTCCTCAGGGCACGGGCGCCATGTCTGAGTGGGAATTCCCTCGCATGGTTCTTCCCGAAAAGGGCCTTGATCTGAAAGATATCGTCGACGCCTTCGAAAACCATCTGGTCGATCAAGCGCTCTCCCGTACGGGGGGGAACAAGAATCGCGCAAGCGAGCTGCTCCAGATGAATCGCACGACTTTGGTCGAAAAGCTGCGTAAGCGCGGTATGATCACTCCGGCTCCGCGTGTCCGCGGAGACCTGGATCCTGAGCGCGAACGTGAGCTGGTGACCGGCAGTAATCTCGAAGGCAACGCCTGAGCAGGTTTGCGGTTTCGAAAGCTCAGAATGGTTTGTAAGTAGGTCTGCCGCGGCGATTGGCAACACGCCATAAGTTGAGCAGGACATTCAGCAGGCAGAAGGTGATGAGCAGGGGATTGAGTACCCCGAAGATCACCTTCACGGCCCAGACCAGTGGTGCTGATTGCAGGGTGGCCGGATAGTGTGAAAGCCAGGCATCAGCGAACGCTGGTGTGACACCCTCGTGGCACTTGCGACAGGTCACGATCACCCGCTCGCGAACTTCGGCGCGGGTATGCGTTGGATTATTGCGCGCACGGCCCTGAATATCGTGAATGCCGTGACAATCGGTGCAGGAAGCGAGCGCTTGCTTCGGGTTCTGATGAGACATCTTGTAGAGCCGGTTGGAAGCGCCGTGAAAGTCCTCCAGGTAGGTTGAAAGCACATTTGTGGTCAGACCATAGGGGGTCATTTTTTTTTCGTCCTGATGGCATTTGGCGCAGAGTTCGTAAGAAGTCGTATGAAAAAGATCCGTTCTGGGATCAGTGATCGTATGCGTGCTGTGACAGTCGGTGCAGACGGGGACATCCGGATTGTTCTCTTCCTGCAGCGCCTTGCCGTGAACCGAGCGCTTGTAAGCCGCATAGACTCCCGGGTGACAGTCGCCACAATTCTTGCTGATGGCCTGCCGTGAGCTCCGGGCGGAGTCCAGGGGTGCGTGTGCATCATGGCAATCCACGCAAATCGGGGTCTTCGCATTCTCGGTACGGGCCAGTTTGCTATGAATATTATCCAGGACGCGGGTGTAATAAACCGAATGGCAGTGTTCGCAGCTTTGGGATTGCTGAACGGTGTAGTCCCGGGCTGAGTTCAGGAGCTGTTTGCTTTTTTTTGCGGGATGCTTCTGAAGGTTGATTCCGGAATGGCAATCGGTACAGGCGAGGGACTTGCCGTGAGCCGATTGGCTCCAAGCATCGTGATTAAGCTGAACGGATTTTTCGGAACCATCTTTGAAGCGCATGCGCACGTCCGTCTGGGCGTGGCATGCGAGACATTGAATGGCTTGGGCTGAAGCCTTGCTGTTGGGAGCCGCCTGGGCAAGGCCGGGAATACCCACGCCGAGAAATAAAAAAATCAATCCAGCGGATAAAAAAGAAAGCCGGTCAGCGAACATGGAAAACGAGACTACTTGTTTTGGTCCTTGTTGTCGTCCGTCTTGTTCTTTTTCTTGTCTTTTTTGTCTGCCGGTTTGTCTTCCGGATTTTTCATATACGCCATCATGGGATCCCAGCGCATGGTGGCCAGGTGAGCCTTGCGGCTGCTTGCCATCCGGATTGAGCCCAGAGCGAATTTCAAAACCGCAAACATGACAAAACCAATGACCATCACTGGAAAAGCAAAATAAAAGCTCGCGCCAATGATCGGAAGCAGGGCTAGAGTCACGAGTCCCGGGATGTGGATGTAATTTGCGCCATCCTGACCTTCAAGGACTTCGCCCGTGCCATTGACAAAGCAGATATCCAGGCTTTTTGAGGCATAGAGGCCGTAAGGGACCTGGGTGCCGGATTGATATGTTTTCATGCGTATTCTCCTTCCAAAGACGTTAGTTAGATTAAACTACTTCAGCCTTAGCCGGTCAGACGAATGCCCACGCTTTTGGGATTGAACCAGAATTCAAATGACTTCCGGTCCGGGTCCAGAGCTTTGGGCGAAGACGGACTTGGAGCCACTGCGAGACGAGGAAAAGTCCGGATGACATCATCACTGATATCATGGGTCAGGAAATGCTTCTTGGCCAGCTCATCCCAATTCTCTTCACTGAGCATGCGGGCAATCCCCTTCATGGCCATGTCCTGCGGGCCGGGTTGGTCGACTTTCATCGAATCAAACTCGGTGAGGATCTCCTGCATCCACATCCGGGCAACACGGCCGGGGAGTAGATTGCGGGTATTGGTGTCCAGCTTCGTGGGAGCGATCTTGAGAAGCCAGCCGGTTTCGTACGGGGCGTTGTTGATCAGATCCGGATTCTCCAGCGCCGCCTGGTTGATGGCCACAACTACGCCATCCACGGGCGAGAGCATCGGGACGGTTTTGGAACCGATCTTCAGGGTCCAGCCGGTTTCACCCTGCTTGAGGGCGGTACCGATTTTGGGAAGCTCGATTGAATCCAGACGACCGACGAACTTCTGCGCGAAGTCATCCATCCCAACGGCGACCTGGTTTTTACTTTCCAGGCGTGCCCAGGCGTGACCCTGGTGAACATGGACTTCTTCCGGTATCCGGAACCAATCCATGATGTGGGTCAGAATGCTGGTTTTATGGGCTGTGCTTTTCCCGGCGAAGAATTTCTGGAAGATGACGACCACGACCAGAAAGACCACGGCGATGACGTATTCAATTCCCTTGGTGGCGTAAATATCGATGAAGCTGAAGGTATCCATATTAATGTCTCCTATTGTTCATTTTCACTTCTTGTGGATCGTGCCGTTCATCCAGAACGGGCATACGATTCACGATCCATCGGAAAGCCCAGAGTTCGATCGAGATAATGGCTCCCGTAATCACGACTTCATGCCAGGAAGGGTAGTAATGGTTGGGCGAATCCCACTTGAACGCGATGATCGAGATGTTCAGGCGGTTCAGCATGATTCCGAGGGCTGTCAGGACGGCCGCAAATTGCGCCATCTTCACGCTTCTTCTTTTGATCGCACTCAGAAAGAGGAAAGCGGGGAACAGGACAAAACCGAGTACCTCAAGCAGGTACCACTGACCCATCGGGGTGCTCAGAAGATGAATATTCTGGCCATGGACGATTTCGACGATCTTCAGGAAGAAGTAGGCGAGCATCGTGCCGGCCGCCCCTTTGGATAGACCCAGAACGATTTCGTCATGTCCACCGTGATTTCCCTTGGGCAGGCGGTGCGCAAAAATCCGGTGAGTGAGCGAACTTTCAATGATCACGATTGAGAGCCCCGCAAAGATGCTCGAAACAAAGAACAGCATTGGAATGTGCTGGGAGTACCAGAGAGGGTGGATCTTGTTGCGGGCAAGGAGGAATAAAGACCCGAGTCCCGCCTGATGCAGGGTCGAAAGCGTGATGCCCAGAATCACAGCACCGGCGGTGATTGCATGCAGGAACTTCCGCAGCTTCCACCACCCCAGCCACTCGGCGATTGCGGGGGCAAATTCCAGGAATTCGCAGATCATATAAAGCAGGAAGTGCCAGGCGACCAGGAACATGACGGACGAGAAGCCGAACTTGTTGCCGATGATCGGATTGACGATGTTCCAGGGGCGGCCGATGTCAATGAGAAGGGCGCCGGAGTAAAACACGTAGGCCAGCAGGCCATTGAGAACCGTTGCTCGGAGAACGGGCTCGTATTTCTTGAACTTTAGAATGTCGACCACAAAAGTGAGTACATAAGCGCCGGCCGCAAAGGCTACACCGGTGACGACGTCAAAACCGATCCAGATCCCCCACGGGAATTCCTGCGAAAGATTGGAGACGTAACCGATTCCTTTCCAGAACCGGATGACAATCAAAACGCCGCCGACCAGTATGATCGGAGCCGTGATGATGTTGAACGGGGTCAACATTTTGCCCCTGGGCTTCAACTGCGAAATCAGGAAGGTCACGAGACTGCCGAAATCACGAACATTTCCGGTATAAGTCTGGGCCGGGATTGAGATGCTCTTACTCATGATGAGTCTCCTTCTCGTCTTTTTGATTTTCAGCGTCCTTGCCTTTACTGATGCTGTAAAGTCCGGCCAGAAGTGCGGGCCAGAGGACGTCCACAAGGGGGACGGAGAAGAGGAAGCCCAATGTATCTTCGGGGTAAGGCGTGGAGCCGATGTTTTTTTTCATTCCGATCTGTTCGAAAGGAACTGATGAAAGATACATGAAACCGGTTCCGCCGACTTCGTTCTCTCCATAGATCTTGTTGTGGTATTTTCCGGGATTCGTATAGATGCGCTTTTTGGCTTCTTCGAGTAGTTCCCGGCGGGTGCCGAAGAGGGTGGCACCCGTGGGGCACGCATCCGCGCAGGCCGGCTTCTCACCATTTTTCAGGCGTGAAGTACAGAAAACACACTTACTGATAACAGGTGTGGGGCTGTCATAATTAAACTTCGGGATGTCAAACGGGCAAGCAATCATGCAATACCGGCAGCCCATGCAGCGGGTCTTGTCGTAATTGACTGGTCCTTCCTTGGTCTTTTCGAGGCCCTTCACCAGGCAGGCTGACGCGCAGGCCGGCTGGTTGCAATGCATGCACTGCTTGCGTGAAAAAATCGGCTTACTGGGGTCGGCGGGATTCGGATATTTGTTGACTACGAGATAAGTATCCGGAGTCGTATCCCTCGGCTGATCCATGGTTTTGTCATCCCAGTATTCAGCAGGCTGCTCAGCCAGTTTATTCTGCTCGCCGCAGGCTTGTTCGCAGGCCCGGCAACCGATGCACGCGGTCGTGTCAATCAGCATTCCGAAAAATTCTGGATTATTCGGGTTCGGGACAGCACTGGAAGCATCAGCAGATTTTCCAGGACCTAGAAGTGCCAATCCGGCTGTTCCTGCTGCAACTTTTAGAAAATCGCGTCTTTTAAAGGACATTGGAAAAATCTCCTAGCTCAGCTTTTCGCGGTTGGTCTGCTTTTCCTGATGCACGGAGCCCGTCGGGATCTCAGAGGTCCCGTCTTTTTCTTTTTTGGTGCTGTCGGGATTCTTCATGTAAGCAGTCATCGGATTCCAGCGCATGGTGGTCAGATGGGCGTTTCGAGAGAAGACCTCGTTCACAGCGCGGCTCGCGATTTTCGCGAACGTCAGGAGAACAAAGCCGATCACGATCAGTGGGAAGGCAACATAAAATGTAAGGCCCATGATGGGCAGCATGGCCAGGGTCACGATCGCGGGGAACCGGATGTATCTTGCGCCTTCCTTGCCATTGAGGACTTCACCTTCAGCACCGACAAACCGGATATCGAGCGGTTTTGCTGCATAGAGCCCGTAGGGCACATGATTTCCAGAACGGTAGGTGGTCATATCGTTGCTCCGATCTATAAATGAGGTTTAAATTCTGCCGTTAACATACCCCTCAACCGATTCCGGTTCATTATCTAAAGAGTTAAGTAAAGATGGAGAACTTTTCGTTTCCGCGTTTTTCGTGAATTGACGGGTGTATCGCTTCTTGCGAACATGTGCGTGATGTCGGCGGGCTTCATGATTATTTCAACTTTTATGTGTATTAATCTTTTTCACGCGATAGCGGCTTTGCTGTGGATCGCAGGGCTGCGCCGGTTCATGCGTCCATTTTCTCCACTGATCTTGTTTGATTTATTCCGCTGGGCACTTATTATCCCTCCGGTGTTGATCCTGCTTCGGCTGTTCAATCGGGGGTCCGAGGGGCCACATCTGATCCGGGCGGAACTCTGGGCCAGGCAATTTTTTCTCAGTAAGCCCCTGTTGACCTGGCTCGTCCTTGGGCTTCTGATCGGGACGTTGCTTATTTTTATTTTTCAGGAGTTGATACCGTTCATCCAGATCATGGGGCGCAAACAGATTCCGAGTCATGCTCCGAGCGCGCGGCTCAAAGCCGCTCTCGTGCGGGCGAAGGCTTTTTACCGGGAAGCCGGTATTCTCAGTCCACGGATTTCCCATTTACGCACTCATTCTTTCCCGGCGCAGGAAAGGCTGGCCGCTTTGCATGGCCTGGGCGCCCCGGTGCTCGTGGTTTCGGATGGGCTGGTCGAAGCCTTGGATGACGAGGAGCTGGAAGGCGTGCTTTCGCACGAACTGGCCCATATCTATCTGGGTGGGAATATGCGGATGGTCTGGATCTGGATTGCCCGAGGGCTGCAGGCGTTTAATCCGGTTTCTCTTGTTCTTTTTCGGGAGCTGACCGAAGCCCGCGAGGCGGCTTGTGATGCTTTGGCTGCCAAGCTCACGGGAAAGCCGGAGGTCCTGGCGCGGGCCCTTTTGAAGTTCACGGAGGATTTGGAAGCCACTTCAGTCACTTCAGATGATCCGCGGACTCGGGCGGGAATCGAGCTCCGCAGGCGCGCGGAAATACATAGCACGCAGACCCGCTACGAAGCGCTCACGGGGGAGCTGACGTACGTGCGGATCACTATTTGGAGTGCCCCGCTGCAATGGCTGACGGCATTGGTTCTGGGAGGCATGTTGTGGATAGTCGCCTAAGAAGTTTGACTTAGGGATTTGACCTAAGGGGTTTGAGATGAAAGGTTCGGGCAAATGGAACTGAAGAGATGGATGAGGGGAGTGACATGGGCATTTCTGGTCGGTGCTGTCCTGTTCGGTGCGGACCGGCTGCTTTTTGGTCCCTCCGCCAGCGCAGGCTGGAACGCAGCGGTGCAGCTCGCAGATATCCCTGAGCAATCTGGTCGGCCGGTAATACCTCCATATCTTCCCAATTCGCTTGTCTGGCCGCCGGAGGAATATCTGTATCGTCTGCCGCCGGAGCCAGGATGGTGGCTCGGGCTCGCCGATAAGCGCACGCAAGAAATCTGGCTTTGGTATGGAACCGGTGCTCGCCCATTACCGGAACAGATGAAATCGCTTGAAAGCTGTTTTGATGAAACGACTATGGCGTCTTGTCCCCCGGGGTGGAGAATCGCTTCGACTCAGATTGCTGGTGCGACGGTTTATGTGCTGACCCGGTTGCAAGCTCAGGAAACAAAACGCATCATTGTCGGATTTAGTCTGCCGTCCTCCTGAGTTGAGTCACTTGACACGCCCGGGCTTTTGTCGGATAGCTTTATCAATCGTAACAATTTCTTGATCTTCTGGGGGGCACCAGCAATGCAACGTGAGCGCTTGTGGCGAGAGAAAATGCGCCCGATGGTAAAGCCGACAGTTTTTATTCCTTTATTATTGGTTCTTTTGGCGTTGAAGCCAGGCATCGGGACAGCAGCAGAGCGGAAAACCGCTGCTGCAACGGCAGGAGTTGAGGATTGCCTCTCCTGTCATGCGGATTCAGCCGATCAGATCAAATTCAAAGACGGCAGTAAAAAGAAAGTCCACGTGGATCGCAAAGCCTGGACGAGTTCCGTTCATGGCGACAAGTTGTCCTGTACCGATTGCCATAGCGAGATTACGGGATATCCCCACAAGAAAGTCACGGCGGAAGATGCACGTGATTACACGCTCAAGCTGGGCAATGTCTGTCAGGATTGTCATTACGCACATTACACCCGGACTCTGGACAGCATCCATTATGAGGTACTGAAATCCGGCGGACGGGATGCCCCGACCTGCGTGGATTGTCACGGCTCGCACGCCATTAAGAATCCCAAGTCACCGCGAATCGAAATCAATAACAAATGTGGCAGCTGTCACGCAGATGTCGCCAAGGCGTTCATGGGTTCTGTTCACGGCAAAGCGCTGGCTAACGAAAACAATCAGGATGTTCCGGTCTGTACCGATTGCCATGGGGCGCATGCGGTAGCCGGTCCGGCAAAAGCCAATTTTCATGAGAATGCGTATCAGAGCTGCGCGAAATGTCATAGCGATGCGGAGAAGATGAAGAAATATGGATTGAACCCGGACGTGCTCGACACCTATTTGGATGATTTTCACGGTTCATCCAACCGACTTTATGCCATGGGAGCGGGCAAGCCGGGCAAACCAATCGCCAGCTGTAACGATTGCCATGGTGTTCACGATATCCAGTCCTTCAAGACCATTTCGGCAGAAGGAGTCAAAAATACCGCGCGCGAGCGGGTTGTGAACGCCTGTCGCAACTGCCACCCGGGTGTGCCGCCTGCTTTTGCCGACGCCTGGCTTTCTCATTACAAGCCGACCTTACAGTCGGCGCCACTGGTCTGGGCTGTAAAATGGTTTTACCGGGTCGTGATTCCATTGATTATGTTCGGTCTTGTGTTGCATATTCTGCTACATCTGTGGCGATTGAGAACTCATCGATAGTCGAGTAGGGAGAGAATGGTCATGGCTGACACAAAAATAGTTAAAAGAGCTGATGGTACATTATTGATTGAGCGCTTTCCGCCCATTCGACGAGTTGAACACATTCTGGTGATTCTGACCTTTGTGGTGCTGGTGATGACCGGCTTTCCTCAGAAATTCTATGAAGCAAGCTGGGCAACCGGACTTCTGAATTTTTTCGGAGGTCTGGATAAGGCACGCGTCTGGCACCGGGTCACCGGAATCATTTTCACCTTCCATGCCTTCGTACACATGGGGGCAATCGCTGTCGGTGTTGCGTCGGAGAAGATGCGGTTGACACTGCTTCCGACCAGCCGAGACTTCCGGGACGTTTTTGCGACTCTCCGTTATTACTTCGGGCAGACGAACGAGCATCCGCAGTATGGAAAGTATGATTACCGCCAGAAGTTCGAATATCTAGGCCTGGTTCTCGGCGGCTTGATCATGATTTCCTCAGGCCTGATCCTTCTTTTTCCGGGCTGGACTTCATCGTTCGCACCGGGGCAGTTGATTCCCGCAGCCCGCCTGGCGCATTCCAATGAGGCATTGCTTGCGTTCTGCGTACTGGTCGTTTGGCATGTCTATGGTTCGCACTTGTCTCCGGATGTGTTCCCGATGGATACGAGTGTGTTCACCGGTTACATGACCGAAGAACAGCTCAAAAAGCATCATGTTCTGGAATACTACCGGCTCTTCCCGGATAAGAAGCCGGCTCCTGGAAGTGAAAGTTCGGATCACCACGCGTAAGAGGTAGGGGCTTTACGCGTAGCTTTGGCATTTAAGCTGAGCACAGGCTTTCGGCGGGGTAAGGAATACGCACGAAGGTCCTGATTTGAGTTACCTGACTCATTCATTGCGCTTATTACGTCGGAGGCAACTCATTCGGTCTGAATGCCGACTTAATGTCTGTTTCTGATTTATAAAATCCTTTAATAACAGCTGGATATAGCGTCCGATCTTATTGACAATGATACTTGGGCATTATATGCTGCGCTGCGTTACGTTAATTGACGTCTGGTTATTGCCAGCGCTATTGCGCGATTTTACCGGAGGACTCCCTGTGAAGCGAATTCAATATTTATCCCTTGGCTTAGGTTTGCTTACGATCGCAGTAGCGACCCATGAATCGTTTGCGATCGGCACTGATCTTGAGCCGGGAACGTACAGGTGCCAATCTTCCAGCGCGACTCTTCTTCGTGGGCGTTGTGAATACCGCCCCAGACCGAACGGCTCCTCGGCGCAATCACTCCTGATTGAAAAGGCCAAGCGCGCCCTCAAGCCTTTGGCAAAACAACGGACCTCCAACAATCTGGAGCCGCAGAGCGGTGCTTACGGAAACATCGAGTGGTGGTTTGAAGATGAGAATGGAGTGGCTGATGACGTCGCGAATTCCGCGATGGGGGATTTTCTCCAGGCGAACGACCGGGGCTTCACGATCCAGACGCTTCCCGAAGTCGAGATCACAACAATGATGTACGAATTCGATAAAAGCCAGGAGCGCAAACTCGGGCTTGAGGTCACCTCTTTCCTGGGAAAACGAACCCTGGAACAGGCCCCAGGTGAACTGGTTCAGACCTTGACCGAAGGCCTCTTCAAAGCGGCGGTCGGGATCGGGAATCCGCTTTCCTCCTTTTTGCAACTCGGCATCAAAGCCACGATGGATTCTTCCAAACACATTTTCAGGGTAGCCGAAACCACGAAATGCGAGATCGGTACGACTTGCCAAAATGGCAAGTCTCAGATGAATCATTATCACGTACCGGGACTTCCTTCCACCAAGGATGAGGACGTCGGTTTTAGAATTTCAACTGTCCCGCAGATTGATCCGGATCAGCCAGGCCTCGTACGCCTGGAAAACCTGACCGTATCGTATTCGAAATTTACCGGAGAACCCAATGCACCGGTGGTGACCTACTCGCCGAAAACGGGTAGTGGCACTACAATATATACCGATGAGCTTCTCGTGATCGGCAGCGAAACAAGCGAAAGCAGCGGCTCTGACCGGAAGATCCTGGAAGTGGGGAGCAGCAAAGGTTCGACTAAATTCCTGATCATGATGAAAGTCAATATCAACATGCCTCGCGGAGTGGCCAACCCCTATCCGAAGAACCAGATGATCGGTGATGATCGCTCACTGACCCCGGATGAAATTCGCGCACTTCCGGATGGCGAACTTTCGCTCGAAGATATTCTTCGTTCAATTGAGCCTGTCTGCTTCAAGAATATTGTCACGCCCGAGACACAAGAACCCGTTTGTGGTTTCAAACTCATGAAACTGGATCGCCAGTACCTTAATCATCGTCTTCGTTTCACGATAAAAAAAGGCGGCTTCCTCGGTATGGGCGGCAACGAGCTTTTTAACGAAAACGAACGCACCCGAGTTTGGAAAGTTTCGGATGTCTACGACGGCAAAGGTTTCTATGCCCTGCCCGCGTTCCTGTCAGAGCAAAATTCGGGAGCCTATACGCTCACGGTGGAACTCGATAAATCCAATCCGATCGCCAAGGCTCGTCGCAAAGCGGAGCGGGTCAAGGGAATTAAATTCACCTTTGGTTATAATCAAGGCGTCAATCCTCCCCTGGAGTTCGATTCACGGCAGATCCGGGTGATCAAGTAGGGCTTGGATCATGCGGATTAAAGATCTTCTCCCGGGCATTATCATGAATTTCCTGGCGAGCCTCACGGTAAGCCTTCTCATGGCTGCCGGCGCAGCAGCTGATCCAAGCATGCCGCAGGATGTTTTCACTTTCGAAATGATCGCTGAAAAGCTCCGGGCGCCGATTAGCGAAAAATTCAGTGAGATGAGGATGACCTTTCGCGTGGTTGAAAAGCCCGTCGGGAAGGACGCCGCTAAAATCGAATTCCAGAACGAAGCAAGTCAAGCGGTCATGACCATCTACTTCGCACGATCCATGAATTCCGCGCAAACCGAACGAACGGAAGAAGTGCTGGTCATGGATACCCGCGGCCGGGTCCTCTTCAAAGAAACTATTCTCACGAATGGTTCCGGACTGACGTATTCCAATCCGACCCAGAGAATATTCTTTGAAACGAGTACCGCGCAATATGGTTTGAAACCCAATGAGACAGAAAAAATCGTCGTTCACACCATGGATGGCGTAGAGACCCTACGCCTTGTCTCCAGGCAGATTGCGTCGCGATCCAATGCTTCCTTTCTGATGAGTGAAATCTACTACGGCGGCTCGAGGATCCTGACCATCTCCGATTCAGTTTCGAAGGACGGTGAAATCCGGACTCTCAAGTACGGCGTGGTCGGGACAGGATTTTCGTTTTCGGGTCCGGGTTCTAAGATGAGTTCGCGCGGTTGGCCGACTTACGAAATGCGCGTGGATTCCGCCCGCCCCTCGGGCTATTTGATTGATAATCACCGGTTCTATTTTGATGACAGGGAGACTTTCGGATTGAACAATTTCATCGAGCAGTTCGGTAGAGAAATTTTTGGCCCGTTCATTGTTCAGTTCGCAAACGGATTTTACAACTCGGTCATCAAAGCTAATTTTCCTGTCACCCAGCGCCGGGCGAATCTCGCAACTCCGAATCTGTTTCTGGACGAGCTGGTCCTGATGCGCAGTCAACTGACTGCTCCGAGCCCGGCAATTATTTCCCTGATTGTGACGCAAATCACAGGCTACATCGATGCCTTCCAACAGGGCACGCTTGTGATCACCGATACAAGGGCGAATAAATGAGGCGAAGCGGGTTTGCCGTTCTTCTGAGTTTTTTCTTTTTCCTTTCAGTCGCGAGAGCGGACGAGGGGAAGCTTGAGTTTTCACAGCAGGTCATGCCTTTTGAAAAATTTTCTTATCTCGTTTGGAAGCCGTTCTGGGTCGGCTTACCGAATAATATTTTGAAAAATTACACGGCTGCGGTTGGTCCAAACGGGGACACAGCTTATTTGAAAACCGGAGGAGTGCTGGCTTTCAGTATTCTGGTGAATTCGAGCGTCAATAGTGCCGGCACCCAGCGGTATACTTCTTATGAGTTTCAGCAAAAAAGTGGCGGATTTCTCGTTGAAATCAAAACCGAGGGTACGAAGCTCCAGGCCGTGCCTATTGCCGAAGTGCGGGCGGGTAAGCTCCCGGTTTTTCCGATGGAGTCCCAGGCGGAATTCACGGAAATCAGTATTTCCTCGCCGGGTTATCTGGACCGTTTTGAGATTACCAGGCGGCAAGAGGGGGAGGCTCTCTTCATTTCCGTGGAGGTGTACACTTCCAGCAAGGGCCATGTTCTGAGTTATCGGGAGCAGTCGAGCCCGGGTTACCGGGAGTTCTCTTATAGCTGGCCGGCGGATAAGTGGTTGGGTGCCGCCCATACGCTTGGGGTTACAAAAATACAAACCTCCGACATGCTCATCGGTTCAGAGGAATTCCGGATCGACAATTTACCGGTAAGCTACGCCGCTTATCAGAATATATTTGAGAAAACACTTCTGAGTCTGGCGACAAGCTACTGGAACTTCTGACAGGTTATTTTGGGCTTTTGGGCTTTTGGGCTTCGGCGGCTTCGGCTTCGTCTGATTTTTTGATCGTCTCGCGAACGAGATTCCGGACCACCCGGTTGCGGTTGGCGCCGCCTACGAACAATTTAACGTCGTCGTAAAGACCGGGGTCGTTGACGAGCGCGCCCAGAGTGCCCGAGCCGTTGTTGATCTTCTCGAGAATGCTGTTGAGATTCCTCATCGCGGAGCGCAGCTCGTCCCGGTTCAGTTTATCGCTCACGCCGGCCAGGTTCTTGGCCGTACTGGCCATTCCCTGGAAAAAAATCTCATCACGGTTGCCGGCTTCAAAAGTCTTGATCAACCGGTCAAAGCCGTGGATCAGATTGCCGAGCGAGATCATCAGTTGGTCGCCTTTGTTCAGGAACTGACTCAGGTCTTTCGTCGGGCGTACGGGGATGGTCGCATTGTTTTCAACCGCAGGCTTGTCCAGGCTGCCGGGACTGATCGCGATGTATTTATCACCGAGCACGCCTTGGGTTGCGATCTCCGCGCGGGAATCCGCCCGGATCCACTCGCCGGAGTTGCGATCCACACTCAGGTCCACGCGCAGACTGCGCTCCTGGGTATCGAGTTTCACCGAGTCGACCAGCCCGATCTGCAGGCCACCGAGCACCACTTTGGCGCCCGGAATCAAGCCTTCGACACTGGAGAAGTGAACCGTATAGGTGTTCTTCTTCACCAGCAAGTTCTGCGCGCTGCCCAAAACGAGAATCGCTAACATAACCAGACCAACTCCGAGGGTAACGAACAGTCCGACTTTGACATCCATTTCGATCTTACGCATGAGTGGGGGTTCCTAAGTGATGATCAGGGTTATGTTCCGCACTGCCGCTGACAAAGGACTGGACGAGCGGATCGGTCGAGCGAACGATATTTTCGACCGAATCAATCACGGCAATTCTTCCGTCGTATAGAATGGCGATTCGATCGGCGATTTCCAGAGCGCTGGGAATATCGTGAGTCACGAAAATTCCGGTGATGCCCCGGGCTTTCAGTTTATGAATATTATCCAGCAGACGCCGCGTATTGACCGGATCCAGCCCGGCAGTAGGTTCGTCGAAAAGAATGATCTCCGGATCCAGGATGATAGCCCGGGCCAGGCCGGCCCGCTTCTGCATGCCACCGGAGAGCTCCGCGGGCAGGAGGGAATTGCTGCCGCTCATATCAATGAGTTCCAGCATGGCATTCACCTTCTGGTGAATCTGTTCTTCAGTCAGTTTTGTGTGCTCCCGGAGCGAGTAGGAGAGGTTCTCTTCCACCGTGAGTGAGTCAAAGAGCGCGCCGTTCTGGAAGACATAGGCAATGCGTTGGCGAATTTTCATCAGAGCGCGTTCGGAAAGTCGGGTCAGATCCTGACCGGCAAAAATGATTTCACCCTCGTCCGGATGCTCCAGTCCGATGATGGAACGCAGAATGACGCTCTTGCCGGTACCGGAGCCACCGAGTAGCGCGAGAATCTCACCCTGCTGAAGCTGAAATGAAACCCCGCGGTGGACGACTTTTTCACCGAAGGATTTATGCAGATTTCTGATGTCCAGCACGGCTTCACTCATTTGGGGTACACCGTCATGATGAAAAGTTTGGTCAGGAAAAAATCACTGACCATGATAAAGATGCTCGAGGTCACTACTACCCAGGTGGTCGAATTGCCCACCCCTTGCGTGCCGCCTTCCGTGTTCAAGCCCTTCCAGCAGGCTGCGACCGAGATGAAGAAGGCAAAAACAATGGTTTTGGCCATTCCCGTGAGCAGATCGTACATCTTGAGGGTTTCGATGGTTTTGGCCATGAAGTATTCGGTGCCGATATTCAGTTCCGTGCGGGCAATGAGCATGGCGCCGAAAAGACCGATGTAATCCGCAAAAAGCGTCAGAATGGGCAGCGCGATTAAACAGGCCAGCAGCCGGGGAATCACGATCGTTTTTATGGGGCTGGTTCCGAGCGCCCGGATCGCATCAATCTGCTGGGTCACCTTCATGGAGGAGACCTCCGAGGCAATGCCCGATCCGATCCGCCCTGCAACGAGCAGGCTCGTGAAAACAGGCCCCATTTCCCTTAGAATGGAGAGCGCGACGATTTTGGGCACGTAAAGCGTACCACCGAATTTTGCCAGGCCGTAGCCGAATTGCAGTGCCATGACGGAGCCGGTGGCGAGCCCTGTGACCGCGACCAGAAGAAAAGATTGCACGCCAATCTTGAAAAGCTGCTGCATTGTCAGGCGGAAATAAAATGGAGGCGTGAAGAGTTCACTGAAGATCTGGCCGCAGAGCAAACCAAAGCCTCCCGCAAAGCGGACCTGGGTCGTGAATTGCTTCCCGACTTTCTCCATGAAATCGGAAGGCATGCCTTTGCGTTGCCGGAAGGCTTCTGCGGATTTGGCAGCCAGTTTGGGCATAGCTTAAAAGTTACTCTTTGAGGCGCAGAGAAGCAACGAATTGGGAGAACGTTTCCTGATACTCGGCAAAAGTTTCCGGGCGCGCGATGTACATCAGATCATAGACACAACGGTTCTTCCGCAAGACCACGCTCCTGAGCATCACGTTTTCGCTGTTCATCTTTCCTTGAATGGTGGTGTCGAGTGCGGGGATACCTTGTACCTCGATATCCTGATCCGCGCGGAAGCTGACGTCGTTTATCCCGAGGAGCAGCTGATTCATGAGTTCTTTGAGCGGTTCCTCTTTGGTCTGGGTGGTAGCCCGGCAAGCGGAGTTCAGGGAAATGACCGCGCCCGTTTTTTTTGACTGAAAAGCGACATCTGATAATCCCGTTCCATTGGCGTCAGCGGCGGGTCCGGAGCTCCGCCTCATCCTGGTCCAATCCGGTGACTGCTTTGTCAGGTCTGCAACGCCGTAGGAATCGGACCTTTCGTCCACGGGTTTAATATTGCCAAGCAGAACGCCACAAGCGGTCTGGGTCAGGAGGAGTGTCATTAGAAGGAAGAGCTGCCCAAATTGTTTCATGATTCCCCTAATGTAAACCGTCAAAGTCTCGTCGTAAACTGTTGTGTTCCTGACGGAGGGTCAAAATACGTGGAGTCACACCCCCCATGAGGCTCAAAGCTGGAGAATCCTGCCGGTGAACAATTACCGAGTAGGTTCGAAAGGTTCTGGTCCGTTTCGACCCATCGGCAGAATCTTTCACTTTGGACCAGTTATGGCACCTGGCTTGCTTTGAGAGATACTCGCAGAGTCGATCAAGAGGATCGGATCTGGACGCGAATCCCTAACGAGCCCTTAACGAGCAGGAAGCTCAATGAGAAATAAGGTTCTAAAAGCAGCTTCGGTATTGGCCTTGATTTCGGGCCTGAGTCCGTTGTCCCTTTGGGCAGCAGGACTCAAGGTTCAGACGTTCAAGACCCATAGCCGGCTTATGGTCGCGATCGACGACGGAGTTCCAGCTCAGTGGAAGAAATCCCGTCAGGGGTTTGATTTGCTGCTGAAGGGGATCGGACTGGCCGATCTTGGAGCTCCGCTCGGCGGAGAAAGCGCCTGGACTGAAAAGTTTAAGACGATCAAAGACCCGAACCTCAGTGCCTTGAAAATTTCAGAATCAGCAGCGGGTGTTCGGATCGAGGGGCGCTGGAAATACCTGACCGGATTGGATGCTCCCGCTGATGCCCAGATGGAAACATTCGAATTTCGCGACAAAACTCCTCATTACGTAATCGACTTCTGGCCCAAGAAGGGTCCCACACTCCGGGAAGTCCAGGCAGCCCGTGCCCAGGCCCAGAATCTCGCCCGGATGAAGGCAGCGCAAGTGACAGCCAAAAAGCAAACGGATCGCCGGCTGGCGAGTGAAAAAATGCGCGCCGACGGTGAGAATGTATCGAATTTCTGCCAGGAGCCGCTCAGCGACAAGACCGACGTTTTTCTTCCGTTTCTGCCCTATCATGAGAAGGTGGATTTCAGCCGCTGGATCCCGTCCCGCACGCCGGACGAAAATTTCACGTATTACCGTCCCACCTCCCGGGACAAGGAATCCCAGTACATCCGTCTAGCGCTGGATCTTTATAAGCAGGGCAAAAACGCACTGGTGCTTCGCACCCTGGATTTTTTCGAAAAGGATTATCCCCAGTCCGATCGCATGCACGAAATGCGATTTTTGCGGGCAAATGCGCTGATCAAGCTTGGCCTGCCCAAAGATGCCACTCCGATTCTGGCTAGACTGGGTGTGGATTCCAAGGATTCATCAGTAGCCGTCTATGCAGCCATGTTCACAGCAGGGGCACAGATCGAAGGCGGATCGTCGTTGGCAGCTCTCGAAAGTTTTCTCTGGCTGATCAATCATTATCCGGAGCATCACCTGGCCTGGGTCTTTCATCTCGGAGCCGCCGAATCGCTCTTCTCCATGAAGCAGACTGAGCGGGCAGCCAAGGAATACCAGTGGGTGGCCGAGAACGGTCCTTCGGACCGCGCCAAGGCGCAAGCGGCGCTGCGGATCGGTGATTTATACCTGGACCGTCTGCAGTATGAACATGCGCTCGCGGCCTACTACCAGGGCTTGAACCGGTTTGGTGAGGAAGCCAAGGAATTTCCGGGCGTGTTTGTGAACCGTGGCGAAACCCTGTACCAGCTCGGACAGATGGATAGGGCCCAGGATGTTTTCAAAATGTTTCTCAAGGCGTTTCCTGCCCATCCTTCAGGCTGGCGGGCAACGTATCGCCTCGGAGAGATCAACGGACGCAAAGCGGATCCCGAGTCGCTGCATGCTTCCCGCAACTGGTTCTATAAAACGATCAATAATTATCCGACCAGCCCGGGCGCCACGCTGGCCCGGTTGCGGCTGATTCCCTGCGGCGATCATGGCGGCTTTGACATCAAAGGCCTTGATCAGTTCATGGCAGGAGATGCCCAGAAGTTTGATGGCCGAGGCGAAGTTTCGATCAAGCGTTATCGGGACATGAAGGGCCTCGCATATGTCCGCGGTCTCGTGACGCTCGGTCAGGAAGAACGGGCCGTGATTCTCGCGATGGAAGAGCTGCGGCTCAGCCCGATCTCGGAAACTCAGCAGTTTTTGAGGAAAATCATCGGCTCTCTTTTCCGGCGATCCATTCTGAATCTGCTGGATCAGGGCAAGAAATACGAGGCGCTCGCGTTCTATCAGGACAAGAAGGATATGATCATCCGTGAAATTCCCTTCTTTCAGCTCGATTACCTGCTGAAGCTGTCGCAGGCAGCGGCGGATCTGGGCCTGGGAACCATGGCCCAGCAGCTGATCGCGATGCATGAAAAAGCCGAAAATTCAGAAAACGCCCGCAACCAGGGCCGTCGTGTTGCTTCGGGCTCTGCCACTTCCGCCTCTGATATGCTGGACGAGGAACACGAGAGTGAGCAGGAGTATTCCAAAGCCAAGGCGCTTTGGGTCAGTGCGGAGGGGCTTGGGAAAAAAGCTGAGATCCGCACCCTGTTGAACAAAATCAGTGACCGGTCCCGTTTCGGTTTTGAACGGGAAGTTCTCCTCGGCGTGATGGATGCGCAGGACGGAAAATTTTCATCCGCGTTGAACCATGTAGCGAAGGCCCAGCTGCTCAAGCCCGCCCAGCTGAACAAGAACGATATCAGTCTGGAGACCTGGCTTGCCTCGCTGGAAGCCCGAGTCGGCGATCCCCGGGTTGCATATGAAATGTACACGAATCTGGAGCGGCACCTCTCGACCTTGAATAAGGGTTACAAATTCGAAACAGATCCCAGTCTCTCCTTGCTCGGTGTTCCTGCCTTCATCACAGCGGGTACGACGGTGGAGCAGGTTCAACAGCAGACCTGGCAGATCCAGGGCGAACTGCTCGAGAAAATGAACCGCTGGGGGGAAGCAGCCACGGTTTACAGCAAGTTGGTCGAAAAAGGCTGGGGTGGGGGCCGGGTACTGTTTTCTTACGCAAAAGTTTTGTTGAAGACCGGATCAGCCGGAAATCAGGAGAAGGGCCGGTCGGCGATGCGCCAGCTTGCCAGCAGTACGGAAGATAATTTTTGGAAAAAGCTGGCGAAGGAAACGCTGGCGAATGACACAGCCAAGGAGGGTGGAAAATGAGCGATATCATTACAGCGGACCGCAGGATGAGCGAAGTGATTCAACTCGCGAAGACGGTGGCCCAGAGCAAGGCAACAGTTCTGATTCAAGGCGAAAGCGGTACCGGAAAGGAACTGGTCGCCAGCCTGATTCATGAACACAGCACGCGTGTGAATCGCCCCTTCGTGGCAATCAACTGCGCCGCAATTCCCGAGAATCTCCTGGAATCGGAGCTGTTTGGTTATGAACGGGGTGCGTTCACGGGCGCGGTCTCCAGCAAGGCCGGGAAGTTTGAGTTTGCCAATGGCGGCACGCTGCTTCTGGATGAAATCTCGGAAATGGATATCCGCCTCCAGGCCAAACTCCTGCGTGTGATCCAGCAGGGCGAAGTGGATCGCATCGGTGGTCGCAAGCCGATTCCCGTGGATGTCCGCATCGTGGCCACCACGAATCGCAATCTCGGTGAGTGCGTGAAGCAGGGTTCTTTTCGTGAAGACCTTTTTTACCGTCTCAATGTCGTGAATCTGACGTTGCCTCCACTTCGGGAACGCGTCGGCGATGTGAAGATCCTCTCCAGTCATTTGATGGCGGAATTTTCGACTAAAAACTCGAAAACCATCACCGGCTTCTCCGCTGAAGCTTTAGGCGTGCTGGAAACCCATATCTGGCCGGGAAATGTCCGCGAACTGATCAACGTGATCGAGCGCTCGGTCATCACCGCCCCTGGTGACACGATCAATGTGCAGGATCTTTGTATCGAGAGACGGGATCTGACCGGTCAGTTGACGGCGAGTCTGCAGGAGAAGGCGGACAAGTCCTGGAACCCGGGGCAGACGCTGAATGATATCGAACGCAATGTGATTCTGGAGGCGCTCAATTATCACCAGGGGAATCGCACCCACACGGCCAAGGCTCTCGGAATCTCGATTCGCACGCTTCGGAACAAGCTTGCGGAATATCGGGTGCTCGGGATCAACGTCTAGCCGTCGTAGGGAAGGATGGGCAGGATCTGCCCTCGGAAAAGTTGGAACAGGAAAATACTGCCGGCTGGCAGCAACAATCATGGAAGAGGAGAGCGGGATCTACTTCAAACATATCGGATAAACGGAATGGGCCTTATCGGAAGACGCGGCACATTACTTGAAACGATTCTCTGGGGAAGGTTCCAAAATTATGATCGATAGCGGGTTTGATCCGATCATTGGTGCGCTGAATACCTCGATGAATCTGAGACTTCTGAATCAGAACGTCATCAGTGCGAATATCGCGAATTCAGATACTCCCGGCTACAAAGCCAAGGCCGTCGAATTCGAGAGTGCGCTCAGGGATGCGCTTGGGACGGGGTCGCGCGAACCGACCGCGGCTTCGGATCCTCGCCACATCGTTCATCATGCTACCGATCCGGTCAGTCCTGAAATCTACGACGACCCGAACGGCGTGGAATCGCTCGACGGCAATACGGTGGATCGTAATAGCGAAATGGCAAAACTCGCGGAAAATCAGCTCCTTTATGATGCAGCTGTCGAAATGCTTAACAAGAAGCTCGGGATGTTGAAATACGCAGTGAGTGAAGGCGGAGGTAATCGCTAATGGACTTCTTTTCTTCCATGCGGGTGAGTGCCAGCGGGCTTGAGGCCCAGATGAAGCGGATGAATACCGTTTCGAGCAATCTTGCCAACGCCGATACCACGCGCGGTGCAGACGGCGGACCTTATAAACGCAAAGACGCGGTCTTGGCGGCAACAACGGATCGCGAAAGCTTCGGGGAAATTCTGCAGAATGAGCTGGACGAAAATATCCAGGGCGTGCAGGTGCAGGCAATTCACGAAGACGAGCGTCCGCCAAGGCTGGTTTACAATCCTTCGCATCCTGATGCGAATGATGAAGGCTACGTTGCCATGCCGAACGTGAATCCGGTTGAGGAGACCGCCAACATGATCAGTGTGCAGCGGTCGTACGAAGCGAATGTGACCGCGATGAATGCAGCCAAAGCCATGGCCAACAAAGCTTTACAGATCGGCAAATAAGAGGTGATGCATGTCTAATCTCAGTATTGAAAATCTCAGCCGGTCGGTCCAGATGGGCGGTGCCGATGACTTCATGGGGATGGGCGGAGTCGCACCTGAAGCCCGGGTCCTGCGCGAGATGCAGTCCCAAGGTCTGCGTGCCGGGCCGGATGACTCAGTTTCGGCGGCGGGTGCGGCGGGCCCGAAAACCTTTGCCGATGTGCTTCAGCATTCGGTGGAGAAGGTGAATACGTATCAGCAGCAGTCTGATGTCGCGATGAAGGAGCTGGTGGCGGGCCGAACGAAGAACATCCATGAAACGATGTTGACGATTGAGCGCGCGGATACTTCGTTGAAGTTGATGATGCAGGTTCGAAACAAGATTCTCGATGCGTACCGCGAGATCATGAGAATGCAGGTCTAGTACTTTTGGTAACTTTGGGGGCGTGATTACATGTTTGCATACTTCAAGAAAGTCTTTGTTCAGATAGACGACTTCATCAAGAGTCTGTCACCGATGAAGAAGCTGGCCATGGGCGTGACCCTCGCGGGTATCGTGGCGAGCATGACGGCGCTCTTTTTCTGGGCATCTGAAACGGCCTATGTGCCACTCATGTCCAATCTGAATCCGGAGGATTCCACCAGCATCATCCGCGTTCTTCGGGACAAGAGAATCCCTTTCAAAGTGGATACGACGGGCAAGAATATTTCGATTCCGTCCGAGAGCGTCTATGAACTGCGGTTGGAACTTGCCTCGATGGGTTATCCCCAGTCCAGCGTGGTCGGTTATGAAGTCTTCGACAAGCAAACCCTTGGGACCACAAGCTTTGTCCAAAAGGTCAATCAGAAGCGCGCGCAGGAAGGCGAGCTGATGCGCACGATCAATACGATCAAAGGTGTGCGCCATTCGCGCGTGCATCTGGCCCTGCCCCAGAAGAGCACCTTCGTCGAGGATCATAAGAAGTCCACCGCTTCGGTCGTACTTGATTTGGAACCAGGCACGGTCCTGGATGAGAAACAGGTCTATGGAATCGGAAATCTCGTCGCGCGCTCGATCGAGGGCGGGATGGATCCGTCTGATGTCGTGATTGTCGATTCCAACGGTAAAGTTCTTTCCAAGAACAACAGCGATCCGCTTTCGGCCGCAACGGCAACCCAGCTTGAATTCCAGCACAAGATTGAGAGCGATCTTGAACGTCGTGTGGAAGGTATGCTCGGTCGCGTCGTCGGCGAAGGTCGTGTGGTGGCGAAGGTCACGGCTGATCTTGATTTCGCCCAGGTGAACGAGACTCAGACGATTGTCGATGGCGACAGTTCTGCGGTCCTTTCCAAAGAAACCCGCAGTGACAATATGATGGGCACCCGTCCCGGCCCGGTGGGCGCCGCTGGGGCGATTTCCAACTTGCCAGGACAGACGCCTTCCTCCAATGAGATCCGGAATGAAACATCCAAGGCGAATGAAACGGTGAACTACGAGGTTCCCAAGACGATCCGCAGAACGACCAGGCCTTCCGGTACGGTGAAGAAGTTGTCCGTCGCAGTCGTGGTCGATGGCAAGACGATCAAAACCGTGGGTAAAGACGGCAAGATGGAATCCCGGGTCGAAGCCTGGACTCCGGAGAAGCTGAAGGAATTTGAATCCATTGTGGCCGGCGCGATCGGCTTTAACAAAGCGCGCGGAGATATCCTCGATATCAAGAGCATGGAGTTCACGCGCGAAGACTTCGACGAAGCACAGAAGATGATCGCCGAGAAGGAACACAAGAGCTACATCCAGAACATCATAGTCTATCTCGTGATTGGTCTCACCATTGCGATGTTCTTCGTCTTCGTGGTCCGGCCCTTCATCAAGTGGATAACCGAGAACACGATCGACAGTGTCGATACCTTCCTCCCGCAAACGATTGAGGAACTGGAAAAAATGCAGACCAATGGCGCCTTGCCAGGCCTCGAAGATGCGGTACCAATCATCCCTGAAAAGATGGACCCGGAAAAGACTGAAGGCGAGATGATCCGCGAGAAAGTGGTGACCCTGGTCGATGCCAATCCGCATAAGGCCGCCTTGATCGTCAAGGAGTGGATGCACGTTGATAATCGCAAGAAGGATAAAGACGAAGAAGGCGGAAAAGGGAAAGCAGCACCTGCTTCGGCGTAAGTCGCAGAATTTGGAAACTTCAGGAGAGCATGACCATGGCACACGAAAACTTTGAAGAAATGAGCGGACTGGAAAGGTCAGCGCTTCTTCTGAACGTGCTGGGAAACCAGGTGACCGCGCAGATTTTCAAAAAAATGCGTGATAATGACGTCAAACGGCTGGTCAGTGCCATGGGGCAGGTGACCAAAGTGCCGATTCCTGTGGTGAAACAGGTTCTCGAGTCTTTTTACACCGAAATCGCGGAAGAAGAGAATCTGATCTTCGGTCATGCCCAGGGGCGCGATTTTGTACTTCAGACTTTGGGCGAAGATCGGGCCAAAACGGTTCTCGGTCAACTCTCGGTTGTGGAGGGGAGTCGCACTCTCGAAGCTTTGGAGCTGGTCGATCCACGCACTCTTTCGAACTTCCTGGTCAACGAACATCCGCAAACCGTTGCGCTTATTCTGGCCCATCTGGACCCGAACAAGAAGACGGAAGTCCTCAAGCGGCTTCCCGAAGCGATTCAGACGGAAGTCGTTCTTCGTATCGCCAACCTCGACTTCATTTCGCCGAACCTCATCGCGCAGGTCGACGATGTCCTCAAGCAGGAACTCGCGACCCTCGGTTCGATCGACACGCAACAGCTCGGGGGTGTCGGACCGATCGCCGAAATGCTCAATGTCATGGACAAATCGAGCGAGCAGAACATCATGGCCCGGGTCGAGGAAAAGGACCCTCAACTGGCCGAAGAAATCCGCAAACTCATGTTCGTTTTCGAGGACATCGTTTTCATCGACGACCGCGGCATGCAGCAGCTGCTCAAGGAAGTCGACAATACAAAGCTCGTTGTCGCTCTCAAGACAGCGCCGGAGGAAATCAAAGACAAGATCTTCCGGAATATTTCAAAACGCGCGGCCGAGCTGCTGCGCGAAGATCTCGAGACCCTTGGGCCACAGCGTCTGTCGGACGTGGAAGCGGCCCAGCAGGAAATTGTCAATGTGGCCAAGCGGCTTGAAGCGGAAGGTAAGATCATCATCAGTCGTGGTGGTGAAGCGGATGCACTGGTCTGAGTTGAAAAATACGGGATAGGGGAGTCATGTCGCATTTCAAACCCAATGATTTCGGAATCAAAAACGAAGGCAAAGTCACGGAGAAGGCCAAGATCGTCAAGATCAATGGCGCCACGGAGCCTTCGATCCAGGGGTTTGAGTACAAAGCCTTGAGTCAAGGCGTCGGGAAGTATTCCGAAATAAAAGCCAAATACGGCTCTCTGGCCGCAACGGATGCAGAACGCGTGGCCCGCGCCACGAAAGACGCGCGCTTTTCCTTGAGCCCCTTGCTCCGCGACCCTCTGGCGGTCGAAGAAGAAGAACGCCGGGTCATTGATGAAAAAGTCCGGGCAAGGGTTCTGAAATTAGCGGAGGAGGCTAAGGCCGAGGCGATCGCGGTAGGCTACCGTGACGGAATGAAGAAGGGCCATGAAGAGGCATTTGCGAAATTTCAGGAGGCGGGAGCGCAGCGACTCGAGAGCTTTACACAGGTTCTCGAAGCCGTGGAATCCGCTAAAGAACAGATCTTTCTCGGCAATGAACGCTTCTTGATCGAACTCATTTACAAAATCTCACGGATGTTGCTGCTCAAAGAACTCGCCGTGGACCGGGAATATGTCCAGCGCCTGGCCAAGGACTTGATCGAGCGCGTGGGTGTCCGGGAAAATATCACGATCCGGATAAGTGAAAGAGATGCCGAAACGGCAGGCATGCTCAAAGAGGGCCTGGAGAAATCTCTGGGCACTTTGAAAAACTTGAACATCCAGGTTTCCAACCAGATTCAGTTCGGGGGTTGTGTTGTTGAAACCGAATGGAACGCCATCGACGCAAGTGTGGACCGGCAACTCGAAGGGCTGTACGAATCTCTCATGGGTCCGAAAGGCATGGGAGAGGCGGTGCAGAAATCGTGACCTGGAAAGTGGATCCCACTTCGTATGATGAAAAGTTGCGGCACGCTCTGCTTTATCATGAAGCTGGCAAAGTCACCAAATCGCTGGGTCTGATCTTTGAAGCCCATCTTCCGGGCGCCGCGGTTGGCAGCCTCTGTCGGATCAGTCCCTCGAGCGACTCCCAGGCCGAATTCGGCGTGGATGCGGAGGTGATCGGCTTTCGTGACAAACGCGTACTGCTGATGCCTTTTGAAGATGCGGCTGGCATCAACAACGACAGTCTGGTTGTTTTAAAAAAGCGGAATTCTGCCGTACCGGTAGGCGATTTTTTACTGGGCCGCGTGATCGACGGCCGCGGGCAGCCCTTGGACGGCAAAGGACCTTTGAATCCCACGGGGCACTGGAAAGAAGAACGCCCCCTTTACAACGTTCCTTCCCATCCGCTTGAGCGGGAAATGATCACGGAGCCGCTGGACCTGGGAATTCGTTCGGTCAATGGTTTGTTGACCACCGGCAAGGGTCAGCGCGTCGGGATCATGGCCGGTTCGGGCGTCGGCAAATCCGTCTTGCTCGGAATGATGGCCCGGCATACGGCCGCGGATATCAACGTGATCGCCCTGATTGGGGAACGTGGCAGGGAAGTCCGGGAATTCATTGAGCGGGATCTCGGTCCTGAAGCCATGGCTCGCACCGTGGTGGTGGTTTCGACTTCCGACAAATCTCCCCTCCTGCGCATGCGCGGCGCATTTCTCGCGATGACAATTGCCGAATATTTCCGCGATCAATCCAAAGATGTCCTGATGCTGATGGATTCGGTCACCCGTTTTGCAATGGCTCAGCGGGAAATCGGACTCGCCATGGGTGAACCTCCCGCCTCCAAAGGCTATACGCCGAGTGTTTTCTCCACTCTTCCAAAATTGCTGGAACGTGCGGGAATGGCGCCCAAGAAGGGGAGTATCACCGGCTTGTTCACCGTTCTTGTTGAAGGCGATGACATGGATGATCCGATTGCGGATGCAGTCCGGTCGATTCTGGACGGGCATATCGTGCTTTCGCGTAAAATAGCACAGCGCAATCATTTTCCGGCTGTGGACGTGCTTCAGAGCGCCAGCCGCGTAATGCGTTCAGTGATCGACAAGGATCATCTCAAGTGGTCATCCATGATCCGGGAATGGCTGGCGGCATATGCGCAGGCCGAAGATCTGATCAACGTTGGCGCCTATGTCCGTGGCAGTAATCTGAAGATCGATCAAGCCATCTTCGGGATCGAGCGGATCAACGCTTTTTTGCGCCAGGAAATCACCGAAACCGCTTCTTACTCCGATACGCTCGCGGCGATGCACGGTATTGTCCGAAGTATCGAAGCCGCAACGGCGGCACAACAGGCTCAGCAGCAGACCCAGCAAGGGCCGCAGGCGCTGAGGATTTAGGGTTTTCTGCAGGCGGCAAAATATTCCCTCTTAAGCCATCAAGCGTCCTTGCCGATAGGAAAAAGATTCAGTCTAGCAAGCAATCCCGGAAGAGCCCAAGCTTGTCTTAGATGGCCAAGTTCAAATTCAAATTCGAAACTATCCTGAAGCTTCGCAAGAACCGCGAAGAAGATGCACTCAGGAATCTCGGAGCCGCGCAAAGTGCGTATCAGGCCGAGGTGGCGAGAAAAGCACAATTACAAAAAGAACTCGAAAATGCCTTGATTCGCCGAGAAAATATGGGAGCTTCTCCCATGACCATTCTGCCGTTCCAGATGGAACAGGATTTCATCACGGGCACGAAACAACGAATTCTTCACGCCGAACGCGATATCGCGCGGGCCACCCGGGTCGTCGAAAAAGCGTTGCGCATTTATCTGCATGCCCGGCGCCAGACAAAAATGCTCGAGCTGGTTTACGAAAAGGAATACAAGGAATTCCGCCGGGCCCAGGCCAAGCGGGAGCAGAAACTCCTGGATGATATGGTGATCATGCGTGATCGCCTGAAGGAAAAAGTCGCATGAGCAAATTCACCAAGTTTGCAGCATTTTTTCTGATCGTCGGTGGAATGCTTTTTTTAGCCGGTGCTGGGGCACCCGGGGCAGGTGCTACTGACGAAAGTTCATCGCCTTCGCCCTCGCCATCGGAGATTGTCGCCGAGGTCATACAGGAGTCTCCTCGCGATGGGAGCTGTCTGGTGGATGAAGCCGCTCTCGAGGACCTGCGCAAACAGCGTGAGAGCTGGGCCAGTCGGATGAAAGATCTCGGGGCGCGGGAAAGTGAACTCAAGGCGCGTGAAGCTGCTCTGAACGAGGAGTTCCGGAAATTCGAAGCGCTTCGCAGTGATCTCGGGAAAGACGATGCCAGTCGTCAGCAGGAGAACGAAGTCCGCGTCGCAAAGCTGGTCGAAACGTTGGAGACCATGAGTCCCAAAGCGGCCTCCGCCCTGATAGTCGGGCTGGACGAGGCCCTTGCCGTTGCGACGATGGCCAGAATCGCCACACCGAAACTTGCGAAGATCATGAATATCATGGAGCCGAAGCGCTCCGCCCGTTTGACAGAATTGATGGCCGGAGTGGTCCGGGCCAAAGAGGCCGCTGGGAAGCGGTCCGGAGCCGTGTCGGATGACGCGGACGAGACCACATTGATCCTGAAAAAGGATCCCAAGAAGGGAGGTGAAAAATTATGAATATCAACAATGTAAACAGTCCTAATCTGATGTCGGCCCTCGAACGCCGCCCCGGCGAGATGCGCAAAGAGAAAAAAGCGGTTAATGAACAGGAAGCTGCCTTTGGCAACGAGCTTCTTCAGGCAGCTATTCCTCTGCGTAGCGAGCCCCAGGCACTTCCGAGTCTTCAGTTGGAAGCTCCGGGAGCACCTGTGGAACAGAGCGAGCGCAAGGGAGTTGACATCGAGAAGTCAAAAGAAGGACCGGAAAACGTGAGCGGGATAGTTACGTTTGGGAAAGCAGCCTTGCCAATGCAGGCAAAAGCGGTGAACTCCCAGACCTATTCAGGAAACGTCGAACGGTCGACAGGAACTTTGAAAGCGGCTGCCAGTTTGAATACTGCAGCAGCAATCGCTGGACTCAAACCCTGGAGCAAGGAGTGGGTATTTGAAGATCGCATGGAAGGCGCGGCAATTCAGCCGTTGCTTTCTTCTTCAAAAGAAAACCCGCAGCAGATGCTGGCCCAACTCGAGCAGATGATTGCATCTGCAAAGAAAGCCAGCGGAGCGGAAGCTTCGGGAAAGGCTGAGAAGCTGCAGTCAGCGGGCGGACCGGAAACCGGTGCGACCCAGGCTGCGTCGGTTTCTCAGCTCATGAGGGGTGGTGCTGAAAACGCAACCGAAATTTCAGAGTTCACTATAGGTATGCAACCGAACTCCCAGGGACCCGTGCAGCTGAAAGGCAACCAGGTATCGGGCGGCGCTTCGGCGCTTTCCGGTGCGGAATTCCTATCAACCTTGAACGCGGTTCGTGAGGAATCCGGCAAAACTGCCGATTATGGCAGTTCGAGCGGAAACCAGGGAGAGCAGAGAGAGCAAGGCGACCGGAAACAGCAGGGTTCACCCGTGCAGAGCACAAAGCTGCGGGTGATCGAAGGCGGTGGTGGTCTGGAAAAGGTGAAAAAGGCGGAGTTCCGCAATTCGTTGGCGGCGCAAGCCGGACTCGATGTCGGAGCGCAGCAGGCTTTACACAATTCCCAGTTGTCACGTCCCATGGGAATGCCGAGGCCGAAAGAAATCACCGGCCACGTCACTCAGGGGAGGATGACCGAAAACCGTCTTTCTTCAGAAGCCCTGCTTGGCCTGAGCAGTGGGATTCGCGAACTCAAAGCCCAGGGGGGCGGCGAAATCCGGATCCGGCTGAAACCAGAAAATCTGGGTGAGCTGCATCTCAAGGTTGTGACTTCAGGTAATAGCGTTGGACTCCAGATTCAGGCGTCCGACGAGCGGTCCCGGAAGATCATTGAGGAGACGATGAGTCATCTCAAGGATAGTCTGGCATCGCAGAACCTGAGTCTCGGAAAGGTGGATCTGACAGTGGCTGCTTCTTCGCAGCTCGCTGGGCAGTTCTCTGGAAGTGATCTGGACCGGGGTCAGGAGCAACAGGCAAAAGGCCAGCAGAATTTCGATTCGTCGAATCTGCTGGGCCAGAATATGAATCAGCAAGGGCAACTCGGTAACCAAAGCGGTGGTTCGGGGCGCTGGGATAATATCGATTCCGATATGACCTCAGTCTCGAATACCGGCAGGAGCCGCGGGGTGTCCCGTCGTGCCGCAGGGCCAGTCGGGCAGGCCGCCGGATCAAATTCTGGATATGCAAGTACAGCAGGCAGTGGTCGTTTGGACGTCATGGCGTAAACCTGAACGTCCTGTGAATGCGGGAAGCGCCGGGCAAATAATTCCCGGCGCTTCTCGAAAAAAAGTAAGTTAGAATTGTAGCAGGGGAAACAAATGTTGAACGCGGCAGGTGCAAAAAACCCAGTGAATAGCGCAAATTCCGCGGTGAATTCCGCAGATTTTGCTTCGGCTGGTGTCGCGATGAACACGGGAGCCGCGATACGCGCTGCTGACAAGGAAACTTCGACCGCGCCGAAGTTCGGAGAAATTTATCAGGAACTGCAAGCAAAATATGGCGCGAAATCGGAAAAACCGCGCGAGATAAAAAAGACCCTCGGAAAAGATGATTTCCTGAAGATCATGATCACGCAAATGCGGCATCAGGATCCGACGAGTCCTTTCAAGCCGGACCAGATGGCGGCGCAGATGGCGCAGTTCGCCTCGGTCGAACAGTTGCAGAACATCAACCAGAATATCGGAAAAATGACCCAGCAGAATTCGCCGCTTGAGCGTCTGGCCATGACGAACATGATTGGCAAGGTGGTCACCGTGGATCGGGAACGTTTCCCGCATACCGAGAACACGAGCGAAGCGCTTTCTTTCGTACTCCCGAAAAATGCGAGTGCCGTCAATGTGACCGTGGTCGCCGAGAACGGTGAAGCCGTTTTCGGAAAAGAGCTTGGTTCGCTCAAGGCCGGCGAGAACTCTGTTGCCTGGGATGGAAATAAAACCAATACTCTGCCCGCGAAAGCCGGGACCTATACGCTTCATATTGAAGCCAAGGATGAAAACGGCCAGTCCATCGATTGCAGCCGACAGTCCCAGTCCCGCATTGTAGGCGTCAGTTTTGAAGGAGCAGAGCCGGTATTCCTGATTGGCGATGCACGGAAGCAGGAAAAAATTACGTTGAAAAACATTGTACGCGTCGAATCCGATGGAGCCGGACCGGCGCCTTCGATTCCACAGAATGCCGCAGTCCCGCAGGCAAATGCGGCACCCAATTTTTTCACTTTCCAGAAAGGCGTGGGTTCCACCGGCTTGGATCCGGCCCAGGCGAGTCCGGAAGTGAGAAGTGCGCTGGCCCGTTATCAGCAACAAGCGCCAGCAAATCAGCCCGCTGCCGGAGCAATTGATCCTGCTCGAGCGGAAGAAAAGGGATTTCCAAACGGGCTTCAGGATAATGACGAAGCCCCACGAGGGGAGGTGAATCAAGATGAGTAGCGGAACATTTCTGTATCCAAATGTAACCTCGCTGCCGGGTCAGTCTGGGATAAGCCAATCTGACCGGTTGCCAAAATCCAAGGAGGGGGTTCCAGGCGAATTCGGCAAAGTCTTTGAAAAGGCTTTGAACAAGACGCCGGAAAAGCCGGATCTCGATCAGGTGCAGCAGCCGCTGAAATTTTCAGCACATGCTTCGCAGAGATTGAAAGACCGGAAGATCACGCTGGACGCGGCGACCATGAGCAGGGTCAGTGAGGCCGTGACGAGAGCGGAAGCAAAAGGGCTGGATGACACCTTGGTGCTGACGAATGATGCAGCATTGATCGTGAGCGCAAGAAATCGCACCGTGATTACCGCGATGGACAGAGCTTCTCTGGCCGGCAACGTATTCACGAATATCGATGGAGCAGTGATCGTTTAACAAAGTGATGAAGCAACTGTTCAAAGTGACTGAAGGTCACCTGAACTAACTAGGCTGGACCCAAAAGGGAAGCCTACCGGCCCCGAATGATTGACGGGCTGGAACTACAACTGAAACGCATGGAGGCGTCCTTATGGGTATTCTTTCTTCGATGTACACGGGTATTACTGGTTTAACTGGTCAGGGCGAAGCCCTTGGAATCTACGGCGATAACATCGCAAACGCCAATACGACTGGATTTAAAGTCAGCCGCCCGGAATTCCAAGACGTTATCGCAAAATCCCTCAAAGGTTTGCTCGGTGGAAACCAGATCGGTCGCGGTACCCGGCTTTCCGCAGTGAATCCGATTTTTTCCCAGGGCTCCATCACTCAGACTGAAAACCCGACGGACCTGGCGATTACTGGTGACGGCTTCTTCGTCGTGGACGGTGTGGAAGGTCGCAGCTTCAGCCGCAACGGTTCTTTTCATTTTGATAAAGACGGCAAGCTCATCAATTCCGACGGCTATCATGTCCAGGGTTTCCAGGCTGACGAAAACGGCAAGATCAATTCCAAGATGGGTGCCATCAGCGTGGATCGCACGGTCGTCGATGCCAAAAACACAAAAGAAGTTCAACTTTTCATGAACCTGGATCTGCGCGCCGACAAGTCGATGGAGTTCGACCCCGCCAGGCCGGATCAGACTTCCCAGTTCGCGACCGGTGTCACCGTTTATGACACTGCCGGCACACCGCACGTCGTGACCTGTTATTTCAACAAGACCGATGATGGCACCTGGACCTGGAGAGCCATGGCCAAGGGTGATGAAATTGTCGGCGGGAAGCGCGATCAATTGGTTGAGCAGGCACGCGGCCGCTTGATTTTCGACAATGACGGCCGGTTGAAGGAGCAGAAGACTGACAAATCGTCCTTCAACTTCAATAAGGGCGCTCTTCCGGATCAGGCGATCACTTTCAATTTCGGTGATGACAAATCCAAGGGCGGCACCGGTCTCTCGGTCACGCAGTATGGTACCGCTTCTGAAACGTACAAGACCTTGCAGGATGGGTACACCGCCGGCACGCTGGCTGGCCTGACCTTCAATGATGATGGTAATCTAGCCGCAATCTACAGCAACGGTCAGACCGTTAACCTTGCGCAGATCGCGCTTGCGAAATTCGAAAATCCGGAAGGCCTCTTCAAGAGCGGTCAGAACCGTTTCCGTGAAAGCCGGCTCTCCGGACAGGCAACGATCGGGGCTCCTTCCAGCGGTGGCCGCGGCCGCGTCTCTTCAAAGACGCTTGAATCCTCGACCACGGATATTGCCAGCGAGTTCATCAATCTGATGACCGCGCAACGCAGCTTCCAGGCGAACAGCAAAGTCGTCAGCACGGCTGACGAGCTCATGCAGGAAGTGATCAACCTGAAGAAGTAAGCTGAATTCAGCCTCGGGTGCCGTCAATAATCCGTCAGAGGTTTGACGGCACCCTGAGGGCTCTTTTTTCCCGGTAAAAAATTGCCGATAAAAAGGCTATAAAACCGCATATTTCTTGCCTAACAAACAGAACGATCTTGCCTCCTCTGGCACTCGCATTGCACAATAGAGTAGTCGAGCAGGGGGGATTGCCGTTCATGGCTGCAGCGTCATCAGAAGATAATAGGGATTCACAGGAGATCTCATCCGGCGGTTCATCCGGCGGTGGAAGCAAACTTGTGCTCGCGCTGACCGGGGTCAATATCCTGGTGACTCTGGCTATGATCGCAATCTTGTTCATCTCTTTCCAAAAAGAAAAGAAACATTCCTCAGTTAATGACATTTCCACCGCCTCCGCGGCTAATGAAGGCAGTGCGGAAGGCGCTGACAAGGAAGGCGCTCCTGGTGGAGGAAAGCCGGGAGAGGGAGCCAAGAAGAGGGCCTCCGATTTTGGCAAAATGGTGACGCTCGAGCAGTTCACCGTCAATCTCGCAACGCCTGGAAGTGTTAATCCAAAATTTGTCCGTGTAAACATATCGTTAGAAGTACCCAGTGAGGATTCTGAGGCAGAAGTCAATCTGAAGATGCCCCAGGTCCGAAACGTGATTATTGATCTGTTCAACAGCAAACGCCCTGCCGATTTGGCTACTGCGGAGGGGCGTGATTACCTGAAAGATGAAATCAGAACGGCGATCAATACTTTTCTCATGACGGGAAAAGTAAAGGGCGTCTTTTTCACCAGCTTTGCGATGACCACTTAGGTCTCCGGAGTAGGTGTGTGATTGGTGCGGGCAAGATGCCCGCTTAAATGGGAAGGCTAGGAAGGCATGAACCAGGTACTAACCCAATCAGAAGTCGATGCGCTGCTCAGTGCAGTGGTGGATGGCTCTGTCGAGAGTACTCCCGGCGCGGCTGCGGATCCGGTAGCTGCTTTTGGCGGAGGTGCGCCGGAAGGCCTTTCAGGAGGTGACGGTGCAACCGTCGCGGGCGCTTTTGGTGCCGATCTGGAGGTCACTCCTTATGATCTCACCAACCAGGACCGGGTCATTCGCGGGAGAATGCCGACGCTTGATATCATTTACGAGCGCTTCATTCGGCTCTATCGCATGTCCCTTTCGAATTCCTTGCGCAAAATTGCCACAATCAGCATTATTTCCACCGATCTCCTGAAATTTGGGGAATTCGTCAATACGCTCCCGATCCCGAGCTGCATGTGCATCATGCGTTTCGAAAGTCTTCATGGACCCGCGCTGCTCGTATTTGAATCCAAGCTGGCTTATGCGCTGGTGGACAGTTTTTTCGGTGGTACTGATCGTCCTTATACGAAGATTGAAGGCAAGGAATTTACGCGGATCGAACTTTCGATCATGCGCAAGGTGATGGATCTCGCGATTCGGGATCTTGAGGAGGCCTGGGCGCCGGTTCACAAGGCGGACATCTCTTTCCTCAGGACGGAAGTGAATCCCCAGTTCGTCGGTGTGGTTCCTCCTTCGGATGTGATTATTTCCACCACTTTCGAAGTGGAGCTGGAGAATGCAAGCGGCACGATCGCTCTGGTTATCCCGTATTCGACGATTGAACCGATCAAGAACAAGTTGAATGCCTCGTTCCAGACGGAATCCGACCGGGTGGACAAGGAATGGACGGCAAAAATGGAAGAACATCTCCGCAATACCGAGGCGGATATCCGCGTGAACCTGGGTTCGGCGAATATCACAGTGGGAGATCTGGTGAATTTGAGTGTGGGGGATATCATTCCTCTGTCGCAGAATGCGGATGGAGAGTTGGACATCCTCGTTGAAGGTGTAGGTAAATTCAAATCGGTGTTTGGGATCTCCCGCGGAAATCGGGCGGTTCAAATCACAAGAGTTCCGGACAGTGAATAGGAATCAGGAGAAATTATGAACGATCAAGCAGCATCCCCACTGGGCGATATCAATATGGGTGACATCGGAGCCGCGCTGGCTTCCGCAGGTTCGCAATCAACATCGATGGACGCGCCGGCCGCACCTGCAGCCGCAAACGCAATCCGGGCGGCGGTATCGGGGCAGCCGGTGCAGTCTTTGGATTTCATTCTTGATATTCCGCTCAAAGTGACTGTTGAGCTCGGGCGATCGAAGATGGCGATCCGGGATATTCTGCAGCTGGCCCAGGGTTCGGTGATCGAACTATCGAAATTTGCCGGTGAACCACTCGAGGTTCTCGTGAATGAGAAGCTCATCGCACGCGGAGAAGTCGTTGTGGTGAATGAGAAATTTGGCGTCCGTCTTACCGATATCATCTCGCCGGTTGAACGGATCGAGCAGTTGAAATAGTCCCGACTTAAATAGTTCTGTTCGTTCATTTGCCAAGGAAGGCGAAAAATGGAAACTCAAGGACGATTCAAATTAGGTGCGGTGGTGCTCGGAGCGGCCCTGCTGCTCGCCGGACCGGCACAGGCAAACCTGCTGGGTCTGAAACAGGTTCAGGTTAGCGATGGTTCGCAGGTTGATATACTTTTTGATGGCAAGGTGAATAAGAACCAGCTGCGGACCGAGTTTTTCAATGACATCATCCAGATCAGTCTGACGGATACGGCGGTTTATCCTGCCAAGATCTCCTCCATCAATGGACCGATCCTCAGTAAGATCTTTGCTTACCAATATGCCCCGAAGCTGGTTCGCTGCCGTCTGACGGTGAAAGGCAAGGCGGAGGCATTCAAAGATCACGTGAAGATCATCCCCAATGGAAGCATCCTGACGGTGCGCTTTGATGACGGACTGGTCAATTCCGCGACTGCGGCAGCAGCTGCGGTCAAGAAGGCCCCGGCCTCCGATAAAATCGTGATCACCAAGGCCGCACCCAAAGCAGCGCCGAAAGTTGCCCCGGATCTCGATTCGGAGCAGCGCTCCCTGCTTGAACGTGTCCTGAAATCTGATAATAAACCGGCCGAAAAGCTGATCGTGGAAAAGTCGGTCGCATCAAAACCGGCCGAAAAAGCTCAGACGCAAGCAGCCCGGCCGCTCGGCGGAGGCGCCAAGCCGATGATGAGTCCCCTGCGAGTCATGGGTAAACTGGGGTTGATCATCGGTGTTCTTCTGGCGTGCCTGATCGGGTTCAAAAAATTGCTGAAGGGCAATTCGGCTTTGAGCAAGCTTGCCAAGAGCAGCATCGGCAAGAAGAAAATGATCGAGGTCCTTTCGACTCATCACCTGGGTCCGAAGAAAAGCATTGCTGTCGTCAAGATCGCCGGAAGAATGCTGGTTCTGGGTATTGCCAATGAGTCCATCAATCTGATCGCCCAGTTGAACCAGCCGGCAGATTCCGTCTCCGGGCTGGATTTATCAGAACTTGAGGATCTCGGCCTGATGGGAGTGTCCGGTAATACGACGCCGGCGATAGCGATGCCGAAAGCCAATCCTGTGAACACGCCTTCCTTCAAACAGGTTGCTGCACCCGCACAGAATTCGGATTCCGATATTTTCGCGAAATTCCTGGATTCTGAGGCTTCGAAACCGGCCACCTACAGCGCGGCCGTGAATCATTCCGCTTTGAAGAGTACGGCTTCCAGAGCCACCGCCGCACCCAACAGTGTTCGAGCTCAGATTCGCAATCGGCTGGAGGGTTTGAAACAATTATGAGGACTCTCGGCCAATCACGCGCAGCACTCTGGAGTGGAATCGTCATGCTCGGGACCTTCGTTTGCTGTCTGACTCCCGCTTTCGCGGAGAGTGGTGGAGGCGCCTATATTCCCGGAACATCTGGGTTGACCCTTCCTTCACTCAGTCTGTCTTTTGCGAACAGTCAGAAGCCCTCGGACCTGGTTTCCGTTCTGCGCATTGTGATGATGCTGACGGTCTTGACTCTGGCACCCGCGATTCTCATCATGATGACCTCGTTTACTCGCATTGTTGTCGTTCTGAGTTTTGTCCGCCAGGCACTTGGAACCCAGCAGATGCCGCCGAATCAGCTGATTGTGGGTCTTTCACTTTTTCTTTCGTTCTTCGTGATGGCTCCGACGTTCAAGGCTGTCAACGTCAATGCAATTGAGCCGTTCCTGGCTGAAAAGATCGATCAGAAGACCGCTTTTGATCGGGCCGAAGCCCCGTTCAGGGAGTTCATGTTCTCGCAAACGCGCGAAAAGGATCTCGAGCTCTTTCTGACGCTTTCCAAAGAGGCCAAGCCGAAGAACCGGGATGATGTCGCAACCTATGTTCTGGTTCCGGCTTTCGTGATCAGCGAGTTGAAGACCGCGTTTCAGATCGGATTCATGCTTTATCTGCCGTTTCTCGTGCTGGATATGGTCGTCGCAAGTGTTCTGATGGCGATGGGTATGATGATGGTTCCGCCCGCCGTGATTTCTCTGCCATTCAAGCTGCTGCTCTTCGTGCTGGTGGATGGCTGGGAACTGGTTGTGGGCAGTTTGATGAAGAGTTTCGGATGAAGGAGATGATTTGTGAGTGAAGAAATGGTCATGACCCTGGGCTCAGAAGCCATCAAGACGATGATGATGCTGGCCGGTCCTCTTCTTCTGGCAGCGATGGTGATCGGTATGCTTGTCAGCTTGTTGCAGGCGATCACGCAGATCAATGAAGCCACTCTCACATTCATTCCCAAAATGATCGCAGTGATTCTCGTCCTGGTTGTGATGGCTCCCTGGATGCTCGACATGATTCAGCAGTACACAATTCAAGTGCTCGGGAGTGCAGGGGAACTTGTCAGGTAGAGGAGTAGCAAAGAACAATGTCGCTTTTTAACTTCAATCAGCAGGAATTGCTCAGCTTCTTCGCGGTACTTGTCCGCTACAGCGTGCTGTTTGCCATTCTGCCCTTTGTCGGCGACAAATCCGTTCCCGGTCAGACGAAAGTCCTGCTGGCTCTGGTAGTGACAATCGCTTTATTTCCCGCATTGGTTTCAAGCGGGCAGGTGAAACCGGGAGATGCCCTGGTCTGGGGCGCGAGTGCTTCCGGTATTATCAGCACGATCACCCTCGAAGTTCTCTTCGCGCTTGCTCTTGGATTTGTTGCCCGGATCATGTTCGACGGGATTCTTATGGGTGGCAATCTGATGGGAAGCTTCATGGGCTTCTCGATCGCCAGCACGTATGATTCACATCAGGAGTCGCAGTCGCAAGTGGTTGCCCAGGTGCAGATGACTCTGGCGATGCTGATTTTTCTCGTCTTGGATGGTCATCACCTCATGTTGCGCGCGGCCCTCGACAGCTATCGCGTCGTAGGCGTGGGGAGTCTGAATATCGGGTTTGGCCCGGCGTTCGTCGACAAGCTGATCCAGTTGAGCGGGAGTGTGATCACTTTCGGGATGGAGCTTGCGGCTCCCATTGCCATTTCACTTTTCGCGGTCAATGTTGTTTTCGGAGTACTTGGCAAAGCGATGCCACAGCTGAATATTCTCGTTCTGTCTTTTGCCGCCAGCGGTTTGATCGGTTTGGGTGTCCTGTTCTTGAGCCTTCCGGAATTTCAAGGATTGATTGCCAATTACCTGGGACAGATCGGGGAGTGGATGGAGGCCGTGACTTTGCTCATGGCCAAGGGGACCTGAGCCATGGCAGAGCAACAGGAAGACAGATCCCCGGAAGATCTCTCAGAAGAGATATCTCCTTATCGCCTTGAAGAGCAACGCAAGAAAGGCCAGGTTTCGCAGAGTCGAGAGCTTTCTGCGCTGGCCGCCCTGCTGGCCGCCGGCGTGACGGCATACCTCATGGCGCCAAGCATGCAAGGTCAGCTCACGGAGTTCATGCAGGAGGTATTCCGGACGGATCTTTCGGCCCGGGCCAATTTGGGTGATGCCTCTGTGGCCAAGGTCCTCTTCATGAAAGCGCTGTACATCATCGGTGCGATTGGCCTGCCGGTTTCAATTGCGGGATTTATTGCTGGTGCCGCAGCCAGCTTCACGCAGGTGGGAAGCATATTTTCTTTTGATCCCATTTCGCCAAACTTCGAAAAAGTGAACCCGTTAAGTGGAATCAAAAAGCTTGTTTCCAAGCGGGTCGCCATGGATGGCTTGCGTCTGATTTTCAAGACGTTGACGGTTCTGTTGATTGCCTATGTGGTGCTGAAAACTGAGATCCTGAATTCACCGGCCCAGGTGGGGCAGGCGCCGGTAACGGTTCTGGCTGCCTTCGCCCGATCGGCAAAAATCATATTTCTCGCCTTGATCAGTGTGCTCTTTGTTTTTGCGGCAATAGATTTCGCGATGCAGAGACATGAGTACAACAAGGGTCTGCGAATGACCAAGCAGGAAGCCAAGCAAGAAGCCAAGGAACGCGACGGTGATCCGCAGATCAAAGCCCGAATCAGGTCTGTTCAGCGGGAAATGGCGCGTCGGCGGATGATGCAGGCGGTGAAAAAAGCCCACGTGATCATCACCAATCCGACCCATATCGCGATCGCGGTGGTTTACGAGAAAGACAAAATGGCGGCGCCTCGTGTGGTGGCCAAAGGCGCGGATTTCCTGGCGCAAAGAATCAAGAAAGTCGCGGCCGATGCCGGTATTCCCCTGGTGGAGAACGTACCGCTCGCCCGAACACTTTATAAGACCGTGAAAGTTGGACAGTACATTCCCCGCGCACTGTATCAGGCGGTGGCTGAAGTGCTGGCATACGTTTACCGGCTCAAACGCCCGAACCGAGAGGATCTGTAAAGCATGGAAGACAATTTTTTGGCAAAGCTCGGACGCAATGCGGATCTGACCCTGGCGGCGTGCCTCGTCGCCATTCTGGCTGTGATGGTCATACCGATGCCAAGCATCCTGATCGATCTGATGCTTTCACTGGGCATCGCGCTTTCGGTTGTTCTGCTTTTGACCTCGGTGTATGCCACTCGCGCGCTCGATTTCAGTATTTTCCCTTCACTTCTTTTGATTACAACGCTTTTCCGGCTGTCCCTGAATGTAGCCACCACGCGCCGAATTCTGCTTTATGGAGCTGAACAGGGAACAGGCGCGGCGGGCGAGGTGATTCGCTCTTTCGGAGAGTTCGTGGTCGGCGGTAACTACGCCGTCGGTGTTGTTATTTTCATCATTCTGGTGATCATCAACTTCATCGTTATCACCAAAGGCGCCGGACGCGTCGCTGAAGTGGCCGCGCGGTTCACCTTGGACGCGATGCCAGGTAAACAGATGTCCATCGATGCGGACCTGAATGCCGGTGTGATCAATGAAGAGGAGTCCCGAAGAAGGCGTTCAGAAATCGCGCGTGAAGCTGATTTTTACGGAGCCATGGACGGCGCGAGCAAGTTCGTGCGCGGAGATGCAATCGCCGGAATCATGATTGTTTTTGTGAACATCATCGGGGGCATCATCATCGGTACCCTCCAGAAGGGAATGGAAATCGGCGCCGCCGCGGAGACTTTCACCCTGCTCACGATCGGCGATGGCCTTGTGACGCAGATACCGGCCCTGATCATCTCGACTGCGGCAGGTATCATCGTCACGCGTACCGCTACCAGCAATAATTACAGCCAGGAGTTCACCAAACAACTTATTCAGAAACCGAAGGCGATCGCTTCGGCAGCGGCAGTCATGTTCATGATGGCTCTGGTCCCCGGATTGCCGCATTTCTCGTTTCTTGCGCTCGCCGCGTTCCTGGGGTTCGGTGCCCGCTATCTGATGAACAAGGAAAAGCAGGTCGAAACTGATAAAATCAAAAAAGATCAGCAGGACAAACTCAAACCTACGGTCGAAAAGCTCGAAAATCTCCTTCCGGTCGATCTTCTCGAACTCGAAGTGGGTTACGGGCTCATCAACATTGTGGACGCCGAACAGAATGGCGATTTGCTGGAACGTATTTCCAATATCCGCAAGCAGTTTGCGCTGGATCTTGGAATCATTGTCCCGCCTCTGCGTATTCGGGATAATCTTGAACTGAAGCCCGGGGATTACCAGGTTCTTCTCAAGGGTATGATGGTGGGCTCCGGTTCACTGATGGTCGGGCAGCTTCTGGCCATGGATCCCGGAAATGTCATGGAGCCGGTTTCCGGAATTCCGACCAAAGAACCCGCATTCGGGCTGGATGCGATGTGGATTTCCGCTAAACAGAAGGAAGAGGCCACCTATGCCGGTTACACGGTTGTGGATCTCTCAACTGTCATCGCCACGCACCTGACGGAGCTGGTCCGACAGAATGCCTACGAGCTGCTGGGCCGCCAGGAGCTTCAGTCTCTGCTGGATGCCTATAAACAGACGTCGCCCAAAGTGGTGGAGGATCTGGTTCCGAATTTATTGCCTTTGGGAAGCATTCTGAAAGTTCTGAAAAACCTGCTCAAAGAAAGTGTTTCCATCCGGGATATGCGTACGATTCTGGAAGCGCTTGCTGATGCGGCTCCCATTCAGAAGGATCCTGCCATGCTGACGGAGAGTGTCCGGACAGCGCTGGCCCGGACAATCACCAAGAAGCTGGTCGCGCCGGATGGGCAGCTCAATCTGCTCACACTGGACCGGACGATCGAAGAAACCGTGGCATCGGGGATTATCCAGACGGATCAAGGGCAGCAGCTTTCGCTGGATCCCGAATTTGTACGGAAATTCATCGCGCAGCTCAATCAGCAGGCAATGGAGCTTGCAGCGCAATCCAATCAGGCGGTGATTCTTTGTTCACCTTTGATCCGGTCGCACCTTAAAACGCTGATCGATCGGTTTATCCCGAACATCGTAGTCCTTTCGCACAATGAAATTACGTCCAATGTTCAAGTCAAGTCTTTCGGAACAGTGAGGTTGTCATATGCAGGTTAAGAAATTCGAAGCACCTACAATTCAGGAAGCGCTTGATACAATCAAGCGGGAACTGGGTCCTGAGGCGATCATCTTGCAGACGAAGAAGAACCGGCGAGGCTTTGGGTTGATGTCCAAACCGTCCGTGGAAATCACCGCAGCGGTTTCCGAGCGCTCGTTGAACAAGAAAATTTTTGTCGAAACCCGCAACTCTGAGCCGAACCGAGAGCAGATCAAGAAGCTGCCGGCGGGTCGCCAGGCGGAAATGTTCGAAAAATATGCGGAACGCCAGAAAGAACGGGCCCAGAGTGCACAGAACCGGATGGCAATGAGTTCGGCCGTGAGTTCCGGCAATGTGAAGGTTACCGCAACTCGCTATATCGATATCTCGGACGACCAGAAGGACGTAAAAAGGCAGAGCGTACCACTGAATCAGAGGCAGACCACGCAGGCAACACCGGCGATTGCCAACCGCATGAATGCTCTGGGTGACGCCAAAATGAGCATGGAAGAGGAGCTTCAGCACCTCAAACGCATGCTCCAGGAAATGAAAAACACGCAGGACGAGGGCGCCATGGGCGCTGGCGCCCAGGTGCTCATGAATAGTGCTTCGCTGGCCACGCCGGCTTTGCAGGATGCCTTTGAACAGCTGGTGATTAGCGGGGTGGATAAGCGTTTTGCTTTGACGCTCGCCAAGCGGGTGGCGTCGGGTCTGGGGAACCAGAACTCCGGGGACCCGGACGCGATCGCGGATTCAATCGCGGCTGAACTCATGCAAAGCACGGAAGTCCTTTCTCCCCTCAACGGAATCGAAACCGCACAGCCCGGAGCGGGACCGGCGATCATCGCGTTGGTCGGGCCGACGGGGGTCGGTAAAACGACGACCGTGGCGAAGATGGCAAGCGAAGCTCTTCTGAAGAGAAATCTTAAAGTAGGCCTCATCAATCTCGACAATTATAAAGTTGCGGCTTTTGACCAACTGGGAACCTACGCTAAGATTATGAATGTGCCGTTCAGATCCGCGGGAAACGTGGATGATCTCAAGGCGGCACTCCAGGATTTCAAGGGGCTTGATCTGGTGCTGATCGATACGACCGGTCGTTCGCAGCGGGATCCAAATTCCCTCAAGGAAATGCATGTCGCCCTGAGTTCCATTCCGAATATCCGGACCCAGCTCGTTCTTTCGGTGACAACACGCGACACCGAACTTTATGACATGGCCAACCGGTTCTCACTTTTTCACCCCCAAGGCCTGATTCTTTCCAAGCTGGATGAAGCCAATATTTATGGAGCAATTTACAACGTTTCCCAAAAAGTGAAATTACCTCTGCTCTATTTCACGACGGGCCAGCGTGTTCCGGAAGATATCGAGGAAGCGACACGTGAGCGGGTGGCATCCCTGATCCTGAACATTTGAGGTGATTTTTTTGAGTGATCAAGCTGAGACATTAAGAAAGCTGATGCACGGGCGGGTTCCGGCTGAATTCGGTGACAACCGCGGGCCTTCCATCATCACACTGACCGAGTGTGGTGAACCCGGCAACTGCCTTGATGGTTTACGGGCGCTGCAGGCGGGTTTGGGTTTTTCGTTTACTGCGGCGGGTTTTCGCGCGCTGCTGGTGGATTACGGCGGAGCGCAAGCTTCAGAGCAGTCCAGTTTTGAAGATTTGTCAGAAAATCAGCCGCAAACCGGGAAAGGCCCCTGGTTTGCCCCGATTGATGCAAACGGATCGGATTCAACCGAGAGAAGGGGACGTCTGGTTCTGGAACTTGAGCGCTCCTACCCCGCAGTGGATGTCATATTAGTGACAGCTTACAGTCGCGTGGGGCTCTTACCGGTTTCACTCTATGGTCCGGCCCGGGCCAATACGCTTCTCGTCGGTCCAGGACCGGAGTCACTGGATGAAGCGGTTTATATCATCAGGGAACTTCGTAAAACTGCGGGTGTTTTGCGAACTGATTTGATCGTCAAACAAGTGTCGACTGCCGCGGAGGCGAGGAAAGTTCATGCAGCGCTCAAGGCAAAGCTTGGACGGTTTATTGACGCTGAAATAGAGTACCTTGGATTTTTTTTGTGCGAGAAAAAATTTCTTCATACCGTGAGGAAACCGGAATTTCTGGTAAACTTAAATCAGGAATCACGATTGAACGCGGCTGTTGAAATGCTCAGCAAAAGATTGCAGGAAAAATATCTGAATCTTGGAGACGCGAAGTCGGTGAGAAAGGTGGTCGAGAGACCACTGAGACAGGGTCGGTTTCAGGAAGAACCGGCGCGAATTGCGCCTGGGAATTTAGCAGGGTTCTGGCGAACACTGCTTGGCGAGGTGAAGGCATGAGGCTGAATCAAGGAATCCAGAAGTATCGCGATGCGAATCGGACGTCGTCCGCAAAAGCTTCGTCGACTGACTCTAAGAAAAAGCCTGCATCAGCAGCGAAAGAGAAAGGCTCCGCGGCGAAGGCCGCGAAGCCAGTGAAGCCAGAGAGGCCGGAGAGGAAGGAAACTCTGTCGCCGGAAGAGGTCAAGCTGGCCGCGGAAGAAATCCAGGCTGCCGAAATTGCGGCGCGCGAGGAAGCGGAGCTGCAGAAGCAGATTGCCGAAGAACTCGAGCAGGAAGCCTCGCAGACAGCGCAGCTGGTAAAGGAAGATTTCTCGCCGGTCAACAGTACGCGTGACAAATTGGTCAACGAGTACGCACCGCTGATCAAGTACATCGCGCAGAAAATCGCGGCCCGCCTTCCGGCCAATATCGAGCTCGATGATCTGATGAGTTCCGGTGTGATCGGCTTGATGGATGCTATCGAAAAATACGATGCCTCGCGTGACAATAAATTTAAAACTTACGCTGAGTTCCGGATTCGCGGCGCGATTCTCGATGAGTTGCGCGCGCAGGACTGGGTGCCGCGTTCGGTCCGCGAGAAGGCGAAGGTCCTTGAACGCTGCTATTCCAAGATCGAGCAGACCAAAGGCCGCCAGGCGACGGATGAGGAAATCTGTGAAGAGCTGAAAATTTCGCAGGAAGAGTATCATGACCTGCTCAATCAGGTGCGAAGCGTGTCGCTGCTTTCGTACGACGACATTCTGAACTTTTCAAAAGCGGACAAGCGCTCCCTGCACGGGATGGGAGAGAATGGAACGAAGGTTCCCACTCCTTACAGTGAAGTGACTCTCGCCTCAATCAAAAGAATGATTGCCGACGCGATCCGGGAATTGCCGGAGAAGCAGCGGCTGGTTCTTTCGCTTTACTATTATGAGGATTTGAATCTGAAGGAAATCGGTCGCGTCCTGGACGTGACTGAATCGCGAGTGAGCCAGCTCCACACGCAGGCGATCATCCGCCTGAAGTCGAAGCTTCGGACTCATTGGGACGAAGTGACTTCACTGCTCGGCTGAGCGGATTTGCTACGCGGCTTTGGAGCCGTAGAGATAATCGCGATTGATCTCGTCGCAGAAGGCCTGGATCTCTTGCTCCTGTTCAGGGGAGTCGAAGATAAAGCGCACACCCATCCGGTACGGATAGGTTTTTGGCGAGAGGATATGACTTTCGTTTTCGTATTCCTGGCAGGCGATCACTCTGGCTTTGATCGTGAGGGCCTTGGGCTCTTTGAGGGTGATCAGTATTTCCTGGCCGGAAATCAGGTTCTGAACAACGAACATTCCCATGCCCTTGGGTGAGAGGTCATTTAAAATAACCCGCACCGGCATCGAGGGGGAGTTCTCCTGTCCTGCCGTGAGAAGCTTCAGCTCAGCCTCCACGCGGCGGAAATGCAGAGGTTGCAATAGCCGATCTCTTTCGCGTTTGCGTGCATTGGCAATTGCTCGGACCCGCTGGTTTGGGGATTGCCACATGTGTGACTCCTTTGGTGGGGGTTCTCTAACTCAGTTATAATTATGCACTGCGCTAATAACCGCCACCAAGGAATATAACTTGAGGCACTTAACAATAAAAGAGTGTCGAAATTTCAAGGCTTTAGATCTGCAGTGCCAACTTGAAGGTATGCCGATGATCGGGAAACACGCCCACGTTCAGAGACATTTCTTCGGTGGAGTAGGCGTACTCAAAAGTCAGAAAACGAAGATCCAGGCCCATGCCACCGGTCAGATAACCTTGATTGATTCCGAAACGAGGGAGGAAAACTCCGTAACGGGCTTCAGAGCCCAGGTGCACGGTCCTGAAAATACTGCCATTCGTATTATTACCGATATCAGTGAATTCCAGGGCCAGTACGAAGTTGGTGAATTTACCGAGGACGTCTTTGCGCGCTGAAAGCCCCATTCCGAAAGCTCTGGGCTGCTCGGCCGGAAGAGAGCCGGTATTCAGAGGAGCAACTTTCATGTTTGAATAGCGGCCACCCAGAGCATTGTTGATCGTCAATGCGGAATGATACGTGAAACCTTTGAAGCCCCAAGGCATGACATAGGTGGCACCGAGATCAAAATCGATCATCGAGCCGTCGTGTCCGTAGTCTTTGGTCGCAAAAGAGGAGTTCGACAGGAGCTGGGCCATCGTGCGCTCGGCGGAAGTTGAAATACGATAGGTGAAATGTGTCGTCATGCCGACCGAAAGTCTTTCGGAGTCCATGAATTTTCGTCCGATGGTCAGAGCAGGACCGATATCCGTCACGCCTTGCGGAGAGACGCGGAAGCTGCGCCGCAGATCCAAGTCCGCTTGGGTATTGGTGAGGATACCGAAAGCGTAAGCCATTTTCCCGTTTTTCCGGACGGGGAAATAGATCGAAGGCATCGAGGTCTGGATGCGGATGTGATGATTGTCCCCCATGGCATCGCCAAATTTCTGCATCGGATCGCCACTGGAACTGAAATCACCCACGCGTCCGATCGCACCACTGTTCACTTCAATGGTGGGATCGAGCACGGTGAAGCGAAATTTCGGATTCGCCGTGACGCGCGCCGGATTGCCGAAAAAATTTTCGTCATACAAACCCGTTGTGATGCGGACACTACCCATGGCGGAGCTGCGGACGCTCTGATAAGGGCGGATGATCTGGTCGAGGGCATGGGCCGGGACACTGCTGAGAAGCAGGACGGAGACCAGGTAAATTGATTTTTTCAACGTGATCATTTTTGCTGTTCTCATTTGGATGAACCTATTCCTTGAGCAAGTAGACTTTGACGAGCACAGCTTGCATTTGCAGGATCAGTTTCTAACCCGAGACGGAAAATATCATTCAACATGCCTAAGAACGTGAGCAAGCCCCCGCCCAATCGGCCACCAACCTTAATTTCGTTAGTGAAAGCGAAGTCAATTTCGCTGAGTGCGGCGTTCATGACATAAAACGAGGGACTGTCATCACTCATGGATGTAGTTCCCGATGCTGGAAGTCGAGCCAAACTCGTTCCGGTAACAAATTTGGTCAAATTGCCTTGGCATGCGGCATTACCGGCGCATCCAGGGGGAGTTGCATCGATACAAATTGCTGCAATATTCGCAATGTCATTCGGCACAAGCCCGGTCGGACTTGCTCCTTCCGCCAAAATCTCAGCAACCATCGCAGCTGCCGTTGCAAAGCGAACCATGCCGCGAGTGGCAGGATCCTGGATCAAGTCTGTTTTCTGAAATGCGGTTAAAATCGCCAGACGTTTGGCCTTGCCGGCCGGACCGTTTGAGGAAATCAAAGCATCGGCGAGTTTTGTAAAACCGGTGCCCATGCTGCCTTGACCGGTGCCAAAGGCGATCATGAACTGACCCATCGAAGCACCATTCTCATCCAGAATGCGAAAGGCCGAGTCTGCATTCACGTCATCGGCCTTATCTCCAGAAAGTTTGGCATACATCTCTGCCGCTTGTGCGAAATCGCCCTGGTCAAAGAAGGCACGTGCCGCTGACAGGAGTTGCGCGTCCCCGCTCGGGCTGTCGAGGGGGTCAAAGAGGTTGCAGCCACTCAAGGTACCAAATGCCGTGAGCAGCAGGGCAGGGATGAGAATCAGGGGAAAAATTCTGGGTTTCACAAAGCGCTCCTGTAAGGGATGAAAATATTGATCAAGAGTAGGGGAGCCTCCAGGCTTTGTAAAGGATTCCAAAGTTGAGGGATTTGCACCGAAATTAGTGAGGTGACAGTTCACTCAGAAACGGGAATAATTCCGTAATGCCGAGTTATAAAGCCGGATATCAAAGAGACAATGATGAGAAGGTCCTCAGAGGCCTTCTCTGCGAAACAGAGGGCAAACTGCGGAAGACCTCTTTGGAGCTGGAGCAGTTACGGATTGAACTGAAGGAAGCACAAACCGGGCGGGCAAAAGCCCTGGAGACTGTCAAGTGCCTGCAGTCTGAGTTGGATCGAGAGCGGGCACGAGTAGATGAAGGTGAGAGCCTGGTCAGGCGATTCGCGGCGGAACGAAAATCGCTGCAGCAGCAGCTCCGGAATCTGGAACTTGCCCTCGAGCATGCTGAAGCAACCATCAATCGCGGCACGGCGGCAAAGCTCTAGGTTCAGCGCCAGCCCTGGTTGCGAACAAAGTCTTTCACTTTTTCGCGAAGGTCCTCAAGGGATCCCCGGTTTTCCAGCAGGACTGTTGCCGCAGCACGACGTTCCTCATCGGAAATCTGGGAATTCAGAATTTGCTCGGCGAGTTCCGGTGAATGGCCATCTCGAGTCATCAGGCGCTTTTTGCGGAGTTCGCGCGGGCAATCCACCACAATCAAGCCATTCATCGTCCGGTAGCGCCCGGTTTCGACCAGCAAGGCCGCTTCATAGATAACCGGCGTCCGCTGTCCCGGGATTGTGCCAGCCAGAGCCTGAGTCCGGTTCAAGGTTTCTGCCTGGACCAGTGGATGAAGAATGGCTTCCAGATCGCGACGGGCTGCAGGATCTTTGAAGATCAGCTCGCGGAGTGCTTTGCGATCTGCGGTGCCGAAACGCTGAAGGAGTAAGTTGTAACCGGCCCCCGCGGGTGCCGAAAGTTCACGCACGATCTGATCAGCATCAATGACCGCGATTCCGAGTTCGGCAAAAAAACGAGCAGCCGCCGACTTTCCCGAAGCAACTCCGCCCGTCAAGCCCCAGAGTTCGACTGGGTTCTCTGAGCGCGTGCTGAGATTGGAGATCTGGCCTTTTCTCATTTCTTTTTCTCTAACAGTTTTGCCTCATCCCAGTAGCGATCCATTTCTTCGAGCGTCGACTGGTCGGGCGTACGGCCTTGTTCCTTGAGTCTGAGTTCCACGTGTTTAAAGCGGGTTTCAAAGCGTTTCAGGGTAGTGCGGAACGCGTCTTCCGGATTCAGCTTGGTGAGGTACGCGACATTACAAAGTGAAAAGAAAACATCGCCCAGTTCATGCTCTGCTTTCTTTCGAACTTTGTCTTGAGCTTCGGCAGAAACCTGCTCGTTCAATTTTTCACATTCCAGGATTTCCGTCTTGAACTCCCGGAGCTCTTCATCGATCTTGTCGAGCGGCCCTTTGAGGTCTTTCCATTGAAATCCGACCTTGGTCACTTTCTCCATCACGCGCGCGGCTCGCTGCAGGAGCGGCAGGCCCTTCGGAACTCCATCCAGAACGCTGGCGCGGGGGTTGGCGGCTTTCTCCTTGGCCTTGGTTTTTTCCCAGCTTTGAAAGGCGCTTTCCTCGCTGTCGGCTTTGGCAGCTTCCCCGAAGACATGAGGATGACGTCGAATCAGCTTTTCATTGAGTGCTGCTGCGACACCTTCAAAATTGAAGAAGCCCGCCTCATCCGCCATCTGCGCATGCAGCAGGACCTGCAGGAGCAGATCTCCGAGTTCCTCACGGAAGACGTATTTGAGTTTTTCATCTTTCAATGCCACGGGGGAGTCGATCTGATCCAGAACATCGAGCACCTCATACGCCTCTTCGATCAGATACTGACGAATGGACTGATGGGTCTGGGCGCGATCCCAGGGGCAGCCGTCGGGAGCGCGCAATTTTCGGACAGTTTCAATGAGATTTGCCAGCTCGGACGGCGATGATTGTGACATGCCTGTGAATCTATCATATTCACCCCCTAATTGCTTGCCTGAGCTCGGGGTTCTGGGGGAAAATGACTGCATTCAATGAAAACGACTCCGAAGAATCAAGCAGAGTGGCAGGCTGCGGCCGAAAGGGTTTTGGCAGGCCTGGTCCGGAAAGTTCGGGCGACGACGCTCCCTCGTGAAATGCTGAAAGGACTTCCTCCCAAACCGCGCTGGCAAGTGGGCGTGCGGATCATTTCAGCTCTTGAAATGAGGACTCTGAACCGGAAATACCGGCGCAAAAATTATGCGACGGATGTTTTGAGTTTCGAGGCCCCGGAGATTTTCAAAACCCAGGGGATGCTGGGCGAGCTTGTGATCTGTCTTCCCACGATGAAGGCGCAGGCCAAAGAGCAGGGGATTGAACCAGGGGATGAACTCAGGATCCTGGTGACGCATGGAGTTCTGCACCTGCTGGGTTTTGACCACGAGCAGAGCGAGCGACAGGCCCGGCAAATGGAGCTTTTCGAAAAGAAGCTGCTTCCTTCCCGGATTTCGAGGTCAGGCTTGATTAAACGGGTCGCGTCGGGTAATTCCTAAGAATCATGAACACCAAAGCTGCACCGACCTTGGCTCTCCACGAAATCCGCCAGCACTTCGCAAAAATGAGCGAGAAGCTGGAGTTTCTACGAGGTTCACTTTGACCTGGCGGTCAAAAAACGCCGGATCGACGAAATTTCTGATTTATCCACTCAAGAAGGCTTTTGGACCGACAATAAGCGGGCGCGGGCGCTGACAGCTGAGAAGTCGCGCCTGGAAGCCGAAGTCAAGCAGTTCGAGGACCTCGAGCGTGGGCTGAGCGATGTTCTCACACTTTTTGAGCTATCCCAGGAAGAGAATGATCCATCGGCGCTGTCTGAAGTTTCCGAGATGGTCCAGTCGCTTGGAGCCCAGTTTGAAGAGGCGGAGTTCCGCAAAATGCTCTCCGAAGAGCAGGATCCGCTGAACGCGATTGTCACCATCAATGCCGGTGCCGGCGGTACGGAGTCCCAGGACTGGGCACAGATGCTGCTCCGGATGTACCAGCGCTGGGCGCAGGACAAAGGTTTCAAAATCGAGTTGATGGACGCGCAGTCTGGTGAAGAAGCTGGTATCAAAAGTGCCACGCTGACCATCAGCGGGTCTTTTGCCTATGGCAATCTGAAGTCCGAAGCCGGGGTGCATCGCCTGGTGCGAATTTCGCCCTTTGACTCGAATGCCCGCAGGCATACGTCTTTTACGAGCGTTTTTGTCACTCCCGAAATCGACGATAATTTTGAAGTGGTTCTCAATCCCGCGGATATTCGGGTTGACGTTTACCGTTCCGGCGGCAAGGGGGGGCAGGGGGTCAATACCACGGATTCCGCCGTGCGACTGACCCACGGGCCCAGCGGCATCGTTGTGACCTGCCAGCAGGAGCGCTCGCAGATCAAGAACAAGGATCTGGCGATGAAGGTCTTGCGTTCGCGTTTATACGAACGACATCTGGAAGAAGAACGCAAGAAGCAGTCCGCGATTGAAGATTCCAAGATGGACATCGCCTGGGGCAGTCAGATCCGCTCGTACGTTCTGCATCCTTACAAAATGGTGAAAGATCATCGCACGGGTTTCACGGTCTCGACGGCAGAGAAGGTGCTGGAAGGTGAGTTGGACGGGTTCATCAAGGCATTCCTGACCTGCCGGATTACGGGTGAATGGATTCGCGGCGGCGCTTCGATGGATGTCTAATTGTTGCATAGCGTTATTCTGCTCTTATTTGTATGACTGAGGAGCTTAGGGTTGACTTTAAAAACTGAGTCGACTAATTAATTAACCTCATTGTTAGAGATGCGGGGGTGTAGTTGAGTTGGTTACAACGTCGCCCTGTCACGGCGAAGACCGTGGGTTCGAGCCCCATCACTCCCGCCATTTTAAAACGATGAGAACAAGCCCGGGTCACTGACTCCGGGCTTTTTTATTGTAAAATCAACATCGAGAAATCCAGCACTTATCCGATTCCATCAGGGGACTCTGAACCCGTCCGTTACGCGAAATTACGCCATATGACCCGAGTTGGCTATTTTTGGCTACGATTTGGCTACGGACTCTGAAGTCATCCAATCCAGATTGTCAAAGACTATACGTACTGAGGTCTGAACCTATGAGCATCCCGTCTTTAAATGAAATCGTGGGAATCATCGCAACAGCTATTGTTCTTTCCGTCGCTTCCGGCCACGGCGATCTTGTCATGAAAGGGCTGGTCGAATTGCGCCGAGTCGCAATTACCAGTCAGGATTGGGGGTGTCCAAGTTTGTTCGGATCGTCAGCGTGCAGGGGGTATCATCCGGAACGATATCGGTAGGGGAAAACTGTCCAGATCTGAGCGTACTCCGAAATTGTCGATCTTTGGCCAAAGGGGGAAGTATGTCTCAGGATTCAATGAGCGCGAAGCGCCGATGGGCGATTTATGCCCGCGTAAGTACGGCGGACCAGCATTCCGGGCTTGAAGCTCAGATCAGGGCGCTGAAGGAACACTGCGAGGAGAATGGAATAGCGGACTATGAGCTTTTCACCGACGAGAATGTCAGCGGGGCGAAAGTTTCGAGACCTTCGCTGGATCGAATGATGTTGGCGGTTCGTTCTGGGCAGATTGCTGGAGTTGTCTGTTATTCGTTTTCGAGGTTTGCCCGTTCGACCACGCATCTGCTCACTGCGCTCGAAGAGATGAAGAAATATGATTCAGAATTCATCTCGATCACTGAGAGAATCGAGACCAGTTCGCCCATGGGAAGGGCATTTTTCACGGTGATTGCGGCGATTGCCCAACTAGAAAGAGAGTTAATTGTCGAACGCGTAAAGAACGGGTTAAAAAACGCGAAAGCGAAAGAAGCTATGGATGACCGGCACTGATTAACACATCAGGGCCATTACCCCGAAAAGTAAGTAACCAAAAACACTTACTCTACGGAAGGAGAGTCATCCATGAACCCAAAATCTACAATATTTGTC